>ENA-ORBV01007938-ORBV01007938.1-microbial-mat-metagenome-genome-assembly--contig:-NODE-7938-length-18032-cov-4.840100_pt1 | contig 18032 bp, 9 predicted proteins | sample MGYA00237777_ERZ505514 | MGnify/ENA primary metagenome ERZ505514 (study PRJEB26160, sample SAMN06269048) | microbial mat metagenome | isolation source: Oligotrophic lake microbial mat | place...
AGCTCTAACCCTTGTCGAAATTATTAAAGCTGCACCTAGCGCTGAGCCAGTTGCCCCTTGCCTAGTGCTATCATACTAGTAATGGATCATAATTAGTTGAAATTTGCGCATTGCTTCCATACTGCAATGCCAGCTATGCTATTATTATACTACTTTCGTGGAGATACTCGAAAATCAACGCACACACGACACTGTCGCATGGCCACCGAGCCAGCATTGGCAATGTGCAGTACTTCCATGTCGAGGCCTTGTTGGTGACAGGTTCCCTCCAAAAGAGTCCGGGTTCGTATACAGTCAGGGAATTCATGGTCGGCTACAAAATCGTACCAATGGCATTCGCCTCCATTAGGGTTTAGAATCGGCAATAGGGCTTGGAGAAACTGAATACCGCCATCGCCCTTGCCTAGATCGCCGTCCATGGACCCTTCCTTCGGACGAGGTGCCAAGATACGATCAAATTGCAATCCCAAGTCGTCATTGTTGTCGTCAACTGTGTTGTTGGGTGTCTTTCTTCTTGCCTGAAGCTGTGGAATCACGTCCAGGACATCTCCCTCGATGATTTCCAACCGTTCCGCGGCACCTATGCATTTCACTCCCTTGTTTCGTTCCAACATGCGATGCGCACGTCGCATGCATTGGACTGCCACAGAATTCATTTCTACCGCGACTACCGAACGGGCCTCGGTTCGTCCTGCAATCTGAAGGGCCTCCATTCCCACTCCTGCAAATAATACCAAGACATGCTCTCCTCTTGCAATCTGCTGGCACAATCGAAGTCGTTCCGGACTAATAAATAGAGATGATTATTATGTAGAAGCATCCTTGGAGTGTGAGTATATTTTGGGCGTGGATGGATGTAGCAATCTACAGCGTAACAGAAACAGAAACAATCACGTACCCCATCCGAGCACTAAAAAAGGTGTGATTCAAGTCCACGATGCACTTGATTCCATACTCCATGTGAGAAGTCATAAGTGGTGAACGAGTAACAGTGCCAGCCAAGGGCAGGAATCCAGTGGTGCCCGGTGCACGTTCCGTTCCTTCCAAGTTGGATTGACGGGCAACCACAAGCTGAATGTTCATCAAGGTATAGGAGCCAAAAGAAGAAGAAAAATGATGAGTATCTATCACGAATAGCTGTATTCGAACAATACGTGACATAGCTTCGACCTATCCAAAGCCATACCTTGATGGCCTTGTTCTTGTTTAAAATCGCTTCCCCTATTCGCTTTTGGTCCTCTTCGTCCCCGGGGGGCACACCGTTCAACACGGCAATATCCCCAATCACATCAAAGTGCTTTGGTACCTTGAGATTTGTTGCATCGTCTACATTATCACAAGTATCGTCTTCTTCGACAGACAGTGGCATATCACGTACACTTTGAACAAAGCGATCGATTTTATCCCAATTTCGCTGATGCCGTTCATTGACCAAATCCGCTAGCCATTCATGATGGCCAGCAAACGGATTCGAACCATCTGGGGTAGATAATGGCATATCTAACCCTTCATCGCCCCATACTGCTACTAAATACTTCGAAAAGTTGCTGTTACTCGAATCGCCATCTTTCCAAGTAGTCAATCCAACGTTTTTAAAGGCGGGCCTTGCTGCTGTCATCAAAGCAGAGGTCGCAGAGAGCGACCTACACGCCACATGCAGAATGAAGGGCTCAAAACGAAGCCACAAAATAGATTGTTTTTGTTCGGATGCTGATGGTGATTGTTGTGAAGAAGATTGTTCCATCAAGATTGCTTCCTCGGACTCTATACCTTCGCCTTCCTGTGATTGACGAACTTTTTCAGCATGCTCAAATTGACCAATGGAACGTATTGGATCTGCCCCACCTGAAGGGTCGGAATCAATCGTAGAGAGGTCAAAATACCGCTGGCTATCCGCAATTTTGTCATGAGATATTCTCCATCTTTGAAACTCAGTGGTCGCTTTCCGGCCTGGACCTTGATACAAAAAGCAACGACCGGCACAGGAGGAAGTGGTGTAGTATTCATCTCTCTCATTAATCACAGAACAAATATTGACAGCCTTTGGATCAATTCTTCCAGAGAAACTTTTATCACGCTTTCCAAGACATTGGCTTTTGCTGTTCTCAAAATTTCGCCTTCGTCGATGCGCCAGTTGGTTGGTAGATCTATCAGCATCCCCGGTCTTCATCATTATTTTGGTCTTTCAATCGAGGATAAAATTATCTGCTATCCTCTCCTGAATTGAAAAATCTTGCGTCCCTTGAGTTTTCAGAGGTGACTTTGCTTGCCCTACTTTAACTTGCCTGCACTGTGTTAATTTATTCCGCAAGAAGGTCGACTTGTATCCCTGCTTGTCCGGCACCTGTCTACTAGCTAGCTAGCTAGAATGTTGTGAATTACGCATTGGTGTCTTGGCATCAACTCAACTCATTTGATTGTCTCATTCATTCATTCATTCAATCATCAGGTGATTCATTGATTCATTGGTGATATGCGCGTTGGTCCTAGACGTAATTCAGGTTATGAGCGCTTAACTATGGCCCTAGCCCTATGTTTCCGTTAGCTGCAAACCTAACAACTCCCAGTAGTAAGTAGTTTGATCGATGACACCCTCTCTTGTTGAGGGAAAATCTTGGCACATCATCATGGATGCAAAGTACCAAGTACAAGAACTGATAGAAGGATGAGGACGCCTCTTCGTTCAAAACAGTTGAAAGAAATAGTTTGCACTGTAGATAGCAACAACACTGCTCTACCCAACAAATATCATTCTGTACTCCTGCATCTATCTGGACTAGTCTACTTCATCCATCATGACAGCTCGTGTTTTCCCACTGCTTTTGGCGGTCGTCCTTCTGGCCGACACTGCAATTGAGAGCGATGCTTTCCAGTCACTGCAACATCCCTCATCGCGACAACAGCTGTGCAATACACAACTTTTTATGGCGAAAGCCAAAAAGGGCCAAAAAGGAGGCAAAGGATTTGGTGAGGCGGCGCCAGCAGCACCCACAGCATCCAAGAAATCTTCCTCTTCCGAAAGTTTTACTCCCGTGGCAACCACACCGACATCCAAAGCACAACCAACTGGTATCCTTCAAGCCAGTGAACCCGAGGATACTCCTCTAGTAGTGACAGAAGGAGCGCAAGCCGATATGAGTCAAGGCAAACGCGCTTTGGAACAAATGCGTCGCCAACAAGCCGAGAAAAAGGATGCCGAGTTGAGGCGGGTCCGAGAGATTCGACAAACCGACAAATTGGTACAGACCGAACGAGAAGCCGCCGCCATTCCCGAAAAGGTCGCCATGAGAATGGGACAACGCATGTTGCCCTTTGTGGGCATTCCACTCTTTGGTAGTTTGGCAGCCTTTGTCGCCTTTTGGTATTTGGCCACATACAAAAATTTGGAATTTGAACCGGCAGCTGTGGCCACGACGACGATTGTGATTTTGGTGTCGGGTTTGTTGGTGCGTTTATGTTTTTTTCTTCTTCTGAATTTTCGCTCAATGTTTATTACATTTGTTTTTGTTTTTGATTCCTCACATTTTTGTGCTGTCAAATCACATCGTTTGTTACACAAAATAAATGAAAAAAAACAGGGCATTACCTATTCAATTGTGAGTGCGTCTTGGGACGAGGATCGGGAAGGCAGTTTCTTGGGAATAGAAGAATTTCAGAAAAATGTTGGTAACATCAAGGAAGGATTGGACCGGTCCAAAGAGAATATGGTGCTACGCGAGAAAATGGCAGGCTTGCCAGAGGCGGAAATTGAAGCTGCGATTGCCGACCTGGAACGAAGAGAAAAACGACAGCAATCCTTTGAAAACAAAATTAGTCAAGAGCTCGAAAAGTAGTGATCCTTGTAACCACCATGCAATTGTTTGGTCTGCTACTGCAGTACCAGTACCACACCCATATTGGATTCATTCACGCACAAAATTGGTGAAATTAGTAACATATTTTTATATACATCATTTTCAGCTTTTTTACTTGGATCTATCTTATCCCCTGCACGTTGTGGTACTGTAAATGTTAAAAATGCAAAACTCGGCGTAGCTCTCTGGTCGTTATTTATCCATGCCTGCGGCTAGGTACTTGCCACGTAGCCTGCCTCTTCGTTTCGGGTCTTCGGCGCCTTCGCAGAAAGCTTCAATGTTTTCTAACCTATCCTCGATGCACGCCTGCTGGGGTACGTCTTCGCCTTCCGGAAGCTCTGCTGCTGCTTCTGTTGTAGAGACACAGTTGGAGCCCAGAGCTGGGGCATTTTTCGCGGACAGATTGGAGTCCTCTCTGCCCGGTACTTGTTCTGCCGCTGTAGCCTGCGGCTCCTCAGTGGACTGCTGTTCTCCGCCATTTGATGCTTCGTCTTTGTTCTGCAGTGCTATACTTGTGGCCGGTGGGCTATTGCTTTCTTGAGGTTTAGCTTGTTCAGGTTTGTCGTTCAGTTGACCAGGATCATCCCTCTTGGCAGCGCTCGTTGGATCGAGCTGCCCACCCGAACCATTCTCGCCTTTGCCTTGTTCGACTGGGGCGATGCCCTTTTGAAGACTTGATTCCGCATCAGAGCTCTCGGCATTATGAGAACCCAAAGCCCCATCTTCATTCCCGCCCGCGGTGTCTGCCGCCGTTCCTTCATTTGTGTCCAGGGGCTCAGCGTCGAGCTTGGCTGCCAGTTTATCGTCCCTTTTGTCGTTCTCTTCGCCACCACTATTGCCAGCAGTGGAGATCCTAGTCTCGGACGTGTCCTTCTCTTGACCATCCCCAGAGCTACGATCTGGAGCAGGAGACCGAGAAAGCGCAACAAGTTTTGCAATCGGCATATCGCCATCATCATCACTGGATAACTCGTGCTCATCCTCGTCGGGATGCTTGGCATCAGCCTCGCCGTGATTGTTAAAAAGAGCCTGGCGCGATGAACTTCTCAAGGATCCATGGTAAGGGTCCTGTCCGTCGTCGTAGGATTTGCTGTTCATCTGCTTGGCGTCGAATGTCAACAGATCTGGCTTCCTCCGCGCCCGCTTCTTGACTCTGTCGTACACGACGGATTGTGGAGCATCCTTGCTTGGCGATGGGGCCGACTTTCGAAAAACAGGAGACGACACAGAGGCACCAAGGGTCTTTCGACGCGGTCGCTTCTTAGGTTGCTCGATTATTTCGTTTGCATCCTGTGCCATCTCGTCCGGGTCGGGACTTAAAGCGCGTTTTCGAGGTCGCCCAGGCCGTCGTCTACCGCTTGGTTCTGCTGTTTCTGCCGTTGCAGTCTCCGCGAGAACGTTTTCTCCAGTCGTGGTGTCCGGCTCACTCCCTTTCTCGGTTGTCTCAGCAACAGCTTTTTCGACTTCGGCTGCTACTGCTGTCGTTGCTGCTCCAGATTCAGCTTTTTCTGGTTCAACAGGAGCTGGTGGTGGAGCATCCACTTGACGAGTTCGCTTTTGTCGTCCTCTTTCGATGCGACTTCTCAATGGAAGTGAACTTCTCTGTTTGGGCCCCCCAGCTGACGCCTCTTCATAAGCAGTACTATTGTTTGACGGCAATGTATCAGACGTGGATTCAACCGGCTCCGGACTAGCCTTGCTTGGCCTGCCTCTTTTCGCTGGCGCTGGTAAAACCTCTTCGTCGATGGGCGCCGTCGCGGCTGCTTTGGGGGGTCTACCCCTTCTCCGTGGTACGGACACTTCCAGCTCAGCTTCGTCAAAATCATTTTCCTCAAGGGCAGAGATCTCAACCGGGGGCGCTTTGTTGGGCGGCCTCCCTCTCCGACCTGAAGTTTTCTTGGGTTTTCCCGCGTTCTTCTTTGGTACTGGCCGTGAGGACTCCTGCTCCGCGACGTTTTGGGCAACTCTTTCGTTGTAAACATCAAAATCATCGGGCTCCTCCACGGGAGCTTCGAAAACCTGCCCTTCTGGCATCTCTTGCTTCCCAGGGAGTGGACGAGCGCCAAGCTCATACTTTGGTGACCCATCCTTTTCGTGTCGACAAAATGCACTGTTGCCAACTTCAATTTTGTCGTCGCCAAATCCGAGGAGCCTGGATTTTGACCTGTAGGCTCTACCAAGCCACTCCGCATAGAAGTCTATCTCGTATTCCTCCAGGGGTCCCACTAGACTTTTGGTACTTAGAACAGCCCTGAGGGCACGGTCCAGTGAATCATGGTCGAAGCCTCCGATGTATGCGATGCTATCTTCGTCCTCAACGTCATAGTTTCTATTTCGCAATGCAGCTCCAAGAGCAGCAAGCCTACAACGCCGTGCATCATCACGGCGGCTTTCCCTTGTGCTTTCCACAATTTTCAACTGCTCTTTTGTCATCTGCTTTTCGTTTTGACCCGCTTCTAGGAGGGGTTCCCAGTTTGATCCGTGCTCAACCCACCACTCGCTCCAGCGCCAGGCCCAACCAAGAATACGCATAACCAGTATAGATGAATTCAACAGACGAGACGTATCTGAAAACGTCATGGGCGCATTCTGGTTCGCAAGGCCTTTACCTGCTCGCTTCACCTCTACCTCGAGCAAGTCTTCCATACGAGCCCTAAGATTAAACTCATTCCCGCCATGCTTGTAACATTTCACTTAGCAATGACAAGTAGAGAGAGGAAAGATACGCAACGAAAGGGAGCCGTGAGTGACGACATGAACTAGCAAAGTAATGAAAAACGACTCTTCGATGGGATTTACCGTAAAACAAGAAATCCATCATGCTGCTGTCCTTTACTTCTAAACCGGCCTGGCGAGCGCAGGTCGGGTGAAAAGTGGGCAGGTTTCCTTGTTCATCGCCGCCAAAGCAGCAGTCTTCCTCAGCGCAAGGTTCTTTAAGGCCTTTGGTGTTCCCGCACAAGTAACAAACTCGTTTGGGGTGAATAAAACCAGACCCATTGCTCAAAACAACTTGGGACAAGTCCACGCAACCAGTGCTAGGATGAATTTGCATTTTTCCGGGAGCACACCAGCTGGACATATGACATTGAAAGCAAATACGACGAAAATAGCCAACTTCGTGTCAGAAGCGGCAAGATACCAACGAAGCAACCGTAACTGTGATATGAACTTACAGGGCGCACAAGCAATGGCACCACAACTGATGACCAAACAAGGATCTAGCGTATTGCTTCTTCGACTTCGAGGCCCACACTTTTTTGGACACGGGCTCTGCGTTTCCTTTGCGAAGCCACCCGCCATACTGACAACAAATAACGCACTGCGGATCTTCCCATTCTTCCGCGTCGGCCCCCTTTTCCCGCTTCTGCTTTTTCATTTCCGATTCGTACATGCATTTCATACATTTATATCTCGTTCTTCTCTCGGCGACGACGTTGTCCCCTTCTACATGGCAAGAATCGCAGAAGACTACCCCGCAGCAGTGGCAACGAGTCAAATTTTTACCGTCTTCTTCCCATTGATCGCACACTTCACATCGGACTCCAAAGAGCCTTGGCAGAACTTCTGCAATAACCTCTTGCTCATAGTGAGCATTTGCAAATGCTTGTTTTCTTTCCTCTCCTGTTAGCTTATTGAATGGCTTATCAGGTCTGCTGTTTGCGTATATGATTCTTGGGTCTAGTTTGGGTTCAGGCGGGAAGCTTTGAGCCATCAAAACGAGCTTGTGAACAGGGACAACATCCTTCCGATCGGGGTCCGGGAATGTAATGCTGGAATGGTCAGGGCAAAGAAGTGTCCATGGGTTTGCTTCAACATTTCCTTGAGAATTCTCGCCGTGCACAACATTGCACATCCCAGACATTCGCGCACATAAGATGTGCAGCCAGTTCTCGCATCCTTCGAAACGGCATCTATTGAGTGCCCCACGCTCACCCAAGCATATTGAGCACTTGAGATCATGCAGGCGAAATTGCACCTTCAGATCTGAAACATCTTCGACAAGAAGATCGGGTTTTGCTTCGTCAACAAAATTTAGCCCTTGCCACTTAGCACAAACCATATGAATCCACTTGGAACTGTCGGGTTTCTTGCCATCACCTTGTGCATTCCTGCTAGCTCGGGAACGACTTCTAATATTATCCAACCGGACAAATGCACCATTGCGGACAGGACAAAGTTCACAACAAATTGGTAGCGCCTCAACAGGGGTTCTCTGTTGAACAATTGCAGCAAGGTTTGTTTCTCCGGCTGCCGCGGCCCGTGCAACTGCCTGATACCGCATCTGCCGTTCGACGACACTGTTGAGTTTCGTCCTACCAAAGTACTGGCAAGCCAAGCAATAGTAATCCCCAGCTGGTACCCTTTCAATGCCGTAGCAAAATTGGTGTACAGCAACATTACAAGCCTCGCAAAACAATATCTGGTTGTCAGGTGTGACTTCTCCGTCGTTGCAAATTTCGCAGACTGCGTCCATGTCTTGGTCTAGCTGATCCTGATATATTTGGTCGAATTCACGCCTGCGTTCGAGCATCTGATGGTTCGCCTCTAAGATTTTCTTTTCCTCTGCTGTTTTTCTAGCACTGCCAGATGTCTCATACTCACGGCGCTCTTCAATTACTTTTCCTAAAAGGCTGCGAACTTTGGGTTCCAAAATATTACTCTCCAAACGCCGCAATTCCGCTTGCTTATTGAGAAGTTCTTTCAATACTTGATTGATGGTCTCTTCTTTCTTCTTGCCCGACGGAAGCTGTTCTTGTTCATGTCGCTTGCCGTCGGCGCCAGCCAGCGCTACGACCGTCTGCGGGTGTTCAGTTGGTTTCGCAGCAATTGGAAAACTTCTCAAAATTTCCAAGTCCAAGTGCAAAGGACCAAGAAAAGGCGGAGTCAAATTACTGTCCTTTTCCTCGCCTTCACGTGTAAGTGCCCTTATTTTTAGTGACAACTGGCTGCTTGGTCCAGCAGCGGCTCCTGAGTCTCGTGGAGGAGCTCCTTCCAATTCACCTGTCTGCGCGGACTTCGAGGTAGCCTCGCCGTCCACACCTAGTGCTCCCGCCGCGCCTTCTGGAGCAGCTACTTCTTGACCCCATGCCTTTTCGACTGTGGGCTGTTGTGGGTGAGCTAACGCTGGGACTTCTTGTGGCAATAGCGACACAGATGGCTTTGCTAACTTTTCGCTGGCCGGCACAGTAGCGCCGGGGTCAGCCTCACCGGATGGAAGGGTGGCTTGAATGCGCACAAATGCATGCCTAGCGGGTCCTACTGCACCTCGAAAACGTGTACCGGAGGAAGGTATTTCTTTGCTCTGATCATCACCGAAGCTGGTAGACTGCGTGACGGCATCGCGTGGAAGGTTCATGCTGATGCTTCGAGCCACCGGATTCATTGGTTGTTGTATTTGCATGGCAGATTTCACTTCCAACGCTGTGGGTAGTTGGACGATTAAACGCTCTTTGACAACCGCATGAGTGGGATTTTCTTTCTCAGGCGAAGGAGCAGCTGATTGCTCGGAAAAGCCTTGAAGTATTTCCTGTTGTAGCAACAATGCATAGTTTGTGCTGCATTTGCTCAAATCGCAGAGCATAGGAACCAAAAATGACTTGGAAGTGTCGCTGCCTGGCTCGGCAATTGAGCTATCTGTCGACTTGAGCGGCACAGGCGTCATTCGAAGGAATTTTTGAAGCAATGCGACTAGCGAAGGTGGGACCTCAAGGAGGCAATACCAGATGTCACACATACGAGCATGCTCCAGGGCGAGAGCGTACAAAATGACAATCAAGCGATGTCTGAGAGGCAGAGTGTTTCTGTCGTGTCCCTCCTTACTTTCACAGTCTTCCACAAAGTAGTCCTGGTCAACAGTAGGTGGACTTGTCAGGTTTTCATCACCCAACCTGGCAGGAACAGGACCAAAAGGTATTCTCATTACCAACTCTGCCACTTTCGGGCCATCTCGCGAACCTGGCAGCTGGTACCACTGAAACTGGTAGTGCAGTACCATTGAGAGGTTTGGTTGGTTTCTGTCTGACGGTGCGTGCCAGGCAGCAAATCCCCAGAGGCTCGAACTATCTCTGCTGCTGCCAGCTGCACCTGGTTTAGATTCCGTGGTAGCTTTGGACGCCTCTAAAACTGGCCCTGTCGATGAGATTACCCCGGTTGACTTTTCTGTTTCTTCCGGTGCAGCATCAGATGGAGCTGCACCCGAATCCATTCGCTGTGCCTCAGGGGCGGTGCTTGAGCTATCCGGCTGTTCTTTCGATACAGTCGGTACGGCTTCCGCTGCTTCTGCCGACAGCGGCTCCACAGCGTTGGCTGTCTCATTAGGGGGCGATGATCCCGCAGTGGCATCCTTCGCGATTGCAGTAATCGCCGGGTTGTTCTTCGTTAGACGGGAAAGGGACCACTGGCTCGTCTCCAGGATGCCATATTTTTGTGCCTGCTGTAGTATCTCCTGGATCCGCTTGGACGTTGGTGTTTTCGCTTTGAATTTTACGCTCTGGTGGTACAGAATGTTTTTAAATGGACAATTACTGCTAGAGGAACTGGCACCAGTGCTACCCAGGGCAGCGGTGGTCCAACTTTCGGATTGCCCCAAAAACGAAGAATAAATGGGATCCACCTTTCCTTCCAAGACAGCGTCGTCGTCGCTGACATCGCCATTTCGATAGGCCGCCTTCCAAATGCGTGATGCAAAGGTGCCTTCAGGGGGGATCTCATATATGGCGGGGTCCTCTGGAATCTCAAATGGGATCGAATTGGAATTGGCTGGTATCCATGAATCAATGTCTTCGACTTCGTGGATTGAAGGGACATGAAAACCTAGCCACCGGGCGTATTGAGCTATTGGGAATGTATCCGGTCGTGGAAAGACCATTGAAACCCAGGCCTGCAGTTCCGACGCCGCCATGATATTTTGAGGGGGGGGTTCAGCAGCAGACTGAATCGATACTAATCCGGTGGCTCCTGCCGCGGACGAGGAACCTTGACGATGGTGAGCAGTAGGAGCCACAGCAAGTGGGGGCAAATCCAACAAAGGATTGACCAATCGCAATGGATCATCGTCTTCGACAACGACAGTCCGAGTCCGACGTTGCTGCTGTTGGGTGGCAGAATCGACAGACGAAACACTCCCTTTTCTTTTGTGAGTGGCGGCACCACCCTTTCGTTTGACCTGTTTGTTGTTGCTGCTTTTTTTGCTTGCCTTATGCGTCTTAGACGGCCTCCCCATGGTTGTGGGCCCCTTTCCAGCGTTACCTCGAACTGGCTGACTACTGGTTCCCCCCACAATGGCTGCAGCCGGACCTGTTACAGTATGTCCTGCCAGAACCCCTCCGCCTGCTGCCAAGGGTAAGCTGGCCATGGCCATGTCCTCGGAAGCGGATGGATTCCCTCTGAGCAACACAGCCATGGTGCGAGGTGACATTGCGTGCTGTGCTTCGGGAGCGCCACCGCCAGCAGTTCCCGCGAATGCTGCCCAGTGAGGAGCTACAGTTCCTTGTAGAGGATGCTGATTGGCTGTTTGGGTAGTCACTGCTGTTTTTCCGTGACCTCTGGCATGCGAATCCTTTTGCTGCTGTTGTTTTTGTTCCTCCGTCGTTGAGAATGTCGCCGCGAAAGCTGCCGTGTGCTGAGAAGCTGCACCCTGTGCTGCACCCAATTCAGGAGCCTGCAGGGCGTCCATTGCTGTTGCTTGTATCATGCTCCTTGCAGCACCAGGGGAAGGCACTGAGTCCAATATTCCTTGCGATTGAGCTTGGGCCTGTGCTTGTTGTTGTTTAATGTGTTCCAGTTTCCGCAATTTCATTTCAGCTGCTGAGCTTCCCTCACTCATGTCGGCTGTTGCTGATGGTCGCCCTTTTTTACCATTGCCTAATTCGACGTTGTTTTGGTCGTTGCTACTGCCTTTGGGTGGACGCCCTCTCTTTTTCCGAACAGTATTTCCTCCATCATTTTTTGAGGCACCTTCCTCCTCTGTCGCGGCGGCAGAAGCAGCAGCAGCAGCAGCTATAGGACCTTCTTCGCCCTCCCTCTCCGCACTATTACTTGCGGTATTACTATTGGGGTGTCCATTTGCTAGAGATCCCACCTCGAAGGCGGCAGCTTCTTCTGCTTCCTCCTTCTTTTTAGAATTCTTTCGTTTACGTGCAAACTTTGTAGTATCAGCCATTATGAACCCTTGTTGATTAAAACGAATGGACTAGCAGATCCTAGGTTTCCGATCCTCGCAATGCTGCTGCTGCCTGATGTTGGGTGTCTACTTTCAATCTCAGCCTCGGATCCTTGTATACAATGGATGACTATAGGGGAACTTTCAATCAGCAATCACCCCTTGATACATGTAGTAGCTTTCGGATTAGCTAGCGTTCTCCAAAAAAGAGGAAGTGAGGCCCCTGTATGCTCTCACCTAACGATCAGAGTGGCTGTTGTGGTGGTTTTGTTGGGGCGATTGGTTTCCTCGAACCTACACAGTACTGGTACTATTCTTGCTTGCTAAGATTCTCGGCCCATTCCGGCTGCGTTTTTTTTTCACGAGATACATGCTGTAACCAGTCGCTGCACCTATTGTTTGGAAATACGGGGGATGGGCAGACGCCGGACTGGAGGCTCGCAGCGCCGAGCGGTCCGCTCTTGCTCACCAATGCAGTGCAGTGCTTCCTACAATTGCAAAAAAAATTTAAGTCTTTCTTCGTGGGTTCTCTCCAAAAATAACAGTACAGGTTCTAATTTAGGTTCTTGTGATTGTCTAGCTAAATAATAGCACTGCAATTAGCTCAGTAGTAGGTAGCTACTATGGGATCTACCAGCATTAGTCTGATCTGGCTGCAGTGCATTTGTTGCACTTTGCACTGAAGAGTTTTGCTTTTTTAGACATTTTTCTTTGTTGGGCACTAGTCCCCCACTTACCGCATGCTGTTTTCTCCAAAAAGGGCAAGGCCAGAAAAACTACTAGTAGAGTAGCAAGAGTTCATGTTGATAACACTTCCAACAGAAAAAAATAGTAGAAAAAAGAGGACGAGACGGAGGAGGAGGGACATGCAAAGTTCTGAGCACTGCAGTTGGTGAGGATTTGACAGCTGTCACTAAGCTTTTAAAAGAGTTGTGCCAAAATAAACATTGTCTGTTGGAATAAATTTGGACGGATTTGAAAAATGATGGAGGCATCTGATTGGAACTCCAATTTGCATCACATCTAATGTGTCACATCTGATGTGTCAGATGTTGTGCAGTAAAATGCTGCAGACAAATGTCTTTGCAGAGACCAACAATTTTTTAGGTGAAAAAGGAATGAATGAGCCCTACCAAGTTGGGAACCATCATGTTCATAAGACCAAGTCATGGTGCAATGCATGTGCAATTATCCATGAAACAATTGCACAATTGAAACTCATTGTGACCCATTGCAGGGATTGGGTTACCGGCAGCAAGTCTTGTGTGCCAGTGTTTCAAGTCAAGTCCTGTAGGCAAGAAAATGAAATCTTAGATGCCTCTCTTGCATCAAAGAAATATTTGAGAGTGACATTGGCTCCTGTTGAGGAATTGAGAAGAAGAAAAGTATGGAAAGACCACATCAGATGCGGCACCTCTTTTCTGATGAACTTCAAAGATCTCTGTAATTGATTTAAGAAAATGCACAAAGGAAATTTCTTTGTTGTCTTGTTCCAACACTATCTCCAAGCACATTTTTGGATTATGTCAACTGCAAATCTCTTTAAGTGCGTAGTTTTGTTCTTACTCAGAGACAAAAGAAGAGCTTTTCAACCAACAGTGGCATTTCAGACTTGTCAACTAATAAACATCATCTCCTGGCCTCCAAGGGCAGCCTCGGAAATAGTTTCAAGCCATGGCGAGTTAAGTAACACAGCAGTTGGCAAGCCCATTGTAATTCCTTTGACTTTTGGTGTTGGGGATTGTATTTTTGGTTTAGGGATTCAAACCTAGTTGAGTAACCTTTGTTGGGTAAGAACACAAAGATGTCTTTTTCCTAGCAAGATTAGATTACTATTGAATTATAAGATACTTGGCTACTACCCGATGAGAAGGATCAAACCTATGAACGGTCGTGCGGCTTTGACTCCGTGTCGCGAACTCGCGATATCCTCTGCAAGAGTGCTACCAAGGATTGCTCCAAACATTTCTTCATCGAACTGCCCGGGATGCTCGACCACGATGGGCGTTAGTGGCGTACCAAATGTCTCAAATTCATCCGGTTTCTCGCTTTCTTCCCGTCGGTAACAAGCACAGACGTGCTGCATGGCAAGCGGGCAGTCGGACGACGATTCTAGCTAGATATAGAGCCCCGCAGTCACCATTTTGCGACGACCGCATTGCTGGGTCAATGATCAAAACCAATGTCACTAGGGAACAAATTCGTCTTGCCCTCTGATGGGCCGTCCTGCGCGGGAGAAGATACAATGAGTTGAGCGCCTTGAGTAAACGCACCGTACATCAAGGATTCGGTATGTGGTTGGGGCGGCAGCGGGTCTAAGTTTAGAACTGGCATTCTAGAGTTAGGTTTTCTAGCCCCGTTTCAGGTGCAAGTTGTAGCAAGCCAAATCGATCTTTCACGTCCTCGCGGGTCACCTCGAACACCAGAGAGCCGCGTGTCCTCGTCCTTCAACTCGACCTCTCCAATATCATACATGTCGAACTCATAAACGTCCGTGAGGTTGTCGTACGATGGCGTAACTGTTGGCTCACCATTGAGAAAAACGAACAAAGGCTCATTCAACTCTTAGAGCTGTCCAACGGTCAAGCCGTAAATGCTACCTGAACTGTTTTTGTGTTGTTGGGAAAGAATAATGCCTTTACTTGCCGGTTCTGCAGGGAACTGACAAACGTGTAATATTTATAATTAATCGTGAGCACCAGCGAAACCCCTCGCGCGCGCCCAGAAAATTAATTATCTCCTCATTCATGATTGATTGATTCCTCACAGCGATTAAAAAATGATCACCGGTCAGGTCGTCACAACTCCGTCCAACAACAAAGATTGGCAGACTGACACTCACTCACTGTGCTGAAAAATGAGTCAATCCAGGAAATGGCAGGAAAGGAAAAACAAAACTGCAACACCGACAGATTTTAAACAAGATCAATAAAACCACGATTGAGCAGCAAGTCTATTGCCCAACAATGCCACGACCTACAGCCTAAGATATATCTATGCGGCAATTCGGTCTCTCGTGAACCTTCCAAGATTCCGGAGCTGTGAGTTGTACAGCATACACATAGACTATAAAGTAAGTTTTTGACATTTCCACATTTTCTGGCATCAAAGGTTACGCATGGCTACTGAAATTTTTCTTCTCGGTAAAGCATTTACAAACAGATGGATCAAAATATCTCGTTGACTGGCAGATTGCCGTGTACGACCCTTGCGGGCCGCCACATGCTTACAGCTAGACTAGCTAGAGCACTATTGTTCTATAATGCTACACTGTAGTTACCTTATAATAATGTTGATAATATACTTGTACATTGGCCCGGAGAATAGATACAATCTAGCTCGCAAGTACATTAGGTGCCACCACAGGGAAAAGCCACAAAAAGGTCTGCAACTAACAGAAGGGGATTGGTTGGTCTAACAGTCGTCGGACCGACCGACGGAACCGAGCGACGCAAGAAGCGCCGCCATCATGGGTTTTCAGTTTGAAGTGAAGTCGCGCGCTGGAGAAGGTGCGCAGATAGAAAGGAGTCAGCGATCGCGTTGGTGTTGCAGCGGCGGCCGGTACCCTTAAGCCTACTAATTATACTGTATTGATTCAGCTGTGTTCTGTTTTCTCAAAAACTATTTCAAGAAAAGGGGCACTACTAGCTAGCTAGTAGTATGGTACCAACAGGGGGCTAACGCGAGCCAATTTTTGATCCGTTCTACTGATAGTACTTAATTAGGCTGTAATCCCAGGGTTGCTTCCCTCGGACCATACTGATCTTTATGCGGAAGCTCCAAGCCAGCATCAGCCGCTGATAAATTATTAATACCGTAGCACCACTGTAGCATAGGTGACTAAAAATAATAAGAATTGCAAAATGAACCAGAGACCTCAACGTTAGCTACAGTACTTAGTCAAAGAATCCAGGTCTGAGCAATGATGTTGGTTTCAACGCTCGATCAAAATACCACTGTCACAGTTTGAATGGACTTCCAATTGCTAACGGGCCGAGGTGGAGTTCCTGTCTCTACTAGGCAACCCATGTGCGAAACCTCAGAACAGAATGGGCTCACAAAAACGCAATACCTTTGCCGCCGCCTCTTGCTTTGCGCCAACTACAAGAACAAGACACGCTCAACAATGGTTCGCCTGATTTTGACTGCTCTTTTCCTTACTTTTGGCATTCCAGTTGTGGATGCAGCGTGGGATCGCCGGGAGTTGGCAAATGACGACGCGAAGCTGGCTCAATACCTTGCGGAGGAGAAGGAAGGAGTTGAAATCATGAACCTATGCGACAGCGACAATGCTTGCGCCGATGGCCTCCAGTGTACCGCCACGGGAGGGATTGGGAAGAGGTGCATCCCTGCAGATTGTATTGCTGAAGAGGTTGCCATCTTTCAAGAAACATTTGACCTTCCCAGCTACATTGATATGATCTTTGACCAAGCTGGTACCTCGAGGGACGAGATCATCCGCTCAAGGGTTGCCTCCTTTCTTCCGTTCAATGACAATGGTCAGTCCTTCAGGGACATCCAGACAGCTGTGCGGGCTGCCTTGGATGATAACCCCGAGCCGACCGATGAACTCAAAGAAATCTTAAGGTTTTGCACTGGCCAAGATGATGATTCAACGGAGAGTACTGGCAAGCAGTCGAACATCACAGAGTCGACATTACCATATTATTCTGGTCTCAAATGTGAATATGGCATTCTCGTCGATTTTTCCTGTGTATGTTTTGAAACCATGCAGCGGGCTTGCGTCGGGGCTGTGGATATTGGTGCTGACCTTGGTCTACTGGTTGGTTTGTTTGTGAATGCTCCCGACGTCAGTGAGGAGCCATGCAGTGCCATTATGGCAGATGCTGATGTAGCAGTCGGTGCTGGAGTTGGACTTGGATTGGGAGTTTCTTCTAATGGAGGTTTTTTTCTCGAAATTGAGTTGCTTGTGGGTGTTGGCGCCGGTGCTGGCCTCAGCTTTTGCAGTCTTAACAGTGGGTGAGGCCCCACGCACTGAACGCGACTTGGGTAGTTCGTTTTGTGGATTCTTTGATAGCATTGATGTAACGGTTCACCTAGCTAGCTAGGTAGCTAAATACTCAGAGTAGCCGAGTCAGCAACCTAGGTGGGCCTGTTTCGCTTGTGAATGCAAGGATGCGAGGAAAAGCAGGCAACAATATTGCTATGTTTGTGGATGCAATAGACGCTATTATTGTGTCTTACTACTAGCTAGCTAACCGGTTAGTCAGTCGCTCTTGTAGGGTAACACCAATACTTTACAGCTTAATGACTTTGCTTGGGTAATCTGCTTTCCCGTGAAGCCCAAAATGCCGCGTATTATAAAGATATCCCAACGATGACCTATAGATTGCAAGCTGGAGCAGATATTCTCCAGTCTTGGATCAACCAAAGGCGATACGAGCAAGGCATAGATTCCGCAGTATTACTGGCTCCGTATGGCAAAAACTGAGGCAACGAGTTTGGCAGCGACAGAGGCGTAGTTCGACTTCACTGCACGCTGCTGCTGCTGCTCGTTCCAGAAAAAAGATTACACTGGAGGAGGTTTAAAAATGGATGGCACATTGATATCCGTATCGAGCGCTGCGGGTGGAGCAGACGGCGTGGGCTGATTGGGAGATTTGCCAGAAGGTAGGAAGGTGAAAGGGACGATTGAGGAATCGGGCGCATCCGAGCCAGCACTTGGAGCGGTTACGGGTGCTTCTTCGTCGGATTGAGCAACATTGAAAGTGAGAAACTTTCCATGAGCACAATTGTTACAACTGAAACCGCCCTCAAAGGTCAAGTTATCGGAAATTGGATCATTTTTAAAGAAACCTTGAATCAAAGTTCCAATAGCACCTCCCGGTGCTTGCTCGACTCAATAGGCTTTGCCAGACCACATAGATACTTTGCCCTCAATGATCTCAAACGACCCATCTTGGTCAAAGCCGCTCCCTGAGATCACCCTGTCTCTTATACACATCTCCGAGCCCACGAGACTAAGGCGAATCTCGTATGCCGTCTTCTGCTTGAAA
>ENA-ORBV01007939-ORBV01007939.1-microbial-mat-metagenome-genome-assembly--contig:-NODE-7939-length-18029-cov-5.540218_pt1 | contig 18029 bp, 16 predicted proteins | sample MGYA00237777_ERZ505514 | MGnify/ENA primary metagenome ERZ505514 (study PRJEB26160, sample SAMN06269048) | microbial mat metagenome | isolation source: Oligotrophic lake microbial mat | place...
GAAGAGCACCCGCCGCGCACCGCCGAACTTGATCAGGCGGTAAATCTCCGTCACGGCGAGAAGCGTCTTGCCCGTCCCGGTGGCCATCTGGATAAGGGCGCGGGGCCGGTCGTCGAACAGGCTCTTCTCCAGGTTGACGATGGCCCGCACCTTGTTCGGCCAGAGGCCAGGCAACTCCACCGGAGGCATGGCCCTCAATCGTGCCCGCAGTGTGGAGGGCTTGGTGTCATTGGCGCGTGTGTAGAAGCCGCCGGACTGCTTGAGCCACCCGTCGAGGGTGTCGGCCGTCAACCACTCCCGCAATGTCTCGGGCCTGTGGAACGTGAAGACCGGGCGCGAACGTGGCTGGGGGTCGAGGGTATTGATGAAGACCGTTTCCTCGCCGGTAGAGATGTAGGCAAACGGCAGGGGCTTCTGGGGGGCTGCCAGCGAATCTGGAAGCCCCTCTACGTACTTCTTCGCCTGGAACTCGACGCTGGTGAACGAGTAGCCGGCGGGCTTGGCCTCGACCACGCCGAGCGCACTGCCGTCCACGAAGAGCAGGTAGTCAACGTACCCGTGGCCCTTCTCCAGCCGGAACTCACGAACCGAGATGCCGTCGCCCGCCGTCAGGTTCATGTCGTCGCGGTCTTGGACGAGCCAGCCGGCCTGGGCCAGCATGGCGTCAATCTTCTCGCGGGCCTTGGCCTCGGGCGCATTCTTGCTGCCAGCTGGTGACATGGGGGTCCAATTGCCTAGCCAGTCGGAACGAACCCCGGCAGGACGATGCCTATCCTACCCCGCCAATTCGGAAAGTGAACCTCGGACGTCCAGACGTCCCCCCGCCCTCAGTAGCGGAAACAGAATCAGCGGCGCGGATCGCGCGGTGACAGGGTTGCCAGTGGAATTGCGCCCGGTCCTACCGCGCAACGGTCGCGTGTCGCTCGATCCGACGGTTTCGGGCCTCTACGAATTCGATGGTTCTGCGTCGGTACTCCCCATACGTCTCGACATCCTTCGGCATCGCCGGAGTCCTGAAGTCATCGAATGGCGGAAAGACATCCACGGCGGAGCAGTCGTCGGCGACGAGATCCTGGAGCAGGAAGAAGTCTACGTACCCGCTGAAGTCTGCGAACAGCGCGAAGAAGTCGCGGTCCCTCGCAAGCGTCTCACTGAGCGGACTGCCTTGGCCCAAGTAGTACCGCCGGATGCATTCAAGTGTGAGGTCGAGCCGATCCGAGATCTTCCTGAGGCACCCGCGGGCCTGGTTAATGGTCCACTTGTGATCGATCGCATTCCCAGGGAAGCCCATCATGCCGCCCAAGGGCCAACACCAACCGCTCGTCTCACAGACCGTCTGGAAGGTCGAGCACCAACGGGAAGTGGTCGCTAAGATTCTTCCACTCAGGGCCGTCGAGGATCTGCAGAGAGGCCGAATCCAGCCAGGGCCTCGACACAAAGCAGTAGTCCAGACAGAACGGCCGAGGCGACGTTTTGCCGTGAATATAGGTCACCTTCGTTTCAGAGCCGTGCTCTTCGCCCGATTGATGGTGATAGACGCTGGTAAGCCCGAGTGCGGTGGCCTTCTCAACAAAGTGAGAGTGCGACTGGGCTTGCCCGGTGACGCGCGAATTACTGTTCAAGTCACCCGCCAGTATCACTCGCTCACCGCTCAACAGGTTGGCATGGAAGTGGAGACAGGCATCTAGCACTTGAGCATACGAATCCCCTTGCGTCAGCTTCACTGGCCAGACAGCAACCAAATTGAAATGCAGCGGCCCGGCCACCTTGAAGCCCCCCGAGAGCCGCGGTGCGTCGGCGCTCATTTCGCTGGGTTTCACGGAGTAGCCATTCCGAGCGGCCACGACCAACCCGGGCGCCTCATCACCAATCCACACCACCCGGCCACTCACTTCCACACCAGGACGCGACGTCTCGGACAGGACAATTACGTCGCCGTTCAAGTGAGCGAGCAATTCGAGATCGGCCTCGAATGACCGGCGGCGGTTGTTGTAATTGGCGTTCCAGGCAATCAGTCGCATTCAAGGCTCCTAAAAGGTGACTCTACCAGAGCGACCAAGGCCCACGTTGAACCGCTACCCTCGAGCCCTGGCTCCCCTGTAGAATGCGGAGCAGTAAATGGATTTCTGGCAGGCTCACGGCTGGCTGTTTCTGATCGGCGCGACGCTGTTCCCTCGCCTGACGATGCTGTTTGCCGTGTCAGTGCCGTTTGGGATCCTGGCGTGGATTGGCTGGCTGTTTGTTCCTCACATCACAGTCGCTGTTTTGGCGACCGTCTACTACTGGGAGACCAACCCTGTGCTGTGCGTAATCGCGTGGCTGGTCGCACTCGGCGGCACCGCCGGTGAAGGCAAGGTCGCGTCGAAGCGAATCAAGTAAGTTCGGCGGCTAAACGGTTGGCAAGTAGCGCTTCAGCGCAACGTCCGGCAGCCGCGAGCAAGTCGGCAGGGAGCTTCAATGACCGGCTGATGCAGTTCCGCGATGAGGTCGTGGCGATAAAGCGCGACCGGCCGGATCGACTAACGATTTCATGAACCGAAACAGACCCACGGGGCACTCTCCTGCAAAAGCCGAACTCATCTGGAATCCCGACTAGGCTGCTTTTCGCACGATTCCCAAGCAAGTAAAAGGGTTGCCCGCCGAGGCGCATTCAATTGATCAGCGCACTTCGCTTACTCGGGGACGCCCGCCTTTGCGGCCGTTCTTCCGTGACGAAGCGGCCTTCGCGCTACTGGTACCGCGACCGAGGAGTGCCCCGACGCCGACGAAGCGCAGCGAGTCGCGGCGCGTGGCGTAGACGTCGCGGCGCAGCACGGTCACGTCGGCCTTCAGCTGCGGCTCTCGCCCCAGTCCGCTTAGCGCATCGAGGTGAGCTGCCAACGCATTCCGAATACCCCGCTTGACAGCGCTCGCGGTATCCGCGGCGGCGTAGACGCCAGGCAGACCCGCGACCCATGCACTGAATGTGCCGTTGCTCTCCTGCTCGACGATGATGGGAAAATACTGCGTCATAGTCCCGCTTCCTTGAGAATGCGCCGCGCGAGGCCGGTGCCAACCTCTTTCTTGGTGTGGACTGCGACGGTGACCACACGTCCCGTCACGGGGTGCGTCAACTGACGATGGCTGCCCTTGCCGTGACGCTTTTCCACGAAGCCAGCGGCCTTCAGTTGGCGTATGAGTTCGCCCCAGGTCACAGCACCAGAATAACCTATCGTTCGCTTATTAACCTAGCAGGTCGTTGGCATCGGCGGCTTCGCACCCCGGTGACGGGAACCGGAGCCTTCATTGTTGAAGCGCAATACTCTGTGTCCGCCGCCTGTCAGCCGGTCGCCTGAGTCTTCAGTGCTGGTCCGCACTCGGGGAAGGCTGGCGCCGCGGGTGATGCGGAACGACGAAGCCGAGGCCGGCAGAATCAGCGTCTCGGGCGGGTCCTGGAACGTGACCGGCCTGAACCGAATCGATCGACGCGCGCGATCCAACCGCCTGCTACTGGGGTTTCTTCGCCGCGTCCCGCTCTCGCGACCGCTCGCCGGACAGGATGTTGGTCATCGCGTGGTTGCCTTCGTGGCACGCGTATTCGTAGACCATCTCGTCCATGCGGTTGAACGGCAACTCGCCGGTGAACGGCGCGGTGTAGGTCGAGGGATCGTCCATCGTGAACCGGTACTTGATGGTGTCGGGCCCCGTGCGCGTGAAGCGTTCCGTCACCTTCAGGTTCTCCGACGCGCCGCGATACGCCCACAGGATGCTGGTCTGCCCCAATTGCTGTGGATGGATGTTGGTCGTCTCGACCACCAGCGTGTCGCCTTCCCAACGCCCGATTGAGTCGCCGAACCACGGCTGGAGGTGTGCCGGCAGGCGGTCCTTCGCGTTCAGGCGGATGACCCGCGCATCGTGATTCATCTCGGTGAGGATCATCACGTGATCCTTGGTCTGCACGATGGTGTAGTTGTTGTTGTAGAAGTAATTCGGCAGCATCGGCGGCCCGGCGTTCGAGCCGAATGAGAGCAGGCACCGATCGGCCAGCGGCCGCATTTCGGGGTGATCGAACTCGCCGAACTTCCGGGCGCGCGCGCCAATTTCGGCCAGGCGCTTCTTGCCGGCATCGGTCAGTGCCGGCAACCGGCCGTTGGGCGGATCGATGACGATCGAGCTGCGCGCGACGCCGTCGATGCGGATGACGCTCAGGCCGGGATCCAGCCAGAAGCCGTTGTATCCGCCAACGGCGCCGCCCGCCGCTTCTGAAATCTGCTCAATAAACGAGCGCTCGCCAGCCACCGAGAACCCGCCGGAGCCACCACCCTTCGGCGGCGCGCCGCGATTCGGGTCGCTCGGCTTGTCGCGAGTCTCTTCCACCAGTTGCGCGCGCTGCTCGATAGCGGTCGCCTGCTGATCGGTAAGCGTCGTCCCCTGCCCGGCGCCCATGCGCTCGAGCGGGGTTTGCGTTTCGTTGGTCCAGTTGCCCTGGAGATCGGGCTTGCCGTCGGCGGTACGCGGCACCACCCAGGCCTTAGGCTTCGCCTGTGCCTGTGCTGCCTTCGCCGGGGGCGCCTGCCCACTGGCCAGCACTGACGGGGCAACCAGGCCACCAATCACGAAGACGACGAGAGCACCGACGGTCTGCGTGGAACGACTGGTCATGGGTCCTCCGGACGTGGTGATTCTAGTTTGGTTCCATCCCCTTCGTCATTTGGGGCCGCGGAGCCACGTGACTGGACCTAGAAGCTGCGCGCCAGCCGCACCGACACCGTGCGCGGGGCGACGATGCGGGTGCCGACGAAGACCGATTGGAAGTTGTAGAGCGCGGTGCGGTTCGCGAGATTGGTGATCTGCACTTGCGCGCTCCACGTCCGGCGGCCGCGCCCGTCCTTGAGGTCGATGCCGGCCGCGGCGTCGATGATCGTGCGCGGGCGGACACGCGGAATCCCGGCCGTCAGGTTGACGAACGGCAGCAGATCGCTGAAGTCCGGATCGGCCGCGACCTCCGCAGGATCAGACGGATTGGACACCAGCCCGCTGTCGTAACGAACCGACCCGCTCGCCCACCAGGCGCCATCAGGATCAATCGTCAGCAGGCCGTGCATGCCGAGACGCTGATCGTGATCAATCGCGAACGGCCCGGCCGACAGCAAGTCGATCGCCTCCTGGCCGAGAAACAGGCCACCGGTAAACGGCGGCGACGAGATGGCGCGGCCGGTCGTGGCACTGAGCGAGCCGGAAATACCGTGCCGCGGCAGCGCCGTCAGCCTGACTTCTGCGCCGATCACCTCGATGCGGCTGAGCGTCGTCGGGAAGATGATCCCGGTGTCGAAGAAGTTGTTGTTGTCCTGCTGATCGCGCGAGGTCTTGCGATACGCCGCGCTGTCGACGGTCCACGCTTGCCCAAGCGAGAACTGCGCGCCCACTTCGTAGACGTCCTGCCGCTCCGGTTGGATGGGCCGGTAGGCGCTGCCCAGCGCGTCGCGCACGCTGGCGGGTGCCAGCCGGCTGGCGGCTTCTGAATTCGACAACAACAGGTTTTCGTTCGGCGGCGTCTGGTAGTTGCGGTTGTACGACGCGCGCAGGACGAGCGCATCGCCGCTCGCCGCGTACGACACGCCGAGTCGCGGCTGCAGCTGACGGCCGTCGACCAGGAAGCGATACTCGTCGTAGCGCACGCCGAGGTTGACGGTGAAACGAGCAGCGCTGATGGTCGACTGCGCAAACGCGCTGCCCTGCCAGCCGACCTGCGACTCGTCGAACAGGAACTGCGCGCCGCCACGGGTCAGGTCGTACGGCAACAACGCGTCGTTGTAGCCCTGTGCTCCGGGCCGGTTGAACGACGCCGAGGTCAGTCCCATCGCGAAACGCTCGGTGACCGGGAACCGTTGCAGGTCGGCGCCGGCGCGGAGACGAAGGCGGCCGTCGGTCCGGTTGTAGCGGGCGCTGAGGGTGGCGGTCGACATCCGGCGGTCTTGTGATGCGGTGACCGGTGTGTCGCCGGCGCTCGGCAGCAGCGACGCAGTCGTGGTGCGATAACCGGCGGTCGCTTCGAGCGATGAACTGGCATCCAGGGTGCGCACCAGCGTCGTCCACACCGAGACGTCGTCCAGCTGCTGCTGTTGATTCTGCCCCGCCGCGTGTTGCGAGCGCTGGTTCGCCAGTTCGAAACGCGATCCTCCGCCCATGATGTGGCTGCGCAGGTGCGTGCGATCGTTCACGGCCATGTCGAGGCGGCCAAATGAGCGCGCGAAGCGGCCGGCGTTGTGCAGGTTGTCGAGTGAGACCTGATCGAGAAAGCGTTCGGTGGTCATCGCCGTCACCGAACCGAAGTAGCCGTAACGCCCTCGCTCGCCGCCCAGTTGCAGCGACCCTTGCCCCGTGCCGAACCCGCCGCCGGCCAGCGACACCGAGCCCGTGAGACGGCGGCCGGTGCCTCGTCCGCTGCGGCTGTTCAAGACGGCCACGCCTGAGACCTTGCTGCCGAACTCGGCCGGGATGTTTCCGGTCAGCAGTTCGGCCGTTTGAATCACGGCCACGTCAAGTGAGTTGGCAAAGGCGCCGGTCAGCTGATCGCTGATCGGCAGGCCGTCGATGACAAACGTCATCTGGTTGTGCGCGCCGCGCGGGTGAATGGCGCCGTTGGCGTTTTGGGCAAAGCCCGGGAACGCGACCAGCACGGCCTCGATGCCACGGCTCGACACCGCGACCGGCATCCGATCGATCCTGGTGACGCTGACCGCGTGACGCGTCCCGGCCGAGGTGGTGTCAATGGCCGGCTGCTCGGGCACGACCTGCACCGAGTCGGTGAAGGGCGCCACGCTCATCAACGCGGTGACCTGAACCGCCGCTCCCCCCGGGGCCGCGACGCGCTGCTGGAAGACGGCGAATCCGGGCAGCGAAATGGTGAGGTGATGGGTGCCGAGCGGAAGGTTCTCGAGCTCAAACGCGCCGGACACGTCCGTGGTGGTGTGGCGTTCGAGACCGCTCGCCGCATGGAGCACAGCGACGAGCGCGCCGGGAATGGCGGCCTGCTGCTCGTCCTGCACCACACCCTTGATAGTGGTAGTGCCTTGTGCGGCAACCAGTTGCGGGAGGGCTAGGAGGAGGGCGACCGCCAATCCAGCACGAAATTGATTGGACAAAACAATTAACTCTATTCGTGAAAACATTAATTTTGAATACTCAAAATACTTCGGTAAGCCCCTCCTGTCAAGGGAATCGGACGGCCATTTACTGGGGAGGCAGAATGCGGGCGCCGGTCATGAACCGCCGGTAACCGGAGTACTGGGTGCTGGTGCGCAGGCGCGGGGTGCCCGCGCCGCGGGTGATGCGGAACGAGGTGGAGGAGGCCGGCAAGATCAGCGTCTCTGGCGGATCCTGGAACGTCACCGGCTTGAATCGGATCGACGTGTCCCACCGCTCCATCGTCCAGGATCCCCAACGCACGCGGCTGGCGGCCTTGCGCGGCAACGGGATGTCGACGAGGCCGATCAGGCCCTGGTCCATGCGCAGCACGTCGAAGGTCTCGGCATCGATCCAGAGGCGCCCGCGCATGCCGCCATCGACCGAGAAGCTGATGCATTCCTCGTTGCCGTTCACCAGTTCCGAGGTCACCGACGGCTTGTCGACCATGCGATAGTCCAGCAGGATGGCGGCGCGGTTATCGACGCGCGCGGTCCCCCCCAGCTTGAAGGTGTAGTCGTCACGTTGCTGTGGCAAGAGCAACGACAGCGGTTGCACTTCAGACGTGTTCTGTTCGGGCGAGGTGCAATTGTCGTGATCGTTCTTGCGCGGCGCGTGGCCGTTGACCTTCAGCACCTGCCGAAGCGTGCGCGCTTCGATCGGCGTGGGATTCTCTTCGCTGGGCTCCCACGAGAGGCGCAACTCAGATTCGACGGTGCGGCCGCGCGTGGCCACCGCGGTATCGACGGGCAGCAGGCTCACGATCTCGATGCAGACAATGCTTTGCGCGCGGGTGAAGTATTGCTCGACCCGCTCGCCAACGCGCTGAAGGACACTAGCGAGGTCCGGCACCGCCGCCGGCTGCCGTGCGGCGAGCGTCGCCGCACACAACACCAGTGCGGGCAGGACCAGCGCGGTTGAGCTGGGACGATTAGCCACAACGCGGGGATTATACCTAAACGTCTAGCCGGTCAAACTGGCGGTCGCCTTTGTCGAGATGCAACCACTTGAACGACGCCCCCGGCAGTAACCTTGGCGATGAATGGACCGCGTTTCCGAGCCAGTCGCCGAATCTTTCCAAGCGCCCTCACGAACGCGGCGGCCTGCTCTTCGCCAGTCAGGTTCGCGCTCGTCAAGGCGAAGACACGAAGTCTGGCGTTGAGGTAGGCCTGCTGCTCCAAGGGACGGCGCTGGATCTGACGATCCTTGGTGAGGATGAGCCACTCCGGATGTTCGGCCAACGCCGCCAGCCAGACCGTATCTTCGGTTCCTGGTTGAAATAGTTCGTGATGGACAACGACGGTTGCGCCAGCGGCCTTCAGTGCTTCTGGCACTGCGTAGCGCGCCAGGCACTCGTCGACAAAGACGGTGATCGGATCAGGCGGCGGGCCGGAGCTCGCAGCGGATCGCTTCTTCGATCGCTTCCGGCGTGCAGCCATACTCGTTGACAAGGGCATCGAACGAATCGCCAGCGGTGAACCGCTCGGCGACCTCTGCGGTAGGGATCCGCGTGCCGCGAATCACAGGCCGACCGAACGCCAAGTGCGGATCTATCGTCACGACCCGCGGCGCGTCTCCGGCGCGATGGGTCGCGTGCGTGAATGGGAAGAGCCTGACGGCCAGGCCCTGCTCATCCCACTCGATACGTTTCAGGTGGACCTCCAGCAGGCTCCGCATGGCCAACTGGCCATCCTGAGAGACGTTCTCGAGCTGCCCAAGCCGTTCGACGAACAGATACGTGCCGTCGGTTTCCATCTTGGCGTCGATCAGCGGGTGCTTGTGGCCGTAACGTAGGGCCAGGTGATCGATCGCCTGCCGAATGCGCCGCATGTCCACTCCATGATGGCGTCGGATCGCGGACAGCACATGGAGTTCGAGCAGGTTCACAAACGAGAGCAAACCACCAGCAGCGTCGGCTGGGCCGACGAGTGGCTTCGAGAAGCCCTTGCCCGACGGAAACCCGCGACCGCGCGTCCAGGTTCTCAGGGTGCCTTCTGGCACCCAAAGATAGTGGGCGGCCTGAGCGGCCGTGTACGCGGGAATCTCTCGCGCGTCTTTTCCGTTGTAGGGATCGAAGCTCTTGGAGCGCCGGTTCACAAAAATCTCACCTCCGGGGCGGTTGATAACGCGAATAGTACCATGCCGGGCAACCACTGCCTAACCGGCCATGAGCCAAAGAAATCTGGCTTCATTCTGTTTTTCAAGATCCTTCATCTTCTGCAAGGTTACGTAAAGGAAGTTGCCGGATCCACACGCCGGATCCAGCCCCTTCACCGTCGTCAAGCGACGAAGGAACCTTCGTTGTGAGCGTTTCGCCGGGTCGAGGCCACGCTCAAAGAGCGTCCCGAAAATCGAGGCGTCAACCGCCGCCCAGTCGAGTTTGGTCGCCTGGAACAACTGGTTCGGCAGAAGGCCGACGTCTTCCGCAAACAGGCAGAACACCACCCGATCGAGAAACACCGCAACTTCCTCGGCCGGCGTTCCCTGTTCCCGAAGGCGCTCGGCGATCTGCGCAATCTGCCGGGCAGCATGCTCGGTAACGACTTGGCTGGTCGTTCCAGGTTTCAGCTTTTCCGGTGTATTGAAAAGTGCGCGCAGAATCTCGAGAGAGCGAGGCTCTCCGATTTCCGCGAGAGGAATTGTGTGGGTCTCAGTCGGAGTGTTTGTAAAATTGGTGCGAACAATAATCGTGTGAAGGTCGCAGACCACGAGGAGTGGCGGGTAAGCAGCATCAAGGTCCTTGTCGCGGCCCTTGTACTCCCAGCCAAAGAACCCCTTCTTCCAGACGTCCGCCCAGCCGTCTCCGCCGCCCAGTGTTGACGCGCCTCGTTCAAAGGTGAACGTGTCTCCAAACTGGTCGAGAGCAGCCGGCTTGGGGTGACCAACTAGCTCGCAAAGGTCGAGAAAATGTTGTTGAGCCGCAGAATCTCTCGGTGAGTTCGGCCTTATCCCATTTCGCAATGAACTCCGACGGATTCATCCCCGGAGACCCTAGCAGAACGATCGCGAGAAGTCCGTTGGATTGAGTCCCGGCGCGACCATGCCTTCTGGCTCAATGCCGCCACGGCCCGCGGATGGACTAACGCTGCATCTCCTTCACGTTCAGGGTGAAGCTGACCGGCACCTTCGTGGGCGCGTAGCACACCCGGTCGTCGCAGGCTTGATACTCCAGGCGGCCGGAGATCGTCACGGTCGGCGAGGCCGCCAGCAACTTCTTCGCCTCTGGCGTCGCGAGAATGGCGATGTTCTGCACCAGCGTGAACGGCTTGCCGTAGGTCTCGACTTTCTCGTCGAGCTCCTTGAAGTGGTAGATCTCCGATGGCGGATACTTCGTCGCCTGCACCCGCAGCCAGGGCTGCGGATCGATCTTCACGCCAATCACCTGGTAGTCGTGCTTCCCGGGCGCATACACATGCATCAGCTTCTTGGGCGTCACGTTGTATGAAATCGACAGGCTCTTGCCAGCCGTCACTTCTGCCTCACTGATCGAGCTCACGAGCGTGAGGTGCATGGTGTCGGCCCGCACGGCGCCGGCCGGCGACGCCTGGCTGGTCTCGACCAGGGGCCGCAACTGGGGCCGCAACTGGCCGTGGATCACGGGGGAAAGAGCCAGGGTGAGGGCGCCGACGATCAGGAGCGATACTCGCGTCATAGGGGTCTCTGACAAGATGCCGCCGATGCCGTAAACGATACCGCAACTGCTAAGATCCCGGGAAACCATGTCGTCGCGTCCCCTGACACGCATTCTCGTCGCCGAAGACGACCCGGACATCGGCAGCCTGCTGGAGCACTACCTCCGCAAGGCGGGATTTGTCGCCACCATCATCACCTCGGGGCGCGACGTCATGCCGCAGATCAAGCGTGAAGCGCCCGACCTGGTGGTGCTCGACCTGATGCTGCCTGGCCTGGACGGGTTGCAGGTGTGCCGCGCGATCCGCGCCGACGCCAACACCGCCGGCATCCCGATCATCATGCTGACCGCGAAAGCCGAAGAATCCGACCGCATCGTCGGCCTCGAGCTGGGCGCGGACGACTACATCACCAAGCCGTTCAGTCCCAACGAGGTGGTGGCGCGCGTGCGCGCGCTGTTGCGCCGCGCCCACCGCGCCGCACCGGCCAACAGCCGGCTGACGTACGGCGGACTCTCGGTCGATGTCGATCGTCACGTCGTCAAGATCGACGGCAACGAGGTGAAGCTCACCGCCAAGGAGTTTCTGCTCCTGCAGTACTTGATGCTGCATCGTGGCCGCGTGCTGTCGCGCGACTTGCTGCTGTCGGACGTGTGGGGCTATTCCTATACCGGTGGCACGCGTACCGTCGACGTCCACGTCCGGCGGCTGCGAGAGAAAGTGCCGATGCTCGCCGACGCCGTGGTCACCGTCAAGCAGTTCGGCTACAAGCTGGTCGATCCAGCCCCGGCCTGATGACCACCGATCCGACCTACCTCTTCCTGCTCGCCATCGCGGTCGGCATGGCGCTCGCGATCGCCGTGGTGGCCGTTGCGCGATCGGCGCGATCAAGAAGGCGGGCGGAACGGGTCGAGGCCATTCTCGCTGTGGCGCGACGGTACGCGCTGGGCGATCTCAGCCGGCCCGCGCCCGACTACGGCGACGATGACCTGGGCAGCGTGGCGCGAGGGATGGACCAGGCGGTGCAGGAACTGGGCCGCCGAGTCGACAGCCTGGCGCGCGATCGCGCCCGGATGGAGGCCATCCTGTCGAGCATGATCGAAGGGGTGCTCGCGGTCGATGAGCAGGGTCGTCTGCAACTGGTCAACGATGCCGCCCGCCGTCTTCTCAAGGTTGAGAAGGCGGCCATCAACCACTCGTACGTCGAGGCCATTCGCCATCCGGGCATCGTCGAACACATTGGCCGTGCGCTCGCCGGTGGCGAGACCAGCACCCTGGAATTGTCGGTCACCCGTGACACCACTCGCACGCTGATGGCCCAGGTCGCACCCGTCGTGACGGCCGGACGCGGCGCCGTGCTCGTGATGCACGACATCACCGAGTTGCGGAAGGCCGATCAGATTCGCCGCGACTTCGTCGCCAACGTCTCGCACGAACTGCGGACACCGCTGACCGCCATCAAGGGCTACGCCGAAGCGCTGATCGACGACCCCGACGATCGCGACGCGCAGGGACGTTTTCTCGAGATCATCCACCGCCAGGCCGAGCGGATGGAGCGGTTGGTCAAGGACTTGCTGCGCCTCGCGCGCCTGGAGGCCGGCCAGGAGACCGCGGAGTTGGCGCCGTGCGATATCACCGCCCTGGTCCACGGCATCGTCAGCGACCTAGAGGCGCCGGCCACTGAGAAGCAGCAGGTGATTGAGGTTTCGGTGGCACCCGACGCCGTCATGCTCGCCACCGACGCTGGCAAGCTGCACGACATTCTCCGCAACCTGGTCGAGAACGCGGTGAACTACACGCCGGCGGGCGGGGCCATTGACGTCTCGGCGTCAGTGGTCGGCGACCGCTTCCAACTGCGCGTCGCCGACACCGGCTACGGGATCGCGCCCGATGATCTCGGGCGGGTGTTCGAACGCTTCTATCGCGTCGACAAGTCGCGCACCCGACCCGGCGGCACCGGGCTTGGGCTGTCGATCGTCAAGCACCTGGTGCAGGTCCTGGAAGGCGAGGTGGTGGTCGAGAACCAGAAGTCGGGCGGCGCGCTCTTCACCGTCACCCTGCCGATCAGGTGAGCGGCTGCGCCTGGTTGGGGCTATCCACGTGTTTCTTCAGGGCTTCGATCAGTTGAGCGCGCAACGACGCCTCGAACTCGCGCCCGTCGGTCCGGTCCACGTTGAGCAGCAGCCGGCAGGGATCGTCGTGGCAACCATCCAGCGTGATCAGAATCTCAGACCGGTCGCTGCCGCCCTCGGTGGCGGTGACGCCCACGACGGTTAGTGCCCGACCGTACTCGAGGGCCACGGTCCTGCTGATCGCGGCAATGGCTTCAAGGCCTAGCGACATTCCCACAGCCTGACACGCGCGTGTAAACGAAATGTCACCGCGCGGGATGCGCCGTATTGCCGCGCTGGTCATCACGCCTTCGCGTTCGCCACGAGAGCGCGGTGGTCGACCGCAGCTCAAGCGCCACCTTGGTGCCGGCCTCAACCGCCGCCCGCGTGTCGTAGGTGACTCTGGCACCGCGCGGGCCCGGTTGGCCAATCGACTCATAGAGCTGGCGGAAGGAGTCTTCGTCGCGCACCTCGGGACGGTCGGCGACTTCCACGGCGTGCATGAGTTCGTGTCCCAACAGGCTCACCAGCTGGCTGGCCGGCAGATCCGTCCGCACGGTGATTCGCAGGTATCGCCGTAGGGGCGTCGCGCTGACAAACTGCAGGCCGCCGTCGAGCGGATGCCCAACGGGCGCGGCTTCGACATGCACGATCAGGTCTGAGATCTGGAGCCGCGCGGTGAGCTGGCGAAAGGTTGCCGAGCGAAGCTGACCTTCAGTGAGCAAGGCGGCCAGTCGGGCATGAGAGCTGCGCACCCGTGAATCGGGATCGGCGCTCGCGGATGGTGGAATGAGTGAGATCAGGACGGCAAAGACGGTGATTCGCAGGGTAGGCATGCACTGACGAGCGTAAGTGCCGGCCATGACCGCCCGTCGACGTCCGCGAGACGCCGACGGTTGATCGACGATCTATTGCGGTAACTGCGGCCTAGTCGACCACGTATGAGAAGACCTTGTAGCGGCCGTCCTTGAGCAGCGCGGATCCAAACAGCTGCAGCACCAGCTCCCGGCCGGTCTCATCGACCGCCACGATCTCGCTTTCGCGCATCACCACGAACGATTTGTACTGCGTGGTGTCACCGGTGTAGCGGGTGCGAACGAACCGCAGCGATGTGCCGGCGTAGCGGCCGACGGTGCCATTCAGCGAGCCCTCGCTGCGCTGTTTCATCTGGCCCCAGGCGTAGTCGAACGGGACGTTGCGTTCGGGCCGGCTGGTATCGAGTTCGGGCCAGACGTGGTCCTTGAACTCCTGCTCGGTCAGGGCGAGCGCCTTGAGCCCGGAGGTGTCCTTGCTCGCCAGCCGGGCCAGCACCGCCTGGGCCAGGGCCTCAGGAGTGTCGAAGGTACTGGCGAGTGGGATCTTGTTGGAGGGAGAGGTGGGCTGGGTGCAGGCGGCCATCGCCATGGCGATGACCACCACACCCAACCCCTTCAGCACTGTCACTACTACCATCTGCTCACTGTATCGCTGTCGAAGTCCGGCTGAAGCCGGACGCCGCGTCTAGCGCTGCGGGAACGAGGTCCAGCCGGTCATCCAGTTGTCGGCTGGCGCCGGGGGCACCGCACCGATGTAGGTCACCGCCGCGAAGAAGCCGTCGTTGGGCGGCTGAATCGGGGCAATCTGCCCACCCGCCAGCGTCGCGACGCCGCTCGGCTGGAAGTTCGGGTTCTCGTGGTTCGAGCAAGCCGCTGCCGAGAGGCCGACCTCCGCGTCGGTGGCGGTGGTGCGAATGTTCGGGAAGCGACCGCTGGTGATGAAGCCGGCCACGCTCGCGTGCATGTTGGTGGGCATGCCCCATGCGACGCCGGCCCCCATCTGCGACGTGCCGTTGTCGACCTGCGCGCTGGTCGCGGCATCGCTGATCTGGAAGCCGGTGGTCTTGAAGCCGGTGATCAGGAAGTTACGGATTGTGAAGGCCGTGCCGCGGCGCAGGTTACCGGCGCGGACGCTCTCGCCGCCCTCGTTCCGGTCCGGATCGCCGCACAGGCTGATGTTGTAGATCTGAGGATTCGAGCGCGGCAACAGGTTGTTGTTGAACTCGTTGTTGTCGGCTTCGATGCCCTGGTCCGCATCGTCACCACGATGGTGAATGGCGATGAACTGGGCGCGGCCGCTCCAGCCGAAGGTCCAGTCGAAGCTGTCGTCGGCAGCGTTGGACGCCACGGCGTACTTGATGTCCGCCGTGCCGCCGAACCATTCGAGTGCGTCGTCGCGGTTCATGTGCACCTGGATGAACTCGTAGAAGCCGCCGCGGCCGACGCCCTGAAAGGCGATGCCGTTCAGCTCGTTGTCGGGGCTGAACTCGACGCCCGCGAACTCGACGCGCACATAGCGCATGGTGCCGCTGCTGTCGTTCGGGTTGTTGCCGCCGTAGACGCCGGTATCGGCTTCGCCCTGGCCTTCGCCACCCTCGATGTTGATCGGAGCCCGACCGTTGATAATCAAGCCTCCCCAGTCGCCGCGAGCGCGGCTGCCGACGGGTTGATCGCTGGTAAACACAATCGGCGCGGTCCGCGTGCCGATCGCATTGATGCGGCCGTCGCGCAGGACGATCAACGTGCCGACGCTGCCCGACTCGCCGATGATGCGCGTGCCGGCGGCGATGTTCAGCGTCGCGCCGGCCTGAACGAAGACCGCGCCGCGCAGCACGTAGTAGTTGTTGCTGGTCCAGTTCTCGGTGCCGGTGACGCTGCCGGTGACCACAATCACCGGCTTGTCGATACCCGGGACCGTGACCGGGGGCGCCTGGTCGGCGCTCACGGTAACCAACTGACCGAGCGTCAACGCGGCGGCCACGAGACTCGCGGCCATAGTGCGTGAAACGTATTTCATGATGTCCTCAATCGCTCCTATGTAATCGCTGCGCTAAAACACGTTGACGCCGACCGAGAACCCGAACACGCGGCCCAGCTTGAACAGGCGCTGGCTCTCGGAGCCCTGCGTGAACTGGTAGTCGGCGTCGGTCAGGTTCTCGGCACTGAACCGCACGTTGAACCTGGAGCCGAACCGCTGCTGCACCACAAAGTCCACGGCCTCGCGGCCCTGCTCGAGAATGTCCGGGGCCTGGTTGGAGCCGACGTCAGAGATGCGGTCGCCGAAGTAGTTGTAGAGCAGGCGCGCCGAGAAACCCCTCACCGCGTATTCGGCCGTGAGGTTGAACAGGTTCTTCGACTGTCCGGCCAGCGGCCGCTCGAGCGAGGTCTGCACCGTGCGCTGCTCCTGCAGCAGGGTGATCTTGGAGTCCACGAAGGTGTAGTTGGCGTTGAAGAAGAAGCCCGCGCCCAGCTCGTAGGCGGCTTCGACCTCGACGCCGATGTTGCTGGCCTTGTCCGAGTTCTGGAAGGTCGTGATCGGCTGCGCGCCGGCAATCACCACGCGTTCAATCGGCTGGTCGAAGCGCTTGTAGAAGACGCTGGTGGCCAGAATGCTGCGACCGCCGGGGAACAGTTCCCACCGGGCGTCGACGTTCTGGATGGTCGCGCGGACCAGGTCGGGGTTGCCGCGGGTGGCGCGGCTGCCGACGATGTCGGTGAACTCGAAGGCGGCGAGCTCGCGGAACTCCGGACGATTCACGGTCGAGCTGTAGCTCAGGCGAAGGTTCTGGTTGTTGCGGAACGACTGCACCAGGTTGATGGCCGGGAAATAGTCGGTGTTCTCGTTGGTGGCCGAGATGGTCCGCAAGAACAGCCCGAACGGGTCGAAGGTATCGACCGTCTGCTCGAACCGTTCGACGCGCACGCCACCGTTGATGCGGGTGCGGCCACTGAGCGCGATGTCGACCATGCCGTAAGCCGATGAGGTCTGCTGGTCGCCCGCGTAGGCGTCGACCGGCCGGGTCTCTTCGTTGAAGCGGAACGCGGTGCCGATATTGGCCGGCGCATACAGCTCCTCGGGCGTCAACGCCTGGCTGATGATCGGCGCGCCGTCCTTGGTCAGAGCGATCGGGATGTAGCGGAAGCGGCGCGATGCGAAGTCGCGCTGGCGGTCGACGTAGTTGACACCGAACTTGTACTGCGTCGGCCGGCTGCCCGAGGCCTGGAACATGCTCCAGTTCAGCGCCACGTCGGTGGTCTTGTCGTCGAGGTTGTTGAACAGGCGGAAGCCGCTCTGCGATTCGTCGGCCAGCACCGGCCTGACCGCCGGATTGGGATTCGTGGTCCCGGAAAGGAACGGCTGCTGATAGAGGGTCTCGCGCAGATCCGGCTCGTCGCGGTTGGCGTTGGCGTAGTTCACGCGCCAGTCGATGCGGCTGCTACCCAGGTTGCGGAAGAAGTGCTCGCCGCTGAGCGCGTTCGACAGCAGGCCTTCCTCAATGAACTGCAGCCGGTTGTTGTAGTAGTAGAACAGGTTCTCGGTATTGGGCCCCTCGAACGTGCGGCCCTCATCCTTGCCCGAGTGGCTGTAGAAGTTCTCGAACGACAGGCGGTGGTTGGTGCTGAACTGGTAGGACAGGTTGGCGACGCCGCCAATCTGCGCCTTCTGCGTGCCGGTCTTGATGCGATAGTCGCTGACCGCCTCGAGTTCAGTGGCGCTGTCGCCGACGCGGTAAAACGCGCGCTGTTCGTCGGTGTAGGTTTCCTTGTAGGAGTGCATGGCACTGGCGACGATGCCAAACTTGCCGAAGCGGTTGCCGAACACCATGCCCCAGTTCTGACCGGGCGCGCCATCGGCGTTCACCGGCCGCCACTGGTTGCCGAGCAGCTTGCCAAACGACGTGATCTCGTCGGGGCCGAAGCCGACTTCGGGGGTGTAAATGCCGCGGCGCACGATCTTGCTGTTCGGAATGCCACCCGGCAGTGCGCGCGCGCCGTCGTCGAAGCCGAGCCAATCGCGATTGCCGAGCGAGCTGAACGGCACCGACTTGCCGGTCGCGTTCGACTGCACGTTCAAGCCATACGAGAAGTCGATGACCGGGCGGTTCGGAAACTTCAACGGCACAATCTGCACCAGGCCGCCAGCGAATTCCGCCGAGCGGTCGGGCGAGTACGACTTGATGACCTGCACACTGTCGAGCAGGCCCGCCGGGAACAGATCCAGCGGAACGACCTTCTTGTCGGGCTCGGTCGTCGGCAGCGTCGAACCGGCCAGCGTGGTGTTGCTGTAACGCTCACCGAGGCCGCGCACG
>ENA-ORBV01007943-ORBV01007943.1-microbial-mat-metagenome-genome-assembly--contig:-NODE-7943-length-18023-cov-6.641591_pt1 | contig 18023 bp, 20 predicted proteins | sample MGYA00237777_ERZ505514 | MGnify/ENA primary metagenome ERZ505514 (study PRJEB26160, sample SAMN06269048) | microbial mat metagenome | isolation source: Oligotrophic lake microbial mat | place...
TGGACGTGGGCTCGCCCTGCGTGTTGCAGCCCAACCCGCCGTAGTTGGTGTGCTGCCGCTGGAACGGCTGATCGGGGAACCTGTGATCGCCCGTGACGCTGCCCGCGAGGTTGACCGTTGGAGTCGGCACCCAAGGCTCGGTGTGCGAATATGGCGGAAGGCTTGGATCGGCGAACACTGGGTTGACGGTGAAGACGCGCGTGATGGAGCCGAACGAGGAAACCAGCCGGGCTATCGGTGAGTTGTTGCCGTACAAATCGCCGTCACACTCGTACACGCCGCTCATGGTCCCTTGGGCAACGTAGGTCGTGTAGAGCGTTTGTTGGCAGTCGGTCTGGTTGGCGTTGGACGATGACAGCCAGGTCGTGAGAGTTTCTTGCCACACCCACGTTACGCGGATGAGTTGCCCGTACTCACACGCGCCGAACGAGCGGGCATTGCACGCGCCAGCCACGCACCTGCACGGGAGTTCGGCGACCGGGATGCCCAAGCAGCACGCGCGCGGGCCGACGGGGATGCAGTCGCCAGTCTCGCAGGTCAGCCCACGTTCCTTGCAGGTGATCGCCTCTATCGGCGTTTCGACTTCGCCCTCCGGCAGTTCGTCCAGAATCAGGGCCTTGTTCTGCGTGATGCCCCCGCACTCTTCCGTCTGGCCGGGGATGCCCACCACCTCGTGGCAAACACTGCCCACCACAATGATGCGACCGCCGTTGATCCGGCAGTCGTTCGCTTCCATTGAAGACCAGCCGCCGACCCCATCGGCAACCGCCGTGACGTTCACGCCGATACTGAATCGGTCGGCGTCCAGAACCGTGATCGTCTGGAACCCACCGATCTGCGGTGTGGTGTTGAGGTTGATTATGTCAACCGTAACGCCGGTGGTAAGGCCGTGCTGCGGCGCGGTGATGACGCACGGGTTGCCGGTGCTGACCGCCGTGATAGGGCCGGAGCGCAGCGTCGGGCCTTCCTCGCAGCGGAAGAGGGTAGAAAAATACACCGACGGGCCGTAGGTCGGGCGTTCGACGGTGGGGCATTCGCGGGCTTCGTGGAATTGCGTGGGGCCGCAACAGCACGGGGGCCGGAGTCGCCCGCCCTCCAGGATCAACCGCCCTCCGTTCAGGCCCAGCCGCATTAGATGCTCCGGGTGGCTTCGTCGGTCTTGACATCGTTCGTCACGGTCAGCGTGGCCCCGCCGCCGCGTGCCGAGAACGCAAGGCCAGCCCCGTGCGTAAAGGTCGTGATCGTGGTATCCCGCCGCAACTGATTCACGTTCAACGTGCCGGCCCGCCCGACGTACGCCGTGATAGTGGACCCGGACAACAGGATCAGCGTGCCGCCAAAGTGGTTGACCGCGGGCGTGGTGCCGCTGGTGATGTCCAGTGTCAGCGTGCCGCCGTACAAATTGATCGCCGATGAAGCCGGACGGCGACAAACGCAAGCCCCCCCGAACACGCTGAGCGTTGCGATCGTGCCAGCGCCAGCGTCGAGAAACACGCTCGCGCCCGCGTGGACTTCCTGGTTCGTCACGATGGTGCTCGGGCCGATGTTGGTCTGTCCGCCGAACGCCTTGGCGAACGACACCGTACCGGCGGAAATCTCAGTGGTGCCCGGCCCCATGTGGTGATAATTTGACACACCGCCCGCCGAGGTCTGTAGGTAGATTGTGCGTGAACCGCCGTGGACGATGCGGCCCTCGTTTGGAACGGCGGAGGTCCATTCCGCGGCGGTTCCGTCCGTGGCGTCTGTGATAAGCGGGTTTGATCCGCTGCCGATCACGCCCGCGTACTGGGGACCGATGCGAAGGAATCGGATGTCCCCGCCCGCCGCTTGGTCAAGGGCTGTGGTGATGGTCTGTGCGCCGTCCGAGATGACCAGTTCGGCAGCGGCAGCGAAGCCGGCAGCGTCGGACCACGAACCCGCCGCGAGACTGGTTGCGCCGCTTGTGAGATATGCAGTAGCCATCAAAAACTCCTGCCCCTTGGGGCGTTAGTACGAATCGACTTGTAACCACTTGAACGTCATATCGCCACCGCGTTTCCGATGTCGGAGCGGCGAGGCTCCACGAAGATGTCAACCACGCTGGCGCCGCCTTCAACGGTCGTGACCTCCACCGCCAGAAACGCGGCCTGCACCGCGAGCAGCACCGTGGACGGCGAGGCGTTGGACAATGTGACGGGCGTAGCGAAATCGCGGAACGGACCCATCGGCGAGTTACCGAACCGCACCGCGACGACCGCGGTTGTCCACGTGCCGGACGCGAGCGACGCGGAAACGCTCCAAACGTCGGCCCCGTTCGCGGGGATGATGGCCGTCGAGAACGTGCCGGACGCTTGCACCGGGCCGAGGATGTTCAACGAGCATCGAAGGAACTGCATCAGGCTTCTCCCGGAGCTAGCGCGGACGTTCCAGAGGTCGCCAACACGGACGACGCGAGGGCGAGGGCAAACCGCTCGGCCTCGCCCATTGCGGCTTGCGGCCCGTCGCCACACTCCGCGGCCTTGGGCGGGTCGGGGAAAAACCACAGGATGAACGTCTGCAAGTAGAACCCGCCGACCTTGGACCCGATCATCACTGCGGGGTCTGCCTCGACCTCGGGCGGCAGCGACTGGAAGCCCGGGCGCTGGCCGGGCAGCGTGGTCTTGCCGCCGTTCACCACGACCTCGATCGAATAACTGCACCCGCCGATTCGCGGCACAGTCTCGTCGTTGTCGATGGCGAAACCGACGATGACGCCGGTGAGCGGTTGCGGTGCGCCGGTGTTTGGGACGAGGAATGGGATCATAAAATGCGATCCGCTCCCAGCAGTTGCCGCCAACCGTTGGGGTTCTCGGCGTACGGGTACATTGAAACGGCCTTGGGCGGACCCGCCGCCGGGTCGGACGATGGAATGATCTGCACCACGCTGTACGGGTTCCGCAGCAGTTCGTCGCCGGTCTGATTGGAGTCGGCCGGGCTGATGATGTTGACCCCGCCCGTGGGCACGGGCGTCCCGTTATCGACCTCCCACGAATACCGCACGTCCAACTTCAGGCCGTCAACCTCGCGGGCCTCAAAGCCCGTCATCCGCACCCGCTTTGAACCGATGGTGTGGATGGTGTCTTTCTGCGAGACGGCATACTCAAATGCCGTGACGTAGTTCCCGGGCGGGCGCGCGATTTCAAGATTCAATTCATAGACAAGCCGCTTTTCTGCGACCTTCTGGAACACGACAGTCCAAAACATGCTTGGCTCTACCGGAATCCGAACGGCGATGGGAATATCTACCGTGACCTCGCGGTACGCAAAGTTCCAGTGGTAGTACGACGGACCATCGCGGGGCGGTTGAGAGAACCGCGTGCCCGTGTTTGTGCCGTAGTTTGCCTGCACCAGCACTCCCGCCCCGCTTTCGCTCGGCGAGAACGTGGCACCGATGAACCTCAGCAGCGGGTTTGCGGGGTGCAACCGCAGGCCCGGCTGATTGTTGAAGTCGGCGCGCACGGCGGAAATGTCGTTTGTGGTCGTGACCTTGAACGTGCGGGTAGAAGCCTCCGAACCGTTGGCCTCCAGCGTGATCGGCCTGTTGGCCTGGTGCTGCTCGACGAACAGAAATGGCATTAGAAGCCCCCCCCGTTCTGGCGTGCGCGGGTGAGTGCGTCAACCGCGCCGGTGAGTTGTTGGAGCATTACCGGGATGTCGTTGCCGTTGAACAGGGCGGCCTGTTGATCTTGGATGCGGCGGATGGCGGACTCCCATGCCTTGGCCGCGGCCATCGCGGATGATGCGGCCTTGGCTTCGACGGCGGCGCGTTCCTTGGTGGACGCGAGCCGTTCGGCTTCCAGTTCGCGTTCGGCCTCGCGTTCGCGGGCGCGGAAGTCGTCGTTCTGGGTTCGCTTGAATGCACGTTGCTCTTTGTCCAACGCCTCGGATGCAGCCGCGCGGTTCTTGGCGGATTCTTCGTCCGCCTCCTTCTTTCTTTCGGCAGTGTCCTTTGCCCTCGCGTTTCTTCGCAGGTTCGACGCTGTTTTCTGGAGTTCTTCAATCTCTTTCTTCAGCGAATCCTGCGTGTCTCCAAGGGCAAAGTTCACGGCACTTCCAACAGCGTTCTCTTGTGACGCGGCGAGTTTGGCCTGCAACGCCCCAAGTTTTGCATCGGTAGCAGTCAGCGATGCACCTACGTTTGTAAAGTCCAGAGCGTCCCTGAACTTCTGCGCCTTTTCGATTCCCCCGTCGGATATGGCGATAATCACTTCACGGATGCGCTGCCCGAGGTTGTACATTACCGCTGCCGCGGCAACCCCCGCAAGGGCTTGACCCATCATCGCACGGATGCCGGCCGCCGCAGATGTCGCAGCCTTTTCGGTTGCCTCCACCTCTTGCCGCACCGATCGAACTGCATTGACGGCCGCCTGCGATTCTGCACTCGAAACGGGCGGGACGACGCTTGGGGTTACAACCGCCGCCCGCTGAATCTCCGCAGCCTTGGTCGTGGCTACGGCCTTGGCCCGCTCCATCCCGGCTTCCAACGGCTTGACGTTGGCTTCGATGTCGATGCGCGCCGAGCCAAGCGGCTCACTGGTTGTCATTGGTGCCCCCTACAATCGGGGCATGAACACCGACAAACCCGCATCGCTTGCCGACCTGATGCTCCTCGCCAAAACGGAACGCGACCGACAGTCCCGGCGCGCGTTGATCGTCGCGGCTTGGATCTTCGTGCCGTTCGTCCTTCTGTTCGTTCTGTTGACGCTGAATAGTCATTAGGCCGCCGTCACCACGCCGGAATACCGCACCTCGCCGCTGACCTTGACGGCCTGCCCGACTTGGTTTTGCAGGCTCATGCTTTTGAGGAAAGCCGCCCCGCTCAGCGTTCGGCTCGTGAAATACTGGCTCAGCACCGTGATGTCCGGCGTACCGTCGGCGTTCAAGTCCCAATCACTCGCGGCGATGGCCCCGGTCGTGGCCCGCAGGATGCCCGCCAGCGTGCTGCCGACCGTTTCGGTGAGAGCGCCCGACCCGCTGAATGTGTAGGTCGGACGAACCTGCTCTTTGTGCGCCACGCTGTAGGCGTTGCCCGTCACGATGATGTTGCCCGAGAACGCGGGATCGGATGCACCGTCTTCGGTCAACTTGAACGTGGCCGCTGCACCGGCGCTGTTGACCGCCGTAGGCATAGCCATCGCCGTTCCGCTCGTTGCCTTGGGAGTGAACGTCCCGCTCCATTCAATGGTTGAACTCGGCATGAACCGCTTCCAACCGATCGCGGTCCCGTCGAAGGGCGTGATGTCCTCCTCGCCGAACTCCACGTTCAGCGTCCAAGCATCGCAGAACTCGACGAAGCCGGAGGCGAACGTGACCAGCCCCGAGTTGCCGAGGCGAGGCGATGCACGCGGGTACAACCCCTCGAACGAGAACCCGCCCGACTGAAGGCCGGTCAGCATTTCGCGCGACACCGTGGACCCGTCCAGCGAGGTGATGACCTCGGAATCGGACGCGAAGTTGTACGAGCACTTGACCTGCCGCGTGGCGAGAATCAGGCAGTTGTGCAGGTTGTTCGCCGTGCTGCTCGTAACGCTTGTGATCGTGCCCTTACCGCCCTGAACTGGAAAGCCCGACATAGAAACCCCCTTACGGTGTTGGATTCACCGCGATGTTGGATACTTGAACCGCGAACGCCAGCACCGCCACCAGCGTGCGGGGCGTTGCCCCCGGCTCTAACGTGGCCGACCCGTCAAGGGTCATATTCGTTGCCGACAGCCCCTGCACGTTCGCGGTCGCGTCAACGGGCAGCACCAGATTGTGATTGTGAAAGCCGTAGGTCGGCACGGTTGACGTGCCAGTGGACAGCATGGCATCGCCAACGATTCGATTGATGAGTGAGCCGACCCGCGCGATGCCCGGCGCCGATGGGGTCAGCATCCGCCCGTCCACGATGCGGAACGTCACGATGGCCGTGCAGTTCATGCCCGTAAAGGCGTGCTGGAAATCGCCGCACTCGACCCCGCACACGATGTACGGGTAGACCGCCGACGATGCCTCGTCTTCGACGAACGTGAACCCGCCCGCGAGTGGCGCGAGCCAGGCCGTGCCGCTCCAGAGCGTGGTATCAGCCTTGATTCGTGTCTCGATCGCGTCCGCGATTGTGGCCGGGTTCATTTCAGGGTGCCCCCCTTGACCGATGACGCGAACCGCTGGGCGGCGTGCGTGCGGAACTCGGCAAACACCGCTCGTTTGTGCTTGCGGAACGTCGGCGCACACCACGGGCGAGGCTTCAGCCGCACGGATCGCACCAGTTTGAACACGGGTTCACCGCCGACAGAGACAGAGCGCTTTCTGCCGTTGGCCCCGCGCTGATAGATCGTGGCCGCGACGTTGGATGTGCCCTGCATAAACAGGCCGTTCGGCGCGTTGAAGAACCGCATCTTCACGCCCGACGCTCGCAGGTTCGCGTGTGATTCGCGGAGTTTCTTGGCCGCGGGGTTGACCGGCACCGCGATGTACTTGCCGCTCTTGGCCCGGATCGTGGCACCCTTCTCTTGGAACAGTCCGTAGTTGCTCTTGCCGCTGAAGTTCGACCCGGCGGCGTGCTTCAGTTTGCCCATGCGAGCGGGGATGATGCTTCCAAGCAGCCCGCCCCGTTGCCGATGCGGGGGCGTGCCCGCCGGCGACGAAGAGAACCGGCCACCCCTCGGGGCCAGCACTTCTCTCATGCGATCGGCGAGGTAAAGCGCACTCCTTGCCAAGCCGAACTCGGCCGCGGCGCGTGTCTTCGTGACGAGCGTGGCCGCGTTGAAGCGGACGGTGGCCATTAGCGCACCCTCTGCACGGTGACCTTGATGCAGCCGCTGTAACTGCACGGGTTGTAGCCATCGCCGACGGCCTCGTAGTTCACGCCGTCGATGGTGTAGATGGTGTCCTTTACCACAAGGCTGATCGTGGGAGTCGTCGCATCAGCCTTTCGGCTTACAAGGTCGAGGAACAGCGAATAGATCGTCGTCGCCAACGGCGAAAAGTCGCCCATGCCAAGGGCCGAACCCTCGGGCTGGAGAGAGCATTTCACGGTGTAGTCGATGCCGGTGGTGGCCGTGGGCGCGCCCGCGTAGTCGGTTGACCGCGTGGCCGTGGTCAGCGTGCAGATCTGCTTCAGGACAAACGCCGGGCGGGGCATCATGGTTGCAACCTCGTGTAGGGTGCCAGCGCATCGCCCCACTGCGCCCGCACGCTCGCCGCGTCCATCCTCGTGTAACTCTGTGCCCCCGTCGATTCGCTCAGCATCGCGCGGTTGCTGCCGACGTTGGCGTACAGGGAGTCGGTCATTTGCATCACGACCTCTTGCAGGTCAAGCGGAATGGTGCTGTAGCCAGCGGTATAGACGACCTGCCACGATTGGGGTTCACTGCCCCAGTTCGGTTGCGTTTCCACGCCGTAGCCAACCGCGCCGAACGAGCCAAACGAGCCGATAGATTGGGTGCGTGAATCCGCGAGGTACAAGATGCCAGAATCAAGGTCGATCCGAACGGCGTCGAGGTCAATAGCCGAGGCCGTGCCGCTCGGGGTCAGCGATGAAACGGAGGTGAGCACGGTTACGGGGCGCTCGATGAGGAGGATCGTGCCCGAGCCGGTGCCGTCGCACTTTTCCGTGCGGGCCGTGGACTCGAATCCGTTGGTGGGGTTGACCCCGCAGAATCGCCGCACGATGGCCGATGCCACGCCCAGAAAGTGGGTGAACGCGGTATCGTTCGTGGCATCAGTGATGCCCCGTGTAGCCTTGTAGTTCACCAGCGAAGCGAGTACGGCCACAGCACCCTCCCGGTTAGTTGAGGAGCATGGCCTGGAGTTCCACCACGGTGTCAGCCCCGCCGCTGATGTTGGCAACAGTCTCGGTCAGCGCCAGCAGATGCGATGCACCCTTGAGGTCGTACCCGTCGAGCGTGGTGACGTCGGAATATCGGTACGTCGCGTCGCGGAGTTTGTCGTCGGTTGCGGTGGTGGTCAGGGTGATCGTCACACCCGGGACCGTGGATGTCGCGGTGTCGATCCGCATGAACTGGGATGTGCCGTCATCGGCAAACACGCCGGCGGCGCTGGGGTCAGCCCCGTAGCAGGCGTACAGACGCACCACCGGCGAGGCCGTGACCGTGGACGTGCCATGTGCGTATCGAGCACGAATCAGGACGCGGGTGCCGGTGCCGATTTTCACGGGAAACGCCGATGCGCTCGCGTGGGTTGCGGGCCTTCGCAGGCTCGCCGCACTCTCGGCTGTCGTGGACAGGTTCGCGTGGATTGTGGTCCACGATCCAATCACGCTGCCGGGATACGAGACACCAGCGCCGCCATTGACCGCCGCCGACCCGATAGTTCTGGTCGCTCCCATAGATCATCCTCTCACGTTTGCGGGCTTGCCGTACTTCTGGTAATCGTCCATGTGCTGATGCACAGGCTGCCAGTCCACTCCAACCCATGAAACCATCCGCTGCATATGTCCGACGTTCACGCGCGGTGTGACGTACACGGGCGCTACCTTCGCCATCTTGTGCCAGAATGCAACGTCGGCATCCACTCGCCCATCGCCCCAACTGCCGTCCGGGGCGGGAACGTGGTGCAGCCACGGCTTAGCCATCTGCTTCAGCGTGGCCGTCCGCATGATGGTCAGCCCGAAGTGGCACGACTTGACCTTGAAGATGTCCGAAGATGCCTCATCCTCGCTCACGCTGTCACCGGTGTCCCGCGCGATGAGCGGTATCCCGTCTGGGCCTCGCTTGCACTGCATCGCCGCGATCGCCCCGGCCTGCGGGTTGCGGTCCATCAGGCACACAAGGCGTTCAATGTCCGCGGTCGTGAATATCGTGTCGAAGTCGATTGCGATGACGTATTCGCGGTCCATCCCGTGCTCGAGCGCCCGCTCCATGCCTTGGTCGAAGTACGCACCGGATGTCGAGATGTACGGGATTCGCAGTTTCACACACGCCTCGGTGGTGCAGTTGCGATTATCGGTGTGGTTGAGTGATGGCATAGTCGAGACGACGATGCACCGCTCGCCAATCCGTGTGTCCTGAACGGGCTTGAACCCCTCCAGATTCAACGAAACGGGCAGGCTTGCGCAGTCCTGCACGCCGCTGGACCATCGCTGAATACCCACCAGCCCCGCCTGCTCCATCAAGAACCGAAGCCCGGCTTCGTCGAAGACAGCCTTGTGAAAGTCGTTCTCGTCCGTTTGGCCGCCCATCAGGTAGCCCGCGATGGGCACCTCGGCCTGATTCATGTAGGCTTTGATGATCCACCGCAAATCGGGGACGGCGATGCGGATGCGCCCGCCCGGCTTCAGCGTTCGCACCCATTCCTTCACCACGTCGCCAACCTTGGCCTGCGGGAAGTGTTCGAGAACGTGCGAGGCGTACACCTCGGCCACGCTGCCTGACTCGTTGGGGAGGGGGTACACCTCTTTGCCTACCGCGCGGTCAACCGGCTCGAAGCCTTCGAGGTTGACAGAGCCAGCGCCAAGATTCAGCCGTGTCATCATAAAACGCCCCCCCGGTTTTACCCGGAGGAACGCAGAGGAGAGACTTTCAGACGGTGTCGGTGACGGAGACGGCCGCGTTGAGCCCGGCCTCGGTCGCTGTGTCCGGGGTTTGAGGGCCGTGCCAGGCGTTGACGAAGAACGCGGGGCTGTTGTAGTTGGTCGCGCCCGCGGTCTGGTAGGTGATGAACAAGTACGCGTGGCGGTTGTCGGCGATGCTCGCTCGCGTGATGCCCGCGAACGAGGTGTCGTTATGCACGCCAAGCACGAACTGCGACGTGCTGGCCGTGGCGTTGGTGGTGCCGACCAAACCATTCACCGCCGTGGCGTTGGTGTATGACGTGGTATCGCCCAGGCGGATGTCGAGCGCGGCCCACTTCGCCGAGGAGTTGGTGGCGACTGCGGGGTTCGCAATGGCCGACGCGATGACGACGCCGAACCCGCGAATATCGAACGGCCCGACGCTGGCGGTGGCGTTGGTCGCCACCGTAGCCTGCGAGTTCGAGGAAAAGGCTTTGGACATTTGGCCAAGAATCATGTGTGGTATCTCCGAAACGGCTTGCGCCGTGTGTGCTGGTGTGAGTTACGAGGTGACGAGGCAAACGATGGGGCCGACGGTGGAGGCCGGGGTGCGGCCGTCGCCGTGAATGTTGATCGCGGCCCGGGCCGTGGCACGCCACTGGATGGAGTCGGACGAGAACGCGGCATGTTCCGAGGCCGTGATGGTCAGGTCGCGGCGCTCGCCGATCATCGAAGCGCCCATGAAGTCGCCGATGTAGATCGAGCGGGTGCCGGTGCCGCCCGTGGCGATGGGCATGGCCTGCGTGAAGTAAAATGGAACGTCAAGGAACATCGCATCGGCCCCGGCGGTTGCCGGGCCGGTCAGCCCCTTGAACTGGCTCGTGGCGAGTTCAAGCCGCTTGCAAATCTGGTGGTACGCCTGACGGCTTCCGGCCATCTTCAGACGGGCGGGGTTGATGTTCTGGAGCGAGCCCAGCCCGACGTTGAAGTTGGCGGTGGTGAAGGCCGACCATGCGCCGCTGTTGAGGTATGCGCCGGTGGGCAACGCCTGGGTGAGACCGGAGTAGCCGCCGAAATCGGAGGTGCCATCACCGCTGAAATAGGCGGTATCAAGGGCAACGTCGTACGCCTCGCGGACGGTTTCCGCGACAAGATCGGCGATGCCGATGGCCGAGTCCTCGAACAATTCGTTCGAGGAACTCATAATGAGTTGCAGTTTCTTCGCCACCAATTCAACGTTTTCCAGCGTGGCATCTTTCACCGTGGTTGCCTGGCCTTCGCCCACCCACGACATCTTCGGGATGCCCGTCTTGCGGGGGCGGCCCTGCACAGATTCAGTCATCCGCTGCACGTTGGCGAGTTTGCGGGCAACGCCATAAGGCTCGGTGGAGTACAGGAGTTGAGACACGAACTCGTAAGGCACCAACGAGCCGCCGAGCGAGTTGTCGAACTCGACCTGGCCCTTCGTGATAGCCAAGTCGGTAGCCTTCTGGCGGTAGTTGTTCGTGCCCGCGATGGCGAGGCGGATGAACGCGCCGCACGTTTCGGCGATGTCCACGTCGTTGAACCTTGCCTGATGCGGTTCCTTGCCCACGCCGCATGATGCGATGCGGGTCTGGTAAGCCTTGCGTGCAGCGTTGCCGATCGTGAACCGTTGCGGCTCGGGGTTGGCGCGGCCCGCGATGTCAGCGGCCTTGGTCGTGGCATCCTTGCGGGCGGCGTCGAAGTTGGCGCGGTCGCCGTCGCGGGTCAGGCTCACCACCAGCGGCTTTTCGCTGTGAGCCTTGAACATCGCATCGACGTCGAGGGTGTTGCCCTCGGTGTCTTTGACGGGGCGGGTTCCAAGAAACGCTTTGACCGACACGGCGTCGGCCTTGTCGGTGTCGGTCATGCCAGCGGCATTGAGCGCGGCAATAAGGTCGGTCCAATTCATGGGTAGCACTCGCGGGGGGGTTCGTGGGAACACACCTCGGGCGAGTGCGGAGGCCAACGGAGGGGGCACCCTTAGCGGGTGCCGCGTTCGTGGCCGACGCGGATCGGCGTCAGTAACGCGGCGAACATAGACGCAGGTGCAGGCTGAATCAACCCCGCGTAACGATGAACGGTGCTGGCGCAACCACCAGCGGGGCACGGTGCACCACGAACTCGCGGCTCGGCACGGTCAACGCCCGGGGGTCGATCATCCCCTTCGTCACCATCGCCGCCAGCCGCGCCGCCCGGGTGCTGTCCATCTGGTCATGGATCCGCCCGCCCACGCAGTCGAGATTACACGGCATCGCGACGACGGAGATCTCAAACCCGATCCAGCGCCGGTGAATGATCTCACACGGGCCGTACGCCTTGACCTCGGGCGTCGTGGGCACGCCCCATTCCAGCGGAATGAACCCCACCGAGAACGACAGGGCATCCTCCTCGGCAATGGCCAGGATGTTCGCCGACGCCGCCGACCCGTTCTGGGTCAGCGTGAACGCGAACTCCCAGCCCTTGCCCTGCCGCTTGATCCATCGCAGTGTGCCGACCCGATCGGCCAGCCCGTAGAAGTGATCGGCGAAGATGCTCTTGTGCATGAGCAAGGGCGACCAATCGCCCCCGTCCGGCACGATGACCTCGCCCGATTGGTCGATGCTGCCGGTCGTGGCGATGCCCTGAATCTCGACGGACTTGCGCTCGGGCATGGCCTTGCACCGAACGCCCGTGCAGTAGCCGCCGAAGATGCCCGGCGCCGATGCCTGCTCGGGGCAGAGTTCCTTAGCCCGGCGTGCCAACCGTTCGCGTGCGTTGTCGTGGTTCCATATCATTGTAAAGCCCTCGTGTAAGTCTCCGCACATGTGCAGTTGTGGACTACAATTCCACCAGCAACGTACACGCCGCTTTCTGTATAAAGGTTGTAAACATGCCCAGAAAACTCGACGCTTTCAAGATAGACGATCTTCTGAACAGGTACACTACCCTCAGACAAAGCGCGCTTCAAATCAGCATCGAGACTGGCATCGAAAGGGGCACCGTCACGAAGTACATGGCTGCCGCTGGCGTTCTCAGAACCTTGTCCGAGTCCAGCCAAATGCGGTCGGACAAGCACACCACCGAGCAAAGAATGGCCCAGACCGCTGCCGCTAACGCCGCTTGTCGTGGCCGCGTCCAAACGATCGAGGAGAAGTGCAAGAGGGCCGTCGCGGTGCAGAACTCTTGCCCTCTCAACTCCCGATACGAGGCTGCCATTTGCGAGGCGATTGGCGCTCTCGTCCCCTACCGTCGTCAGTTCGCGGTTGGTCCATTCAATATCGACATTGCCCTTCACAAACACGCCGTCGCCGTGGAAGTGTTCGGGGGACACTGGCACGCTAGTGGCAGGCACGCCGCTCGCGAGCCTGACCGCATGGAATACCTGCTCAATCGTGGATGGAGCATCCTTCACATTTGGGTGGGCCGCGATTTCAACGTCACCGAATGCGCAGACTACATTCTCGCCCTCGCAAAGATCGCCCATCCTGACCCAGCCGGAAGGGGTCAGCACCGGGTGATTCGGGGTTCCGGTGAGCGTGTCACCTCGCTCCGTGCGAATGGACACAAGTTGCCCTTCATACCAGCACGACGTAGCCGCAATGGTGTCGTCAGCGTGAACCACGGTTGAACCGGGAAAGCATTGCGGATGAATGTCCTTGACGTTTCGTACATCGCGGGCGAAGGTGTAGTTCACCATGTCCGTGCCCGTGATCGACTCGCCAGCCGTGAACCACGGCTCATCTATCGGGTGCCCGTCAGGGAATGAAGCGGCAGCCGCCTCGCATAGCGGGCATTCGCCCGGCAACCAATATTTCCGCTCCACGCCTAGCGCCTTGGCTTGGTCTTGCCCGCCTTGAATGCTGGCCCTGCCCGTCTCGGTTCGTGCGATGACCTCGGCCCGCGATTCGGCGATGTCGGGCGCGGCCTCGACGATGCCAGCCCGAATGTCCGAGAGGTTCTTGCCGTCCTCCAGCCCCGTCACGACCGCCTGTTGAATCCGCTCGCGGGTGGTTTCTGTTATGTCCGTGATGAGTTCGCCGGCCCGCTCTTTCGCAAACGCAACCGCATCGGGTGCCTCGATCGTGCTCGTCTCGCCCAGTTCCGCCGCGACCTGCGCTGCGGTGTCCGCGTAGATTTCGCCCATGACGCTTTCAAAGACTTGCCGCAGGCCCGCATCATCGACGTTGCCAAGCCGCACGGTTGAACCGTCGAGCGACCAGCCCGAAGACTGTGCCTCCAACACGGGCTTTAGTGCGGCCCGCACGCGGTCAATGAGGGCGTCGGCAGGCTCAGCGGCCTTTGTCCGTCGCGTGGTGCCACAGCCGCACACGCTCGCGGCCTTGGCCTCGGTGACGGGTGCGGGTGCGGGTTCAGGCTGGGCCTCGGGCGGGGGTGCGGGTGCTTCACCCTCGGGCGTGAACTCCTCAAGCCCCCCGAAAATGGTTTGCAGCGTGTCCTCCGGGATCATCGGGAAGGCAGCCCGCGCGGTTGCGATGGCGTTCTCCAGCGGCAACTGCCCGGCGGCAACCGCGGCCTGCAACCCTTGCAGCGCGGTAACCTGTGCGCCGTTCAACGCCGTAGACGAAACCGGAGCACCGCCCACGGGTGCAGCCGTCGCGTCGGTGGTCGGCGTTGCGCCGATGGCCGCGACCGGCTCGGCCCCCGCCAGCATCCGCCCCACGGTGTCAGCCGGGATGCCCGTGGCCGTCAAGAGTTCCGTTGCGGCGGCAAGGGGGAGCGACCCAGCGCGTACCTGTGCCACCAGTTGAGCGGCTTGCAGCGCGTCCGCGATGGAAAGTCGATACACTGCCTCCGCCGGAACCACGCCCGCAACCCCATCGCTGTCGGGTGTGTGACTTGCGGCAAAGGCTGGCTCGATAACGGCCCGCCCAAGGGTGTTTTCATTGTCATCTACAGGCTCCAGTTTGATGCACGCGCGGTACTCGTTCAACCTCACGGCCCCCGCAACGAACCCCGCCAACAGCCGCGCGGCCTTGGCATCTTCGTCGTCCTTGACCGGGGTATCCCATTCAAACCACATATCGCCACGCTCGACCCCGAACATCGGCAGGAGGCGTTCGTTCAGTTCGTCGGCCACGATGTTGAGTCGGGGCAGGACCGTGAGCGATGCGTACATAGGGTCAGCGGCCGCGGCGCTGGCCTTGTTCGAGGATGCCAGTTTCCATAGGCTCTCGGGGATGCCAGCCGCTCGATAGATCCGCTCCTCGGCCAACCGCAAGCCCTCGACGTACTGCATCTCATGCGGCTTGCTTCCGTACTGGAGCACGTCTACGCCGGTCAGCGTCATCGTGGAACCGCTCTTGTTCGGCCCTCGTGTTTGGTTGTCGATTGCCGCCCGCAACAACTTCATTTGTTCGGGCGCTACGGGCCGCTCGCCCCGGGTGGCAATGGCCATGCCCGGGATGCCGCCGTTGCCCCATCGCTGAATCTCGCTCGTGATCGCGGCTTGCTCGGACTTCGCCAGGCCCGCCACGGCCCCCGTCCACGTGTGGGCCTCTACCGGGCTTGTGGCGCTCGGGAACAGCCGCGAATACCACAGGTCCGCAAAGGGGATGTACGCCTTGCGAGTGGACTCACGCCCATACCACACCCCGTCTATCAGGTTCGTTCGTGAGTAGTCGAGCACGACGTATTGCGGAAGCAGGTTCATCAATACCGTTGGCTCGCGGTTGCCCTCGCCGCACCCGTGCCACAGCCACGCACGGCCCGTCAACTCGCGCTGGAAGTGGTACAGCCACCACCACTGCGACCCGGTGCTCATCGGCTCGGGATCGCGCAACAACCACAGGGCGGGGTGGTCCGTCACCTCTACCACGTCCGCTGAATCGCGTGCGTAGACGCTGGCCTTCGTGCTGGCGCGGTGTGCGCAGTTGCCCCGCATGTAGTCGAGTTCACGTCCACCGACCGGGGCCACCTTCCACCGCCGCGACCCGCTGGGCTTGTTGGAGTACAGCCTCAGCGTCTGCCCCGCGAGGTTCGTGGCGTTCATCGAGGCCGCGCCGCACACGGTGTTGAACAGCCCCATCGCAACGCGGTCGGCGTCGGTGGGATTGAACAACCGCGTGCCGTAACTGTTCATCTCCTCGGACAGCGTGATGGCCATCGACGGGTAACCCGGCATGGCTTCGTGGGTAAGGGGCTTGGGGGTTCGCTTCGCCATTACAAGTACTCCATGCTGTAGACGCCGAGCGGTTCGTCGCAGGCCATCACCAAATATCGCAAGGCATCCATAGCGTGGTTGTCCTTGTCCACGGGCTGGTCCTTCGCCCCGCCCTCGCGCTTTTGGGTGTAGAGGTACGCATCCCATTCATCGGCAATGCTCGTGGGCCGCTTCAGGTCGTCGATGGCCGCGTCGCGTTCCACCAGCGCAGACCGCAGAACATAGAGCCTGGGCTTGCCGTTCGCACCGATCCGCAGGCGGGACTTCACGGCTTCCAGCCCCGTTTCAATGTCCTTCGTCGCCGGCTCGGTCTGCACCCCGTATCGGTGCAACGTCTCGCGGTCCTCGCGGTCGTGGTCGGCCACGGTGCGGGCGTGCGACTCACCGGCGCTCAGTGCCACGATCTGCCGGGCGTGGTCCTCCACCAATCGACGGCTCATGTAGATTTCTCGGTAGACGTACAGAGCCTCGCCAGAGTCGGACCCCCACAGGCAGACGAACGGATCGTTGAATCCAAAGTCGATGCTGCGGTATTTCGGCCACGACTCCCAGCCCGTGGGCATCGCGTCGATGACATGGACAGCGGAATCGAAGCCCGCGTACACCATGCCCTCAGCAGCAGCCCACTTGCCCTCGAACAGCCGCGCGCGCCTTGCCCCGGTCAGGTTCGCAAGCAGGGCCAGGTACGCCGGCGTCACCGTGGGGTTGTCCGCGTGCCTTGAAATGAGCCGTTTCAGTTGCCCGGCGTTTGCTCGCCGGTTGATCCAGTGGCTGGGGTGCCCGGGGTTGCAGTCGAGGAACAGCCGCTGATACGGCATGACCCCGTTGCGGAGCCGGGTGTTCAACTTTTCAATATCGTCTTCCGTCGCCTCGGTTGCTTCAAACACCGTGGCCGTGTCATATTCCGTTGACATGATCCGGTCGGGGTTGTCCAAGCCGCCTACCACAATCACGGAGCCATTCGGATAGGTGTAACTTTGCCGGTGCGCACGGCCCGCGCCATTGTCGCGGCAGGCGTGGCCCTCGGGTAGAACCTTCTGCTCGTACGTCACCAGCACCGATTCAGTCATGCTGGCCCGCGTCTTGCGCGTGATGAGGTGACGCGAGCCACGGTACTTCTCGGCCATCGCGTGGATGAGTTCAAGCAGTCCACGCGTTTTGCCCGTTCCGGCAGGTCCAACGATGAGCGTTTCGGGATCGCGGGTGTGCCACAACTCACGGGCTGCCCCTCGCGGCTCGTAAGTGTTGCGGTCGGTTGGTGCGGTGGCCGTGGTCATATTCCCATCGGCTCCGCCACTTGGCGATACGAAAACACATGTCGTCCATCCAGTAGTCCGACGCACTCCAGACAAAACCCACTGATCGCGGCCGCCTGAATCCTGTCCGCCATTCCGTTGAAGTCGGCAGGCACAAACACCATGTCGCACCCGCCGCTTATTTTCATGCCGGTCATACGCCGAGGGCCTCCGTCGTCGGTGTCGGTTAGAACCTCACACTCGCCAACGACCGCGATCAACTGGGCCTGCCCAATGCTTTGCCACGGCCATTCCGTGTATGACGTTGGGGCCGCTCCTTTTTTCCTTCGCGCAAAAACGACGCGCTGCCTTTGGTTGCCGTCAACCTCTCCAATGCTTACGACCACCAGCCCGAAGATGCCGCAGACCTCCAAGGCCTCCTGGTGCTCATTGGAAGTGAGTTCGTACACGCCGGGCGGCGCGTAGACACTACAGACCGTGACGCCCTCGGTGTGCTTGGAAGGGAACGTGGTAATTCGCAGTGGTCCAGCACAATAAGTCATATCGCATCCTCGGCGACGCCCCGGATGAACTTCAGCCCGTGGTTCTCGGTTGGCTTGCCAGCGTCAAGCCGATCGTTCTTCTCGTCGGCATGTTCGTCGGTCTGGTTCTGCCCCTCGATAGCAGCAGCCGTTCGCACAACGCTCGTGATCGCAGCGATGGCTTGCAGCCGGGTTTGCGCATCACCGCCGCCGTCCACAAGGTCGCTCGCGGCGTCACCGGCCTGCACTAACTGGGCTACCCACTTTTCTTTCCGCTCGGCTGTGATGCCGCGCCAGCGGGCAGGCCGTCGCGCGATCGCACTGCGGGCCATCGCCTGATCCTTGGGGTCTGTCATGTCAAGGGCGGACCCGTCGGGGACGTACCCGGCCCCTCCCGATGCGGTCGGGCTACCCCCAGTATCTTTGCCCGCGTCGCTCATTCGTGTCCTTTTGATGCGTTCCCAGTGGATTTTCCGATTGTGCCCGCGTATTGAACTGCAAACGACGCGGGGGGTGCCGAGCCCACGGTGCCTTGTCTGGCTTGCCTCACC
>ENA-ORBV01007944-ORBV01007944.1-microbial-mat-metagenome-genome-assembly--contig:-NODE-7944-length-18019-cov-11.069112_pt1 | contig 18019 bp, 14 predicted proteins | sample MGYA00237777_ERZ505514 | MGnify/ENA primary metagenome ERZ505514 (study PRJEB26160, sample SAMN06269048) | microbial mat metagenome | isolation source: Oligotrophic lake microbial mat | place...
TCCGACTTCCTCTTCACCGCCCGCTACACCGACGCCACAACGGGCCTCCAGTGGAATCTGAATCGCTGGTACATCCCATCAATCGGTCGCTGGGCAAGCGAGGATCCGATCGGCTTCGATGCGGATGATCCGAACCTCGCCAGGTATGTCGGAAACGGGCCAACCGTTGCGAACGACCCGATGGGTCTGGCGGATAGCTGGTCGGAATGGTGGTGGGGCCCTTCTACGCCAGCAGAGACAGCGCCGCCTGAGACCAAGGGAGCCGACATTGGCGCGCAAGCGCGAAAAGGCGCTGCCGCTAGACGAGCTGCCTTAATCAAAGCAAATCCTGTGCAGGCAGGGGCAGAATTACAGGCTCAGGCGAAGTTCGCTGGCGAATTGCCTGGCGATCTCTTGGATCACGCGGGCAACTGCGCCGCGGAAATTGTGATCATGGTCATTCCGGGCTCCGCGGACGACGCTGTCGCCGCCGCGTATCGCGGCGGAAAAGCTGTGAAGCATACTGCTGAAGTCGCTTCAACATCAATAAAAGTCTCTCGCTCAATTGCGAAGGCAGACCCAAAAACAGTCGTAAACGCCATGGCGAAGTGGCGGTCGATTAAGTTCCGTGTTAACGGCCAGAACATACTGCTCGACAAGAAAGGAATGAAGCATATTCTTGAAGAGCACCATCCCTTGTTCTGGAATGGAGGTGGACAAGACAAACTCAAGCGCTCGTTCTTTTCACAAAAAGCGTGCGTCGAAGACATCGAGTCGATGATTAGTGAGGTCTTGCGGCAGAACCGCGACAAGATTGCTAAGATTGGGCCGAACATAGTCGACAATATTACTGGCACAATCGATGGGGTTCGCTACCAACTAGGCCTAAACCGGGGTAGAATCGTCCAATTTTTTCCTTTCCTTGATTAATACAAATGGCCAACTGCATGATCGACACCTACTTTCGAATCGACGGTGCCTTCGTGCGCGTTAGCGAGTTCTCGGGGAGCATGCCCGACTCCGATTACTTGGAGGGCGCTATAGTTTGCACAATCGATGGCCGTGGGCTGCTAGGGCTTGAGCACTGGGATCTTGTTGATCAATTGTGGGCTTATATCGTAAACGGGCTTATAGTCCTTGACCAGGAAAACCACTTTACTTGCTGCTTTCCTGACCAGGCCCTTCGGTTGCGATTTGATAAAATTGGGCAGGATCTTGTTCGAGTCACGGTTGGGGATGAGTCGCATGAGGTTGAATCCGCTGCACTCCGATCCGTTCTGAAGCAAGGGGCGATGGATTTTTTTTCAGTGATGAAGGCAGTTCATCCAGCCGCTTCTGAAACCTGGGACGAGTATTTGTCAAAGGCAAACACCCTGTAGCATCTTGGGAGATTCTTTCGTGCGCGGTACAAAAAAAGGGCTCTTCCGCAGAATCTGTGGGTGGAGTAACGCGTTTTGAAGGAAATTAGGGACGGGAGCGATTTTGCCCCCGATTCCCGCTGCCTTGGGAGGAATCGTCTGCATGTCCCTCGTGGAGGAAATGAGGGACGGGAGCGATTTGTTCGCCCTGAGGGGGAAATAGGGACGGGAGCGATTTTGCTTCGTTGGCCGCGGCACGGGCAACCCCAAGCTATCGCTACGGCAGCTCTTCGAAGCGCATGTGCTTGATGGAGGTGCCAGAGTCGCGGAGCTCGAGGAGGGAGTCGATGCCGATCTGGAGGTGCGTGCGCACGAATTGGCGGCTCACCGCGCGGTCGCTCGATGCCGTCTTCACGCCATCGGGATTCATGGGGTTGTCGGAGACGAGCAGAAGCGCGCCCTTGGGAATGTGGTTGGCGAAGCCCACAATAAAAAGCGTGGCGGTCTCCATGTCGATAGCGATGGCACGCGTCTTCACGAGATAGTCACGGAAGGTGGCGTCGTGTTCCCAGACGCGGCGGTTGGTCGTGTAGACCGTGCCCGTCCAGTAGTCGTGGTCGTGGCGAGCGATCGCGGCGGAGACGGCCGCCTGGAGGCGGAATGAAGGCAGCGCCGGGATCTCGGGTGGAAGATACTCGTTGCTTGTGCCCTCGCCGCGGATGGCGGCGATGGGAAGAATAAAATCGCCCACCTTCGTCTTCTTGAGGCCGCCGCACTTGCCGAGAAAGAGGACGGCCCGCGGCTCGACCGCAGAGAGCAGATCCATCACCGTGGCGGCCATCGCGCTGCCCATCCCAAAGTTGAGGATGGTGAGGTCGCCGTGCGTGGCTGACTGGATCGGACAACCCGCGCCCACCACGGGCACGCTGAATCGCTCAGCGAATGCGGTCACATACTCCGAGAAGTTCACCAGGAGCACGTAGGGGCCAAAGTCAGCAAGACTCCGGCCGGTGTAACGCGGCAGCCAGTCACGAACGATTTCGTGTTTGTCCTTCATCGCCGAGACGGTTGTTGCCGTTGGGTTCAGTCGGTCGGAAGCAGAGTCGACCAGGCTGCGCCGAGCTGGGCGGCGGCCGGGATATCGAGGCGGGTGCCGGGCACGAGGGAGACGCGGGGCTCGAGGCTCCGATTCCAGGCATAGAGCGCCCGGTAGAGGCGGCCGTCGCCGTAGGCTTGCTCGGCGAGCGACCACCACGAATCGCGCTCACGGGTCACGTAGGTTCCGCCCTGGACCGGCCCGCTCGATGGGCTCGTGACCACAGGCTCATGGTCGGACGGCGGCGACAAGCTACGCGCTGGCAGCTCGATCGGCATCGGCATGACTGCCACCGGAGGTGGGTCAATCGGCAAGAGAGAAGAGACTGGTGCCGCCGAGGTGTCATCGACCGATGGGGCACTCACGTCATCGGCCGCCTCGTATGAGGCGGGAGCAACGAAGGGATTCTTTGGCTGGGCTTCAGCGGGGGATGCCGGCGAGGCAAAACGGCTCGAGCGTGTGGCGTAGGGATCGTCGTGGGCCACGGCCGGCGGGTCGAAGGCTGGGGCTTCGAGGGACGGTGGATCAACCAGCGGCAGCGGCTCGCTCGCCATGTCCACGTCTGGCCCCGTGCCGGCCGGCGGTCGCGGTACAAAGAGCTTGAGCGAGACAACGCCCATCAAGACGCCGGCCAAGAGGCCCAGAATCGCCAGGAGGATTTTGGTCTCGCGTCCCATGAAGCCTAGCTGACGGAGGGGCTGGTGAGGCCGGAGTCTGAAGCATTCAGCCTCGTCAGGCCAGATCGACTCGAGCGGTTCGCCGAGATTGCCTACGTTGCCACGATGACGCGGGCCACCCGGAGTTTCGCGGATCGACTGCGTGGATTGCGGTCGATCTCCTCGGGGCTCGCCTCGATGATGCCGCGGGCGAGCGGCTCCCAAGCCTGTTTGCTGCGGAAGGCTTCCTTGACGAGCCTGTCCTCGAGCGAATGAAACGCGATGACCGCCAGCCGGCCGTTGGGGGCAAGCCGTGTCGGAATTCGCTCGAGAGCGATCCGAAGGCTCTTGAGCTCCTCGTTGACGGCGATGCGGAGCGCCTGAAACGTTCGCGTGGCGGGGTGGATACGGGGCGGCGGGTACTGTCGTGGGATCGCCGCGGTCACAACCCGCGCGAAGTCACGGGCGGATCGGATCGGCTCCTTCCCTCGGACGTCTGCAATCCGCCGAGCGATTCTCCTGGCAAACCGCTCTTCGCCAAATTCTTTGATCAGGTCAGCGAGTGTCTCGGGCCGCATGCGGCTGATCATCCGCCAGGCAGGTTCGCCTTCGGTGGGGTCAAACCGAAGATCGAGCGGTCCGTCGGAATCAAACGAGAAGCCGCGGGTGTGGTCGGCGAGCTGATCGCTCGAGAGACCGACATCGAGGAGCACACGATCGACCTTGTCGATGGCGAGCGCGTCGAGCACCTCGGGGATGTCCCGAAAATTGGCCTGGGCGAATCGGACCGGTTTTCCAGCAAGCTCCTCGGCCCCACGGGCGATGGCGAGCGGATCGCGATCGATCGCGATGACGAGGCCGTCGGGGCCTACGGCGTCGGCGAAGAGTCGGGTGTGCCCGCCGCCCCCGAGTGTGCCATCGACCACCCGCATCCCAGGCTGGATGTCGAGATGGGCCAACACTTCGGCAGCGAGGACGGGCGTGTGGATACTGGAGGCGGCGTGCATGCTCTTACTGTAGCCGCTTTTGTGCGTACGATCCGGAGCATGGCCGACGCAGACCTCTACGACTACGACCTGCCGCGGGAGCTGATCGCGCAAACGCCGCTGGGCAACCGTGCCGACGCGCGGCTCTTGGTCGTGCGGCGAGCCGATGGCTCACTCGCACACCGGCATATCCGCGATCTGCCAGAGCTGCTCGAGCCAGGCGACCTCGTCGTGGTAAACGACACCCTCGTCGTGCCCGCGCGGCTCGTCGGCCGACGGGGGGCCACCGGCGGGGCCTGGGAGGGGCTATTCCTTCAGGTCGAGCGGGAGGGGCAACACGCCGGTGCGTGGCGACTGCTTGCCCAGACCCGCGGAAGGCCGGAGCTTGGTGAGCGGATCGTGCTCGTCGATCGCGAGGGCCACGATGCCGCGGAAGTCACCCTTGTGGGGCGAGCGACTGGTGGCGCGTGGATCGCGCGGGCCCATGGCGATGAGCGTGCCGAGGCCGTGCTTGCCCGCGTGGGTCGCGTGCCGCTCCCCGGCTATATCCGGGGCGGCGCGGATGAGCCCGGCGATGTCGAGCGGTATCAGACGGTCTTCGCCCGCGCGAGCGGATCGGCGGCGGCACCGACGGCGGGCCTGCACTTCACGGAGGAGCTCCTCGCGGCGATCGCTGCTCGCGGCATCGCCCGTGCCTCGGTCACGCTCCACGTGGGGCTCGACACGTTTCGGCCGATCACGTCCGAGCGGCTCGACGATCATCCGATGCACACGGAATGGTGTGAATGCCCGCCGGACACTGCGGCGGCGGTGAACGAGGCCCGCGCCCGTGGTGGCCGCGTCGTGGCGATCGGCACGACCGCCGTTCGCACACTCGAGACCGCGGCCCGTGGAGCCCCGCCCGGCGCCGCGATCACGGCGTGCACTGGCCCCACAGACCTTTTCATTCGTCCGGGGCATCGCTTCCGCGCAGTGGATTGCGTGCTCACCAATTTTCACATGCCGCGGACGACGCTCATGGTCCTCGTGAGCACCTTCGCCAGCCGAGACCTCATCGCTCGGGCCTACGCCGAGGCGATCCGCGAGCGATACCGCTTCCTGAGCTACGGCGACGCTATGCTGCTGCTGTAGTACCATGAAAGGGGAGAACCGCTGGCATGATCGAAATCAAGTACACGGGCGACGCCCTCTGGGAAAGGATTGAACGAGCCGTGGACATCGTGAAAGACCGGCTGCGGCGGGTCTCGCGGTCGCTCAATGCCGCGAACGTTCCCTATGCCGTGATTGGTGGCAATGCCGTCCAGCACTGGGTGTCTCAGGTCGACGAGTCGGTCGTGCGGAACACACGCGACGTCGACATCATCCTGAACGAGTACGATCTGGAACGTGCGATCGAGGCGCTCGCGTCCGAAGGCTTTTTCTATCGACGGAGCGCCGGCGTGACGATGTTTTTGGACGGCCCGGACGCCAAAGCCCGCGACGCCGTCCATGTGATCTTCGCCGGCAAGAAAGTGCGGGACGAGTATCCCGAGCCAGTTCCTTCGATCGATGAGGCTGATTGGATCGGGGACGCACGGACGCTGCCGTTCGAGCAGCTCGTGAAGATGAAGTTGACGTCATTCCGGCGCAAAGATCAGGTTCACCTCTTGGACATGATTTCGATCGGCATCATTGACCAAACATGGCCCGCTCGATTTTCGCCAGTGCTCCGTGCGCGGCTGGAGGAGTTGCTCGCCGACCCCGATGGCTGAACGGCGAGGCCTGCTGGGGCGACTGCCGTCATACCGGCGTTTCTGATACCTTCTCGGCATGTCCTTCCCAGACGAACACGTGCTTGTGGTGCCGCGGGCGCTCTTTGACCGAGCCGGTGCCTTTCAAGGTTTTTGCGGCGACACGGCGTCGTACCTGCCGCTCCTGCTCGACCCGACGTATACGTCGTGGCGACCTCGGGCGAGCGTCGAAGATGATCCGAGTTACAAGCAGTTGATTCCATACTGTGTGCTGGCCTGGCGGGACGCCCACGGCAAGCCGCAGTACTTCGCCTACACCCGCGGTGGCGGTCAGAGCGAGGCCCGCCTCCGTGCCAAGCGGTCGGTCGGCATCGGTGGGCATATCTCGAGCACGGACGGCGATTATGGCGACGACACCAGCTACGACGCCGGCATGCGTCGGGAGCTTGCCGAGGAGGTCGCCATCGAGGGCGACTGGCAAGCCCGCTGCGTGGGGCTCATCAATGACGATTCCAACTCGGTGGGCCAGGTGCATCTCGGGATCGTGCATGTGCTCGACGTCGAGCAGCCCGACGTGACGCCGCGCGAGAGCGAAATCGTTGGCTGCGGATTCGAGTCGCTCGAGTCGCTTCTTGCCGATCGCGAGCGGTTCGAAACCTGGTCACAGATCACGCTCGACGCCCTCGCCGCGGGCCTCGTCGATCGGTAGCCTCCCATGGACGGCCTGATTTACCTCGACAATCACGCTACCACGCGGCTCGATCCCCGCGTGCTCGAGGCGATGATGCCCTGGCTGACGGATCGTTACGCCAACGCTGGGAGTACGACGCATGAGGCCGGCCGCGAGGCGCGGGACGCCGTCGAAGCGGCCCGCGACTTGTTTGCGGGGTCGATCGGAGCTACGCCCCGAGAGATCGTGTTTACGAGTGGTGCGACCGAGAGCACGAATATCGCGATCCTGGGCACGGCCAAACGGATCTCGCGGCTTGCGAACCACGACGCTCGTGGGCACATCATCCTCGCCGCGACGGACCACTCTGCCACGATCGATCCGGCCGAGGTCCTCGAGCGGGAAGGGTGTGCGGTCACGCGGCTGCCGGTTGTGACGCAGGAAGCCAGTGACGGAGTGCCCGGCCGCGTCTGCCCGGAAACATTCCGTGCGGCGATTCGCCCCGACACGTTTTTGGTGTCGTTGCTCCTCGCCAATAACGAGATAGGCGTCATTCAGAATGTGACGCAGCTTGCGAGCATCGCCCATGACGCAGGAGCAGTCGTCCACGTTGACTGCGCCCAGGCGCTCGGGCGGATGCCCGTGGACGTTGACGCCATCGCCGCAGATCTCGCCAGCTTCTCGGCGCACAAGTTTCATGGACCCAAGGGAAGCGGCGCCCTCTTCGTGCGCCGCCGTGGGCGACCGGTCCGCGTCGAGCCGCTCGTCTACGGCGGCGGCCAGGAACGAGGTATGCGAAGTGGCACGCTCGACATACCCGGGATCGTTGGCCTTGCCGAAGCGGCTCGGCTCGCCGTCGAAGGCCTCGCCACCGAGGCTCCGCGGATGCGTTGCCTGAGAGATCGTCTCTGGAAGCTCCTCGCAGCCGGTATCGATGGTCTCGAGATCAACGGTCCGCCGCTCGATCTCAATGCCCCCGATGGCACGCCCGTGCGGCTGGTCAACAATCTCAACGTGCATGTCCCGGGAGTGGACGGCCAAACGCTTCTGGCAACACTTTCCGCTGAGGGGCTCGCGGTCTCCTCCGGCAGCGCCTGCTCGTCCGAGAACCCGCGGCCGAGTCACGTCCTGATGGCCCTCGGCCGAGACCACGACCAGGCCCGCGCGAGCCTGCGCTTTGGCCTGTCCCGATTCACGACCGAGGCAGAGATCGACCGCGGTGCCGAACTGATCGTGGCCGGTGTCGCCCGTCTGCGATCCTGCGCGTAGACCCCTGCATACTCAACGGCATAGAAGCCCCTCGCGAGAGCGATGGGCCGCCGGGTTCGTTATTTGGGCCACCCCGCTCGCGATGGCAAACGGGATGGCTTTCGCTCCGCCGCCCCACGGCTATCGCCATGGGGTTCTATACGGTCCGGGCCGGTTGAGCACCTCACCTTTGCCTTTTCGTGGTGGACCGCTAAACTTTTCACATAGTCGGCTGTGAATTGTCGATCCATTCGAGTCCAGCCCCCATCCCGCACGCCAGGAGAACCCTCGCCATGTCCATCATGCTCACGGAAAAGGCTGCCTCGGAAGTCAAGAAGATCATCACCGAGCAGCAGTTGGCCCCCGAGACGGTGCTTCGAGTGGGCGTGGCCGGCGGCGGCTGCAGTGGTTTTTCGTACTCCCTCGGGTTCGACACGCAGTTCGATGCGGCAGCCGACTCCGTGAAGGAACAGCACGGCATCAAGGTCGTCGTCGATAAGAAGAGTGATCTCTTCCTGGACGGCACCACGCTTGATTTCCACGACGCTATCGACAAGCGGGGATTCACGTTCAACAATCCCCACGCCAAAAAGAGCTGCGGCTGCGGCAGTTCATTCCAGGCCTGAGCGGTCCGAGAGGGCTCCCGGGCAAGATGGCGGAGGGCCGGTTGACCCGGTAGATCGTGTGGCGGCATCGGCCGGCAAGGTTCATATCGTCGGCATCGGTGACGACGGCGTTGAAGGCATGACGGGTCAGGCCCGCCGGCTCATTGAAGAGTCCGAGGTGCTCGTCGGTCCAGATTCCTGTGCCGGACTTTTGCCGGTAGGGCTACGAAGTCGTCTCGAGGCTGTGAGCGGCCTCGAGGAGCTGGTCGAGCGGATCGAAGCGTCGCGCGGCCGCCGAATGGTCGTGCTGGCATCGGGCGACCCGCTCTTCTATGGCACCGCCCGCTATGTCTGCGCGAAGCTTGGCAAGGATCGTTTCGAGGTCGTCCCGCATGTCAGCAGCATGCAATTGGCATTCGCCCGCGTGAAAGAGTCGTGGGAAGAGGCTTTTCTTGCGAATCTCGCGGGGCAGTCGATCGAGCGAGTGATCGACCGCATCCGCACGAGCGAGACGGCTGGGCTTTTTACGAGCGACCAGTGGCCCCCGGCCGCGGTGGCCCGCGCCCTCATCGACCATGGCATCGACTCGTTTCAGGCGTATGTCTGCGAGAACCTCGGCTCACCCGACGAGCGGGTTACCCAGGGGAGCCTGGCCGACATCGCGAAGGAGTCGTTCGGCCCGCTCAATGTGATGATCCTGGTCCGCAAGTCCAAGGCGCCGGAAGCTCCCGGGCAGGTGGGCACGCGGCTTTTTGGCAATCCCGACGAGTGTTTTCTTCAGTCGCGACCCAAGCGCGGCTTGCTCACGCCCGCGGAGGTGCGCTCGCTCGCGCTCGCCGAGTTGGGACTGAGGCCCACGAGCATCGTGTGGGATGTCGGCGCTGGCTCGGGCTCGGTGGGCCTCGAGGCGGCACGTCTCGCGCGGGACGGCAAGGTCTTTGCGATCGAGATGGATCCCGATGATCACACGCTCATTCTCGAAAATGCATCCCGCCTCGGCGTGACCAACCTCGAGGCGGTGCTCGGCAGGGCCCCCGAAGCGTGGTCGGTGCTGCCGGATCCAGACGCGATCTACGTGGGAGGCAGCGGGCGGGATGTCGCGATGCTCGTGGAAGCAGCCTGGGAGCGGCTCACGGCTGGCGGGCGGCTTGTCACAGCCTGTCACTCGATCGAGAGTCTCGCCTCTGTCCACACGCTCCTGCGCTCCCGCTCGGATGACGCATCCTACTGGATGGTCAACATCGCCCGCGGCTACGAACAGCTCGACCGGATCCGTTTCGAAGCCATCAATCCCGTCTTCTTGATCGCAGCCGCCAAGCCAGTGCGGTAGCCCATGAACGCCCTGCCTGAGCCGCTCGATGTGATCGCAGTCGGTGCCCATCCCGATGACGTCGAGATCGGCTGCGGCGGAACGCTCGCCCTGCTGGCATCGCAGGGACACCGCGTGGGCATCGTCGATCTCACCGATGGTGAGCCCACACCCCACTCCAGCGGGCCGGCCGAACGACTGGCCGAAGCGGCCGCTGCGGCGCGGGTGCTCGGCGTCGTGCATCGTGAGACGCTGCCGTTTCAGAACCGTCGGCTTTTTGATTCCTTCGACGTGCGTGTCGAGGTCGCAAAGATCTTTCGCCGATGGCGACCGCGGCTCGTACTCGGGCTCGGCGACAAAACGCCGCTGGCATCGCCCGACCATGCCCAGGCCGTGGCCATCACCGAGGCGGCGGTATTTTATTCGCGGCTCACGAAATGGGACGACACCTTTGCGGGGCTGCCCGTCCACACCGTGCCCCAGTTCATCACCTACTTTCTGTTCGCCGGTGTGCCGCAGGTGCCGCACGGTCACTCCCCGCTGGTCGTGGATATCACGGGCCACCTCGACACCAAACTCGAGGCGATCGCCTGCTACAAGAGCCAGTTCCCACCGGAAAAGGCCCATGTCTATTCGCGGGTGCGAGCGATGGCCGAGACGGTGGGGCTCATGGCCGGCTGCGGGGCTGGTGAAGTACTCGCCGGCACGCGATTGCCGCTGACGGCCGACCCGATGGCAATGTTGTTTCCGTCGCCGCGGGTGTGACGGCCACCCTCACGCTGGACTCTCAGGCTCGTCCTGGAAGTGTGGCCGGCCCCGGTAGAACACCGCGATCGGCACGAAGGCGATCGCGCCGGCCAACATGCAGCCGGTCCAGAACCAGTAATAGGCAGCCCCTTCCAGTGTCACGAGGCCGCCAACGCTGGTCTCACCATCGACCGTTGTCTCCGGTGACTCCCCGCGAGCCGCCCCCACCTCACGCCGGCCTTCGTCCCCCTTCATTTCGATGAGCCGCTTCTCCCGCCACGTGAGCGGTTTGCGCTTCATCCGAGCCGCCTCCTCGGGATCGGCCCGCACGACCGTCGCTGACACGACGATGTCGTCAGGCGTCAACGGCTCGCCATCGGGCCCGTCGGCGACGAGCCGGTAGCGGTCCCGTGTGATTCTCTGGTAGCGGATGGGATGGCCATAGGAGTCGGTGAGGCCGGAAATGAGCGTGCCCCCAGCCTCGGCAGCGGGAATCTCCTTGGCAGCGTCGAGCGTGGCCGAGGCGAAGAAGGAGGCGTCGATCCTCGCCTTGGCTTCGGCGAGGAGGACGTCTTCGGGAGTCGCATCGACGGCTTTGATGCCCGGCACTTGGATCCAGTGGTTGACCGCAGCGGTGACGTAGTTGCCAAGTGAGATCGATAGGAGCCAGACCGCCATGATCACCGACTTCATAGTCTTGGGCGCCTGGGCATAGGAGAACTCAAGGCCCGTGATCGACACCATGACCTCGGCTGCCGTGACGATGCAATACGCCACGAACTGCCAGGCGACGCTTGGCCGTCCGCCGTCGTCGATCCAGCCCTGCACCACGGCCGAGAGCCCGAAGCCGGCCGTCATCAGGAAGAGCCCGAGCCCGATCTTCCGCAGCGGCGTGAGCCGAAAGACGCGGTTGATCGCCGGGTAGACGACGAACTGAAACAGCGGGATCAGCACCATTACGAGGATCGGGTTGAGGACCTGGAGTTGCGAAGGCAACCAGTCGATCCCGAGCCACCGGCGATTCATGTCCTCGGCCTGAAGCACCCAGGCCGAGCCCGTTTGGTCGAAGAGCGCCCAGAAGACAGCGATGCAGAGGTACACGAGCGAAAGCCGAAGGATCGCCAGGATCCCGTCGCGGCTGAAGACCTCCCGGAGAAAGGTCACGCCGCCGGGAGGCACGTGGATGTAGTTGTTGCGGCCGAGCCAAAACGTCAGCGTCGCGAGGGCCATGAGTACGCCTGGCACGCCGAAGGCGACATGGGGTCCGTACCACTCGAGGAGCCAGGGGGTGAGGAGCGTGGAAAGCGTGGACCCAAAATTGATCGAAAAATAGAACCACTGATAGACCTTCTCCATCAGGTGCTCGTTCCGCTTCCCGAACTGGTCGCCGACGTGTGCCGAGACACATGGCTTGATGCCGCCTCCGCCGAGCGCAATGAGAAACAGTCCGAGCCACATCCAGTGTTGGGCCGAAAGCCCACCGGATCCCATGAAGGCCAGTGCCAAATGGCCGAGGCAGTAGATCGCCGACACTCCAATAATGAGCCGGTACTTGCCGGTCAGAGCATCAGAAATGATCGCGCCGACGATCGGAAAGAAATAGACCCACGAGGTGAATGTGTGGTAGTGCTCCTGCGCCTCGGCGTTGCTCATGGCCGACATGGCCGGCATGGCCGTGTCGGACATGAGGAACAGATAGCGGGTCATGAAGATCGTGAGGATCGTCTTCATTCCGTAGTAGCTGAACCGCTCGGCTGCTTCATTCCCGATGATGTACGGAATACCCGGAGGCATTCGTTCGGTGTCGGCAGGCGTCGTGCGGAAGGCAGCCATGGGGCGGCATCGTAGCACGCGCGTGCTGGAGGCTGGCGCTCGATCAACTGCCGTGAACACGCAGTCCCGTCGCCCGGCTTCGTCGTCGTGGTGGCCTGAAAAAATCTTTTGTGAGCGGTTAAATCAGTCGTGACTTGTCGGTTTCAGAGCTATACAATCGATTGAAACGCCTGTTTGAAACGGTGTTTCGGAGCGGACCACATGATCCAAAAGGTACCGGAAAAGCCGCCGCGTGAGCCCCACGGGGATGACCCGCGGGAACGCCTGCTCCTCGCGGCAGGTCGCGAGTTTGCGGAGAAGGGCTACGAGTCGGCGACGATCCGCGACATCTGTCTGGCTGCTGGCGCCAACGTGGCTGCGGTCAACTACTACTTTGGCGACAAGCGGCGGCTTTATATCGAGAGCGTCAAACACGCCCACGAACAGCGGGTGCGGCAGGTGCCTGAGCCGCAATGGGCCCCCGGAACACCACCGCAGCAAAAACTTCGTGACTTCCTGGGGAATACGCTCGAACGAATGCTCGGGTTCGGCCAGCCTCCGTGGCAGGTGCGGCTCATGCTCCGCGAAGTGCTTCAGCCCACCGAGGCCTGTCGCGAGCTCGTCGAAGACTATTTTCGCCCGCACTTCGAGCTCCTCGTCTCAATCCTCGCCGAGCTGGCTGGCAGTCGTCTCGACGAGCCCCATCTCAGGCGGCTCGCGGTGAGCGTGATGGGGCAGTGCTTTGTGTACCGAGCGGCCGGCGATGTGGTCGGCATGCTCGTCCCCGAGAGCGAGATTGCGACGCTCCACACGCTCCACGAACTGGCAGACCATGTCACCGCCGTGACGCTCGCGGCACTCGGTGCTGGGCCCGCGCTCACCATGATCGCCCCTTCGCCCGGTGCCATGGAGACGCCTTCCGCATGAACGGCATTCGCACCGTCATTCGCTGGCTTACCCCTGTGGTCATCCTTGCGGCCGGGGTGGCCGTATTCAGGTTCCTTGGCACCCAGCCACCGCCCGAGCGGAAGCCGATTGAGAAGCCGGCCGCCACCCAGGTCCACGCCATCGAGGTCGTCCGCGAGTCTGGTGGCCTCACCATCGACCTCGACGGCGTCGTCGTGCCGCTCCGTGAGGTGACGCTCGCGGCGGAAGTAGCCGGTCGCGTGCTGCGGAAGGCAGAGGCCTGTAGGGCAGGCCGATTCGTGTCGGCGGGCACGCTGCTCTTCGAGATCGATCCCCGTGACTATGAACTGGATGTGGCCCGTCTCGAGCGTGAGTCGAGCCAGGCGGCGCTGACCATCGAGGAGACCGAGGCGGAGATCGAGCAGAACGTGGTCGCCATCGACCTGGCGGCGCAGCAGATCGAATTGGCCCGCCGTGAGGTCAAGCGGCTCGACGGGCTCAAGGCGAACAGGATCGTGACCGAGTCGGAGCACGACCGGGCGCTCCGCGAGGAACTGACGGCCACGACCACCCTCACGAATCTCCAGGGGCAGGGCCGGATTCTCCAGAAGCGAAAAAGCCGTCTCGAGGAAGCCCTGGTGCTTGCCGGGACGATGCTCGACCGGGCCAAACTCGAACTGACCCGAACCCGCGTGGTGGCTCCGTCCGACGGGATCGTCGTCGAGGACCACGCCGAACAAGACTCGTATGTCGCCAAGGGGACGGCGCTGGTGACCATCGAAGACACGAGCAAGGCGGAGATTCGCACGAGCCTCCAAATGGACGAGCTCGCCCGTATCTGGCGGTCGGCCGGCCTTGCCGACCCACTCGCCGGCGGGCCGCACGAACTGCCCGACACACCGGTCACCGTCGTCTTCATGGTGGGCGATCGCGGCTATGAGTGGGATGGCTTCCTGTCTCGTCAGGAGGGGCGTGGGCTCGACGAGAAGACCCGGTCGCTCCCGTGCCGGGTGATCGTGGACGAGCCGACGCGGGTGCGGGCGCTCGACCGCTATGGCGTGCCGCTCGAGACCCCGCCGCCGGGCTCGCCGCGATCACTCATGCGCGGGATGTTCGTGCAGATCCGCGTCCACATCGACTCTCCCACCGCGATTGTCTCGATCCCCGAGGAGGGCCGCCGGCCCAACGGCGAAGTGTGGGTGATTCGTGACGGTCGTCTCGAGATTCTCAGGCCCCGGCCAGCCCAGGTGGCTGGCGGGCGAGCCTTCTTTGAAAGCGCCCCGACGGGGCTCATGGCCGGCGACCGTGTTGTCACGAGCCAGATCAACCATCCCCGCACGGGAATGCCGGTGGCCGAGTTGGCCCCGTCCGCTGCCGCGACCACGGGAGCGAAGGACGACACGTGAGAACGATTGTTTCCTGGACGGTCCGGAACATGCCGGCCATGAACACTCTCATGGTCGCGGTGCTCCTCGTCGGCGCGATGGCCTTTGCCACCATGCGTCGCGAGGTGTTCCCCGAGTTTGACCTCAAGATCGTTCTCGTCACCGTCCCCTATCCGGGTGCGACGCCCGAGCAGGTCGAGGAGGGTATCTGCCAGAAGATCGAGGAGGCCTGCCGGAGCGTTGAGGGGATCAAGAAGGTCACGAGCGTCGCCCAGGAAGGCGCCGGGTTCTGCGTGTTCGAGCTCCGCGAGAACGTCAAGGACGTGCAGAAGTCGCTCTCCGTGATCCGCTCCGAGGTCGACCGGATCCCGAGTTTCCCGGTGCTTGCCGAGGACCCCAAGGTCGAGCAGGTGACGCTTCGCACGCCGGCGATCAAGGTGGGCGTGCTCGCCCCCGACCCGGCGGTGTATGGCGAGGTTTCCGAGGATGAGCTCCGGACCGTGACCGAGGCGGTCCTTGCCGACCTCCGCTCGCTGCGGGCCGTTTCCGCTGCCACTCCCCAAGGGGTTCGTGACTACGAGATCGACATCGAGATTCCCGAGGCCACGCTCCGCAAGTATGGCCTCTCGCTCGCTGCCGTGGCCGACATCGTCCGACGCGAAAACCTCGAGCTTCCGGGCGGCCTCATTCGAGGCGAAAGCGGCGAGATCCTGATTCGGGGAAACAACAAACGGTATTCGGGCGCGGAGATCGCCCAGTTGCCGCTCGTGACGCTGCCCGACGGGCTCGTGCTCGCCGTGGGCGATCTTGCCACGGTCCGCGACGAGTTTGCCGACGTCGCCTCCACCAATCGGATCAACGGCCGGCAGGGGATGGTCATCTCCGTTGACCGCACCTCGAGCGAAGACCTCCTGGCGATGGTGGCGGCCGTCAAGGGGTACGTGGCCGAAGGGGGGGTTCCAGAAGGCTACGAGCTTGTCACATGGGCCGATCAGTCCATCGATGTCCGCGACCGGCTGGACATGCTCATCTCCAACGGTGTTCAGGGGCTGGTGATCGTCTTTGTCGTCCTGGCCCTGTTCCTCGACCTCAAGATCGCCTTCTGGGTGGCTCTCGGCATCCCCTTCGCGATGCTCGGCACCGGGATGCTGATGTTCACGACCGACCAGACGCTCAACATGCTCTCGATGTTCGCCTTCCTCATGGCGATCGGGATCGTGGTAGACGACGCCGTGGTGGTGAGCGACAACGTCGAGCGGCATCGCCGGATGGGGAAGAGCCTCACGGCTGCGGCCATCGACGGAACGGTCGAGGTGATCCCGAGCGTCATCTCGAGCGTGCTGACGACGGTGATCACCTTCATGCCGCTCTGCTTTGTGTCGGGCGTGATGGGCAAGTTCATTGCCGTGATGCCATTCGCGTTCATTACGTCGCTGTTGATGTCGCTCGTGGAGTCCACGCTCATGCTGCCGGGCCATTTGGCCCACGAGAAGAGCCTCGTGTTCACGATCTTGGGAGTCGTGCTCTACCCGTTTCGCCCGCTCTTGGCCGTCGTGGCGTTCCTCCAACGGGCCTGTGACCGAGGCCTGAAGGGGTTTGTGAAGCGGGTCTATTCGCCGATCTTGGAAGTGGCCGTCGACAATCGCTACGCCACCCTTGCCCTTGCTGTTTCGATCCTGCTGGTGGCGCTCGGAATCGTCCGCAGCGGCGTCACCCCCTTCGAGCTGTTTCCGAAGATCGACGCCAGTCGGCTCCTAGCCAAGATCGTCTTTCCCGACGGCACGCCGATGAAAGTCACCGAAGAGGCCACGCGGCAGATCGAAGAGGCAGCCTTCGAGGCCTCGCGGAAGTTCTCCCCGCCGGGGGGCGAGCCGATCGTCACGCTCGTCCACCGGGCGGTGGGCCAAGTGGCGGCCCAGGGCGAGGTCGGCCCCGACGCCCGGATGAGTGGCAGCCATGTCGGAGCGGTGGCGATCGAATTGGTTGACGGCCAGACCCGCAGTATCACGAGCGAGGAGTTCATCAGCGAGTGGCGGCGAACGTCGGGTGCGTTTCCGGGCGTCGAGTCACTCCTTTTCGGGATGGAGAATATCGGGCCGGGCGGGAAGACGATCGAGTTCAAGCTGCTCGCCCAGTCAAACCCCGAGGCAGTTCGCCAGCTCGAGGCCGCCGTCGAGCGGTGCAAGGAGTGGCTGGCCCAGTACCCCGGTGTCATCGATATCGACGACGACTCACGGCCCGGGAAATGGGAATACCAGATCAAAATCAAGCCACGGGCCGAGGCACTTGGTGTGTCGCTCGAGAACGTGGCAGCCACGGTCCGGGCCAGCTACTACGGGGAGGAGGTCATGCGGCTCCAGAGGGGCCGTCATGAGGTCAAGCTCATGGTCCGCTACCCGCAGGAGGAACGTCGGAATCTTGCCACACTCGACGAGATTCGCGTGACGGGCGCCGACGGTGTCCAGCGGCCGCTACGGGAGATCGCCGACATCACGGTTGCCCGCGGTTACTCCGAGATCAACCGTCTCGACCAGAAGCGGTCGATCGCGGTGGTGGCCGACATCGACGCCGCAAAAAGCCCGCTCACGAGCGGGCAGATCACGGCCGACATGGAGGAGCGGCTCATGCCCGAGCTGCTTGAGGAGTTCCCGCTCGTTCGCATCCGCTGGGAGGGGCAGCGGGAGCAGACGAACGAATCGCTGCGCAGCCTGGGAGTCGGCTTCATCGTCGCGCTCTTCGCGATGTTCGTGCTCCTGACGATGGAGTTCAAGAGTTACTTTCAGCCGCTGCTCATCATCCTCGCGATCCCCTTCGGCATCGCCGGTGCCGTGTTCGGACACGCCATCATGGGCATGCCCTTGACGCTGTTCAGCATGTTTGGCCTGGTCGCCCTCTCGGGCGTCGTGGTCAACGACTCAATCGTGCTCGTCGACTTCATCAACCATCGCGTGCGGGCCGGGCACCCGCTCCGTGAGGCCCTCCGCGAGGCCGGCTGCCTCCGGTTCCGGCCGGTCATGCTCACGAGCTTGACGACGATCGGCGGCCTGATGCCGTTGCTCTTGGAGAAGAGCTTCCAGGCCCAGTTCCTCGTCCCAATGGCCACCTCGATGGCCTTCGGCCTGGCGACTACGACGGTGCTCGTGCTCATTCTCGTGCCGGTGATGTATTCCTTCTTTGGGACGAGTGCCCGCGATTCCTACGGCGACGAGGCGGATGGTGGGCCCTCAGCGACCGCCGCGGCCGACGAGGAAGAAGCTGATGCCGAGTGGCTTCCCGATGACCTCCGGCACGGCGAGCCGCGGCCGCAGTCGCTCTCGGCGTGAGTGGTCGAGGCTCGGGGTTGCCCGTGCCACATCGCCGGACGTTCGCTACGGGCCTGCTGCTTTCGCGCCGGCGCCGCCGTCCCGGCGTCGGCACCGGCTTGCGGTCGCCGGGCAAAGCCCGGCTCCCAGGCGTTTCGCGCCGGCGCCGCCGTCCCGGCGTCGGCTTCGGCTTGCGGTCGCCGGGCAAAGCCCGGCTCCCAGGCGTTTCG
>ENA-ORBV01007946-ORBV01007946.1-microbial-mat-metagenome-genome-assembly--contig:-NODE-7946-length-18017-cov-7.351839_pt1 | contig 18017 bp, 15 predicted proteins | sample MGYA00237777_ERZ505514 | MGnify/ENA primary metagenome ERZ505514 (study PRJEB26160, sample SAMN06269048) | microbial mat metagenome | isolation source: Oligotrophic lake microbial mat | place...
TGATTAGATTAGTCTTTATTACATCACACCTCGTCTACTACTCGACCATGACCAGCCTAGATTTGTAGTCTGACAGGGATCAAGGGGGTGATTTATCTGTTTGTGGGAGCAGTTTCAATAGGCACATTGGAAGTTTATAGAAGGGTTGTAGGGGTCTGCACTGTTGTGGCTCTTGGAGCATGTCATCGAAGAGCAAAACCGTTCAGGTTCAATTACAAATGATGTTATCGTCAGCTGAAGAAAAACACATTTGGTCCCGACAGGGTGGGGCGATGGAAGAGATAAGGTTGAGGGCAGATGTTGCTGTCTACAAGGCTCTACCAGCAGTTATCCATTGGATTAATCTGGAGTTGGCTATGGACACAGTTTGGATGTCATCAAAATTAGTTTGCTGCCTCTCGCACCTCTGTCTGGCTGCTAAAACATTGAGTAGCCACTTCCTTTTGCATTGTGTTGACTTAAAAGTAAGTCAAATTGAGTTCGAAGTGCTGTTTGCCCGCAAGGGATACTAGTAGGGATTGAGTGCCTGCCAGAAATTCTGCAGTGATGCTGAAGTCATCTGCTCTGAGTGACAGCTAAGTAACAATGGCTCCGGTGGGTGAAATGCAAGCTTGATCCCAATGAAACCCAACCCGATGCTGCCATAGCTCCAGCTCTCTCCTTATGGAAGATCGACAATGGGTTGGAACGGGCATTGAGGCCCATGGATTCATCTCTCATTTTGCCGCTCAGGCGGGGTCAAATCTGGTCTTGGCCGCTGGACCTGGTCCCGCTTCTCTGGTAAGAATTGAGTGCACCTTTGATGTGGGAGCTTCTACTGCCCTAACCAAAACAAAGTAGGTGCCTTGCTGGTGTGGTTCCTACATCACACTTACTTTCAACTCAAGACCAATTGTAGGAACCCTTGTCGCTCGAGACGAGGCGATTCACTATGTGGTGGGCCTGGCTGACGCCATGCTCTGGACGAGTGGTGGTCGCAGAGTAGATGCTGCCAAGACCATGTCCGCATGTATCCATGGTACCGATCACCTTGGGTCACTCTGAGATGATCTCAGAAAGGTCTGTCGGTCGGGATGATTTCTAAGGAACTCTAAATGTGACTCAAAAGGTCATTTTTGGTTTGCCCTAAAGTGAAGACCGATCTTTGTCACTAACTAAAATCAAGCGTCTGTTATCATGTAAATTAATATTCTTATATTTCACAAGGCCACAGAAATAATTCATTTATTGACTCCCCAAAATTTATAGATCAACACAACAGCAAATGACATCACGTAAGAATACAGCTGGCTCAGTCTCTAGTCTTTCGCCCAGGTAATGGTTCGTAAGAGAACGCAATAATCAAACATGGAATATTAATAACGGGTGGATGATGATCTCAACAAAGACGAAGATCTCAAATTAATAGGTCGGTGTAATGGCGTGTGTGCTTGTATTGTCTCTCCATTTCCGTTTCATCCAAGAAGTCGCGTAACACTTTGACCATTATTCCTACTAGTAAAATTTCTCGATGCGCTGAGACCCTCCAACAAATCAGATGAGAATTCTTGGAAGTGAAACCAACATCCCTTCTTTCGAATTATGTTAACGGTATCGGAAGGTTATTCGACCTCTAGTGAGATCATATGGACTCAGTTCAATCAACACCTTATCCCCCACTAAAATCTTCACATAATTCTTTCGAATTTTGCCGCTGATTGTTGCTAGCACGGGCTCCTGCGTTTCTGAGGCGCCATCAATAGCGCAACGAAACATTGCGTTGGGGAGACTCTCCAGCACGACAGCGTCAACTTCGATCACATCATCTTTTTGCTTTCGAACTCGCTCCGTTTTGTTCTTTCGTTCATTCCCTGCGGCCCGTGCTTCCTTTTTCCCAAATAGAGCCATGCTGGAGGGAACGCTCACTGCCACCACCGGTAAGCCGGTGGTTGCCCATGGTGCAGAGAACGGCTTGTATTCAACAACGGCACTACGGAATGCAGGCCCTGAAAATGCATGAGATGTAGAAAATAGAAGGGCCAGCACAGTGGCAGCCAAAAACGAAAGCGAAAAGCTCTTCATGATGGCGGTTATGTATGTCAATTTCAGGATAAGTCTCGGTTTGCGTCTTATTGAGTAATGCTCAAAGTCGTCAATTGGCGAAGAAAGAAATACAGTGAACTATCTACTACCTACTGTAGAACAAACAAGAGTTTTGTTGGGCGTCGGATTTTGTGCCATACCGCGGTAGCTACCGTAATAGCAATAGAGTACATGCCTGTAGTCAAAGTGGTTGCTAGTAGTTTACTAGCTAGCTAGTAGTTCTACTAGCTAGCTAGTAGCTAGCTAGAGTAGATATCTACTGACTCAACTGGCTGACCAACGATAACAACACAGCTGACACTCCCTGTGTTTCTGACGTCTGGGTCCAAGGATTCATTCGATTGATTGGTTCTGAGATACAAGGTACTAATAATCCGAGTACTGGTAGTACGTGGAGTTTCACGAAGCTCGGTCGCACACTTAAACCAACCGAAACTCAGTCAGGAGGTTCCAGGAATTTGTGATGGTCACACTCAATGGTTGAATTGGATGAAAAAGTTGTAAGGGTTTAAGAATGTAAGTTTCGATGTGGGGCAAGTGTGGGATTTACTAGCCGCGCCAAATTTTTAGCGAAGCAAAACCGCAGCTCGGCCCTCTCACATGCGTTAAAATTGAAATTTACTTAGAAAACAAACGTTATGTTTAGCATGGCGACCCTTCATTCTCATTTTGGCGTGTTTGGAAAAAAAGAAATCTTTAGCACTGATAGGAAAAAATCTGAAACAATTTTTATGCAAGAGTAAAGATGAGCACACCTGTCAAAAGTAACAAGAAATGGCAACCAAAAGCATCGTTGGAAGCAAGACGATTAGATAACAATGAAGGCGACTGGAACCTAGCAGTGTCCGAGGCTGAATTGCCCAGAACTAGACAACAAAGGAAGAGAGAAACGGAGGACGAGTCCAAAACGGACAGTGCCGCAGGACAAGATGAATTGCCAGTCAGAGATGAATTGACTGTTGATGACGTCGCTGATGACCTCTCTTCCATTACAGAAGATGCGAGCAAGAACACCAAGGCAGGCGATAGATTAATCTACAGTCGAGCTATCATTGAAATTGGACCTGTTGCCGAAATGTTAACAAGGCACCTTTCATGCCTCAAGTGTCAGCATCCGTTGACAGTGTCGTTCCCCACAACCGGAATTGCTTCTTCTTGTAAGCTTGTTTGTACGGACGAAGTCAAATGCGATTATGTGGCATTGTCGGCTCCATCCGGTGCTGATGTACCTCTTGATGAGGATGCCGGCAGTGCGAAAATAACTCGGAGCACCGACTTTGCGCTGAATGTTACATACGTGTTGGCTTTCATGGCCAGTGGAGATGGTGGCACAGAGGCAGAACGAGTCCTTGGCCTAAATGGATTGCCAAATAGCACAACCATGCAATCTGCATTCAGCAAAATCGAACAAAGAATAAGTGCACCACTGCAACAATTTACAGACGAAATTGTGTTCAACAACCTGAAAGAAGAGGTAAAATTGACGCATGGGGATGCCACAGATGATAACAACAACAAGCTGTATGACCTTTGGCTAGAAAAGAAATTACCACAACAACTGTGGCCGCGAATTGGTGGTAGCACTGACATGGGATGGCAACAGAAAGGTTCTGGTCGACTTAGGAACAGCAAGTCCGGACATGCCCTAGTCATTGGTCCACACACCAAGAAAGTCTTGGCCAAATCATTATGCTCGAAGACATGTGGCAAATGCAAAAGATGGTTCATGGCACACCCACCAACAGAGCTTCCACCAGAGCACAATTGCTTTATCAACCACACTGGAAAATCGGGCGCGATGGAACCAATGGCTGTACTCAAAATGTACATGTGGTTGTATAACCAACAAGTCATATTGGATTGGATGGTTTGCGATGACGACTCGTCCATAAAGGCCAAGTTGAAGTGGAGCAACGAGGATTACATGACAAACAACAACACCACCGATGTTCCTAAGATCGTGAACAGCAATGGAAATCTTGTGGATCGCCCTAATTATGGAGGAATGCCAGGGCACATGCCAGAGCCTTCTTTCAAAGCAGACCCCAATCACAGACGCAAGATTCTAACAAATGAACTGTGCGATCTGGCGCTGAAGAACAGAACGTCTCCGGAAGAGCGTCAAAAGAAAGCAGAAAAGAAGAGAGCAAAACAATTAGAGGAAGCAAAGAAGAAGGGCACCGAGCTTCCAATCTTCAAGGACGACAACAAACAGTACGATTGGAATCTGACAATGACCAAAATGGATGTGCGCCGTCTGTCAAAGAACTTTGGGTTCATGATACGAACACTGAAGAATAAGAAGTCGGATCAAGAAATGTTGAATGCCGCGGCAGCTGTACTCGAACATCACTTTGACAATCACCAACACTGTGGCTCATTTTGTCGACGCAAAGCAGAGCAAGAGAGTGGGCAATTGGATGCATCGAAGTTCTACCGTGACAAAGAAAAAGATGCCTTGTTGTACAACAGACTACAATGTATTATTGCCCGATTCATCACTCTTGATGCACTAAAGGAGGTGGCACATTGCCTGGATACTTGCGCCAATGAGTCATTCAACAACACCATGGCTTGGGTCGCCCCAAAAAATAAAGTCTATGCGGGTTCTAATTCGTTGAGTAACAGAATGAGCATCGCAATAGGAATAAAGACATTGGGTATTTATGGATACTACACTGGACTGTTCCGCAACCTCGGCATCACTTTGACACCTGACATGTTGCATTATTTGAACGTGAAGTCTAAGGTGAGAAGGAAGCGAATCGCAAGAACCAAAACAACTGACTACAAGAAGAAAAGAAAGACAGATGAGTGTAGGCGCCTAAAAGACGAGACTAAAGATGCCCAGAAGGCGAGAGCCAAACGCGAGGGTTCTGTGTATCAGACTGGTATTGGAATGACCGGTGGCTACACCGCAAACGACATGGAGGAATCAAAAGAAGACAACACACCTCCTACCGGCACTAAGACTTGCAGCAAGTGTGGAAAGCCAGGGCATTTACGGCCAACAAACAAGCTATGCAAATACTATGTTCCCCGTGGTAAGAAGAATAAGAAGACGGATGACGCCGAACAAGAAGCAAAGAAGCCTGAGCCAGTCGACGAAGAACAAGCAATGGCTGATGAGATGGATGAAATGGATGTCTTGCCCTTACAGGATGCTAGCAGCACTGACACTGCCTTCTTTTCTGCAGAAAGTGGTGGCTTTGCTGACAGTGACAGTGACACTGATATTAGAGGATTCTTGTAGTGACGCGGTGTATTGGTTGTGTCTTTGAGCTAGCCGTTGATACATGTGCTCGAAAGTGCTGGCCCATGGAAAATTGTATTTGAATTTTTCCCAAATCTTCATTTTTTCTAACGATCAGGTTTGAATCGAGCTCACATTTTTGGGGCGGCCATGCGCTCTCGTGTAGAAATTGTACCATAGAATATTTGGATAACGGATTGAAGAATCGTTGCATTTTCAGTGCACCTCACCAAACGTCATCATAAAAACTATAAATCACATTGCTACTTTGCTTGTCAGATAGACATTATTAGCTAGCTGATAAAGTAAATCTAAACACACAGGCTTGTTTATAAACATACTGAAGGGGGACTAGTGTCCACTAAATAGTGGTACTACCCGACACAGTTTCAACAAGAGCTTGACTTATAGCATCGCGGGAAATTCGTCGTCACGAGCTGTCACTGATATCTCGCTTGTTAAACACCAGACCAGAGATAACTATCAACTCCTAGCAAGTGTAACATGACTATAAACACAAGCAACTACAACATTAGTATAGTAGATTAGTCAATCTATAATTAGCTATCTATCTAAGTTGTGTTCGTTGAAGGGCAATCTTTCACTTTTGTTGTTGGTTAACAACCACTCATAACACGTGTTTGCAACAAAGGACGCACACTGTCAAAACCTCGAAACTTACATTCTTAATTGAATGGAAAGCTACTGTAGTTGATTAATTTTATTTGATGCAGTTAAATGCAGTAGGTTGAATTGATTTAATTGCAAACCCTGTCAAAACTGAAGCACGCACGTTTTGTTGTTGAATTGAATTGAATTGAATTGTGCAATGCACCATTTACCCTGTAAGGTTAGGGATAATCACCTAAACCTGGGATTCGTGACTCACATTCGTGAATCACTCTTTGAACTGACGCTCATCAGTGTTGCATGACTAATAGACATTAGTTACATTGTTCACTAACAGCAAAGAAGGTTGCTCAGGAGAGTGACGAAGCATCATCACGGATGATGCAACTCTCACGCATGCATGGTGTAACGGCTGTGTCTTGTTGACCATTACAAATGACTAGAACACGTTTTGTTCTGGATCGCACAACATGGGCTATCATCACAAGACAGTCATTCCCAAGTGAATAACAAGTCTATAACTGGCACGCCGATCCTTCACGTAGAAGCATCGTTCATCTCAGCAGAGAGCGGATTACACCGAGGGATCTTGAGTCTAACCTCTCTCAAATACTAATTTAGTTTTAGATCATTTCTAAGCTTATGATTTTCATTTACAAACACTCAAACGGCCTGTAGCTTTTAGCGTAGTGCAATTGAATTGGGTTAAATTTGATTTTGTTCATTGATTTTAGTTGGAGTTGGAGTTCATTTTAAGAATCTCAGTTGGATGATCCATCATTTTTGACTCCTTGCTTCTTTTTGTAGATTAAACTCTGCTATTGCAATCTTATCAATCCGGTGCTTTGATGTCACAGGGTGGGTTGCACCCCAAAGGACAATCTGTCTTACTTGACAACGGGAGCAACGAGTTAATTGATTTGGCTTCTGCTTCCGGTTTGGTGACTGGCAGGTTGGGTGGACTTCATCATCGCTGAGTGGATCAACCTCTCCATTTTGGACAACCTGATTCAAAATTAGGTCTTCTTCTTTTGAATTGTAAAAGGTTTTGGATTCTTATCTTTTCGTTGTTGCATTTTTGAAGTTGTACATGTGCAATTTTCTTCCATCCAGCAATCTTGGTCTGGGTGTTGATTCCACCAGGATCCACTGGACCAAATGCAGAAGCTGTCAAACGCTTGTGGCCTTGCACCAAAGGCCACAATTAATTGTCCCAGTTTGGCTTCCCCAATTCCTTTCCAAGGGGGGTTGACACAGTTTACATTTTGTTCATGCCAATGACATCTTCCAGACGGATGTTGCCATGTGCCTGGGCCATGACATGATCCAATTTGTACTTCAAGATTATGGAGTTCAACATGCAAATCATCAAGATGGGATCTGTTGTTGTCTCTGTCACTGGTGCAAAAGCACGTTCCAGGTTGCATTGTTGTGTGTCATGTGTGAAAATACCACGCTTCTTATAGAATTTTACTTTCTTCAGTTGTCCCCACAGCATGCATACATTTATGATGTTCATGTGCATGCTGATCGATCAACAGTCACACTGTGCACTGGCAGTCCGCAATTTGTGACACCAATCAACTCAGTGGGCGCTTCTTGGATTGCACAATTGTACAGGTCTTCATCCACTGCCTGACCTTTCTTTCCCAAGTTAAAATTAAACAACCAACGCAATGTTGAGAATTCAGTTGCATGGACTTCTTCTTGTAACTAGCAAATTTACTGTTGCAGGTTTCACAGTGGCACATCATGGCATCCATGCATTGACATGTGGCACGTTGGCATGGGACAATGTGTTTGTCTACTTATCCAATGGCTTTGTCCAAAGTTGACATGTTGTTTATCACAACAGTTTGGATGCTTTGGTAGGAAGAAAGGGAACAACAAGTGTGGCACACACACTGCCAAAGACATCACATGAACACAATCTGTGTGGAGCTTGGCAGCGGGGGCTGCTTTGTGCCAACTGAGATGCCCAATGCCCCTCCAATCCTTGCTGTGGAAAAACCATGTTCCTTGTTCTTTGATCCTGTCTTGCATTGCTTTGTCAAGCAGATGTTGAGCATGACTTCATGGGCAGATGGGCCCTTGTTGATGAGGATCACTGTTGCAGACAGGCATTGCAGAAACAAACAACATTGTTTGTGAGACATAGGCTGAAAGTCACATGGTGACAACACGGACAATTTCCTCTCAGTGTTCATTGTCGTTCTAATTGGGGGGGGAACAATGCTAACAGAAATTTGAAATGTTGAACATTTGCGAGTCTTGTCCTGGTTTCATTAGTGGTTGGCACGCATTGTGTAAGGGACAGAGATGATGGATTGCATGTCAAAATGAAGCAGAGTTCAGGTGGCCATGCTCATTGTTAGCGTGCTACAAAGAACAGACTTTAAAAGTAAAAAGACAGAAGTGGCGATCGTGTAGCAATCATGCTAGATCTATCCAATCAAGTTTTGAACAACTTAAAGATGGGGATTTCCAAAGTGGCTAGAAGTGAATTCTTTTGGCAGGCCGTCACTGCATAAAAAAAATGTTGTGTTCAGCAGGGAGCCAAAAATGTCACATCTGAAACCATGTTAAAACATGCTAGAGCCAATTTACACAAGATGTCTGTAGATGAGACGTTGCAAACAAATCCTTGTAGAGATGAGAGATGTTCACTAAAAAAAGCATGTCACACTGGGTCTCCATGACCCAGGGGGGGTGACGAGTGCAGCGAAAAGTGGGCAGACTGGCCATGCCACACCAGCAGGGCACTTCCCACGCAGTCATGCTCTGCTGCACCCCTCTCTAGGCCTGTAGCTTCAAAATCGATCTGTGTTGCACACAATTTCTGTCACTCCCTCCATTCCATTTCTGCCTCTGAATGTTGCCTGCAAGGCACAATTTTGTACACAAAAGGCTCACTGGAAGCATTTCATCACCTAAGTGAGATTTTGAACATGTTGGTAAGCGAATGCAGCATAAAACAACAACGGACATTCAGCAGCTCAACTAAATGATGTTCCAGTGCCTGCTTTAGTTGCCAGATTTGGAATCAGCATGTTTGAAAACTTAAGTGACCAACATCTTGCTGCTCTGCCACTGTAGGAAACCAGACATGCTGACTGTGAAAACTAAGCAGCTAAAATTGATGTTATGAATTTAGCTAATTTCAGCAATTTGATAGTCATAACTTGCTCACAGCTGTCACATGTTGTGTGTTGTTGTTCAGAAAGAGATCTGGCAACTAATGTATTCAAAGGGGAGGGCTAGCTACTTAGTGCTCAAAATTTATGAACAATTAGCTTTCTTCTGGTGGTTGAAAAGGTGCTACAAGCACATTAAATACAAAATGTTACCCTGGGTAACACGGCCGGCGCATGCACATAAATGATGACTAGGTAAACCGGTGTGTTGTCAGCATGCTCTGACTCACACCATTGATGTCAGTGTAGTTGGTGCGATTGATTTTAGCACAAGATTGTCATTACCCACCGCACTTGTCTCTTAAGTAGCAACAAACTGAGCACTACATTTGGTCGTGCTAATGTTGCTTCAGACACATGACTCTGAATGCCAATGTTACTTTTGGCATGGCATTTGGACCAAAGTCATCACACTTAAACATTTTTGAGATGTGTTTTGTGCTGACTTAATTTCCCCCCAACATGTGTGTTTCACTAACAGTGCTCCAACCAATCGGAAATGTTGCTTGTAACACACGGAATGCGAACTGACACATTGCCAAAAAGCATCAATTGTGGATACTCAAACTCATCACTTTTCCAGTCATTTGGCTCATTGATTTGATTTGCAGGCGAATCTGTGCCGAAATTATCTTCTTTTTGTCAAGCATTTTGCGAACTCTGAATTAATTATCCATCCATCCATCCACCATGGCGGCCGCCAATGACGGGTAGCTAGTGCCCTACAATGAGGTTTATCATCCATACCTCTCTGACTTCATGGAATTCTTCCACGGACACTCTGCCACCTACGACATCCACACTTCCCACTTCAGTCGTGCCGAATTGCTACTGATTGAGCCAACAGACATCCAACGTTATTTGGCACCCCAAGCCCACAATGACCCATGCTACAACATCAACCCTCCAGTCTTGCACCGGCCCATCTTCTGCCGTGCCACCAACCTTGAATCAATCAAGAAGGCACTCTCATTCTGCATGCCTCATCGGACAGTGCCATGGTGTGACAGCCAAGGCAATTCAACCAAGTCTGCCAAAGTCAATAGCATTATCAAGGAGGTCCACAAGTTTGAGGTCCGCGGTGAAGGCTGCCCTTCCAGTTCCAGGCGTCCCCTCAGGGAGAACAAATTTGTTAAGTCTCTCCAACTGCTTCGTGCCCAACCTGGCTTTGACTGCAAGCACAAGTGCCCCTCCCTTCAACTCTGGCAGCACACACTTGTTGGCGGGCTGGACGACTGTGCTCATTTTGAAGTTGATTATCTCAGGGGCCATGCCCAGTTCGAGTTTGCATTAAACACCAAGGTTCGCTGGTCTAAGAACATAATGGAGGAACACCGCTGCCCAGATCAGGTGTGCACTTGTGTCTTTTTGCTGTTCTCTTCCCCTATTTGTGTTCACTTTCTAACTCAAATTCTCTTTTATGCTTTTGCACACAGAGATGTCTTTGGGTCCATGGACTCAGAGACCTGTGCACTTCTCCACATGGGAGTGCACATGGAGGAGCACTTGTGCCTTCACCCTGGAGCCAAGTGCCTTTTCACCCCTGACACGGATGCCAATGCCCCCGACCGACTCAAATCCAATCACAGGAAAAACCTGGATTGTCATGTTCTCCATGTCAAAGAATTCCAGGAGTTATGTGACGAGGCGGAAGAGCTTGGTCTGGGGGCTCACTCTTGGTGCAAGGGTGCAGCCAATGAGGCTAGGAGACAAGGGGCACTTGGTGATGAGATTGAAAGTTGTGGAAGGTGGAAGCCATAGGGCCGTCAAGTTGTGTTCAGGTACATTGATGTCAAACAGCTCCACATTGATGCCAAGGTTGCCGACCTGCTCTGCAAGGGCGGCCCTGTCAAGTACAAACTCAAGGTGGGTCTTGAAAACTAGATCACTGATGACTAGCTGTTCACCTACTGTGTGCCCCATCTTCGTCATCGATTTGCTAATGACCGATGTCTTTGCAAAATCTTTGGACTCACTGCTCTGTTCGCCTGCTGCGATCCGGCACTGAGGGGGTGCTTGACTAAGTGCCAAGTCACACGGATTGCAGTCGGGCTCAATGGGGTGGAGTGCAGTGACAACTGTGTGGAGCGAGTGCCCCTCCACATCTACTTTGTCAATGGGAACTTGCGTGTGGATGAAGTCAACATGGGCACGTCCTTAAATGCTGGTGGTGTGGCTGCAACTGCTGCTGGTGCTGCCCCTGGTGCTAACACTGCGGCACTGCAATCCACACTCTCATAGCAGCAGTGTTGCACCCAGTCAGTCAGCGTCCTTCACATGCATGTGGATAACCAATTCCAGGTGATGAAGGCATGGCAGCTGCAGCGGTTTGCCACCATGATTGACAACATCAGGCGATTTGGTGGCACAATTCAGGGGGGGGGTTGCCCGACAGGACCCAGCACAAGCTGACAATCGAAGGTGGGCCGTCGCCCAACAAGGCAATGCCCCACTTGGACCGCCTGCTAACCATCCTGATGATGGCCATGCGGAGCTGTGCCCTGACCTTCACACCCTCCATGATCTGTGGGATGAGCACAAGTTTGGTGTTGGTGGACACAAGCCGGCCTCTCAGTTCACTGGTCAAGAGCATGGTGGACACGGCGTCAACAAGAAGAAACAGCGGTGCTGTTGTCGGAAAGGCACATGGAAACTGATGGAGCGTCTCATTTGCGAAGGGGACACTGTGGATTCAGCTGTTGCCAAGATCAAGGTTGCATGTGGCCAATGATCCTCCCCCACCTTCATCATGAATGCCATCGGTAAGCATGGGGTGCACCCCACACTGTCAGGTGCTAACTTTCAGCCTAGAGGCAATGCTTTTTCTGCACCCCCTTGTGCTGTTCCTGGTGGCAGGACAGATGCAGGTGTGCCGCATGGTGGAGCCAGAGGTGACCATGTTCCAAGGCTGATAGGTGGTTCAGCAGCTGTGCAAAACTTGCTGAGGGCTGAAATCTAGTCAAAATGGTAGTTTTTGTCAACGTGCATTTTTTTTATGCATTTGTTCTGCACCACTTCTTCGTGCGAACTTGGCACCGGTGTGCGCAAAGCGCACACGTGTGTGAGATGCCCCCACTGCTAGTGTCATGGTCATGTAGATCCTGTGCCATGTCCTGCGGTAACATTTTATGTTACCATTGTTTGCTGCTGCTAGGTGCTTTCACAGTGTAGCAACGGAGGGAGCAGATCTGTCGCACTACCCTTACATCTTTTTTTTGTAGTTAAGGCAGTCAAACAAGCGGTATGAACAGTGTGCATCCTAAGGCAAATGATCAATTTTAGATTCCTTTTAACCTCATTTTCTGTGCGTTTTCTGCAGTTCGCACCTCGCAAAACAGTTGATAGACGTTAGTTACTTAGAAATCGAGCGGGTCAAACATCCAAGCTGTGATTTTGGCGGAAAAGTGTTGAAGCAACAACAATGTCATCAACTTTTTTTGGTGTCATTCATCAACTATGTTGGGCCAACATGTACTTCTGGAGACATGGGATGGCAAGGACGATCAAGCAGCAATTCCTACAACAGTTTATCCGGAGACGATCTGCTTGTCGGACAACATGCTCCCAAACCTGTAGCATGGTACATCCTCGGCAAAGCATGTTCCTTTTGTCAAGGTTGGATGCGTAGCTACAGAGGCAAGCATGGTGAGCCTATCCCACAACATGATTGCCGTAAAAATTGGGATGGAAGCTCAGGCGCCATAGAGCCAATTGCCATTCTAGAAATGACAAAGTTGTTATGTTAGAGCCACCATGTTGTTGTCGATCGAATTGTCACTGATGACAATTCTTCTATGAAGTCTTGTTTGAAATGGAACAACGAAGACACCATGACGAATGAAGGATTGGCTGAGCCACCACATGTCATCAACGATAGAGGAGAAAAGATTGTGCGACCCGACAAAGGGAAATTGTCGGCTGATGTTCCAGAACCCACATTTGTTGCCGACCCCAATCATCGATAAAGACGTATGCGAGTCAGCTTCATCAGCTAGAAGGATACAAGAAAACCAACAACTTCACTATGACAAAGATGGATGTGTTAAGATTATCGACCAACTTTGCACACATGGTGCAATCACTTCCACAAAAGCCACCGTCTGAGTTTGAAACGGCTAGAAAAGCGGTTGTTGAACACCATTTGGATGGCCACTACTTCTGTGGTGACTCGTGCAAGTGGAAGACTCTAACAGATGACAAAAGAAAACAACATACAAAGCATTACAGATGTAAAGAGAAAGACAACAAACTCTACATTGAATTGTTGCGCCGCACAGCTCGTTTTATCACCCAGGAAGCACTCAAGCAAATTGGCTACGGCATGGATACACTCTGCAACGAATCATTCAACAACGTTGTTGCTTGGATAGCACCCAAATATAAAGTGTATTCAAAATCCGATTCACTCAAGAACAGGGTTTGATTTGCTATCGGGGTCAATGGATTTGGCGTCATGGAGCATTGTGACTGCTTGTTTGGTAAGTTGGGTCCAACCATGACGGATCTGACATGCGCAACAGGCAAATTGCCAAGACAAAAACAAAGGAAAGTAAGCAGAAAGGAGTCCAAACCTACCAGCAAAAACTGTTGGAAAAGACTGTTAGAGCAAAGAGGGAAAAAGCAAAACGCGAAGGATTGCATCAGAGTGGTATGGGCATCAATGCTGGCTACAAGGAGGAGGAGATGGCCGTGGCGGAGAGACTCTTCCCAGGAAGACGACAACAACAACGGACAGCAGGAGCAACAGCAACAGCAGCAACACATCCAAAGAAGAGAGACATGTGGAAGGTAAAGTGCAAGACATGTAACGGATTAGGGCATGCATTAGTAACAAATAGCAAATGCAAATGTCACAAAGAGTACAAAGAGTGGAAAGCAACGAAACCACCGAAAGGATCCAAGTTTGTTCCTCAGGTAGTGGACAATGGGGGGAAATTGGAATCATCCATCTCGGAAGAGTCTGATGGCAACGCCACAACAGCTAATGCTGACAGTCCAGAAGCCCAATCCCTCCGCGATGCCGACAAATGCGACTTGATGGATTCCATCACCCTTGATGATGATGACGATGATGGCATGGAGGATTTCTTCGATGTATTTGAATCTCCAGATGATGACAGTGATAAAGAAAACTAATGCTGTCATGCTTGCAACCATTGGTTTTGATTCTAACACATAGGCCGGAAACAGCAAATGAATGTTTCAAATTATTTGTTGTTGTTGCAAATCCTCTCCCGGACACGCCACATTTTGACGATATCAAAAAAACTGCTGGCATGCTCTGCATGGAATTTGTACTTCACCGACTGCCACCACCGGCTCGTGCCGTTGGAGACTGTAAATGTTGAGTCCACATCAGAAACCGATCGTCATCACAAAATTGAATCGAAAGTGCTCTTGTTGTTATGTCTCATAGCTGCCTGACTCTTATATCAAATAGTTTACAATTTGTTCAGGCATGAAGGTTATGCACACTGACAACAGCCGGAAGGTTGCTGGGGTTGTTATTTAGCTTATTTAGTAGAGTGATGTTACCTTCGCAACACAGAAACACCCAATGTTGCACCACTGACTGGCGATGATGTTGAACATAGAAAACGGCCAAAGTAACTCAACCTAGCAACTTCAATGGGCTCCATAACAACATAAAGTACACACCTTGTACATTGAATAAGCTACACATTAATTAGCTACCTAGCTAGGTTGTTGGTATCGACACCTAAAGACTACTCGTTCAGCATTGATATCCGTGAGGTTTCCTCACGACTTTAATTTCCAAAGGGCCTAGTTGTGCAATTTTTTGGCAGGCCCTCACTACAAAGAAAACAGTGCATGCTAGGCAATTTAAGAAGTTCAGCAGGGAGCCAAAAATGTCACATCTACAACCGTGTTGAAGAATGCCAGCAGTTCCTTCACTGAGCAGACCCGTGACAAAGACGTTTGGGTTCAATGCTTGAAGTGATAACGGACATGGATTAAAATATTTAATGGATTCTGTTCACAGAGTAATTAGCATTGCGGCATCTTTCTTTGATTATTTCGCTTTCTTCATTCAAGTCCCACTCGATTGGGTCGGGAGCACATTGTTTGAGTCTTTTGGTCATTTCTCTCAGACTGTGCGACATTGAAAAATCAGCGTTCCATGGTGACTCCTGCACTAAGTGGAGACCCTCTCTGGTCTGCACACGAGAAAGTGCCACATGATACCAGTTCTTTCTTTGTGACCAGACTGACATTACTAGCTTTGCTTTTGTCTGTCCTTTTGGCTTGTGACCAGCAGTAGCAATGTTCACCAACATTGGCAGTTGGCACAAACCAACTGTGAAATTGACACTGGCTTGGACATTTCCTCCGATGGACTTAGGAAGGGGGGCTTTGATAGCACACACCATCGATCTGGGCTTTGTGTGAAATGTTTTGACAGGATCACTCTTGGAAACAGTCTCCGATGTGCAGACAAAATGGTCCACATCAGATGCATCTACGGTGGGACATTCCAGGCCATCCAGTGACACTTTTGATGGTGAGACACCCTCTTTTAAAACCACAGATTCCAGAACCACTCTTGTTCCATTAGCATGTCCATTAGGCACATCGTCATTTGTCACAAACATGAGTGGAATGCGGTAGTGCAGTTTTAGCATGAGATCCACAAAGTGACTTTTTCGTCCCATCACTTTGGCTCTAACGCGTTGGTCCCCGCAGTTCTCCAACAAATAGTGCTTGTCATTCTCTCCAAGTGGAAACTTTTTCCCAGACTTTTTCTGGCGCACCATGTTTCCAGCTTTCACCACTAGCATGTTCTCTGGTAAAGCGTTAGATGCTTTCCAGTGTTCCTTAAGTGCATTGCTAAAGGCGCCAGCATTAATTGCCGTTCTGTCTGCATTTCCATAAACACAGTAGGATGCATTTTCAGGAATTGGCCTCTCAGGACCAATGACGCATTTATTAATTGCATCAATGTCATGCTGGGTGCACTCATCATTCCTAATTCTTTTCAAGATTTCCCCCCATTCCGGGTCGTCCTTGAACCGATGGAGGCCAGCCAACGCTACATAGCTATTTATGGATGTGACCCATTTTTTGTCAGCATGCAAATGAGAGTAGAGAGGATTTCCGGTTACTGGTTCCAATTGCCGAAAGTCGCCACAGAAAAGAATGTGTAACCCACCAAACAGAGTGCTGTAATTTCTTGTCAGTGTTCTAAGGTTCTCATCCAACTTATCAACGTCTTTGGTGTTCATCAATGACACCTCGTCAATAATTAGCAACCGTGCATTTGCCCAGGACACATCATCCGATGCAATTGCCCTGTTGAATGCAGCCACTGAGTGCGTAGTTTCTCCCCCAATTGACACGGCTGCAACACCAGACATTGCGCTCACTATGATTGTCCTTGTGTCAAATGTCAAGTTCAACTTGGACGTGTATTCTTTGGCATATTTAATGACTTCTTTTACCACCCGGCTTTTTCCGGATCCGCCAGGACCATCCAGGAACATCAACAAAGAGACATCGGGCTTCAGTCTAGCTAGCTTGCGGAGCTTCTTTCTTTCTATTATGAAGTCCCTTCTCACTTGACTGGGATTAGTGCAGGAGTCTCTAAATTCCACACCTTCTGCATCTTGGTAGTAGGTAAGAACGTAAGCAGCTGCCACTATTTGAAAGGCTAATTGTTGCTCTTTGTCCAGTTCCAACTCCTGTCGGTGCGACCATTCAATAATTGACAACACTGTTCCATCAGCGTCATAATTGCTATGTTGAAGGTTGTCATCCTTGCTTTCTTCTTCTCCTTCAACTCGACGTCTTGTGTTTCGGTAGCTTAATTGCATAAGCTGAAAAGCGTTTGGCCTATCGCGCAAAGGTGGCAGCTGATTCTCATTTGTGCTTCTGGCAGAACTGGTGCCGGAACTGTTGTGTGTTGAGGCAATAAATGGCCGCGGAACATTTTCATTTGCCTCAGATGATGTTGCTGGTTCGGCAACAGGCACAGGGATGCTTATGGGGGGCAAATTGTTAAATCCACAGCTTCGAGCCCCAGCTTGTTGAATGTTCTTCAATGACATTTTTTTTGTGTCGTCCGCATCTGGTTGGCGCTGCTGTGTTTGGGACATTAAGTGGAAAATTTCATCAAAAAAGTTGCCGTCTTTGTCATTGTCACTGTCATTGCCATCGTGAACCACTGAATTGGGACACTTAAAAGGTTCAGTACAGAATTGCAAGGGGTCTTCTCTAGCTGGCATTCTCATGCTGTTGTAAAACATTTGGACATTGGCCAAACGGTCTCTCACAGGTGCAGGAACCTTAAATTTTCCGTACAGTCTTTTGAACTTTTTGTGAAATGACCCTTCGACAGTTAGGTCTTCCAGGGTCCTAAATGGGTGATGCAAAACCAACACAGCTCGACAGTACTTTTCCACACTAGTTGGGACTGGATAGTCAGTCATTTCCATGATGTCCCCACCAAAAGAAGCCGCATCGGGAAACAGCCAGTGAGAAAATTGAGCTGTTGCTGGCACTTTCCGTTGACGTATGATTTGCTTCTTATATCCTGGATGCTCTTCATCATCAATGGTGAATGTTCCATCGGCTTCATCCACTTCATCGGGTGTTGAGCTTCTCACTATCTCGTACTCTTGAAAAAAGTCAAGCAGGCACAGATCTTCGAACCTTTTTGTTGGTCGATGGAGATAATGCAGAGCCTCATTCGCCAGAAAACAGCCTGAGTCATGGGCCATAACGGACATGGTCATGGAGTCTTTGTTTCCCCGTTGAGAAAGGAGATCAATGACTTCTCTCACTGGTAAATATTTGAAATTTTCAGAGCACTTGAATCGTGACCCATTTCTCACTAGGTA
>ENA-ORBV01007948-ORBV01007948.1-microbial-mat-metagenome-genome-assembly--contig:-NODE-7948-length-18014-cov-5.514021_pt1 | contig 18014 bp, 16 predicted proteins | sample MGYA00237777_ERZ505514 | MGnify/ENA primary metagenome ERZ505514 (study PRJEB26160, sample SAMN06269048) | microbial mat metagenome | isolation source: Oligotrophic lake microbial mat | place...
TTTCAAGCAGAAGACGGCATACGAGATTCGCCTTAGTCTCGTGGGCTCGGAGATGTGTATAAGAGACAGAGCTAGATCGTAGCTAATCGTTAGCAAGTGACAAGAGTAACACAAGTATCGTATGGTATCAAGAGGACGACCAAGTGCAATACGAGGCTAGCAGATTCGATAACGATACTCGAATAGGAAGAAGGATTGTATCATCTGGAAGAAGAAGGCAAAGAAGAAGTACGGCGTCGTGTGAAAGGCCGCATCATCCTATCATCTGTGAGGTCGTATCATTTGAAGGGTCGCATCAGCTACAACGAAACACAAAAAATTGCACGCCAAGTGATGCAGCATGACGGATCCAGTCGCATGAGTCAAAGTCCTGCTCGATCATCTTTGGCCGGTGAATTTCGGTCGCTACCCACCACTCCACTGTCGCCAGACAGTGAACACCGATATCGAAAAAATACCAAAACGGTTGTTCTAATGCAACAACAACAACAACGACAAAACAAGACCTCTCCACTGCACCATCCGAATAGTGGGAGCATGCACTCGTCCGGTAGCAGTAATAACCTGGGCCATTTGGAAATGATGCCCTTGATGAATGAGTCCAGTTCGGCCAGTCTAGGCCAAAGCAGCAGCAATCGTCGTTCCAGTGGTTCCACTACTAGTGCGGCCCTCGCTCGTACCGACAATCACAGCCGACGCTTTTCAAGAGATGCCGTCGTGGCCAACTGTCGACGATTAGGACGAAGTTCCTCCGCAGCCTCGAGACGAACGAAACGATTTATTTCGGCCATTGGTTTCATTGCCGCCTTTTGCATTTTGATTGTCTTTCGAGAAAAACAACAAGATGCCATGTTTGCTCCTCAGGAATTGGCCGATGAACAGAGTGTGGACAAGACGGAATTGGAAAAGCATCATCATTCTTCCTCTTCTATTGCGTCTACTAGTAGCAATAACAACAACAGACCATCATCCCAAACCACCGCCACTACAGACTCCTCCAGGGAACGAATCTATTCTCAAAATCCCATGCAACCCCTGACCGGAAATTCGCCATTGACCATACCACCCACTTCCTCTGCCCATACGGAAAGTGATGGCGATGATGATGATGATGATGATGATGAGAATGTAGAGAATGGCGATGGTGATACTGCGGATGCTGATAAGGGTGAAAACGAGCCAACTCGGCAAGACCATTCAACACCGTCCAAACCGTCATCTTCCAAAGCACAATCCTCTGAACAGCAGCCAACAACCGAAACCAAACCAAACCCCAAACCCGCCAAAATTGCCAAAAAGGCGAGTGCTACCAATAAGTTCTACCCACAAGCACCCTATGATCCCAGTATGGAACTACAGTATCCAATGCTGCCAGCCGATACTACCAACAATCATTCCTATGTACGACGCTATTGTGATTTGCAAGGGTCGGATTGGTTTCCAATCATCAACAACCAAAAGGAGGCCCCACAAAAACAACAGCCAGAAGAACCACTGCAACCACAAACATCCTCCTCCAATTCATGGCATCAACGGGCGCCCTTTTTCGTGATTTTGGGACCCTCTCATGGAGGAAGTGAAACGCTGGGACAATTGTTGGCCACACATCCACAAGTGGCCGATGCCATGCAATCGAATTTTTTTACCTACAATGCCAAACGATACTCCATAATCACGAAACCATCCACATCGGCTGCAGCAGCAATGTCCAACAAAAAACAAAAACCTGGCGATACTGATAACAACAGCACTGCCTTTTCCAAATCCACCACTTCCGTACGGGTCAAGACTCGCGCCGCGCGACGAGCCTACATGGCACGACACGTCTCCGATCAAAAACTTCTACAAAACCATTTGACCCAAGTCGTCGTGGACAACAATCCCGACACATTGCTGTACAGTCATCTCATGGCTCCGGTTACTATGTGTGTCATGCCATGGGTCAAGCTAGTGATTGTCGTCAATCATCCCATTCGACGATTGCTCCGACACTATCACGTTGCACAAGGCTACGGTTTGACCTTGGGCATGGATGATTGGATTGCCCGCGATTTGGAACGCTTGCAACAAGCCGGGATCTTGCAACCGCCAACCCAACAACAACAAGACGAAGCAGCCTCTGCCGCACACGCCGAAAACAACAACAACAACTTGACAACGTCATCCTCCATTTCCAAATCCTCGCATCCCGATCGAAGTACGACCCCCAACAGTCAAAGTCATCACAATGCCTGGATTCGGTATCAAGAATTGACTCACACCGCCATGGAAGCCAGTGCGGGACAATCCATGTATGAATTCATGATGCATCCGTGGTTTGATCATATGCAACGCATGGGACGCAATCCAGCCACGGAAATTGTGGTGGTACAAGAAGAAGTATTGTTGTTGTCGTCCTCGACGACAACGAAATCTTCTACCACCAAAGATTCCAAATCACCCGAAGATCAGTTGCTATCGGAATATCATCGCGTCTTACAACAATTAGGATTGGTGGAGCACACGCCACCCGCTTTGTTGATTCACGACATTGTCGCCGAGCATCAACGTGAAATGTCCTCGTGGCGACAAAAGGTGGACAAGACGGTGCGGCGACAATTGCAGCATTTTTTTGCACCCTACAATACCTTGTTGGATCAATTTTTGAAATCCTATTACACGAGTGCGACGGACACAAGCAGCAGGGAGAACAAGATTGACCCCAACTTGCTACGGTGGAAACCCGAATTGTGGAAAAACTAAAGCACAAAAAAAAGTTCAATTTTGGTTTCAAACGCAAGTCGACCATGATGACTGCCGCGATGGCGTCTCTTTATCGTTCTTTGATCGGCCTGCATCCAATGCCTCTATCAATACACCTTTGGGATCCAGGCATCCGGTCCACAGCGCGTTTGACTGTTGCTCTCTTCAGCGGATCAGCAAGACATGCCGAAGAGTTGTTGCACTCTCCGTTTGGTCCTTCTTTACCCATCTACTCTTCACGGTACACTCTCTTCGAAACCAACCCTGACACCTTCCGTTGCATTGTCATCCCCGTCGGTCATTGAGGAGGCATGTGGCAGGCTCCGGGGTACGGTCGACCCTCTGTCGAGTTCGGCTCATTACCCACGATGCTTCCGTACGAGTCGGCTCCGACCTGCACGTCCCTGTGATGCCGTGGTTGTCTGCCTGCCTCGTCCACTACCTCGCATCCGGTCGTATCTCGGCCCGCAGTCCCCAACATTCAGCACAAGCAAGACTCTTTTGGTTGTGACGATGCCGATGGTGCCGTGACATGCTGATGATGCCCATGAAGTTCCCTTTGGTTGCGTCTGTTGCTTTGTTGACCCGTCTGTTTCGGTCTTTTATTCCCTGCCTGCCGTCCCGCAGCCTCATCCGTGGAGGTCATTCTTGTAGCTGAACTTTGCAGGCTTTGCAGCAGCCTGTCTCCTATGGATCGCCCGTTCGGGGTAGCGACTTTCGAACAACCTACGGCCACCCGTGTCTTTGCCAACTTGCATAAAATATCAACCGCAAAACTCCTCGTCACATACATAAGGAGCCAACTATAGTATACTATTTACTTCGAATCCAGTCTACAGTACGTTCGTTCCAGACACACTAAAGGCTGGTTCCATCTTACAGACGCATCATGTCACGTAGTTATTGCTTGAATTTACGATCTTCGCCACAAAGCTGCTGGTTGGCGCGAACAAGAAATCCAGGGTCACGACCAGCGCATCGTATCGCTACCCTACAAACCACTCCAATCCACTCGTCGGCCACTATATCGTCATTCTCCAATACATACAGCACGCGGTATCCAGCGCACGAATCACAAATCACAGCACCATTCACGACAATTATTCCTTGCGTAGCTTGCTTGCGTTTCCTTCACTTCTTCACTTCTTCCTTCACTCCTTCCTTCCTTCGCTACTACTAGTATGGATTCGGCTCAATCGCCATCATTGTCGTTACTATCACCACCACCACCACAATTGCATTGGCAAGGACAGACGCACCTACAACCACAACGGCGAGGAACAGAAATTAGGAAAAAAAGAAGGTCAGTGACGTGTACCAAGTGAAGGTTTCCAATAGACCACGTTATTTGTCAATTTTTTTTAGTACGCACCCGCAGCAGTAACAATCGCAGAGCTTGCACGTGCAAGCCTGGTTGACGACATCACATTTAAAATCGCCTTCACTTTCAAAGAGCCAGTAATCAATCAAATGCAAGGCCGCCAAGAGATTGGCCTTCTTTTGGGCATCCAAATCCTTGTTGACATAGAGGGTAAAATTATCGGCATCGGTACCCAGTTCTTTGGCGACTTGGGCCAATCCTTCTGGCTTTTCCTTGACGATCTTACCCATGTAATTGCCATTGGCATCGGTGACGGTAAAGGTATGATCGCAACACATGCCTCCGATAAAGCAAACGGCTTCGGCCTTGATGGTGGCAAAGGGTTCGGCACCTTCCCGTTCCATGACGTTGAGGGTGGGAGACAAACCACCGCCCATGACGGGCATTTGAATGTATCCGATTTGATGGTTGGTATCGGGTTCACCGTCGGTCTTCAAATTGCCTGTCATAATAATAATATTAATAATAAATAGGAGTGGTGAGAGAAAATAAATACTCCTTATAATCGACAAAGCAGGGCCACCCAACAAACAGACAGGTTTCGTTTTTCGTATTGGTTCCCGGATTAAAACTATATTACTTACCCTGGTAGACCTTCATTTCTTGCTGTCATCCCAACCCATTCCATGAAAAAGGAATGAAAAAAAAAAATCATAAGGAACAATCCCGCAACAACAAATTAGAAAGCACACGAATAAAAAGGCAGTAAATTACCTGGCAAATATCGGCACAAGCGCAGCACTGTCCACACTTGCAGGGACGATCCTGTACGATTTAAAAAAAGAATGAAACACAATTTTAGCAGACCATTTCATAAAGTGGCCGCCACAAAAAATACAATTTGGATGCTTCTCAGAAAGGCAAATTTCTAACATTTTTTTCGCTTTATACGTACCATGTACATGAGTTCATCGGTAGTGGAAACTTCTGGTTCAAACAAATGCAACTTGAGGGCGTGATTGGGACGGCAGCAGCAACGTCCCGTAAATCCACAATAGTCGGAGGTTTCCTTTACTGTAAACTTGTGTTTGCCTTGACCTCCTTCGTCCGTGTAAATATAGTATTCGTTGGCCTGGTAGACAAGAAAGTAGAGAAGACAGTAGAGAAGAGGTGGTAAAAAGAGACAACAAAAAAGTCCATTTTCGCGTGAGTGAAAATACGAATGCGTTGCGTGCGGTTCTTCTCAACACCATTTCCATCCACACGACAAATACAGGTACCACACTGTAGTGCTACTACTCTTGTCATATACTGCACATACCTGCTCTCCAAAGGCTCCTAGACCCCCCATGTCAATGGCGTTCGCAGCGGCATTGGCGGCGGCTTCCAAGAGTTCAACTTTTTGTTTGATGATCAAACGCTCCGTTTCGCCGAGAGCGGCTTGCAAATTGGGATCCATTTCCGGCATTTTGGCTGTTGTGTGTTTTCTTTGAGTAGTAGAGGTAAAATGTGGTAGAGGTCTAGCTAAGTTACTAATAGAGAGAAAGATCTTATTGAGGAGGCTAGCTAACTAGACACAGTAACACAAGAAGTAGAAACCGAGAAGAATGGTCTTGTGTGACTTCTTTCGTTGTGTCGCTTGCTGTGTGTGTGGTTGGTTTTTCGAACGAAAAAGAAAAACGCCTAATAGCAAGATCCAGCATGCAGTTTTTCTGAGTTGTGGTGTCATGGCTGGGGTTCGCGGATCTTATTATGACTGCTGGAAAGACACATCACCCGCTTGATCATTCCGATTGCGCGCAAGCGTTGGATTGTATTTACAAAAATAATGTACCAGTGCGCGAACTTGTAAGGGCAGACGGGCGCGTGCGTGTAAAAATAAAATAGTTGGAATCTAGAACTTTGCTTTGTTCGATGTTCCCAATGCTTTTGGGGGAACACGATTCCAATCTCAAAAGGATGAATAAACATTCCTGATTCCAATCAATACCCTTTTAAGTACGCACAGTCGGACGAAAAGAAAGTAGGTTCGAGATATTCTGACGCCTGGGGACATTCAAGAAGCCATCGGGTCTCACATTTCTCAGTTTCTCGCTCGTTCCAACTTCAGCGAGCACCGTCTGCACCGACTACAGTACAGCAGCTGTGCAGTAGTCTGTAGTCTGTCGACCAGGGTCCGCTATGTATACTAACGACAACCATATATATACTAGCTAGTACCGACAACTATATAGTCAACAACCATGTGCTTTTCCCAAGGAATGAGTGCCGCACTGGCCGTCTTTGGTTTTGCGTTGGCCGCCTACGAACACTATGCCCTCAAGTGTCCTCGATATACCATTGGCATTCTCTATTATGCCTGCATGGAATTGCTCCAAACCATTCAATATTCCTTCTTGGCCGAACCCGAGAATGACTATGCCATGTGTCATGACAAAACCAATCAAGCCTTGACGATATTGGCCGGATTGCACATTTGTTTTCAACCACTCTTTACGAACATGCTCTTTTCGTCTTTTTTTCGAACCAAAAATATTCGCGATCGTCACGAAAGTGACATGATCCAACGACTGTGTTGGTTTACGGCCGTGTGGTTCATTTGCAGTTTTTTCATGGCCAATTTCTCGCCGGATTACCAACCCTCCACCGAAGCCTGTCCCAATTATGAATACGTCAAGGAAGGCTACGATGGCTTTTTGAAGGCGACCACTCCCAATGTTCCGGGATTGCCCTGTACCTTTCGTCCGGAAAAATCCACATCCGGACATTTGGCCTGGGTCTTGCCCCTCTATCAAAATACCTATTTCATGCCGGGGAGTTCCATACACTTTTTTGTCTTTTTTGCCCCCTACATTATGAGTCATCGCTTTTGTTTGCAACGCATGGGATGGATGATGATGGTGGCGGGACCCTTGTTGGCGGCCAAAATTACGGATTCCGTCCACGAACAACCCGCCATTTGGTGTTTTATTTCCATTCTCAAAATTGGATTCATGAGCGTCCGGGCTCGCATGTGTGGGTACATGACGGAACCGATTCCCGCGACCTTGGTGCATACCGGTGGCATTGGAGAACAGCGATTGGAATATGAATACATCATGGCGAGCGATCCGAAAAAGGCGCCGAGCAAACCAAAAATCATGTAAACAAGAAAGGGGGAGAAGGAACGAGTAATTACAATATGACTGGAGTGACCTTGGGTGTAACGGTACACCGAAGAGCATCGTCTGGTCCTTGGTACAACTGAGTTGAATTGGATGCAAAATAAAAGATCGAGTACATGAAGCATTGGTCAGAACTAAATTAGTTGTCAACGGAATCCATATTTATTTAGTCATGCAGTTGGGTTCCTAATGTTTCATAAATAGCACTGCCACGAAGGATATATCTTTACAGGTTTCCCGAAAGTACAAGATAGTAGTACTCAATATTTTTTTTAAAGGACCACTTGCTCCTACTTTAGGTTTAGCTAGACCTAGTTAGTTGGTTTGTCAAAGTACAGATAGCTTTTGGTATCCCAGCCTGAGTCCTGATAACAAGTGAGTCCTTTGAGCACTCACGACTGAGAACGATTGGCATCTGCTGATCCTAGCTAGCTAGAGGTTTTGGAAGTTTTGGAAATCCTGCATACAAATACCAGTGACATTATTGAGGCCTTCGTCACAACAAAGTGGTCTTGCTATCGATATATCTAGCTAGCTACATCTTCTAGCTAGTAGCTAGTGCTGGCACCCTACTCGTAGAAGTCAGCTGGTAAACTATAAAATATCAATCTTTGTCTTGGCTTCTCCCGTACTCCAAGTAGACTAGCTAGCCAGTGTAACCGGCACCAGTTAGTAAGCGATGAAACAGTTCCTGGAAAGCAACCAACAGTTAGCTTGCTAACTAGCTAGGTAGTAGACTAGGAGGTCTACTCGCTACCGTACAGTACGACGTAGCTAGTGGCGGTACCCGTAGTGCTTCCTGATTTTGTAAATCCACCCACAACTATAGCTAGCTAGCTAGTGGTACAAGAGCATTCTTGTTAACTAAAAGATGCTTGTCTGATACACGCCATAAGTATAAGTCTAATTAATAAAGTTGCTTTCGAGTGAAACACAGTCACCTGATGGGACGTTCGTGATACCAATACTCCGAGTACCTATTTGGAGCTGGCTAAGTGTGGCTAAATGGCCTTAATAGTTTCGAATCGAGTCACTCGCCAGAGTCTTGGTATTAAGTAAGGCGTCTCACAAAGTCCGCGAGGCAGCTCACAAAGCTCTGTCATTGAAGACACAATCGTAATCTTAATCTACATGAAATATCTAAATTTTTCGAAAGTCATTCCAATCCTAGCCAAGAAATGAGACGGTAGAGATTGATTCGTTGCGCTTGCTAATTCCAAATGTACTGAAAGACAGATACCAATACCAACCTACTAGTAATGCGAATTGTACTGAAACATAGATACACAATGTGTAAATAGTGAGACTCCACTCCATGCGCGGTACCGGTGGTATTAAATGAGTACTAGTAGCAAACTTCACGTGTAAGATTTGGTTTACGTACCGGTGTACATGTGTAGGTACTGTAATACCATTCTTCTCTTGCATGCATGATACAGCATTGACTAGCTAGCTACTACTAGTAGTTAAGTAGTACCCTTGTTTCTTGGACAAAATCGTTAGATTACTACTAGTACGACGTACTGGCTCAATCTGCTCACTATTATCCCCCTTGATGGTTTGCTTGAGTGTGCTGTTGTAACTAACTTAACCAACCAGTCCCTCCATCCTTCACTTCCGTCTTGGGTTAGACACTCTATCTACAACTTGCTATTAGCATCACCACAATAGCACACCAGACTATCCGTCATGAAGTATGTTCAAAATAATCTGCCATTGGCCTTTTGGCTTTTGATTCTGCTTGTCGCAATAGCTTCGTCTCCCTCCACCATGGTGGCCGCCGATGGCACTAGTATGTTTTCCCAATACTTTGGAGGCCACTACGCCGATGAAAACAATGACAATGATCAAGGAGGTGACAGTTCACAAGAAGAGAGTGGCCTCGACTCGGAACTAACGCAACAAGAAGAAGGCAGCACTCCAGCGACTCCACAAGGCCGCAACACGACCAATGGCAACGGCACCTTTAGTGAAACGTTTCGGGAAACCAATTTCATCAAAGCCGATCGCGTCGCACAAGTCCAACACGTCCCACACAACGAGACCCAACACCAACAAGTGGATCTCGAAGGGACCATGGTGTCCTTGCAAGCCGAGGACTTGGAACCCATGGAGATTCGCACCAAAGAAGCTCGTTGCCTGATGGACGGCGTCCGCATTCCTTGCATTCCCAGTACGTACACGTCCAAAGAAGATCCCTCGATCATTGTCACCAAGACCATGGATGGGAAACTCTACTCGGCCTCTAGAACGGACGAAGATGGTCGTGTCGTCAAGGTGGTGCCCGTAGAAGATGACGAAGATTTGGAGAATGCCAAGGAGAAGTATGTCACTCTGCTTCCCGAAGATGTGGATGTGGAGAAACTCTCGGAAGTGGCCTTTTCGGATCCTCCCCTTCCACCGTCGATGGAAGAACTGGAAGCCATGCAAGAAGATGAAGCTGCCGAAGATGGAGGTGCACGTCGTCGTCATCTTCGGACACCACAGACCACGTCGTTGGCCGATCTTGTGAGAAGCAGGAACGACAACCACAAGCACGAACGACAACGACGGCTGCAACTTCCTTGTGTCAACTACAAGATCATTGAAATTGGAGTCTACGCCGACTTTTTCTTTTACCAACGAGCAGGTAGCGACTACGGTCAAACCATTGCCATGATTGATTCCATTGTGGCTTTGGCGAGTAAGGAGTATCAAGGCTTTTGCAAACGACTGCTCGTGTCCGACTACGTGGTCGAAACCTCCATTGTCGCTGGCAGTATCGGATACTACGTCGACCAACGAACCGATTGTCTGGGCTGCGGCAACAATGCCATTTTGGTCAAACTGCGAGAATTGGTGGCCAGTGGAGCGGCCAATGCTCCTCACGGAGACATTGTACACTTGTTTAGTGGCAAGGGCCCCTCACAGTATCCCAATGTACCCGCACAACGGTTGATTGGTGTCGCCTACATGGGGGCGGCCTGTTATCATAGTGGTTGGAACACCGGCATTAATGAAATGAGTGCCCAGACGCTCAATCATATCCTTTTGGCCCACGAAGTGGGGCACAATTTCAATGCCCCGCACAAGGACCCGGTTGTCGTTAATGGTGTGAGCATCCCATCGATCATGGGCGTATCGTTGTGTCCCGGTGCTTGTTCCTTTCATCAAGATTCGATCAATGCCATCAATTCCTTTATTGATACCTATTTGCCCACTCAAAGTTATGCGGCAACTTGTATTCACCAGGATACAGCACCGCCGACGGGGGCTCCATCCCCTCGTCCATCTGCGACACCCTCGGTTTCTCCCAGCAAGGCTCCATCCAGTGTTCCGTCCAGTGATCCATCCTCTACACCCACAAGGATGCCTACCAATGGTCCTACCATTGCTCCATCCAATGATCCGTCGTCTACACCGACAGCAGCACCTACGGAGGATCCATCCAGTCAGCCTTCCAGTGAGCCATCCATGGCTCCCTCCAACGATCCATCCACTGCTCCCACAGCTGCTCCCACGGCTGGTCCTACCAATGGTCCCACATATGCTCCTACAGATTCTCCCACCAATGGCCCCACAGATGCTCCATCCAGTGATCCATCCAATGCACCCTCGGGTGCTCCCTCCAGCGATCCGTCCACCGATCCATCCTCTGTACCCACATTTGCTCCAACGAATGATCCATCTAGTTCACCATCGGCTACTCCATCCGCTAGACCCTCAATGGGACCCACAGCTACTCCATCCAGTGATCCATCCAAAGCTCCCAGCAGTCTACCCTCATCGTCGCCGACCGCGTCTCAAGCGCCGTCCAATGACCCATCGGCGGCTCCATCGGCTAGACCCTCATGGTCACCGTCCGCTGCTCCCACCAGTGACCCATCCGATGCTCCCACCGATGTCCCATCATGGTCGCCATCGTCGGATCCATCGGCTAGACCCTCATGGTCACCATCAGTGGCTCCCACCAGCGACCCATCCGATTCACCTACTGATGTCCCATCATGGTCTCCATCCTCGGTTCCATCCCTTGCACCCTCAATGGTGCCCACATTTGCTCCAACCAGTGACCCATCCGATGCTCCTACGAATGCCCCATCAAGGTCCCCCACATTTGCTCCAACAAAAAGACCCTCCAGTTCACCATCCTCTGCTCCAACCAATGACCCATCCGAGGCTCCTACGGATGTCCCATCCAGGTCACCCTCTGCTACTCCATCTCGTAGACCCTCATCGTCACCATCAGCGGCTCCTACCAAGGACCCATCGGATACTCCTACAAATCTCCCATCAAGTTCACCATCTGTTTCTCCATCTGCTAGGCCCTCATGGTCACCGTCATTTGTGCCATCCAGCACACCCACCAATGCTCCTACAGATGTCCCATCAAGTTCACCATCATCTAGCCCAACATTGAAACCCTCAAGTTCACCCTCGTCCAGTCCAACTAGGGGACCATCAAGTGCACCGTCTAGTGCTCCTACATTCAAGCCCACCCCTGATCCTACACCTCATCCATCAGGTGCACCATCAGCTACTCCTACCTTTACGCCAACGGCTCGTCCAACATGGAGACCCTCCAGTTCACCATCGGCGCATCCGACGTGGAGACCCTCCACTTCTCCAACAGCCACACCCTCGGAAGCACCCTCAGTTTCACCCACGATTCATCCTACCCCCATGCCGAATCATCCCACCATGTCACCGTCGACAGGAACTCCCTCAGTATCACCCACATGGACCCCGACTATCAGTCCCTCACACCGACCCACCAGTTCCCCTTCAAGTACTCCCACAAGGGCACCGTCCAGCACTCCCACACGGACACCATCGAGTTCACCCTCTAGTGCCCCAACCCGGGCACCCTCGAGTACTCCTACGCACCTTCCCACGAGTTCTCCCACGAATGATCCCACAGAGGAACCCTCTGCTGATCCATCGAGTGCTCCTACTGAGAGACCCTCCAGTAGTCCATCCAGTTCTCCGACATTCAAGCCTACTCTTGATCCGACGTGGCGTCCATCCAGTAAACCATCCGTGTCCCCATCATGGGCACCCTCCAGTGATCCATCCAGTTCTCCCACGTTCAAGCCTACTCGTCATCCGACTCCTCGTCCAACAAGTGCTCCATCCGCTGCTCCAACGGAGCTTCCCTCCAGTGATCCATCGATTGCCCCTACAAAGGCACCCTCCAGGAGTCCATCGAGTGCCCCCACAGTCAGTCCTACTCATGATCCTACTTGGCAGCCATCCAGTGAGCCATCGAGTGAGCCATCCATGGCACCTTCCAAGGATCCCTCTGCCATTCCAACCGCCGTACCCACACTTGCTCCAACAGAGGCACCTACCACGGATCCCTCTAGTTCTCCCTCACGGGCGCCCTCCAATGATCCCTCGAGTACTCCGACGACGTCTCCCACTACCAGTGAGCCCTCCCAGGCACCCAGCAGTGAGCCCTCCAGTACTCCGACCACTACGCCCTCCAGTACGCCCACGACTTCTCCTACGACGACGGAACCTTCCGCGGAACCCTCCAGTGCTCCCTCGTTTAGACCTTCCTGGTCTCCCTCGCTTCGGCCATCGGCTTCTCCCACTACACTGGCTCCCTCATCGAAACCGTCCAGTTCTCCCACGATTGACCCATCCAGTGAACCGTCGAGCGCGCCGTCACCGAGTCCCTCCAGTGAACCATCGAGTGAACCATCGAGCGACCCCTCCAGCTGTCCCTCTTTGGTACCCACTTATCTACCGACTCGTAATCCTACATCCGGACCGACCAATGTCCCATCCTATGAACCGTCCAGTTCTCCCTCACTGCGACCCTCCAGTGACCCATCGAGTGAACCTTCCAGTAGTCCTACTAGCAAACCGACAAGTGCTCCTACCTTCAAACCGACTCCGCAGCCTACATTTCCACCTACGTTTGCACCTACCCACAAGCCCACGTTTGCTCCGACACCAAAGCCGACGCCTTCTCCGACACCCAAACCAACGGCCCAGCCGACACCTCTGCCCACGGTGTCTCCGACCCCCAAACCCACAAGTGCTCCTACCAAAAAACCTACACCAGCACCCACTACGAAGCCACCGACGCTTGCCCCTGGACCCACGTGTTGTGCGGACGATCCCACTAACCCCAACCCACTGATGGGGGGCGGATGGTCCTGTCCGTACTTGAAGACGCGGCCCGACAGGATGACGTGGTGCGCCTTTAATCCATCCTTTCGTGAGGCATGCCCGAATACGTGTAACGCTTGCTTTGCATTACCCGAGTGCCCGGCACCGTAATATGGATATCTTCAGTACTGTACCACCACTGTACTACTGTACGACTACACTTGTTCGTATCGACCTTTCAAACTACCCACATACACACATTGGCCTCAACCCCATAATCAAAATCATAGTACATATAGTATGGGCCTCTAATTGTATATTCTTTATCATAATGTATAAAGTCCTACGCTTTGTTCTATGCTCGTTTCTTTCGCTGGCTAGCTAGCTAGCTAAATATTGCCAGGTGCATCGACGGTGATGTAACCATAGTATAGCCATGTACTACAAGCTACTGTACTGTAGTGGTGGCAATACTCACTAGCTAGCTAGCTAGCTAGTAGTACCATGAACAGTGGTTGTACAGTAGTCTAACTTGTTTTCTTTAGGTGGGTGGCCAAAAAATGAGGCCGCGGCCAATTCGACTCCAAAGGATGGCATAAAAATGAACTTGAGTTGTATCGGCTCGCGTTTGTCGGCATGGAAAGGCTGTTGAGAAAGTGTGCTCCCAGGATCTTGAAAAAAATAGCCTTCGCGCATTTTCCTTCGCGTGACGTGGAAGCAAATTTGTCCGACGGCGCGCCAACAATCCTGCGCCAATGCAATGACTTTTGCGTAGACTTGAGTAAAATTTCTACACATTAATGGTCATACGTGCTTTGCTGGCTTGCTGTTTGCTGCCAATGAAAGATGAAACGGTACGGTACGATCGAAGACCGGCCACCGAGATGCCGATCTACCAGCATTGGCTTCCGGAATCTTCCATGTGTTACCGTACATGTGCTACTAATTACAGTACTAGCTATTATTTCTCATTTTATGCCGTTGTATGTGCAACTCCGTCAAAAAAAAGAAAGCCGACAATCTTGAAGCGAAGATTGTGATTACCAGCAGCACCCATCATCCACCTCTCATTTTCCGTTCCTATCCTTTTATTGGATTGAGTAGTAGTCCTCACTTTTATTCCTCGCTTGAATTTAAATTTAAATGTTGACCATGACCTTTTCCAAAGCCACCACACGTCTAGTAGTAGCACTCGCTCTTCTTGGCTTGAGCTCGGTCGAGGGAAAACCCAAAGGAGGCGCGCTGAGGGGACTCCAATTTGATGAGGAGGAGATGCTGCGACAAAAGGATGACAACAAAGACAACAAGGACAACAAGGACAAGGAAGCCGGAGCTCAAGGAGTCTTTCCGGACGACGATGTCGTTCTCGATGGTGTCTCCACCATGGTGCCGACGGGCGAAGAAAGCATGTTGGTGACCGAGGCCAGTACCGACGCTGCCGAAGAGACGACTGGCTTTGGGCCTCCCTTCCAGCCGTCAGATCCGGCCATTGCCACGCTGGCTCCTACCGAGGGTTCCACCGAAGGTGCCACCGAAGGTGCCACCGAAGGCGAGCCGGAGGCTCCTGCTGCCGTAGGAGGTCCCAATGCGGGAGGTCCCAATGCAGGTGGTCCCGATGCCGGAGGTCCCGATGCCGGAGGTCCCGGTGGAGCCGGTGCCGGTGTCGTTGGGGAGGAACCCTGTGCCGACAATGCCAGTTGGATGTGGCAGGGAAATGCGACCATTACCTGTGATTGGGTGTCCAAACGACCCGATCCTACCTGGGAATGCTACTGGAATCAAGCCTACCAAGTCAATTGTGAGAAAACCTGCAACAAGTGTTAAATACTTTCAATCAATACTTTTGTTGTTTTGGACGAGTAATAGAGTTAATGGGTGGTAAACATAAACAGTGGCTGTGCGTCTTTTGGATGATGATGATCTTACTACCACTACTGCTACTATGTTTACCTTTTCACGGTCTCCCCTGTCATCCTTATTGGGTGTAAATTAGATGAAATTCTTTGGAGCAGTCACTCTTTATTTTATGTATTCTAGTTTAGTTCTCTTTCGTGTCCTTAAGATGTACAGTAGTATGTTTGGTTCGTATCTATCCAACGTGGGGTACCTTCCTTTTTTTATAGTTCCATGGCACCGTATGTGAATAGCTCGTAGCGGTACATTTGGGGGAAACTGATTCATGGGCATGGGATATTTCCAATCCAAGTCGATCACAGCAAATGAATGAAATAGAAGCCTGCCGAAATTCTAGTAGGAGGAGCTAAAAAACGGTGGCTGCCGGGTGGAGGCTATACAGTAGTAACAGTTACGAGTTAAAGATTCATTGGCGATATATTATATTTCCATGCGCGTCGTTTCGCTTGGTGTGGTCTTGCAGTGGTTCTGGTATATACTGTGGATCTGCGGGTTGGTATCAACCCGACAGAAAAAAAGTTATTTCCAGCGGACACAAGCTCGGCCTTCCTTCTGCCATGGAACGATCCCATTCCTTCACTGTCGGCTATTCTTGTCGTCGCATGTCTGCTCCAGACCATAGACAGTACAGTACGGCACAGTAGACCATACCACTCTCTACTGTTACAACCATATTCATCAATCTATCCAACGTGGGCCAGCATGCCTTTTGTTATAGTTGCAGGGTTTTCAAAAAGAGATCTTCCATGTCCTTGGCCAAGATCGTTTGCGATCGATGCACACACGCGACACTGGACCAGCCGCGCCATTTCGTGTACACGTCCGGAACGTCACACGCCGTAATCCGCCACAGCCGTCCTTTTTGGGTGATATGGGAGGTCCCACCCGCCCAATAACAGGTAAAGCCCTGGCGGTCCAAGAATTGCGTGGCATTCCAGATGTGGTACTTGTGGTTCCAATTCCCCCGATAGTGATATTCAAATTCCAAATATTGGACTCGCTCGAGGATATTGGCCGCACCCAATAAAACGTCCATATCATATCCCTCCACATCTATGCTCAAGACATTGATAATGGGAGGTTTTTCTGCTGCTGTGGTGACAAATTTTTCGACATAGGTCTCCAACGTGTACATTGGGATCTGTTCACAAGGTTGATTGGGATTCACCAAACACCATTCTAGACTCGGGCTTTCGGTTCCGGCAGGGACAAAGGGAAATCCAATCTTCCCATTCGAGGACGAAATGGCCGCTTGTTGGAGTATAAATTTGGTTGTCGTATTGCCACTGTTGGAAAGACCCAATTTTTTGGCCGCAGCTAGTATGGTAGTAGTAATAGTGTAGAACAAGATGATGGATGATCAGGTAAAGGTAGTGAGGTACCAAGTGGGAACAGAAACGCACTCCACTGTCATGACTCATATGACATGGTGAAGGAATGACTCAATATATGACACTGACATTGACACTACTTACCTTGTAAGGATCCAAAGGTACTCGACGCGGGTTCCACACAATGCATTTCTCCTGGTCTTGGTTTGACGGCGTCGACAATGGCAGAGGCCGGCGCTTGTCGTTCCCCACATTCCCCGTTGGCCTGCTTGGGGTCCACATTACCCACAGTGTCCAAGGCCTGGCCCCATGTCAGCTTGTCAAAGTGGGGGGCATTCATCCCCATGCGGGCCGTATCGATGGCACTGTATCCCTTGTTGCAGCCAATCCGAAGGCCCACAAAATACGAAGTGGCAGGTATGGCATGTCTTTGAGAATAATACTCTTGAAGCCACGTATTGTGGGGACATTTGGTATGGTGGACAATTCCACAAGTCCACCAAGGTTTTCTCAGGTTGCACTTTTCAAAATGCAATTGTTGATGAATGGTGACCAATTGGGCTTGTGTACATGGAGTGGCCTTGCTAGTAGTAATATTACCCATCAGGGGAGCTCTTCCACGTGGTTGTTGTTGTTGAATGGGTACTGGAGTAGATATGGTTGTGCTTTCATTCTTGACTAAAACGCCTGTAGTAGAAGAAGAAGAAGGAACGGATCCATTGCCATCGGACAGGAATCGACAAACCGTCCAGAGACACCAGGATCCCAACACGAGGGAAGCAAAGACATCCCAAGAGGAACCAATACTACGTCGCTGTGGTTGATGTTGTGGTTGTTTTGAGGTTGGTGTCGAGGACGATGCCGAGAGGCTTTTGGAAGATTTTTGGGTGGCGGTGCGTCTCGCCATGGTGTGCCTCGGTTACTCTTGATTAGGATGCTACTACTATACGGTATATTCCACTGCCGGATGTCCGCTAACTCTGCTTCTTCTTGGTTGTTTGCGCCTGCAGGCATGCCATGGGCAGCTCTTGCAAAGTATAGGACGATCCGATACGAGCTAGCTAGCTAGCTAGGCTTCTAGCTGTAGCTAGTTAAGTACCGTAGAGGGGGGACAGAGAGAAAGGAGAATGGTGTTGATAGTCGTTTTGCGGGAGAAAAAGGAGAATACCTCCACACTCACCGCTGTTGGATTATTCGTTGATAGAGACAGAGAGATACATACAGTAGTGCTTGTACATACTATTTTGAGTATTTTCACAAAATGCCAATTTTGTCGAGAATGACCAAAATTTCGCACATGTTGTTGTCATGACAACAGGACTGACGTCGTTCCGTGAACCAATCGGCACAAGTTCACGGGAGGTTCCGGGAATTGACATTTGGACGCACAATCAATGCGGTCTCCATTATGTATTAGAAAAAGCTGAACGCACAATAGAACAT
>ENA-ORBV01007949-ORBV01007949.1-microbial-mat-metagenome-genome-assembly--contig:-NODE-7949-length-18012-cov-11.209925_pt1 | contig 18012 bp, 17 predicted proteins | sample MGYA00237777_ERZ505514 | MGnify/ENA primary metagenome ERZ505514 (study PRJEB26160, sample SAMN06269048) | microbial mat metagenome | isolation source: Oligotrophic lake microbial mat | place...
GGTGGCAGCAGGTCCCGCATTTCCAGTCCCGCTACCGCTGCATCACCATCGACCACCGCGAATTCGGCCTCACTAAAGAAGTCGACAAAGGCCCCGGCCGCAAAGCCTTCGCCGACGACCTCCACCAACTCCTCGACCACCTCGGGATCGATCGCGCCTGCCTCGTCGGCCAATCGATGGGCGGGTTCACTGCGATGTCGTTCGCGGTGAGGGAGCCGGACCGCGTCGCGGGGCTCGTGCTTGCCGACACAAGCGGCGGCATCGTTTCAGCCGACATCGCATCCGAACTGCGCAAGAACCTCGCCGCGCTTCCGGCCGATCCCCTGGCGCGCTCGCTTTCCCTCACCTTTCCCCAACGCGAGCCCGAGCTCACCTTCCTCTACGCCGCACTCGGCCGCCTCACGCTCTCGATCCGCGAGTCGCTCGAAGGCCTGCTGCTGAGCGAAGACGGCCCGAGTCTCGCGGACTTGGCGGACTGGGCGGTGTACAAGGTGCCCACGCTCGTAATCGTCGGCGCGGAGGACGTGATGGTGACGCCGGTCGTGGCGCACATGGTTACGGCGCACCTCAAAGGCGCGAAGCTCGAGACGATCCATGGTGCGGGGCACTCCGCGTATTTCGAGAAGCCGAAGGAGTTCAACGCGGTGCTGGGAGCGTTCGCCTCGACGCTGAAGTTTTAAGCCAGGTTTTGCACGGCGGCGTGCTGACGCACGTATACTGCGTCCGCTTTTTCCCGCCCGCCTTTCCCCTCACTGCCCTCCCCTCGATGCTCCTCAAGAACCTCACGCTCTACCGCATTTCCGATCGCTGGCCCGCAAGGCCGGACACCCTGGAGAAGAAGCTCGCCGACCTTCCGCTTAAACCCTGCGGCGCTTTCAGCATGGAGAGCATCGGCTGGACCGCGCCGCGCGATGAAGGCGAGTTTCTTTATCACCAGGGCCACCACTGGATGCCGGCCCTCGGCGTCGAGCAGAAGCTGCTGCCCGGTTCCGTCATCCGGCAGGCCGTTGAGGAGCGTGTAGCGAAGCTCGCGAAGAAGCAGGCGTTCCCCGTCGGCCGCAAGCAGAAGCGCGATCTGCGCGAGGAGGTCCTCACCGAGCTCATGCCGCGCGCGCTGAGCAAACGCAGGATCACGCGCGGCTGGGTGGACCGCGACAACGGCCTGCTCGCCGTCGATGCGGCGGGCGACCCGAAAGCCGAGCAGTTCACCGAGACGCTGCGCCGCGCGGACGACAACCTCGGCGTCCTGCGGCTGGACACGCAGCGCTCGCCCGCTTCGGCGATGGCGGAGTGGCTCTCCAAGGGCGAAGCGCCGGGCAAGTTCGGCATCGACCAGGACCTCGAGCTGCGCGCCCCCGATGCCAGTAAAGCCAGCGTGCGCTACTCACGCCACACGCTGGAAGGCCGCGACATCCGCGACCACCTCGGCGCCGGCAAGCTGCCGGTGCGGCTGGGCCTCACCTGGAACGACCGCATCTCGTTCGTGCTGACCGACACGCTGCAGGTGAAGCGCATCACTTTCCTCGACCTGCTCAAGCGCGAGGACGGTGGAGAAGAGGGAGATGACTCCGGAGCAGGCGACGCGGCGGAGCGCGAGGCGGAGAAATTCGAGACCGACTTCGCGCTCATGACCGGCGAGCTTTCGCTACTGCTCGCCGACCTCGTGAAAGCGCTCGGCGGGGAGAAAGCCCGCGAAGCACGGCCTGCGAAGGCCGCCTAGGCCCGCGTTGCGAGCACTATCGGGATCGCCGCAGGTCCGAGACTGACGCGCTCGGTGATGCAGTCGTCGCTGCCCGTTTCGAAGTCGCGGCACACGCCGGGCCGCTGCGCGTAGATCGTGCAGCGGTAAGTTTCCCGGTCGAGCGCGGCGCACAGGCCGTCGTCGAGGCGCGTCATCACCTGCCCGCCCCAGCGGTCGGTCTCGACGAACCTTGCCGGCGGATCGTCCTCGCCCATGAGCATGACTTCGAGGCGGCAGCAGCAGGCGCGGCAGGTCGCACAGTCGATGGCGGGATCAGGCGGGTCGGTGAGCATCATTCACTATAAACTTTAGCTGATGGCCCACCAGAAGACTTTCGATCTCCGCACCCGCGGGCGCGGCACTACCGACATCACGAACGAAGTAGAACGGCTGGTCTCGGGTTGCGGCATCGCCACCGGCGTCGCACACATCTTCGTGCAGCACACGAGCTGCTCGCTCATGATCAGCGAGAACGCCGATCCGGACGTCCTGCGCGACCTCGAAACGCTGGCCGGGCGATGGGCGCCGGATGCGGACCGGGCCTACCGGCATGACACCGAGGGCGACGACGACATGGCCGCGCACGCGCGCAGCATCCTCACGGGCACTTCGGTGAGCGTGCCGGTGGGCCAAGGCAAGCTGATGCTCGGGACTTGGCAAGGGATCTATCTCTGGGAGCACCGCACCCACGCGCATACGCGCACGATCGTGGTGACGGTGACCGGCTAGAAAGTCGAACTTATTTTTACTGAACGCTAGACATGGTGCGGCGTTCAGGGCAGTTGGCTTTCCTGTTTTGGAAACATCGCCTGCAGCGCCATCCTGGACACTTCGCTTGACGGGTCGCCCAGCAGCTTCAGCACCTCGAAGTGGTTCACGCCCGGAATCTCCACCAGCCGCGCCGTCTTGCCGACAGCGGCAAGCGCGTCGAGGTAGGCCTTGGGCTGGCGCTTGAACTCCGGCGTTTCCTTTTCGCCGTAAACCATGGTGAGCGGCGTGTGCAGTTTTTGCGGCTGCAGGATCGCGCTGAGCTCGGCGACCTCGGCCCCTGACAGCTTCACGTAGCTGCTGCGAGCGGAGAGCATGACCGGCCGCAGGTCGTACATGCCGGAGATCAGCAGCGCGCTTTTGATCGCGTCGTCGGGGATGCCGAACTCCTTTTCCCAATCGGTGAGGAGCACCACGCCCGCAAGATGCGATCCCGAGGAGTGCGCCGACAGGTGGATGCGCTCCGGGTCACCGCCGAAAGCGCCCGCGTTGTTGTAGATCCAGGCGATCGAGCGCCGGACCTGCGCCACCATGTCCGGGATGCGGCCGCGCGGGATGCTGGAAAATTCAGGTACTACATACGCCGCGCCCGCCTCCACGATCGCCGGCGCGATAAACGATTCCTCGTCCTTGGTGAAGAGCGTCCAGCGACCGCCGTGGATGTGCACATGGATCGGCGCGGGTTTAGTCGAGCCTGGCCCCTTTTTAGCCGGGAACAGGTCGAGGACTTCGTCTGGGCCGGAACCGTAGGGGACGTCGCGGCGATGCTCGAGCCGAGCGCGAACTTTCTCGCCTTCGGAGAGGTACCACGCGATGATCTCCTCGCGGTTCGGCGCCCAGAGGCGCTGGTCGTAGGCGGCGTCGAGCTCGGCCTGCGTGTAATCGAGGTAGATCTTGGGGGACTCCGCCGGAACTGGCTTCGCGTCAGCGTTCATGGCACTCGCCGGTGTTCGCATCGGCCCCCAGCGTATCAGCTCGGCCAACCTCGGCGCGAGCCTCCGATTTCAAATGCGCATCATCGGTATTTTTCGGCGCACCTGACGATGGCGACTTCCGTGGCGAGGTCGAGGCAATGGCGCGCATCCTCGTTTGCCTTGGTGTGGGTCCGCGCCGCTGCCTGCGGCCCGGCGGCGGCCATCTTTTGGGCTTTGACCGCTGGGGCGGGCTGGGCCGGTGCAGGCCCAGGCGGTGGGACTGCTTTCGCGACCTCGACGACGGGAACGGGCCTGGGCGCAGGCGCCGTGGCAACGGGCGCCGCCGCCGCCGGGCCGGTGACGGAAGTTTTTGCGAGCACGAATGGATAGCTGCGCCTCGCGAAGCTCTCGGCAACGACAACGTCGACCCGCGCGACCGGGGCGTTGAACTGGTAGGTCATCGAATCCCCGCTTCCGGACCAGCCGTTCGAACTCACCGGCTTCTGGTCCGTGCCGTATCCATTGATCGAAACGACGCGCGCATCCTTGTCCTTGTATTCGACCGTGGCGTCTTTGCCTCTGAATCCCTTGAAGGTGATCGCCACTCCGTGCACGGTCTTCTGCTTGTCGACATCGGCGCTGGCGAATGTGGCTATCGCGGGATTCAGCGGCACAGCGAGCTCGAGTGTCCCTTCTACCTTGTCGACGCTCTTGGCATTCGCGCCTTTCTTGAGGTGGATCGTCCGGGTGCCCGCCAGGTGCTTCACCGGCGAGGCTTCGTCCTTCATCGAGACTTTCTGGAAGAACTCCGACTCGAAGGTGTTGGCCGGGTCGAACAGGTCGGCGCCTTTGGCGTCGATGACCCGGCTTACGACCAGCTTCAGGGGCTTGCCTTCGAACTCCTTGGCCGCGGGCAGGTGGGCCTTGAGCCAGAAACTGTCGGTGAACTGGGCGTCGAACTCGAGCACCACGGGACCGGCGCGCGTAGTGCCAGGTGTCTGGAAGCCCGGAAGCCGGGTATTGAAGAGCGCGTCTGCGCCAGCCGGGCCGGCGACAGGTGCCGCTGCCGTTTGCGCGGGTGCCGCTGCGACCTGAACGGGCGCGGGGAGCCGCGGGACCACAGGCGCGGGCGCGGATTGCGCGGTCTGTTGCATCGGCGGCCCTTTCTTCATCTCCTCGACCATCGCGCCCTGCATGTCCTTGAACATGCCGCCCATCAATCCCACGAAGAAGCCCATGCCTACCACCATGACCAGCGCGACGGGCGCCATCCAGCCCAGCAGGCCGATCGCGAGTCCCGCAACCACGTGTCCCGGGCTTTCGCGCACCACCACGGTGGAGGCGATCATGTCGTGCAGCGCCTGCTTCCTGCCGGTGAACGCCGCCATCACGAAGCCGATCATCAGGATCAGCCCGGAGAGGATCTTGGCAACCTCGCGCACGAGCGAGCGCGGGATCGAGAGACGGTTGCCCGATGTATCGGTGACCTTCATGCCGAGCAGGGACTTGCCGAAGGTAGCCTGCCGCGCGGAGGCTTGCATCAGCCCCCAGTAAAGGATCGGGCCGAGGATTCCGGCCGCCCCGAGGATCGGGATGCCAGCGGGGCCGAGTAACGCGCACACTGCGCCGAGAACGACGAATCCGATGAACAGGACCACGGTGTCGACGAGGTACGCAATGACGCGGATCCAGAATCCGCCGTAGGCAGTGCCGGTCAGGTCAGCCATGGTTCTCCCCTTTGGAAATACCCGCCAATTTTTTATGGCAGATTACGCCTTTTCGCCGAGGATGGCGAAACTAACGCATGAGCCAGTCGGCGGATATCCCGCGGGCAGTCAAGATGGGCGAAACGCTGGCAAAACCAGGTTGGAAATTCCTCTTCAGACCCAGGGTGCATCTTCGAGCGGTAGATGACCGTCCCCGTGGCGCGGTCGTAGGTCATCTTTGGGAATTGAAGTTCGCCAGGTCCCGCGCACCCCAGGCAGCCTGCGACTCTTCGGCGTGGCGCTTCGCGCACTGCCACAGCGGGCTCGCGCGCGGACGGCGCGGCTAATACTGCAAGGCGTCGATTCTCGATTGCTGCCATTTGGCTGTGAAGTGCGGCTCTGGAAGCGGTGTCCGTGGCAGATTGCTGCCACGCGACCCCGACGGTCGCGCCCTGACTCAGTTCGCCGTGATCTGGTTGAGGCGGATCACCTCGGCCCAGCGCGCGTTCTCCGAACGCAGGTGCGCGGCGAATTCCGCCGGCGTGCCGCCGGTGGGGGTGGCGCCCACGTTCACCAACTGCGAGCGCAGTTCGGCGGTCTTCAACGCGCGCATGATTTCGGCGTTCAGCCGGTTCACGATCTCCGCCGGCGTGCCGGCCGGCGCGACGACGCCGTACCACGAGCTCAGGTCGAATCCTTTGAGCCCGGACTCCGCCATGGTCGGCAGGTCGGGCAGCAACTCGGAACGCTGCGCGCTGGTGACCGCGAGCCCGCGCAACTGGCCGGCCTTGATCGGCGGCGCCGCGGTAGGCACCACATCGAAGATCATGTCGACCTGGCCGCCAATCGTGTCGATGAGCGCCGGCCCGCTGCCTTTGTAGGGTACGTGCACGAGGCTGGCGCCGGTGGCGTTCTTGAACAGTTCGCCGATCAGGTGCTGGAAATTGCCGTTGCCCGAGGAGGCGTAAGTCATTCCCGGTTTCGCCTTGGCGAGCTGCACCAGCTGCGCGATCGTGGTGGCCTGCACCCTTGGATGCACCGCCAGCACGCCCGGAGTCTGTGCAAACAGGATCACCGGAGCGAAGTCCTTCACCGGGTCGTAGCGGGCCGTGGCCTTGTACAGGATCGGGCTCACCGCCAGCGAGCTCATGCCAGCGGTCAGGAGCGTGTAGCCGTCCGGGGCCGATCGCGCGACGTGTTCGGCGCCCAGCATCGCGCCCGCGCCCGGGCGGTGATCCATGACCACCTGCACCTTGAACGCTTCGGTGAGGGCGTTGCCCACCGCGCGCCCCGCCAGGCCCACCGCGCCACCCGGCGGAAAGGGCACCACCATGCGGATCGGTTTGGAAGGATACGTGTCGCTCTGCGCCTGCAAGGACGCGCTACCCGCGCACAGGGCGAGGAATGCAAACGCAGACACGGCCCTTGTGATTGCCTGCCGCACGGCCGGACCTTTCATATCGACACCCTCCTGTGATGGATTGCTACTGCCCTTTGGCCAGCGCGGCCAGTGCGCGAGTCAGCGGATGCGCTGCCTCCCCGAGTCGGCCGATGACCGAGAAATGGTGGTCCCCCGGCGACAGTACCAGCCGTGTTCGGTGACCTCGCGCGGCGCACATGTCACGGTACTCCTCGGCCTGGCGGATGTATGCCGGCGTTTCGCTGCCACCGGCCGCGATCACCATTTCCACTGCGGCATCGAGCGGCGCATTCCTGATGGGGCTCGCCCGCTGCAGCATGACTTCGTCCAGGCCCATGTCGAGATAGCGGTCGTGATGGGTGTGCGGCTCCAAGTCGTAGGAACCGCTCACCAGCAGCGCCGCGTGGACCGGCGAGCGGGCGAGTCCGTCCTTCGAGAAGTCGTGGGCAAGCGCCATGGCGGCGAGTTGGGCGCCGGCGGAATGGCCGGACAGCACGATGCGCCGCCCGCCCTTGGGCGCCAGCGTCCTGCACGCCCATGCCACGGCTTCGCGGGTTTCGCGCATGATGTCCGGCAGGGTGACCTGCGGAATCAGGTCGTAGCCCACCACCACCGTGGTGATGCCTTCGGCCAGCAGCGGCTCGGCGATGAAGGCAAACGCGTCCTTGGACTGGTAGCGCCAGGCGCCGCCATGAAAGAACAGCACGATCGGCCCTTCGGGCGCGCCGGGGTAGACATCCACCAGTTGCCGGGGACCGGCCCCGTAACGCACATCGCGCTCGCCGGGCAGGCTGGCGCGCAGGGGCGCGCTCTTCGCGGCCCGGGCCTTGGTGAAGGACTCGCCTTCGGGCACCGCCACGCGCATGTCGAACTGGCGGCTGATCTCGGCCCGGCTCATCCCGCGCCAGACTGGCGTACTTTCGTCCTGAGGCGCCTTCGCCTGCACGGACCCCGCCAGCGGGCCGCCAGCGCCGGTGCCATAATCGACGAACCCGTGCGCGCTGGTCCGGGTGCCATCGACGAAATTGACGATGCGCTCCGGGGAGGTGTGGATGCCCAGGATTCGCAGCGTCTTCGTGCCGGCATTGCCGAACACGTGCGCAATGTCCGGCGGCAGCGCCACCATGTCGCCGGCGACGAGCCTTTGCGCGGCATTTTCCCGGCCTTCGAGGTAGACCGTGGCCTCGCCCTCGATCACGAACAGCAACTCAATGTACGGGTGCCAGTGCATGCGCGTCATGTAGCCCGGTTCGCACGACTGGATGCCCGTGAACACCGGCACCTCGCCGCCGCCGACCAGCCGCCGGTAGGACGACAGCGGACCGAAGTTCACGTCGGACTGCTCGGCGAGGCGGGCGATGCGCGGCTCGGTCAATGTGTTCATGCGATCCTCCATTGCGTTGTCGGTGTTCATTTCGGAAGCGCCTTTGTCGAAAAAATCTCACTGCCTCGCATGAAGCCAAGGCAGGCCTTCAGCGCTGCCTGCAATTCAGCGCGCATCCTGCTCGTCGGTGTACCAGTCGGGCACCTGCGGGTAGTGCGGGCCGTCGTAGATCTCGACCAGGATGCTCTCCTCGCGCGCGATGGTCGGGCCGTGCACGTTGCCTTTCGGATTGCAGTAGAAGCAGCCGGGCGTGAGCACGGTGTTGGTGGCAGTGTATTCGTAGCGGCCTTCGAGGCAGAACATGAACTGGTTGGAAGCGTGGCTGTGCGGCTTCGGGATGCCCGCGCCCTTCTCGAACCGGTTGAGCGAGATCGTCGCGCCGGTGGTTTCGTCCCGCCAGAGCATCTTCTCGTGCAGGCCCTTGAGCGATTTCGCGCGCCAGGGCATGTCTTTCGTCTGGACCAGAATCTCGGCCAGGCTTGGCGCGCCCTTGGGCATCGCGGGGGTATTCGCATCGCTCATCGGTAACTCCGCACACGACAGTTCGACTCTGCGGATTGTAGCGTTCCGTAGTGCGGTCTTTCGCCGGATTGCCCCAGAATGCGGGCCACCATTTCACATGACCGCACGCCCATGACCTTTGCTGCACGCGTTTCGATGCTCTTCTGCGTTTTGTGCTTGTCCGGTTTGCCTGCTTTCGCGCAGCCCGCGCCCTCGTGGCAGCCTCTCAGCGACGAAGCCCTGAAGCTTTACCTGCAGGGCAAGTACGACAAGGCGGTCGAGGTGTCGAGGCAGGGGCTCGCAGAGGTCGAACGCCAGTACAGCGCGGATCATCCGGGTTCGGCGTTTTTCCTGGCGCGCATCGGCGAGGCTTATCGCATGCAGGCGCGTTACGAGCAGGCCGAGCAGGCCCTGGATCGCGCGCTGCGCATCGTGGAAAGAAGTTTCGGCCCGCATCATCGGTCGGTGGCGCTCGTGCTCACCAGCTACGGCATGCTGCGCGTCGCCCAGGCCCGCATGCCCGAAGCCGAGGCAATGCTCACGCGCGCGGGCGCGATCCGCGAGCGCAACTATGGAAGCGATGTCAACGAGGCACTGGCGCTGAACGGCTTGTCGCGCATCTATTCGGCCCGGGGAGAGGTCGACCGGGCCGAGGCCACCCTCAAGCGCGCTGTGGAGGTTGCCGAGAAGAACGCTACGCCGGGCCATCCCATCGTCGCGGGCACGCTCGCGAACCTCGGCGCGCTCTATACCCAGCACCGGCGCTTTCGCGAGGCCGAGGCGATCTACAGGCGCACGCTCGCGCTCTGGGAAAAAGGCCCCGACAATCCCTTCGCGGTGCCGGCGCTGAACGGGCTTGGGGATCTTTACCGGGCCGAGGAGCGCCTCGACGACGCCGCCGCGATGTACAAGAAAGCGATCGCGCTCGTGGACAACAGCCTGGACCGCGACCATCGGCAGATGGCCGATTCCCTCGCGGGCGCGGCCTCGATCCAGTTCCTGCAGGGCGAGTTCGACGGCGCCGAGGCGCTCTATAAGCGCGCCCTCCAGATCCGCGAAACGACGCTCGGCGAAATCCACCCCGATAGTGTGCGCACGATGGAAGCGCTGGCGGAGGTCTATTTCAAGCTCAACCAACCGGCAGAAGGCGAGAGGTTCGAGTCCCGCGCGCTCGACATTCGCACCAGGAAGCGCTAGAACGGACCGATGCAATCGTTGTGTTCCCGGCTTGTGCTGGCCTCTCTCCTTGCCTTGAGTCTGTGCACACCCGCGGCAGCCCAGCGCACGCCGCCGTGGCAATCGCTTTCCGAGGAGTCCCTCGCGCTCTTCCTGCAGGGCAAGTACGACCAGTCGATCGCGGTTGCGAATAAAGGCCTCGCGATGGTCGAGCAGCGCCAGGGCGCGGAGCATCAGGGCGCAGCCGTGTTCCTCAACCGGATCGCGGAGAATTACCGCCTTCAGGCGCGCTACGAGCTGGCCGAGCCGCTGTACGAGCGGGCGCTGCGGATCACCGAAAAGACACTCGGCGCGGACCATGCCAGGATGGCCGTGATGCTCACGAACTTCGGCGTGCTGCGCGTAGTCCAGGGCCGCCACGGCGAGGCGGAAAAAATGCTCATGCGCGCCCTCGCGATCCGCGAGCGCGACGCGGCGTCGGATGTGGCCCACATGGCAGTGACCTTGAACGGCCTGGCGATCATTTATACGAAGCGCGGACAACCCGACCAGGCCGAAGCGGCCCTCAAGCGCGCAGTCGCCGTCTCCGAATCCGCGCGCGGTCCGGTGACCCCGGACGTTGCGCGCACGCTGGGGAACCTGGGCGAGCTCTACACCCAGCAGCGCCGCTTTCGTGAATCAGAGGCGACCTATATGCGCGCCCTGGCAATCTGGGAAAAATCGAGCGGCGCAAACCATCCGCTGTCCGCGGCGACGCTCAACGGCCTTGGCGAGCTGTATCGGGCCGAAAACCGCCTCGACGAAGCCATCACCACCTACAAGAAGGCGATCGCGCTCGTCGACGACGCCCTCAATCGCGACCATCCGCGCATGGCCGAGTCGCTCGCGGGCGCGGCCTCGATTCATGCCCTGCTGGAGGAATACGAAGTGGCGGAGGCCTTCTACAAGCGCGCCCTCGAAATCCGCGAGAAGTCATTTGGCGAGAATCACCCCGCAACCGTGCGCACGATGGAGGAGTTGTCGGAGGTCTACTTCAAACTGAAAATGACCGCCGAAGGCGAAAAGCTCGAGAGCCGCGCGCTCGACATCCGAACCCGCAAACGCTAGGCCGCGCCGGGGCGGTTGACGGCGCGATAAGCGTGCACCATCCTTGTGCCCGCCTCCGACCCAATGCTCACTCATCGTGCGGGAAAACCTTCGCGCGGCATTGTTTACGGTGGCATGGCGCTTGCAACCGGCAACCGTCTATCAAAAGGGAGAAATCCATGTCATCCAAACCACGCCTCCTGCTGCTCGCCGCAGGCCTCGCATTCGCCTGCGGCGCCGCCGCCCAAGACATCAAGATCGGCCTCGTCGCCGCCCTGACCGGCGCGTCGGCCCAGTCCGGTGAAGCGATCACTCGAGGTCTTGCCATCGCGATCGACGAGCTGAACGCCAAGGGCGGCATCATGGGCCGCAAGGTCACGCTGGTGCGCCGCGACGACGAATCCAGCCCGCCCAAGGGACTGGCCGCCGCGCGCGAGCTCATCTCGAACGAGAAAGTCGCCGCGCTCTTCGGCGGCATCGATTCGCCGGTGTCGCTTGCGATCATCCCGGTGGTCAACAAGGAGAAGATGCCGTTCATCGGCGTCTGGGCCGCGGCCACCAACATCACCAAGAACGGCGCGAATCCCAACTACGTTTTCCGCGTCTCGGCGCAGGACGACCTCGTCGACATCAAGCTCGTCCGCTATGCGATGCAGACCTACGGCGTGAAGAAGCCCGGCCTCGTGCTCATCAACAATCCATGGGGCGAATCGAACGAGAAAGGCCTCAAGGTCGCGGCCGAAGCGGCAAAGATCGCCATCGCCGGCATCGAGAAGATCGAGCCGAACGACGTCGACATGACCGCGCAGCTCACGCGCCTGCGCAACGCGGGCGCCGATGCCCTGATCCTCGTGGCCAACGCGGCGCCGGGCGCGCAGATGATGAAAGCCCGCGAGCGCATGGGCTGGAAGGTGCCGGTGGTCTCGCACTGGGGCATCTCGGGCGGCCGCTTTGATGAACTCGTCGGGCCGACCGCGGGCGACGCGCATTTCGTGCAGACCTACAGCTTCTTCGGCAACCTCAACGACGCCGGCAAGCGCGTGTTCACGGCCATGCAGACGAAGTACGGCATCAAGACCCCGGCCGACGTGCTGGCCCCGGTGGGGACGGCCAATGCCTATGACGCGATGCACCTGGTCGCGCGCGCCATCGAGAAAGCCAGGAGCACCGACGGCGAAGCGATCCGCAAGGCGATGTACGAGATCGACGACTATGCCGGCCTCATCAAGACCTACAGGAAGCCTTTCGCACCGAACGACCACGAAGGCCTCGGCCCTGACGACTACATCATGGTGAAGTTCGAGGGCGGCAAGATCGTCCCCGTAGGTAAGTAGATCGGGCAAGTAAGCCGCCCCGGGCGCAACCACAAGAACAGCGACAACAAGGCCAAGGGCCCCGTTCAGCGGGGCCCTGCCTTTTCAGGGCATGGATCTCAACACTTTCTTTTCCGCAGTCGTCGCAGGCGTGGGTCTCGGCAGCATGTACGGGCTCACTGCGCTCGGGTTTTTCGTCACGTATTCGGTGTCGGGGACGGTGAATTTCGCGCAGGGCTCGACGCTCATGCTGGGCGCGGTGCTGTCATTCACGCTCGGGGTGAAATTCGGATGGCCGATGTGGGTCGCGGCCCCGATCGCCCTGGCGGTCTGCGCCGCGTGGAGCGCGCTGGTCGAAGCAATCGGCGTGCGGCCGTTCGCGCGCCGCGGCTCGGAGTCCTGGCTGCTGGCGACGGTGGCGCTCGGCCTGATCCTCGAGAACGTCGTGCTCTTTACCTTCGGCAAGGATCCCCGTGGCATGCCGGCCACCTTCCTCACCAACACGGGCTTCGAGCTCGCGGGGCTGCGGGTGACGCTGCTGCAGGTCGCAATCCCCTTGGTGGGATTCGGCATTGCGTTTGCGTTGAATGCGTTCGTCACCAAGTCGGCGGCAGGCAAGGCAATGCTGGCCGTGGCGCAAAACCGCGATGCGGCCCGCCTCATGGGCATCAATGTCGCCCTCGTCGTCACCGGGGCGTTTGCGCTCTCCGGAATCTTCGCGGGCGTGGCCGGCATGCTCATCGCGCCGCTGTATACAGTCTCGGCCGGCATGGGAACGCTGTTCGGCATCAAGGCCTATGCCGCCGCGATCCTCGGCGGCCTCGGCAACCCGTGGGGCGTGATGCTTGCCGGCGTGCTGCTCGGCACCGCCGAGTCGGTGATCACGGCCGGTTTCGGATCGAGCTGGACGCAGATCCTGTCGTTTGCGCTTGTGATCGTTGCGCTTGCGCTGCGGCCGCAGGGCTTGTTCGGCCACGCCACGGTGAAGAAGGTATGAGCGGCGTGTCGAACCGGGCAACGCTCGTGCTCGCGCTGGCCGCAGTGGCGGCCGCGACCGCGGGCGCGTTCTACGGCAACAACTACCACCTGCTGATCATCGGCACGATCGCCATCAGCGCGATCGTCGCGACCGGCCTCAACGTGCTGTTTGGGCTGGCCGGGCAGATTTCGTTCGGCCATGCGGGATTCTTCGCGATCGGCGCCTACACCGCATCGGTCCTCTCGGCCAGGCTCGAGGTGCCCTTCGTGCTCGCGGCGCTTGCCGGGGCCGCGCTCGCGGCGATCGCCGGCGCGTTGCTGGCAGTGCCGGCCTTGCGCGTGCGCGGGCCGTATCTCGCGATGGTCACGATCGCTTTCGGGTTCGTGATCGAGCAGGGCGCGGCCGAATGGAAGAGCGTGACCGGCGGCTGGAACGGCTTCATGAACATTCCGCGCCCCGGCTGGATCGGCGGCGCGATGGACGACCGGGTGCTCGCAATCGCCTGCGCGGCGATTGCGGGCCTGCTGCTGTACGGCTTCGCACGGTTCGCTTCGTCGCGCTGGGGCCTCGCGATGCGCGCCACGCGCGACGCGGAAATCGCCGCGCAGTCGCTCGGCGCCAATCTCGTCGCGGTGCGCACCCTGGCCTTCGCCATCTCCGCGGCGGTCACGGGCTTCGCGGGCGCGCTCTTCGCAACCCTGCAGGGATTCATCAGCCCCGAATCGTTCCCTTTCTTCATGTCGATCACCTTCGTGCTGCTCGTGCTGGTCGGCGGCCAGGGCAGCGCTTCGGGTCCGCTGCTCGGCGCGCTGGTCGTGGTGCTGCTGCCTGAAATGCTCTCGGCGCTGGCCGAATACCGGCTCATGTTCTTCGGCGGGTTGCTTCTGCTCGTGCTGTGGCTGGCGCCTTCGGGCATCGCGGGCGCGGCGGCGTCGCTCTGGTCCAGGGTTTCCCGGCGCACCCACCGGGCGCTGCCGGTGACGGGCGATGAGAGGCGGGTGTCCCGTTTCCTTTCGCGCGAGCACGGTGCGCCGCTCAGGGTCGACAGGCTCTCGGTGCGTTTCGGCGGCAACCTCGCCGTGGACCAGGCCTCGCTCACCGCCGAGCCCGGACGCATCACGAGCCTGATCGGGCCCAACGGCGCCGGGAAGACCACCCTCCTCAACCTCGTCTCGGGTTTCTACAAGCCCGAGGCCGGAACGGTCCGCGTCGGTTCGGCGGAGATCACGGGCGCGCCTTCGTTTGCGGCCGCGCGCGCGGGCGTTGCAAGGACTTTCCAGACCTCGCAGCTTTTCGGCGGCATGACCGTGCAGGAGAACCTGCTCGTGGCGCTCAACCGCGGAAGGCTTGCGGGGGCCGCGGCGGTGCCGGCCGCCGAGGGCGCCGCGCTGGCGGACGCATTGCTCGCCTGGGTCGGATACACGGGATCGTCGCAGCGCGCGGCAAGCGAGTTGCCGCACGTGGATCGCCGGCTGGTCGAGATCGCGCGCGCGCTCGCGACGCGCCCGGAAGTGCTGCTGCTGGACGAACCGGCGGCCGGGCTTTCGACCGAGGATACCGAGCGGCTCGGCGAAGTGCTGCGCCGGATCGCGGGCCTGGGCCTTGCCGTCCTCATCATCGAGCACGACATGCCGCTCGTGATGGGGATTTCCGATCGCATCTACGTGATCGACGCCGGCCGCATGATCGCCGAAGGCTCGCCCGCCGAAGTGCGGCAGGATCCGGCCGTTCGCCGTGCTTACCTTGGCGATGATGAAGCGGTGTCGGGCGAGGGCGCTCGCCCGCCCGCCCGCGCTGCGGGCGCAACCCGCGCGCCGGAGGCACTTCTCGTCCACCAACTGACCGCGGGCTATGGCGCCGCGCCGGTGCTCGAAAGCGTTTCGCTTGCGGTGCGCGAAGGCGAACTCGTCGCGCTGCTCGGCGCAAACGGCGCGGGCAAATCCACGCTCATGCGCGCGATCGTCGGGCTGCACCGGCCGATCGAAGGCAGCGTGAAGTTTGCCGGAAGCGAAATCACGCATGCGCAGGCGCACGCCATCGCGCGCTCCGGGCTCACACTGGTCCCCGAGGGACGGCAGGTGTTCCCCGAGCTCAGCGTCGAGGACAACCTGCGCCTCGGCGCCTACGCAAAGCAGCCGTTGACAGACGCGCGCGTCGATGAACTGTTCGGCCTCTTTCCGCGGCTCGCGGGCTTGCGCACGCGGCGCGCGGGCCTGTTGTCCGGCGGCGAGCAGCAGATGCTCGCGCTGGCGCGGGGGCTTGCCGCGAATCCGCGCGTGCTGCTGCTGGACGAGCCTTCGCTCGGTCTCGCGCCGGCGATCGTGAAGGAGCTGTTCGGCGCCCTGGCCCAGCTGCGCGCCGAAGGCCGCACCATCGTGCTCGTCGACCAGATGGCGCGCCTTGCGCTTTCGCTCGCCGACCGCGCGTACGTGCTCTCTTCGGGCAAAATCGTGTTCGCGGGCACTGCGGAAGAGTTGAAGAACAACCCCGTGCTGGAGAAAGCCTATCTTGGCGGCGCTTAGAAAAAAGCCACGCATGCAGCCTGCATAAGCCGAACGGCGAGTTTTCAGTATCGAGTTCGCGGATAGTTTGCGCCGGTTACCGCGCGATTGACAATGCCGGCGACCCCGAACGACCTCAAAAGCCCGCACTCGGGCTGGATGTGATGCCCGCAAAGAGCGCGCCGATGCGACTCATTCAATCGCCCGCGTCGCCTGCACCAATACCGCATTCGGAATCCTGACGCCAAGCGTCTTGGCGGACATCACGTTCAATGGCCGTCACATTATGCGGTTTCAACGGATTCTCGGGTTTAGTGCAATGCATCGAGCAGGTGTGACAAATTCACGTTGGCCTGGCTGGACGAATGCCTCTCCGGAAGCGCGTCACTGCAAGGCGTCGAAGGTGTTGGTCTGCAGGGAGTACGACGTTTCTTGAAATGCCACCCGCTCCTGCGTAACCTGATGCGATGGATAAGGAAAGTACCGGGCTTTCGCGGGTGCGCGACGCGGCGAAAAAGAAACTTCTGTTTCTCCCTCACGCACTGCGGCAGATCAATCGGCCAGAGCGCATGATTGGTACAAAGGAAATCCGGCGGGTGATCGATGAGGGCGAAATCATCGAGAATTATCCCGAGGATGCCAGAGGTTATAGTTGCTTGATGCTGGGTTGTGGAGAAATGAATCGTCCGATGAAATGCCTGCATTGCCAAGGAGAGATGAAAAAAGGGGAGACGCCTTTTCACATCGACCGCAAGGACTGCCACCTGACCCTGGATCGCGTCCCGGCATGGGTCTGCACGCAGTGCGGCGAACCCTATTTCGAGGCGGGCGAAGTGGATGCCATTCAAGACCTCATTCAATCCGTCGAGCAAAAGACGCAGGCCATTGCCTTGGCCGATTGAGCGTCAAGCCGATGTCTCGGAGTCGGTCGGCTGGCCACCGCGGTTGGCGTCGGGGTTGAAGTTGGCCAGGTCCCCGAAAGTCTGCACGAACAGGATCAGCCCTGAGCGTGCGCCAGGGAGCGCTTCGGCGTACGCATCGGCCAACAATCGGGCGGCGATACGGCAAAGCTCGCCCAGCCACGCGCGATGCCGGCCGAAGGCGGGGCGCAGCAGCTTCGGGACGGTGAACACGTACTGGCGGTCCGGCACGGGCGCGAGAACGTTCGCCTCAACCCAATCAGCGTAGAGCAGCACGCGTTTCTGGTGGCAGCTCGCACAGAAGTACCTCGTCTTGCACGAGTACGCGAGCAAGTAGTCGTGCCCGCAGGCGTCGCGTCGACCAGATGGCGCGCCTTGCGCTCGCGCTGGCCGATCGCGCCTACGTCATTTCCTCGGGCAGAATCGTGTTTGCAGGCAGCGCGGAGGCGTTGAAGAACAACCCCGTGCCGGAGAAAGCCTATCTTGGCGGCGAATAGAAAAAGCAAACGGAGACCCGCGTGACCAGACCCCTCAAGCACCACGGCCGCTACGACTACGTGCCGATCCACAAGCGGCCCGACTATCATTTCCCGGGCGGCAAGCGCCTTGCGGTGTACCTGGGCTTCAACCTCGAGCATTTCGATTTCGGCGCGGGCCTCGGCGCGCGCATCGGCCCGGAAAGCCCGCAGCCGGACGTGAGCAACTACGCCTGGCGCGACTACGGCAACCGCGTGGGGGTCTGGCGCCTGATCGAGCTGTTCGACCAGCTGAAGCTTCCGGTCGGCGTCCTCACCAACACCGCGCTCTACGACTACTGCCCCGAGGTGCTCGAGGCTTTCGTCGCGCGCGGCGACGAGATGATCGGCCACGGCCACACCAACTCGGACCGGCAGGGCACGATGCCCGAGCCCGAAGAGAAGAAGCTCTTCGAGTACTGCCGCGACCGCATCGCCAAGGAATCCGGCAAGGCGCCCAGGGGCTGGCTCTCGCCGTGGCTTTCGGAAAGCCTGACGACGCCGGACCTCATGACCGAGACCGGCTACACCTACACGCTCAACTGGTGCATCGACGACCAGCCGGTGAAATTTCGCACGCGCAGCGGCAAGCCGCTCTGGTGCATTCCTTATCCGCAGGAGGTGAACGACATCCCGATGATCGTCGCGCGCCAGATGGACGGGAAGGATTTCGCCGACCTCATCATCGACAACTTCGACGAGATGGTCACGCAGTCGAAGGCGCAGCCGCTCGTCATGGGCATCGCGCTGCACCCGTACCTCGTCGGCCAGCCCTATCGCCTGCGCCACCTGCGCCGCGCGCTGGAGCACATCATGACGAGCAACAGGATCTGGTTCACGACACCCGGCGAGGTCTGCGCACATGTGGACGCGTTGGGACTGTGACTCTTGTAACAACGTAAATACTGCCATTTTCGAGAGAGTGCCCGCGCCAGGAGCCGATCTCATGGGAAAATGCTGCCATTGTAAGATTGATCCCCCAGTGGTATCTCACGACTCTCTAGCAGCCACTCACCCCAACGCCCGAAGCACCGCGCGGCCTTCCTTGTCGATCACGCGCAACAGCACCAATGCGGGGCCGCGAGGCT
>ENA-ORBV01007950-ORBV01007950.1-microbial-mat-metagenome-genome-assembly--contig:-NODE-7950-length-18011-cov-12.902141_pt1 | contig 18011 bp, 14 predicted proteins | sample MGYA00237777_ERZ505514 | MGnify/ENA primary metagenome ERZ505514 (study PRJEB26160, sample SAMN06269048) | microbial mat metagenome | isolation source: Oligotrophic lake microbial mat | place...
ATTTCAAGTTTAAGCTTGTCGCTAAATTGAGGAGAGCATTGCTGCAATAAAGCGGTCTATGTAATTGACATTTCACAAAGGTGCGATCGTGCGCCACAAATAGGGGCGGCATGAGCACTTTGCGACTGTCACTCATCGCCGACTTGAAGAACTTACTGCCGATGTCACCCGGCAAGCGGTCGGCCCAGTTCGTCATTTCTTCCGACACCACGCTGGTAATGCGCTGCTGCTGCCGTAAGGACTGCTGCCAGTCTTCCTCAGTTAACCCAGAGCGGTTGAACTCCTGATAGCGGCGTTCGATTTCGTCGAGGTACCACTTGAGGAAGGCCGCGATCGCGCGGTAGTTCATCCCGGCACCGATATGCCGAATGCCCTGCCATTCGTGGTTGGCAGCGTGAGGGTCGAGCACAACGACCTGGTGCCCCGCGCGCACTTTCTGCATGACCAGATAACGCGCTGTCCAGCTCTTCCCGGCCCCCATGCCACCAAACAACAACCCTGGATATTCCAGGAAGTTTTGCAGGTAAGCGGTGGTATCAGCCGTCGCAGCAGACGCGGGAGTGACAGGACTGGCTGGCGACCCAGAAGCAGCGGCGGCTGGTGGGGACGCTTGTGGCATCGCTGGCGGGGGTGCCGGGGGTACTTCCTGGTACTCAGCGTATTCATCGGGCAGATAGGGGGCCATCTGTGGGTAGAACTTTTCGGCAGTTTGCAGTTGTGCTAACTATCGCCAGGGCCAGTAACCGGGCACTGCGAGACAAGTATGCGGGCAGAGCCAGGGACAGGAGGCAGGCGATCGCACCACATCAGCACTGTCTAGTATCTCTCCGTCATCTTCGGCACAGTGGTCATAAACGACATGAAGCCGCTGCTTATTTCGGCTTTACAGGGCTACTCTGTGCTTCACCCTCATCTTGAAGGGAAGTTACCAACCGTTGGCGTAAGTCTTGAATTTGCTGGTCACGCGCAGCAGGGCTAGGATCGTTGTTGTAGGGAAGGTTCAGTATCTGAGTAATGAAGTAAGCTGCTAAATCCGACACCCGATAGTGCATGTACATATCGCTAATGGCTCCCCACTCACTGGAGCCATACCGCAACCCATTGTTGTTACTAAGTAAACGAGACAGACAAGGCAGGGCCGCCTGCCCATAACCAATTAGTGTCCTGCCAAAAATCGCCGCTCCATGACCAGGTACTCCCCATAGGTCATAGGAAATTTTGCCTTCAATAGTACTTTGCATAGTCTGGCAGTACGCTCCTACAAGTCTCTGATCTGCTGATTGACCCGCTTTAATAAGGTTTTCTTGAGCATAGACCCGCAGCTTGGGTGGAAGGTCCTGCCTTGCTACAATCTTGGCTAACTCTAACTCTGCATTCGGTTGCGCTAAAACGATTTCTATACGCTCAGAGAAGAACGGCGCTATCCCAAAGATAGAGTTTAGGCGATCTCCCAGTAGCCACTTCTCAATCGTGTTGGCATCTGCTTCTGAGATCAACATCGCTGCAACTACAAGATTTGACGAAGGTGGGTGAAAGCGAAACGCCTGATTGTGCTTAAGATCTGCTCCCATAACAGCAAATCCTGTTATGTATCCGAGAAACGGCATCACTACTCCGCCTGTCTGTGCTATTTGAAAAAGCAGCGGCTTATTTCGGTTCATAGGATTATTTCAGTGGCAGAGGGACTGTAGGAGTAAGAATTCCGTTAATCATAAACTTCTGGCTATTCCATTTCTTGGCAGCAGCTAAGAAGTTGGCGGTTGGACGACCTTTAGACACTGAACTTAGAGATTTGTCCAGAAAATTACCTTGCGCGTCAAATTTAAATCCCCAAGATACTGAGCCATAATAAGTGCCTTTGTCCCGCCCATCAATAGCAATAGCGTAAGTCTCAAAGGTAAACTCTAATGTGTTTCCAATAGGAAGATTTTCAGCTCTAGGTGAGTCACCAATTAGAGCATCAACTTTTAAACTACCGGAAGTAAGACTTCCAAAACGAGCGTTTGCAAGAGTTACCCCTGTATTGTTCACTCCATAGTAAGGATAAAGGTAAGGCATTCCTGCTGAGTCGTTTTTTCTATCAATACTCAATCCTTCAGTACCCTCGGTCTTTGACAAAGCCCGTGCTCTCATCTCTAGTGTTGGGTAATTGGGTCTGTTGTTTTCTAGACTAACTATAGTTTGAACCATAGCAATTTTGGTAGAGTTGACTTTGCCATTCGGCGCAAACCTAAGTTGGGCATCATATGCAACGAATAATGTGTTAGCAGTAGGTCCATTTGTTACTATTGGATTAGCTAGCAGCAGGCGCGTCAGGCTTCCGTTGGGGGCTTTCCCAGGTTTTGCAGGGTGGTGAGCGAGTGCTGCAAGCTCTGCGTCTCCTGACTTTGGGCAGTTGCCAACATTTCCGTCCGTTCGCGGTAGAGACGTGCTTCTAGCTTGAATTCGGTGGCTTTCTCGGCGATCGCGGCTTTTGCCTGCTGGGTCTGTTGTAGCTTGTGCTCACGCACGCGAATATCGCGTTGCATCTCCTCTGTCAGCGCATCGGCAGTTTCGAGGAACTGGACCGCGATCGCCAACGAGTCATCAAAGGCCACGACTTCGCTTTGTCGGAGCGATTCCAGACTGTAGGTCTGTGGCATTTCTGGCGACCAGGCGTGGTAAAACCGTTTTGGCCGACGGCGACTCAAACCGTAGCGTCATGAGTTGGGTGGAGCGGGGTGGCGACGCAGTACCATTTACGGTTTGTGATGGCGACTCGATCCCTGATGACTACGATTATCTTGTGATTGATACGGCAGCGCGACCGACCGACGATGAGCTAACAGCACTAGCTGAAACATCTGATTTACTGGTGATTCCCTGCACTCCTACAACGTTTTCCTTGGAAGCAACGATCGGCACCTTAGCAACGCTGCCAACAGATCGCTACAAAATTTTGTTGACTGTTGTTCCTCCCAAACCAAGTCGGGAAGGAGAGAAGGCGCAGATGGCTCTGAGCAAATTTGAACTGCCTGTCTTCAAAACAATGATTCGACGGTTTACGGCTTACCTGAAAGCGGAGAATTCTGGAATACCAGTGTCTCAAGTACGAGATCCCAAAGCGGCTGACGCATGGGCAGATTATGAGGCTGTAGGCAAAGAAATCTTGAAGGCAGTGAAGAAATGACCAATTTAGACAAAATTATCGCTGCTGCCAGGTCAAAACATGGGCAGCCGTCTCAACTCAAGGCACAGGATAGCTCTCTACCTCTAGGGCAGATACAGCCTCGACAGGAAGACACTCGACCGTTGAACACGGCGCACGTTGAAGCGCTGATGGAGTCGATCGCGGTCTTGGGCTTGATTGAACCTCTGGTAACAGATAAAAAGGGGCGCTTACTGGCTGGGGGGCATCGCCTTGCGGCAATTAACTTACTGAAGGAGAGTCAGTCAGTCAAGTACCAAACTCAATTTCCCGATGATCGCGTGCCTCTTAGGACGCTAGCTTTCAACGCTGAAGAGGAGCCGGAGCTAGCACTTCAAATCGAGATTGCTGAGAATGAGCAGCGTCGCGACTATACCCCAGTTGAAGTGAAGGCAATTGCAGAGCGCCTGCGCACTGCTGGCTACATTGAGGTGAAACGGAGACCAAAGAAGGGGCAAAAAGCTTTAATGCCTGCATTGGCGGTCGTCGTGGGGAAGCACCTGAGAACTGTACAGCGTTATCTAAATGATGAAGATGAACAACCTGGATCAGTGAAAAGTACGACACGTGTCGTACTTTTGAAGCAGGCGCTATCTAAACTAACCCAGTGGCAACAGGTTCAACCTCAATCAACCACTGAGCAAGCATTAGCTGAGCAGTTACCAGAGTTGATTGGCTTAATGGAGAAGGTTCTGCAAGAGGAGCCGTGAAAAGGAAGCAATCGCAGCGGGTATTTCCCAGACGTGCAAATTATGCCTCGTCACTCAGTTCTTCTCCGTAAATCTCTTTTGCTGTCAGCCTTGCCTCGGCATGGTGACGAACGTGCAACACGTATACGGTGCCATCCTGCACGGTGAAGAGAATGCGGTAGGCATTTCTTCTCTTGCCATAAAGAAGCTGACGAACCTCTTCTCGAAACTCATCATGCTCAGGTGCCAGTGGGCAGCGATTAGGAAACTGCTTTAAGGTGTTTAGCGCTTCAAAAAGTTTGCTAAGCCACGGCGTAGCAAACGAGGGCATGTTTTCCTGATACCAGTCGTAATATTTTTCAATTTGCGCCTGAGCCGATTCAGTAACTTCAACCCGAAATTTCATACTTTGACCGCATCTTCTGTGCAAAGTCATCGAGCGCTTGAGTGCGTCCAGCTTTGACATCTGCCAAACCTTGCTGGATACCCGCGATCGCTTCCAGTCTGTCCAACCGCTCTAACAGCTTCTGATATGACTCGGTATCTTGCACAATCAATTCTGCTTTGCCATTAACCGTCAGCACAACTGGGTTACCCGTCTCTTTCATTTGCTCAATGAACCGAGAGGTATCACGCTTGAAATTGGAAAGCGAGTTGATATCACGAGCGAGATTGAGCATGGCAATTACGCACTGAATTTGCACTAAATTTAATGCTAACTCGATTCGCAAGCGGGTGGCAAGGGCTTGGGGCACCTAATTATCTTTCAGGGCGTTAACGACCACTGGCGATCGACTTCGTCGTGCTGTTCGGCGCGATAGCATCACGCTTGCGATGGTCATAACCGCCTTTGTATAGGGGTATGACACCGTTCCCGGCAATTAAGTACCATATCGCTTGAAACCTCTTCTTGATGGAGGTTTCAGACTGTGATCTGACCTGTTTTAATCAAAGTTGATGCTCAAAAGCGGCTGCGAGAGCATGAAGCGGAGCCTGATTGATCACTTCTACTCATCTTCGTTGCGGCAATCAATCATTGCCCCGCACGCAGAAGCCCCACGAGAGCATGCAGGTTTCAGACTTTGAAGCGGGGCAAAAATGGCTGTGTACCACCCATTCTTGCGCAACAAGCAGGTCAAGTCTAGTCCAAAGCCACTAGTACACCCCCTGAACACGGTTTTCTGCTCGGCTTCTCACTCTACCCCGTAGTCCATAAGATGGAGGACAAAGCGATCGCTTTGGTGGTCAGCGCTGTGCCAGCGGTATCCCATCGTTACTAGCTCCCGTAGACAGGGCACTCTTACTTGTAAAGCTTTAGCAAGAGAAGAAATTCTGTGTTTGCTTGATTTCCTTGGAGAAGCCGCATGCTCACCCGTCAATCACCTGTTCATCGGCTAGTCAAGGCTCTGGTTCCCTCCTCTAGTCAGTTTCTACAGGTGTCGCTGCCCCTGGGTGTCCTACTGCTAGGTTGTCTGCTGACCGATGCTGCTTGGCGCTATACCGAGCAAGAGACCCAACAAAACGCGCTGCAAACGTTTGAGCAGCACACCCAGCGCACCAAAGCGTCAATTGAACGTCGATTGCAAACCTATTTTGATGCGCTACGTGCAGGGCAAGGCTTCTTTGCTGCCAGACAAACGACAAAGCGAGCTGAGTGGCAAGCCTTTGTGCAGGCAATGGACTTGCCAAAGCGCTACCCCGGTATCAATGGACTGGGCTTTATTCGCTCGGTTGCCGATGAGCAAAAGACACTCTATGAGTCGCAAGTCAGACATGATACTAGCGTCGCTCATCACGGCTACCCCAACTTTGCTGTCAAGCCTGCGGGCAGGCGTACAGCTTATTTTGTCATTGAGTATATTGAACCAGTGCCAGCCAATGCTCCAGCGCTGGGGCTGGATGTCAAAGCTGAATCAAGACGACGAGCAGCGGCCGAACGAGCACGCGATACGGGCGAGGTAGCAGCCACCGAGTGGATTGTGCTGGTGCAAGATCAGGCGCAAAAGCCAGGTTTGCTGCTTTTGCTGCCGCTCTACAAAGCTGGGATGCCAGCTCAAACGGTAGAAGCAAGACGCCGCGCTCTGTTCGGCTTTGTTTATGCCCCCCTCAAAACCAGGGCTTTCATCCAGGAAGCACTGGCGGGTGAACCAAGTGGGGCGCTGAACGTGCAGGTTTACGAGCAGCAGACGTTACTGTATGCCTCGGAGTCGCAGCGGTCTGCCACTGCGCAAAATCAAAGTCAGCAGCCACGGTATCAAAGCGTTGAAGCTCTGGAGGTAGCAGGACAACGCTGGACACTACACTTTACTGCCAACGCTGACTTATTGAGTGCATCGGAGCGCCAGCAACCCAAGCTCATACTCGCGGTGGGTACATTGCTCACAGTTGTATTGACCACGATCGTCTGGTCACTCGTTTCATCTCGTGGTCGAGCACTGACGACGAACCGCGCCATGCTGGCAGCGATTCCCGATCTGCTGTTGCGGGTGAAACCGGATGGCTCTTGTGTAGACTTTATCCCACCAGCAGTGGCACAAGCCGGATACTTCCTACCCGTGCAAACGCATCTCTCGGAAGTGTTGCCGCCCGCATTGCTGCAACACCAATTGCAGCGCATGGAGCGTGCCTTCGCCACCAGAGCCTTGCAGGTTTGGGAGCATCAATTGCTGAAGGATGGCAAGCTGTGTGACGAAGAAATCCGTCTCACGCCTTGTGGCCATGATGAGGTGCTGATCATTGTGCGCGACATCACGGAGCGCAAGCAGGTAAACATAGCGCTTGAAAAAGAACTGCTGCGCAATAAAGCGCTTTTCCAATCGTCGTTATGATGGCATTGTCGTCCTGAATCAACAGGGAAAGGCAGTCGAAGCGAGCCCAAGCTTTGCCCAAATGCTGGGCTACACCTTAGAAGAAGTGTCAACGTTGCACGTTGCCGATTGGGATGCCCAGTGGGTTCAGCCAAAACTACTGCCAGCATCCAAGCTCGTCAGTAGACCCTTTGAAACCCTGTACCGACGCAAAGATGGCTCTCTCTGTGAAGTCGAAATCAGCGTCAGCAATGTGACACTAGAGCATGAGGTGCTCCACATTTGCATTTGTCGTAATATCAGCGATCGCAAGCGGCTGGAACTGGAGCGGCAACAGGCTGAAGCAGCCTTACGTCAGAGTGAAGCGACGCAACAAGCCATCATTCAGGCGATTCCCGACTTACTGATCCGCATGCACGCCGATGGTACGTATCTCGCGATTGTTTCTGACAGCAGCATTAATATCCTGAATCCAGAGCAGTTGCATCAGGAGAGCACTGTGTATGACTTCTTATCACCAGAGCTGGCTCAACTGCGCATGTACCATACCCAACAGGCATTGCAAGTCGGCACAACCCAAGTCTATGAGCACGAGCTTTTGGTTGCAGGTCAGCCATGTTGTGAAGAAGTGCGTGTTGTGCCTTTAGGATCAGATAACGTGCTCGTGATGGTCCGTGATATCACCGATCGCAAGCAGGCTGAAGCGGCTTTACAGGCAAAAGAGAGGCAGTTGCGCCAGATAATCGACCTGGTGCCCCACTTCATTTTTGCCAAAGACCGGAATGGAAGGTTCATTCTAGCCAATCGGGCGATCGCAGAGGCGTATGGCACATCCGTCGAAGCGATCGTCAACCAGCACCAGACCGAGGTTGTGCCCTTAGCTGATGAGGTTCAGCATTACGCAAATGATGATCTGCAAGTCATCAACAGTGGCTTGCCCAAATACATTCCTGAGGAGATCGTTACCGACGCTCAGGGCAAGGTGCGGATTTTCCAAACGACCAAAATTCCGTTTGCCGTAGCAGGCTCACAAAAGCCAGCCGTCTTGGGTGTCGCGATCGACATTACGGAACGCAAGCAGGCTGAACAAGTACTGCAAACAGCTAAAGAAGCAGCCGAAGCAGCGACCCGTGCCAAAAGTGAGTTTCTCGCCACGATGAGCCATGAAATTCGCACGCCCATGAATGGTGTGATTGGCATGACCGGGCTGCTGCTAGAGACAGACCTGACGCCTCAACAACGAGACTTCGTTGAAACAGTGCGTAGTAGTGGCGATAGTCTGCTCACTATCATTAACGACATTCTCGATTTTTCCAAAATTGAAGCGGGTCAGTGGGAACTCGAAGTCCAACCCTTCAACCTGAGGGCTTGCGTTGAAGGTGCCCTTGACTTGGTGGCTACCCAAGCGGCTGCCAAAGGGCTAGAGCTGGTGGCTTTCCTTCACCCAGACCTGCCGCAGGTGCTTCGTGGTGATGTCACGCGCCTGCGCCAAATTTTAGTCAATCTGCTGAATAATGCGGTCAAATTCACCGTGTCCGGCGAAGTGGTAGTGAATGTGACCGCCTGCCCACTGACTCCAGCCACATCTGCAGTAGGCGCTGAACCCCCTACCGACATGCTGCAATTTGCAGTACGTGATACTGGCATCGGCATCCCAGACGATCGCCTGCACCGCCTCTTTCAACCCTTCAGCCAGGTCGATGCCTCTACCAGCCGTCAATATGGCGGCACTGGGTTAGGGCTCGCCATCAGTCAACGTCTCAGCGTCATGATGGGCGGCAAGATGTGGGTCGAAAGCCAGGTTGGCACTGGCTCAACCTTTGCTTTCACCGCTGCTGTTCAAGCCCTGCCCAATGCGGCGCTACCGAACCAAGATGATGCTCAAGCTCAATTTGTGGGTAAGCGGCTACTCATTGTGGATGATAACGCGACGCATCGAGAGCTCTTAAGCCGCCAGGGACAATCCTGGGCGATGCTGCCTCAAGCGACTGCTTCTGGTAGTGAAGCCCTGCAGTGGTTGGCACAGGGAGCCGTGTTTGATGTTGCCCTTTTAGACTTGCAGATGCCAGAGATGGATGGCGCTACTTTGGCAGCGGCGATCCGCCAGCAACCTTACAGTCAGCATCTCCCCTTGGTGTTGTTGACGGCTGTGGGTAGACAGGCTGCTAGTGCTGAGAGTCAGCATGGTTTGTTTGTTGCCTTGCTCCATAAGCCAGTCAAGCAATCGCAGCTTTACAATGTGCTGAATCGTCTTCTGGTAGCACCACTACTGCCATTAATGCAGCACCCAAAGGAACATGGGACTGCGCTACCAGCCATAGCACGCCTCGCCGAAGCTTTGCCCTTACGCATTCTCCTGGCTGAGGACAACATCGTGAACCAGAAAGTGGCGCTACACAGCCTTAAGCGCTTGGGCTATCGAGCCGATGTCGCAGGCAACGGGTTAGAAGTACTGGCAGCACTCCATCGCCAAGCTTATGACCTTGTGTTGATGGACGTACAGATGCCAGAAATGGATGGGCTGAGTGCCACCCGCTCAATCTGTCAGCAATGGTCCTCTACTGCGCGTCCCCGCGTTGTGGCGATGACGGCTAATGCCATGCCGGGAGACCAGGAGATGTGTATTGAGGCGGGTATGAATGGCTATATGAGTAAGCCAATTCGTTTAGCAGAGCTGGTTCGGGCGATCAAGGCTGCCTTTCCGGATCGCCTCTGTTAGTTTTCAAAGGGGTAAAGGGGGTTGAGCCGACATAAAGGCAAAAAGGTACCAGATGACCGATAAGCCTTACCTAGATTGAGTTTGAAAAAAGCAATGATCCGTTGATCTCCAAAGAAGCACTTCTGCGGCCGGGACAGTTAACCATGATCGTCTGTCGGCTCCACCCAGAGCGGTGAAACCAGTAGCGGCTGAGCAGCCAAAAGAGAGCAAGAAAGCGATCGCTCGCCTGCGTTGGAGTGCAGTCACCGCAGTACGGCTCGTGCTTACACCGATTCCTGGTCAAAGGGTAGTGAAAGCTGGTCACGCCCCGCTAGTCGCTGCCGTTTCTGCGCGATTTCCACCTGCCGTCTCGCTTTGACCTGGCTTAGTACCTGTTTGATATAGGCGATGCCCTCCTCCTGGGTCATATTCCTCGTCTCTGTTTGGCTCAAATCCTCCGTGGGAGAGCTATTACACCCGATCGCCCCTAGTTCTGCGCTGTCTAAAGCCCTAGAACCCCTGTCAGGTAAGGTATTACACCCACTTTCACCCAATAAGTTTGTGTGACTGTTGGAGCCGGATGCCGCCCACGAGCAATCCGGCTCCACATCACTCTGAAGCGCGCCCACTGTTGCGTTTTGTAAATGTCTTGGATGCCAGAGATCACGATGCCGATAGAGTGTAGCCCCACTCAGTCTATAAGTGACGAGTGCATCGAAGCGTTCGGTAATGCCGGACGGTAGGGCTGCTTGCTCTAAGAGGTTAGCGATCGCCTGTTGAATGCGGTTTCTCGCGGCGGCTTCCTGTTGTTGATTCCAACTGGGTGTTTGTTTCTCGGTCTGATTGGGACTTAAGGCTACTGGACGTTTATCGGTGCCGTAATGAAAGTAGTGACTTTGCTCAATGGTTTGCATCCAATCTTGAGCGCGTTGCTCTACCTCATGTTTATGCTGACACCAATCTGTATAACCAGGTAGCGACTGGGCGGCGGTCACGATATCTCGGACTAAGGCGTTGCCTTCTAACGGCGTGTCACTATAGAACCCATTTGAGATCTTTATAATGGTAAATGAAGGCAGCTACACCCTCTAATCTAGTCGCTATGGCATATTCCAGCAGTCTCACCGATGCCGAATGGCAAATTCTTGAATCGCTGTTGCCGCAGCTATTACCGCAGAAGAAACGGACACGACCCTGTGAGTGGACGAAGCGGGAGATTATCGATGGCATCCTCTACCAACTCAAGAATGGCTGTAATTGGGCAGACTTACCGAAAGACTTGCCGCCCTACTCGACGGTCTATTGGCACTACAAGCAGTGGCGAGACTCAGGCGTGTTCGAGCAACTGATGGGCACTCTACATGAACAAGTGCGTGAGCAGGTGGAAAAAACGCCCCAGTGGACAAGCTTAATCATCATTGACTCCCAAGCTGTGAAGAATACTTGTACGGCGAGTGTGACCTCGAAGGGCTTCTGTTTTTACAAAGCAACGAATGGGATCAAAAGGCACCTAGCCGTAGACACGCTTGGCTTTCCCTTCTTCACTCACTGCACGTCTGCAAATGTTTCCGATGATGCAGGCTTGATTGCAAGGCTCACGCTCAACATTGCTTCTTGCCAAGCAAAACCTGTCGCTCTGCCCAAGACCACCATCCTGCTAGACCACGGGTATCATATTGATGCTTTGACCGAAGCGTTAGAGCAAGTTTATCCCCAAATCATGACGAAAATCAGCTTTGAGCGTTCGACGAAGCCCTCAAAACAAGCGAAAGCGGCACAAGGCAAAGCGGGCTTTGTCCCAGCCGTCGCAAGATGGGTCATTGAACGCTCCAATGCTTGGATGGAGCGTTGTAAAAGTCTGGTCAAAAACTTTGAGCGCACCCTCGCTCATGCAACCACCAAGATCAATCTCTGCTTTATCAGGCTCATGCTGAAGCGGCTTGCAGCCGCTTCCTGAGATCTCAAATGGGTTCTATAAGGGCTTAGGAGCGGTCTTGCTGCAGCGGCGTAAAACAGCTGAGGCGATCGCTGCTTATCGTAAAGTGATCGAACTGAATCCAGAGGGTGTCGAGGGCTATCTGGCGTTAGGCAATGCCCTGATGCTGGGATTACCTAGCGAAAGTCAGTTGACTGAAGCGTTGGGGCTTTACCATCAAGCATTACAACTGGAGCCAACGAGCGCTCTTGCTTATACTGGTCTCGGCAATGTGCTGCGTCAGCAACAGAAATTAGAAGACGCTATCGCTGCTTACTGGCAGGCTCTTCGCCTCGATCCCCACAGTGATGGAGCCTATCAACAGTTGAGTTCATTGCTGCTGCTGCTGCACAATACCGATGCAGTCATTGCGCTTTATCGGCACGCACTGCAGCAGCGCCTGGCAACCAACGCCTTCTTTTACACCCAAATGGATCGGTTTCTCCAGCAACAGAACCAACTGGAGACCTTAACCAGCCTTTATCGCGAGGGCATTGAACAATACTCTGCGGTGCCACCACAAGCAGGGAAAGAGCATTTCAAGCAGCATTTCTACGGCCAGTTAGCGCAACTGTTCTTGGAGCAAAAGCAGCCAGAGAAGGCGATTGCACTCTATTAAACGGCGTTGCAGCAACAGCCGGACAACACCTTTATCTATGACCAACTAAAACAATTGCTACTGCAATTACATAAAGTCGATGAGGCGATCGCCCTCTATCGTCAAGTCATGCAACAACAGCCAAGCAATACGGCTGCTTACAACGATCTGGCAGCCTTGTTGATGCAGCAAAATAAACCCGAGGAGGCGATCGCGCTCTACCAACAGAGGCTGCAACAACAGCCAAACAACGTTTCTGCTTATCGCAATTTAGCAATGTTGTTGATGCAGCAAAATAAACTGGAGGAGGCAATTGCACTTTATCGCCAGGTCATTCAACAACAGCCAAGCGATCTGCCTGCTTATGGCAATTTAGCCGCGTTGTTAGTGCGGCAAAACAAACCACAGGACGCGATCACCCTGTATCGGCAAGGCATACAGCAAGACCCGCAAAACCCATCGCTTTACGACCCCTTAGCTAGTTTGCTGTTGCAGCAAAACCAGGTGAACGAGGCCATTGCGTTATATCGTCAAGCGATTCAGCAAAAACCAGACAATAGTCCGTTCTACAAGAAACTGGCGGACTTGCTCCTGCAACTATAAAAACCGCAAGAAGCGATCGCCCTTTACCGCGCCAATCTCCACCGCAATCCAGCGAATGTATATCATCTTGCGGCGCTCTTCAGCTAACAGAACAAATTTGAGGACGCGATCGCGCTGTATCGTCAAGCAACGCAACAGAAGCCCAAAGAGAGCATGCTCTATCAACAGTTGGCAGAACTGCTTGTGCGGCAGCAGCGACCAGCTGAAGCGATCGCCCTTTACCGTCAGGGTATGCAGCAAAAACCGGATGCTTACGAACTCTACAAAGGTCTGGCGGCCTTACTGCTGCAGCAACAACAGCCTGACGCCGCGATCGCCATCTATCGCCAGTTTTTGCAGAGACAAGCACCACTGATGCCAGCCGAAGCCTGTGAGCAATTGTCATCAATCTTGCAGCAACAGCACCGCTTCGATGAAGTGATTGCGTTGTATCGTGAGGCACTTCAGCACACTCAAGATGATTATCATTTGGAGTCTTTCTATGGCACTTTAGGCTACTTTTTGGTGCAGCAAAAGCGACCAGAAGAAGCCATGGCAGTTTACCATCAAGCCCTTGCGGAGTTTCCCAACAGCAGCAGCTTTTACCCCGAACTAAGTAAACTTCTGTCGGCACAACACAAGCCAGAAGCATTGATCGCGCTTTACAAACAGGCAATCCAGCAGAACCCTACGGCGCTCTCTTACTACTACAGCCTCAGCAGTTTGCTGGAAGAGCAACAGCAACATGAGGCGGCAGCAGCGGTTTACGAGCGGGGCATTCAGGCTTACCCCGACATTGCCGATTTTTATATCAGACTCGCTGCCTTGAGAAGCCAGCAAAGAAACCCAGCAGCAGCCGTTGCGGTTTACCAACAGTTGATTCAGCGCTTCCCCAAGGAACTTTCCTACTACGAGTCTTTAGGAATGCTGTTAAGTCAAAACAATAGACTCGATCAGGTTGTCGCTCTGTATCGCCAGGCAAGACAGCAATATCCCCAGAATCCTGCATTTTCGGAGCGTTTGGCTGGGATCTTGGTGCAACAGCAGAAGCCGGATGAGGCGATCGCGATCTACCACACCTTATTGCAGCAGAATCCTAACAACTCGAATGCCTACAGCGCACTCGCGGCACTGCTCATTCAACAAGACAAGCTAGAAGACGCGATTAATGTCTATCGTCAGGCACTCCGACAGAATCCTGCTAATTATGCTGGTTACGAATTTCTAGGGAATATGCTGGTGCAGAAAAACAGGCCAGATCAAGCTGCTTCGCTGTATCAGGAAATCCTGCAGCAAAATCCAACGGATCCCAATCTCCACCAGACGTTTGGTCATTTCTTGGTGCAACAGAACCGACTTGATGAGGCAGTGACGCTATATCGACAGGCGATTCAACGGTTTCCTGACAACACCTCTTTTTACGAACGGCTGAGTTGGATTTTAAGGCAACAGCACAAACCAGAGGCGGCACTGGCTGTCTACCGTCAGGCGACGGTCAACAATCCCAAAAATTACCAGGTCTACGACCAATTAGGCAAACAATTAACTCAGCAAGGTCAGTGGCAAGAGGCAATTGCGCTCTATCGACAGGCGATTCGGCAGTTTCCCACTGTGTTTCCCTTGTACGAAGCACTCGCTGAACGGTTACTGCAACAGAATCAAACGGAGGAAGCGATTACGCTTTACCGTCAATTGATTCACCAAAGCCCCGACATGGTTCTTCAGTATGGATCGCTTACGTCTAAGCTGGGTGAATTGCTCGTTCAACAAAAGCGGGTCGATGAGGCGATCGCGTTTTACCGTGGGCTGCTCCAACAGCATCCTAATGCCTCCTATTTTTATGAACCACTTGGTAATCTTTTGGAGAAGCAGCATAAAACGCCTGAAGCGATCGCTGTGTATCGGCAGGCCATCCAGAAGGGCGTTACTAATCCCTTTCTTTATACTCAACTCGCTGAACTGCTGGTCAAACAGCACAAAGAGGAAGAGGCAATTGCACTCTATCGTCAGGCTCTTTCGCAACAAAGCGATAGTACCCTCTACAAACGGCTGGGCGAACTCTTGCGAACTCTTAGTCCAGCGCAACCATTTAAACGAAGCGGCTGTGCTCTACCGTCGGGCAGCGACACAGTTTGGCAGTGGCGATCCTGCTTTCTATCGCCAGTTAAGTGCCGTCTTGATACGGCAAAACAAGCGGGAAGAGGCGATCGCGTTTTATCGTCAGGCCATTCAGCAAAATCCCCATGACATGAAGCTTCAGGAAGAGTTGAGAGCACTGTTAGGGAACGAGAAGCAGGCGGATGAAATTGCCCTCTATCGTCAGGCACTACGAGAAGCCCCCAATAATTTTGCCCTGTATGACCGCCTGAGCGAGGCGTTGGTGCGACATCATCAAAAAGAGGAAGCCATTGCTCTGTATCGTCAGGCGATTCAGCAACGACCTGACCAGTTAGAACTCTACGCCAGGTTTCAGCAGTTTCTCGAACAGCAACACCAACCAGAGGCCATCATTCCGATTTATCGTCAAGCCATCCAGCAGCAACCGGATCAACCAGAGTTTTATCAACGTCTGGCGGCTGTGCTTCTACAGCGCAAGCAGTTCCATGAAGCAGAGGTTGTTTACCGTCAGGCGGTGCAACATTTTCACGGCTATGAGGCGTTCTCGTTGCCACTAGCCAGATTGCTGATCCAGTTGAATCGATCGGATGAACTCGTGGCGCTTGCCCGTCAGGTGTTTCAGGCTAACTCAGACCAATCCCCCTGGGAACAGTTTCAGGCCTTGCTGCTACAGCACCAGCAAGCCGCTGCACTCATCACGCTCTATCGCCAGCAACTTCAGCAGGGCGATAGCAATTACTTTTTGCTCGACAGACTGGGAGAGTTGCTCGTCCAGCAAAATCAGCCGGAAGCGGCGCTTGCCCTCTATCATCAATTTACGCAGAAGTACCCACAAGCTTATGAGGCTTACACCAAACAAGCAGCGATTCTCTTCCAGCAGAATCGGCAAGAGGCGATCGCCCTCTACCGTCCCTTACTCAAACAGTTTGCTTCGGACGCTGGGATGTATCAAATGGTCTTCCAGCAGTTCGCCTGGTGCTTGGAAGGGATCCATCCGGATGAGGCGGCCACGCTCTACCGCGAAGCGATGCAGCAGTATCCAGCACAGCGGGTGCCCTACGCCACTAGACTGGGTGCCTTGCTCAGACAGCAAAACAAACTAGAAGATGCCGCGACGGTCTATCGGGAGGCGAATCTGTACGAACCGTTGGGGAAAGTCTTGATCCAGCAGCTGCGGTGGGAGGACGCTATAGCGGTTTACCAAAAGCTCCTCCAGCAAAACACAGGCAACGTGCAATTTGTTGAGCACCACAAACTGCTGGCAAAACTACTGATACAGCAGCACCGACCAGAGGAGGCGATCGCGCTGTATCGCAAAGCCATTCAGCAGCAACCACTGCAAGCCACATTTTATGAAGGGTTTGGCGAGGTGCTGAGCGACTTGCACCGTCCAGCCGATGACTTGCTGGTGCTGTGTCGTCAAGTCATCCAAGCACGTCCTGAATATACTTACCTCTATGAGGGTTTGGTCAACGTCCTGCGCAAGCTGGGACACTTTGGGGAGGCCGAGGTGTTTTATCGTCAGTCTATCCAGCAGCAACCACAAACAGGCAGCTTTTACCGTGATCTGGGCAACATGCTGGAGCAGCAAAATCGGCTAGAGGACGCTGCCAAGGTTTACCGTGAAGGTGTCCAGAAGACGGCGGACGACTCTGGTCACGTTGATCTCCATCTGCAACTCGTCAATCTGCTCCTGCACCAGCAGAAACTGGATGAGGCGATCGCGCTCTCGCAGAAAACCCTACCAGTGGCAAATTTTCCCGATCATTATGTCCAACTAGGTGATCGTTTAGCCAAACAAAACCGACTTAAAGAAGCGAATGCACTCTATGAACAGGTGACGGCAGTTTATCGTGAGCAGTTACAATTTTATACAGAAGCTTCCTACGCCCGTTTTAATGATCCCTTTCGCTACGCCCAGCTTGCGGCACAATTAATCGACGTGCTGGTAAAGCAGAACAAACTCCCAGAGGCGATCACCATCACCCGTGAGTTTCAACTCCCTCGTTCCTATCCCTTTCAAGATGGGTTAGACTCCTCTCTGCTTCACAGTCTGGTGCAGCACAGACGGGTTGCGGAGACCATCGCGCTCTGCCGACAGAAAATACAGCAAGAACCTGTGAATTATTTCTGGTTTGAGTCCCTGGGCTACCTTTTAAGGCAACAAAAGGCGGTGCCTGAAGCAATCGCGCTTTACCGTCAGTGGCTGCAACAAGTGCCCAACAGCCCGGCGATTTATCTTGCCTTGGGGGACACCTTCAAGCAACAACAGCAGTTAGAAGACGCCATCACTCACTATCGTCAGGCCATCCATCTCGACGCCGACTCTGCCGCTGCGTATCTTAAATTGGGCAATGCTTTGAAGGCGCAACACAAGACTGAGGAGGCGATCGCTGCCTACCGTCAGGCCATCGTACTGCAGCTGGAACAACCTGATGGACCGATCGCGTTCGGTCGCTTGTTAAAAGAGCAGCACAAACTAGAGGAGGCGATCGCCGTGTATCACCAGGCAACGCTTCAAAGGGAAAACGGGTTTCTTTACATCGAGTTAGGCACTAGCTTGAGCAGTCAGAATCACCTTGGCGAGGCGATCGCAGCGTATCAAAAAGCTTTGAGGCTGGCGGACTTGCCAAAATCGATGGGAGAGGAACTGGGACTAGCAGCCAGTTCCCATGTGCTGGCTCACAATGCGGTGGGTGAACTTTTGCAGCAGCAAGGTAAATTATCAGAAGCCATTGGCGAATACAAGCAGTCACTAAGACTTGATTCAGAGTTTGCGCTTGCCCAACAAAATCTTCAGTCAGCGGAACAGCAACAGCGCCCAAAGGGTTCTTGATCCTAATGGGGGTTGAGATGCAGCAGAGGGTAGGACATTACTGCCCTACCCTCTGCTGCAAAACCAAATTGTGTACAGTGACTTTTTATTTGTCGTGGAGACAAATTAGTGTCATTAAAGAAGCAAAGCTAAACCTGGCTTGCTTCTGTGCCTAAAGCTAATTTGGCAATCCCAGGTACATGATGCTATGTGGTCGAGTAAACTCTCTCTGCAAGCATGTAATAGAGGGGATTTCACTCAGCGACATGAATTTGTCTTGGTGTCATTTAATTTGGCACTGTACAGCAGTTCATGGTTAGGATAAAGGGCTGTAAAGGAGGTTATGACCGCTTACTCAAGCACGATCCGAAGCAGATGACCATCAGGATCTGACATGAGAAAGCCCTGCTTGAAGCCTAATACGGGTTCTGAAACCACTACGACTGGGGACATCATCGAAGATGAGAGTGCTAGCTGCTGGGCTGCGGTTGTGGTCTTTTGCACCACGATCGTGGTTTGGCAGACCCACAAATCATTGGGCT
>ENA-ORBV01007953-ORBV01007953.1-microbial-mat-metagenome-genome-assembly--contig:-NODE-7953-length-18007-cov-4.436921_pt1 | contig 18007 bp, 16 predicted proteins | sample MGYA00237777_ERZ505514 | MGnify/ENA primary metagenome ERZ505514 (study PRJEB26160, sample SAMN06269048) | microbial mat metagenome | isolation source: Oligotrophic lake microbial mat | place...
GACCAGGATGGCAACGGCAGGTGCTGCGGCGAGATAGGTTTTCTTGATGCCGGCCACGTAGAGCAGGGCGATGACAGGGATAACGAGAGCAACGGCGGTGCCGAGGTCAGAGACGAGGACAACCCCTGAGAGGACAATCAGAGTCATGGCAGCGGGCATCAAGGTGTAGCGGCTGTTCAAGGCGGGCATGCGCCTGGTGAGGAAGTAGGCCACGAAGACGATGAGTGCGGGCTTGGCGAACTCAGACGGCTGCAACTGGAAGAAGGGAAGGCGGATCCAGCGGTGAGCGCGGCCATCCATGAAGTAGGCAATAGGCAGCAAGGCTATGACGAGGCCCAGAGGGATGAAAGCCCAAACGGGGTCTTTTAGCAAGAGGTAGTTCTGTCGCTTCAGATACATCAGCAGGAAGAAGGAGACTACGGCGGCGGCGAGTTGACGCAGAAAGGGTTCCTCCATGTTGCCGCCACGGATGGCAGTGGTGATGGAGGTGGCGCTGTAGACCATGATGAGGCCGAAGCAGGTCATCATGAGTACGGTAAAGAAGAGTGTCCAGTCAGTTAGTTTACGAGCCATTAGATTGCCTCTACCAGTTGGCGGAAAACGTCTCCGCGATGTTCATAACTTTTGAATTGGTCGTAGCTGGCACATGCCGGAGCCAGCAGGACGGTATCGCCCGGTTGTGCCTGATTCACGGCGGAATGGATTGCGGTTTCAAGGGTGCCGCAGATGTCGATGTGGGTGTGGTCTTTTAATTCTTTTTCGATGATTGAGGCGGCGCTTCCAATCAGGAGTGCAGCCTTTGCTTTTTGCTTGAGCTGGGGGGCAAGGGGCAGGTAACTGCCGCCTTTGTCGAGGCCTCCCAAGATGACCCAGAGGGGCCCAGGCAGGGCTTCGAGAGCCTTGAGCGTCGCGTCGACGCTGGTTGCTTTTGAGTCGTTGTAGAACTTGATGCCGCGGACTTCTCTAATGAACTCAAGACGGTGTTTGACGCCTTTGAAGGTGGTGACGGCTGCGGCGATGGACTCGTGAGATGCACCTGCAAGTGAGGCAAGAGTGGCTGCCGCCATGACGTTCTCGAGGTTGTGGCCGCCGGGGAGGGGAACTTCACTTACAGGCATCAGCGGCTTGCCGAAGAGCTCGATCCCGTTAGCTGACACTTGGGCTGATTCGCCGCAGAAGCGGGCGATTTGAGCATTGGTTGTGTAGCCGTTGCTGATGGCGTTTGAGGCATTGAGGACGGCCCAATCGCCAGAACGTTGATTGCGGAAAATGTTTCCCTTCGCTTTTGCGTATTCTTCGATCGAACCGTGACGGTCGAGGTGGTTCGGGGTGACGTTTAATACGGCTGCGATCTGAGGGTGGAAGCGGTGGATCGTTTCGAGCTGGAAGCTAGAAAGTTCAAGAACATTCCACTGGAGGAAGTTTGAGGTGGCGATCATGTCGGTGGCAGCAAAGCCGATGTTTCCGCCTACTTGAGAGGGGACGCCGGCTGATTTAAGGATGTGGCCGACCAGTGAAGTGGTGGTGGTTTTGCCATTAGATCCGGTGATGGCGAGGATTGGCCCGGTGAGGAATTCACTGGCGAGTTCGATCTCGCCAACAACAGGGATGCCGCGACGCATAGCGGCCTGAGTGAGCGAGTGGCTTAGTGGGACACCGGGAGATATAACGAGGGTGTCGACACCTTTCAGATCCGCCTCGCGGTCTCGACTAAATAAGATTTCCGAATTATCCACAAGGTTTTGCACAATTGGTAGGTCGGAGATGTTTCTACTGTCAACACCTGTAACTTTGGCACCCTTCGAACGCAAAAGCTGGATGGCACCCACGCCGCTTTTGGCTAGGCCGAGAACCATGAAATGTTGTCCGTTGAAGTGCATCGTTGTCTATCTAAGTTTGAGTGTGGCGAGAGCGAAGAGAGCCATGAGGAGGCCCAAGATCCAGAAGCGGGCAATCACCTTTGATTCTTTCCAGCCGAGTAATTCGAAGTGATGATGAATCGGGGCCATTTTGAAGACGCGTTTGCCGCGCAGTTTGTAGCTGCCGACCTGAATGACGACGCTGAGGAGTTCCATGACATAGACACCGCCGATGAAGGGGAGTAGCAATTCCTGTTTGATCAGAACAGCTACAGTGCCCATGCTGCCACCGAGGGCGAGGGAGCCTACGTCACCCATGAAGACTTCGGCCGGGTGAGCGTTGTACCAAAGGAAGCCGAGGGAGGCGCCGATCATGGTGGCGCAGAAGATGGTGAGTTCGCTTGAGCCGGGGACACGCTGCAGCTCAAGGTAGGTGGCGAATTCGCGATGGCCGGCTAGATAACAGAGGGCAGTCATGGCCGAGGAGGCAATGATCATAAGGCCGATGGCGAGGCCGTCGAGGCCATCGGTGAGATTGACTGCGTTGGTGGAGCCGACCAGGACGAGGACCATGAAGACATAAAAAGGGGCGAAGGCGATGGCGAAGGTCCAGGGGTTGTGGGCAAAAGCGTCGATGACGAGATCTGGTTTGAAGGCCTTGAAGAAGGGCACGTTCATCGCAGTGGTGTACTGCCCTTTGGCGTTCATGAGGAGAAGGACGAAGCCGATGGCCATGGCGACCAAAACCTGAAGAGCAAATTTCTGACGAGCGGTTAGTCCCAAGTTGCGCATCTTTTTCATCTTGGTGTAGTCGTCGTAGAAGCCGATGGCACCGAAGCCGACGAGGCTGCCCATGGCTATCCAAATGTAGACATTGCGGAGATTGGCCCAAAGCAGAGTTGGCACCAGGATAGAGATGACAATGAGCAGGCCACCCATGGTGGGTGTGCCAGCCTTGGCTTGATGAGACTGGGGGCCGTCTTCGCGGATGAACTGGCCGATCGACATTTCGCGCAGCTTGCGGATCATCCAGGGGCCGAGGAGCAGCGAGATCATGAGGGCGGTGATTAGTGCGAAGGCGGTACGAAAGGTGACATAGCCGAAGAGGCGCAGGGGACCAAAGACAGGCTGAAGAGTTTCAAAGAGGAGCCAGTAGAGCATGGTGTCAGGCCAGAAACCTCTCGAGGGCTAACTCCACGCGGGTGCCACGTGAGCCTTTAAAGAGGATGGTGTCGCCAGGTTGGGCGATGGATTTCAAAGCAATTCCGGCTTCTTCGGGGCTTTCAAAAAAGCACGCGGCGCGTGCTGACAGACCAGCTTTCATTGCTGACTCGATTGTGAATCGAGCCGCGCCGCGTATCCCAAGTAGCACAGAAAAACCACTCTCCACTGCATAGCGACCTATGTCAGAGTGGAGAGGCTCGGCCCAGTGGCCAAGTTCGCGCATCTCACCCAGCACCGCAATGCGGCGGCCTGGCGCGGTATCGCGCAGCAGATCGAGCATCGCCTTGGCGGCGTCCGGGCTTGAGTTGTAGCAATCGTTCCAGATCGTCATGCCCTGATGCTCGAACTTTTGAGTTCGCATTTTGGGCGGTTCGATCGTGCGAGCGGCTTCGCTGAGTTGACGCAGGGGAACACCCCAAAGGCGTGCGACAGCGACGCCGGCCGTAATATTCAAGACTCCGATCCGGCCGGGGATCCTGGAGTGGAAGGGCTGTGCGTCAATGTGGAAGCTGGCACCTTCAAGACTGAAAGAAATTTGGGTAGCGCGTGTTTTTGCAGCTTGGCCGAGGCCGAAAGTTTCGACCCTTGCTTTGGTGGAGGAGGCGAAGGCGGCGACGCGCGGGTCGTCGGCATTTAGGATGGCTACGCCGTCCTGGGGAAGAGACTCGATGAGTTCGCGCTTAGCGGCGGCTATGCCCTCGATGTTTTCGAAGTTCTCGATATGGGCATGGCCGACGTTGGTGACCAAACCAATTTGAGGACGGGCGATTTCGCAGAGGCGGGCGATCTCGCCCGAATGGTTCATACCCATCTCGAGCACAGCGGCTTCCGAGTTATCGGAGATACACAGGATCGAGAGAGGAAGACCAATATGGTTATTAAAATTGCCAACCGTTTTGCTGGTGGGGATAGCTATGCTCAGCAGGGTTGAGACAATTTCTTTAGTGGAAGTTTTGCCGGCGCTGCCGGTGATTCCGACGACTGTTTTGCCCCAAGCCTTGCGAGTTGCGGCGGCGAGGACCCGGAGGGCATCGAGAGTGTTGGGTACAACGAGCTGAGGGCCGCTTGCGTTTTCGACCTTGTATTCGACGAGGGCGGCTACGGCACCGAGTTCGAAAGCGTTTGCTACGAAGTTATGGCCATCGACCTGTTCGCCGGGGAAGGCGATGAAGAGATCGCCGGGGTGGACCTCGCGCGAGTCGATTGCATAACCTGTGATGGCGGCATCGGCAGCGGGGATGTCGATGGCGAGTATACGGGCGATTTCGAAAATAGAGAGCGTCATACGGGCTGCTCCTTTTCGTAGCCGAGAGAAGCGAGGGCGCGACGAGCGACCAGACGATCATCAAAGGGGTGTTTGGTCTTGCCTACGATCTGATAGTCTTCGTGGCCTTTACCGGCGAGGATGACGATGTCACCAGGACGTGCCATGGCGAGGGCTTTGTTGATGGCCTTTTCGCGATCTGGCTCGACAGTGAGGGGAGTATCGAAGCGACGGAGGCCAACCATGGCGTCGTTCATGATGTCGAGGGGATCTTCTGTGCGGGGGTTGTCGCTGGTGAGAACGACGTGGTCTGACGCTTCAGCAGCGGCGGCACCCATCAGGGGACGCTTTGAGCGATCGCGATCGCCACCACAGCCGAAGAGGGTAATGACCCGTGAAGGCTTGAGCGCGCGTGCGACGCGGATGGCGTTGCGGATTGCATCGTCGGTGTGGCTGTAATCGACTATGGTGAGGAAGGGCTGGCCGGCGTCGACACGCTCGAACCGGCCGGGGACGCTCACGCAGTTTTCAATGCCTTTTTGGACGGCATCGAGTGGGATGCCTGCGCCGAGGGCGGCGCATGCAGCGCCAAGAATGTTTGAGACGTTTACGTCTCCCAGCATCGGCGAGTGGATCTTCCGGGTGCCGTATGGAGATACCAGATCGAAGGTAACGCCGTCGAAGCCGGTGCGGATGTTGATGGCTCGGACAGTTGTTGGTGGGGAGGACTCGCGCAGGGCAAAGCTCCAGAGAGTCGTCGCGGGGTCGATGGGAACGCGGCGGGCGTATTCGTCATCGAAGTTGAGCGCAGCTATGTTTGGGGGAGGCGCGTCCTGTCCACGAAAGAGTTCACATTTGGCGGCGAAGTAGGAGTCCATGTCGCCGTGGAAGTCGAGGTGGTCGCGGGTGAGATTGGTCCAGATAGCGGCACGGAAATGCATGCCCCAGACGCGACCAAGGGCGAGGGCGTGCGATGAAACTTCCATGGCGACGGCGTTGTCGGCTGCGCCCTGGGAGAGCAGTTCGGCGAAGTGTTCGTAGAGTTCGACGCTCTCGGGCGTGGTGTTGACGCTTGCGAGGATGCGCCTACCGATTCGGTATTCGATGGTGCCAAAGAGCCCCGAGTTTGCGCCTGCCGCTTCGAGGATGGAATTGAGGATGTATGCCGTGGTGGTTTTGCCGTTAGTGCCGGTGACGCCGAAGAGCGATAGCTTGCTGCGCGTGGGGTCTTCGTAGAAACGGCGCGCAATGAGGGCGAGGGCCTTGCGGGCTTCTACGACCTGAATCCAAATGGATTCAAAGCCTGGCAGGGAAGGCAATTCACTGAGGATTGCGATTGCGCCCTTATCGACGGCTGATTGCGAGAAGTTGCGGCCATCGAAGTTGGCGCCGGCGAAGGCGCAGAAGAGATTGCCGGTGAGGATTTTGCGTGAATCGAAATGGACCCCGGTCGACACACGTGTTGCGAGCTCTGCCGCAAGGGGAGCGGCGAGGGAAATGCCCTCAGTGAGTTCAGCGATCGTCCGTGGAGTGAGATTCAAGTCTGGTTCTATTCCTGTTTCTTTTCCCTAGCGCCCAAAGCGCAATTTAATCTTTTGTCCATAAGCGACTGGTTCCCCAGCAGCAGGGATTTGGGATCTTACAAGCCCGCTGCCGGAGGGGTCAATGCGGAAGCCGCTCTTGCCGGCGACTTCGAGTACCGTACGAAGGGTCATACCGGAGAAGTTTGGAGTTACCAAGCTGGACTTAGTAAGTGTGGAGCCGGAGTTTTCCACTTCTTCCACAGGTTTTTCCTCAGTGAGGATTGCTTCGGGCGCATCATTGACGGCAAGCGCAACTGTTGGTTCGCTTTTCGGATCGTCTGGCAGATCTTTGGGAATGCTCAAGATACGCAAGGCAGATTCAGTGACTTTGCTAAATACGGGAGCGGCCACAGCCCCTCCGTATTTTGTTGATCCGTTGAGGGTAATGATCGTTACCAGCCTGGGATCGTTTACCGGGGTGAAGCCCATGAAGGATGCGTGGTACTTGTGCAGGTATACCTTGGTCTTTGGGTCGTAGATCTGGGCTGAGCCGGTTTTGCCGCCGACGGAGTAGCCGCGAATTTTTGCGCTCTTGCCTGTGCCGGCGAGTACGACGTGCTCCATCATCTTGCGCATTTGGACGACGGTATCTGGTGAGAGGATCTGCTGAGAAGGTTCAACAGGGATCTCGAAGCTGGCACGGCGGAGCTGGTATCCGTTGAGTTGTGGAGGTGAGACCTGGCGGACGAGCCTTGGCTTTACAAGTCTGCCGCCGTTGGCTATGACCGAGACTGCCTGGCCGAGCTGAGCTGTGGTGGCCATGATTTCATGGCCCATAGCGACAGAGCCGATGGAGCTTTTGCTCCATTTGGAGAGGCGGAGAACGCGACCGGAGGATTCGCCCGGGAGGGGAAGGCCAGTGCGAGAGCCAAAGCCAAAGAGCTTGATGTAATCGAAGAATTTCTTCTCGCCCAGTTCCTGGCTAACGCGGATGGCGCCGATGTTGCTGGACTTGGCAAGGATGTCTTCTACGGAGAGGTAGCCGTAAGGATCGTGATCGTGAATGACGCGGCCGAAGAGATTGATCTTGCCGTTGCCGCAGTGATATCCAGTGGTGGGCTTGACCAGCTTTTCTTCGATGGCGCCAGCGATGGTGAAGACCTTAAAGACAGAGCCGGGCTCGATGGGGCTTTGTACGGCCAGGTTTTGACGGGCCTGCATGTCGATGACTTTGTCGTTGGGGTTGTAGCTGGGGTAGCTGGCCATGGCGAGCACGTCGCCGGTGTGAGGATCCATGATGATGGCACGACCAGTCCAGCAACTGTTTTCTACTACGGCTTCCTCCAGAAGTTTTTCGAGTTCGTACTGAACACGATAATCGATAGTGAGGGTGACGTCGTTGCCGGCGACGGGCTCGACTTCGATGACGCTTTCAAAGCCGCGGTGGCGGACGTCGGTAACCATGCTGGCGTAGCCGGGACGGCCGGAGAGTTCGTCTTCGTGGCCTTGTTCGATGCCGCCGTTACCGCGTTTTTCAAAGTCGACTCCGCCGAGGATGTGGGCGGCGAGTTGATCGTTGGGGTAAACGCGAATGGATGAGGATTCAAACTGGATCCAGCCGAGTTTGAGACTCTTGAGGCGTTTGACCTGATCCTGGGTGAGTTGTTCGGCAACCTTGAAGTAGCCGCGCTTTTCTTCGACCTTTGCTTTGAGCTCGGTGAGCAGCTTTTTCTGGTCGATGTTGAGGATTTCCGAAAGCAGCGCAGCGGCAATTTCGGCGTTGGGGAGCTGGGCCGGATTGACGATTACGGTTTCGACGGGAACACTGATGGCAAGGACATGGCCGTTGCGATCATAGATGGTGCCGCGGTGGGCAGGGATTTCAACAAGGCGAGTTTGTTGTTGCTCGGCTAGTTCAGCATAGAAGTCATGCTTGACGATTTGGACATAGAAGAGTCTTGCGACGACGGCCAGGCCCCACAGAATGAGCAGACGCAGCAGCCAGCGCGCTCGACGTTCGACGGCTGGATGAATTGGACTAACCATTCGCTGCACCTTTCAGAATGAGAAAAAATCAAGTAGAAGGCACTCGTTTGCTTGAGCGCCGGAATGCCTTCTACTTGCCGGAGGGGAGGCTGTTCATGGCGTAAGAACCCTTGGGCGTGAGATGCTGCACCATGTTGGGTGCAGGGTCGATCAGATCCTGGTTGTTAGCCAATTGTTCGAGAGTCTTTAGATTTGTGTGACGGGCTTCGAGGGCACGAAGCTCGGCAATTTCGCGCTGGAGCTGGGACTGCTCGTCGCGCAACTGATGTACAGTCATGCCGGCGACCATGCGGTATGCGCCGGGGAGGAGGAGGCCGGTGAAGAGGAGAGCGACAGTGATGACGGCACCGGCGGCCCGCCAGGAGCTTTTTTGCTGACCGGGGTCATTGGCACGGACGACCATGGAGTTGTCGATGGCCTTTGCTTCGAAGTAGAGGTCTTCGCCGGGGAAGGCCGGAAGCTTACGGAAAGCATTGGCGTTTGAACGCGAGCGAGCGTGGGTGCGCAGGCGCTGGGGGCGAGCGGTGAGCTGATCTTGTCCGGTATAAGATTCGTGGGCCAATGCTGACATAAATTCCTCCAAAGTCACTAATTACTAAACTGCTAACCATTCAAGAGCCCGTAACTTCGCGCTACGCGAGGCTGGGTTGATTCTTGTTTCCTCGTCACTTGGTTTGACCACATGCTTAGTCAGGATTTTGGCCTGACCGGCACGTTGAAATTCCTGGAAGCGCTGCTTCACAATTCGGTCTTCTGAACTATGGAAGGTCAACGCTACTACTCGAGCGCCAGGCGCCATCAAGGCCGGCAGCGATTCGAGCAGCGCTTTCAATTCTTCGAACTCACGGTTCACATACAGCCGCAACGCCATGAAGGTTTTAGTTGCCGGCGAAATCTTTGTGTCCCGGGCCCCGGCCCCGTGACCAGCTAGCTGGGCAAGCTGTCTGGTGCTTGTAATGGGCCTGGCCCGGACCACTGCTCTGGCTATTGCCCGCGACCTCCATTCTTCGCCGTACTCATAGATGAGGTTGGCGAGTTCTTGTTCGGAGAACGTGTTGACCACGTCCGCCGCAGTAAGATCTGTTTCCGAGTCGCGAGACATCCGCATGTCTAAGGGGCCATCGAGCCGGAAGGAGAAGCCGCGTTCGGGCTCGGTCAGCTGTTTCATGCTGACGCCGAGATCGAAGAGCATTGCATCCAATCGACCGATTCCCATATCCTCAAACCTTTTCGGGAAAGTAGAGAAAACCCCCTGGGTAGGCCGGATTCGCGCAGCAAATTCGCGCGTATTCTCGACCGCCTCGGGGAGACTTTCGCCATCCCGATCATTCATTACCAGGACGCCGGTATCGAGGAGGGCAGCTATTTGTTTAGAATGCCCCCCAAGGCCGGCCGTCATATCTGCCACCCGGCTCTCTTTGCGAAGAGCCAGGTACTCGATCACCTCCGCGGACATCACCGGGAAGTGGGCCATCTTTTTACTAACGCAGACCTAGCTGGCGTAGCCGTTTTGCGACATCCGCCGGATTAGCCTGATCCGCTTTCTTGCGTCGCGCCTTAAAGCGCTCTTCGGTAATTACTGATAAGTGGTCACCTTCTTTGCCGATGTGGCAGGCAACAGGTAACTCGGAGAGTTTGAGCCGTTGTCGAAGGGCGGGGGGGAGGAGGATTCGGCCTTCGACGTCGGGCGAAACATCGGCACCGAGATCTCGCATTCGAAAAATAGTGTCTTCCGCATAGTCCTGATGCTCTGGCTGGAGGGCCAAGTTATCGAGAAAAGTACACTGCTTCAGAAAGGAGTCCCGGGTGTATATTTGAATTTCGAGTTCGTCGTATGAAGTTAAAAAGAACTGTGCACCCAAGGTGCTCATATATGTCAGAAAGTTGGCTGGGATCTTCAGACGACCCTTGGCATCGACAGAGCAGTCTTTGTAAGCCAAAGGGGCTTGATCCCCGGGTTGGAGTTGCTCTGCCATTTTTCGTTTCTGAGTGATTTGGGATTTTCGGCCACTTTCGGCCACCGATCACAAATTGAGTGTACGTGTAATCCATCAAGGATTCAATAGCCCTGTGAAGTTTTTTTGCGTATCCCCATGGGGGTAGAAGTCTTCGTATTTTGTTCGACTTAGCGGAATGAGTTGGAATGTGGCTGTTGGGTGTGGGTTTGGTACATTGAGAAGGCAATGATAGGCCAGTCTTTATATGACATTCATCCCGGCGAGGAAATGCCGGAGATTGTTCGGATGATTGTTGAGATCCCGATGGGGTCGGCCAACAAGTACGAATATGATGGGGAATTTGGGCTATTTCGCCTGGATCGATCCCTCTATGCTTCGGTGCACTATCCGGGGGATTACGGGTTCATACCGGGCACGCTTGCCGAGGATCACGACCCGCTGGACATTTTGGTGCTGATATCGAACCCCAGCATTACGGGCTGCATGATGTATGTGCGCCCGGTGGGGATCCTGAACATGATCGATAGCTCGGAGCGCGACCAGAAGATTTTGGCCGTGCCGACCCGGAATCCGCGGTTTGAGCAGATCCATACGATCGACCAGGTGTTTCCGCATACACGTCGTGAGATCGAGCACTTTTTCACGATCTATAAGGAGCTTGAGGGCAAGCGTACGGTGATGGAAGGCTGGGGTGGCCCGAAGGAAGCGCGTAAGGCGATTCTGGAATCGCGTCAAAGCTATATGGAAGCGATTGAGTCTGCGGCAGCAAAGCAGAAAGAGTTGAATGGGTAATTTGAGTGGAAAGGCCGCCCTGGTAACTGGGGCGGCTTCTGGTATCGGGCTCGCTGCGGCGGATGCGCTGGAGGCGGCCGGGGCGGTTGTTTATCGCGCGGATCTTGCTTACGGGGATTATTTGGCTCTGGACGTGCGGGTTGAGGGGGATTGGGAACGAGTTGTGGCCGGAATTCCCAGGCTGGATGTGTTTGTGCATTCGGCGGGGGTGGCTAGCGGGGGGATGATTGAGCGCACTTCGCTTGAGGAATGGCGCCGGGTACTGGATGTGAATCTGACTGGGGCGTTTTTGGGGTTGAAGTTTGTGATGCCGCTGATGAAGCAGAATCTTGAGGGCGGAAGTGTGGTGCTGATTGGGTCGGCTTCGGGGTTTAAGGCGGTGGCTGGGGCTGCGGCTTATTGTTGTTCAAAGGCGGGGCTTGCGATGCTGGCGAAATGTGCGGCTCTTGAGGGGAAAGAAGCTAAGGTTCGGGTGAACTGGATTGCGCCGGCGGGCGTAGTGACGCCGATGTGGAAGGATCTGCCGGAGTTGCCGGATCGATCAAAGAATCCGCTGGACCGGATGGCGTTTCCGGATGAAGTGGCGGAGGCGATTTTGTTTTTGTGCGGGGAGAGCTCTGGCGGGATGACCGGGTCGGAATTGCGCTTCGACGCCGGGTACACGATTTAGTTGCAGGGATTGGTGTTGGATGTGCAGCCTCCGCTCGATCAATGCGAATCTGGTGGACGTGAACATTAGGCTCACGCATCGATGATCAGGCTTTATCTTGTCGTTGTACTTCTGCTGGCGGGCTGCCGTCATCGTAGTGGATTGCCCTTCGATGGCTCGGCTTTTCGTTTGGTTGGTCAGGGTGGGGGTGGCTTGATGCTGCCTCCTCCTGTTGTTTTTCAGTCTGGACAGAAGGAACTGTTGTTTTCGATTCCGGTGAAGGCAGGGGTTGTGAAGGGGGCTGAGTGCCGGGTAGCGAATGAGTTTTTTGAACTGAAGGTGGAGGGCGGCCGGGCTGAGTTGCGGATGCGGCAGATGGAGAATGTCGAGGAGTTGCTGGCGGCACCGGATTTGCTGGTTCAGAAGCGGTGTTTGGCCGATGCGTCTGTGCAGTTGTTACGGGAGACGATTCCAATGCGGCCGGAGTTGGGGTTGTATGGGGCTTATGGGTATCGCGCTGGCGGTGAAGGTTTGGACCTGCGGGCCGGGGTTCGATTGAAGATTGTGCGGGCGCATTTTGATCGTTTGGCTGCGGAGCGGAAGTCGGCTTTGGATGGTTATGTGGGGTTGACTACGGTGAGCTTTGATTCGTTTGAGGATGAGCGGGGGCGGGTTGGTTTTCGGTATCAGGGGGTGGATGCCAAGCCCGATTCCGTGCGGGCTATTGGGGAGGATTTGGCATTTGGTAAGGGGGCGCGGGTTTTGCCGGTTTACCGGTTGTTGATGCTTACGCATTATTTGAAGTCTGGTACGAAGCGGGCGGCGCTGGTTCTTGGGACGAGTAGTGTGGCCGAGATGCTTGGGCTAGAGAAGCGGTTGCGCGAGGATGCTGGGGAGAGTTGTGCGGCGCTGGTGGCTCGATCCAAGGGGGTTTGTTTTTCGTTTGAGGGGGAGGTGACGGTGTCGCCCGAGGTGCTTGTGCGGGTGAATGGGGAGGTTAAGGCGTTGGCCTGGGGGACTTCGCTTCGGATGTTTGCCGGGCAGGCTAAAACAGTTACGCTGCGCAGGTTCTGGGGGAAGAAGCTGCGCAGCGTTGAGGTTGAGGGGGATGCGACGGCATTGTTGAATACCGCGCTAGTTGGGGGCGATGAGGTGGAGTACCGTTAGGCCTTGACTTTCATCGCGATTGGGTCCCACTGGACCTGGCGCTTTTCGAAGTAGCTCATGTTGCTGAGTAAGGCCGGGGCGGCGGCTCGGAGGCCGAAGGTGGCGTCCTCGATTACCGGGCGGTTGTTGCGGATCGCATCGATGAAATTGGCGTGGTGGGCGTATTGTTCCGTGTAGCCAGCCGGTAGCCTATAGCTGTAGCTTGTGGAGGGGCGCATTGCGTCGGCGCTGGGCTTCTGGTCGGGATACTTCTTTGAGTACTCGCTCATGAAGTTATCTCGGACGTGCTTGGGGAAGGGCTGGAGATCGTAGCCGGGGCGGGCTTCTCTTGGGGTCGAAGTGACGGTGAATCCGCTGGATACGTCGAGGGTGATGTAGCCTTCGGTTCCTACGAAGCGGAAGCTCTGGCCACCGCCGGTGCCAGCTTCGAAGTTCACGCGGAGGGTGATCTGGTGCGCGCCGTGCTTGTCGGTCTTGGGGTAGTCGTAGAGGCCGATCATGAGATCGGGTACGTCGCGGCCGTCGTTCCAGTAGTAGGTGCCGCCGGAGGCGAAGACGCGCTCGGGGCCGTTAGAATCCATGACGTAATGGATGCCGCTGAAGAGGTGGACGAAGAGGTCGCCGGCGATGCCTGTGCCGTAGTCCTGGTAGTTGCGCCAACGGAAGAGGCGGATGGGTTCGAAGGGGCGCTTCTTGGCTGCGCCGATGAAGGTGTCCCAATCGACGGTCTTCGGTGAGGCGTCGTAGGGGATTACGTACTGCCATGCGCCTAAGGCTGAGTTGCGATCGTAGAAGGCTTCGATCATGCGGATCTCGCCGATTTTTCCTTCTTTGATGACTTCGCGGAGGCGGCTGTAGAGGATCGAGCTGACGCGCTGGCTGCCGACCTGGAGGATCTTGCCGGAAGCTTTTTCGGCGGCGATGACTTTGTGGCCATCGGCGGGGTCCTGGACCATGGGCTTCTGACAGTAGACGTGCTTGCCGGCCTTGAGGGCGTCTACGGCTTGGGTGGCGTGCCAGTGGTCTGGGGTTGCGATGATGACGGCGTCGATGTCGGGGCGGGCGAGGATCTCGCGATAGTCGCGGGTGGTCGCGATCTGCTTGCCGAAGAGTTCCCTGGCGTTGGTGAGGCGGCCTTCGTAGACGTCGGCAACAGCGACGAATTCGACACCGGGGACTGTGGAGATGGTCTTGACGTCGCCGAGGCCCATGTTGCCCATGCCGATGCAACCGACACGGATTTTGTCATTCGGCGATACCTTTTGGGCTTGGGCCAGATTGGCCACCGCGCCGCCGATGGCGCTGACTTCGAGGAATTCTCTACGGGAAGACATGATTTAATCTTAGGATATGTCAATATCTCGTCGCGCCGCTATTGGCGCATCGCTTGCGCCCTTGTTGATGGGTCAATCCCGCCAGCAGATCGCCGTCTCAACCTATTCGTTTTGGCACTTTCAAGCTGAAAAGTATCCGATTGAAAAAGTGATCGATCAGGCGAAAACTATGGGTTTTGACGGTGTGGAATTGTTGCACCGTCAGTTTGCATCGGAAGAGAAGAGCTACTTGAATAGCTTGAAGCAGAGGGCCTTTGATCAGGGACTGGCGCTGCCGATGCTGTCGATCCATCAAGATTTTGTGTCGCCGCAAGCGGCTGCGCGACAGAAGGATATCGATCATACGAAGCACTGCATCGATCTTGCGGCGCAGTTGGGGATTCCTTGTATCCGCTTGAATTCCGGGCGCTGGAAGACGATCAAAAGTTTTGACGATTTGATGAAGGCCAAAGGGGAGGAGCCACCGATTGCCGGTTACAAGGAAGCGGACGCGATTGGCTGGTGTGTGGATTCGATTCGGGCGATTCTGCCGCATGCTCAGGCGGCCGGAGTGAAGATGGCGCTGGAGAATCATTGGGGCTTGACGACGAAAATTCCGACGTTGCTTGATATTTGGAAGCGGGTAAATTCGCCCTGGCTGGGCATCAATTTGGATACCGGGAATTATCCGGACAACTACTATGAAGGCATTGCGGCGTTGGCTCCCCACGCTTCGATTGTGCAGGCGAAGACCTATTATGGCGGTGGGGTTTGGTACACGCTGGATCTCGATTACAAGAAGATTGCCGGGATTTTGAAGGCGGCGAAGTTTGGTGGGTGGGTGAGTTTGGAGATGGAGGGAAAAGAGGATGCGTCGACCGCCGTGCCTAAGAGCTTGAAGTTGTTGCGCGAGTCGTTTGCATGATAGGCGGGGCTTTCATGATAAATTTAAAATCATGAAAGCCCCAATTCAGATTCGGCGGGTGGATGTTGCGAATGATATTCGTGCGCTGGCGGAACTAATGAAGGTTTCGATTACGGATGCGGTGGCTGATGCGGTGCGAACTGGGCTTGAGAGCCAGAAAGCGAAGCTAGCCGCTGAGCGCGCTGAAAGGTGGAAAGAGGCCGACCGACTTCTTGAAGAAATTCGTCGAATGCCCAGGGTAGGAACTCCTTGGACCGACGAAGATCTTTACGATGAGGATGGATTGCCGAAGTCTCCATGGTCATAGACGCGTCGTCTTTGCTTGCGATACTGCTTGAGGAATCGGATGCCGATTACCACGAGGCAAAGATCAAATCGGCTGCCGAGCTTTGGATTAGCCCGGTGAATTGGTGGGAGGTTCAAGTTCGAATGTATCGTGCGCTTGGACAAGGTGGAGAACCAATAGTTGCTCGCTATTTGTCAAAGCTATCCATCAAGGTCGTGCCTATCGACGCTGAGCAGGCGAGTTTTGCATTCGCTGCTTTTCAGCGATTCGGTCGAAGTCCAGCGCGGTTGAACATGGGAGATTGTTTTGCCTATGCCCTGGCGAAGCAGAAGGATCTTCCCCTTTTATTTAAGGGCAACGATTTTGCCGCTACCGATGTGAAGGTGGCTTAGGCGGATTCTCCGCGGACCAGGTCTTCCCAGGATTCGCGTTCTCTTACTACTTTGAAGGTGTCGCCATCGACGAGAACTTCGGCGGCGCGGCCTCTGGAATTGTAGTTTGAGGCCATGCCGAAGCCGTATGCTCCGGCTGTTTTGACGGCCAGGAGATCGCTGCTTTCGAGGGTGGGGAGAGAGCGCTTTTTGGCGATCCAGTCGCCACTTTCGCAGACCGGTCCTACCAGGTCGACTTCCATCTTGAGTTTGTCGCTTTCGATTACCGGGACTACGTCGTGGAAGGCTTTGTAGAGGGAGGGGCGGAGGAGGTCGTTCATCGCAGCGTCGATGATTGCGAATTCTTTGCCGCCGTTGTTCTTGCGGTAGAGAACTTTCGTGAGCAGGACTCCGGCTTCGGCTACGATCGATCTGCCGGGTTCGACCATTGCGATTAGGCCTGAGGATTCGATTACCTTTCTCATGCTGGCCACGGCATCCGGGATCGAGGGGGTTTCTTCATTGTCCTGATACTTCACGCCGAGGCCGCCGCCGAGATCGATGTGGTCGATGGGGAGGCCGCTGGCCTTGAGTCGCATGACGAGGGCTAGAAGGCGCTCTACGGCTTCGACCATGGGTGCGGAATCGAGCATCTGGGAGCCGATGTGGCAAGAGACTCCGGTGACTTTGAGATGGGGTTGGCTGGCGGCGTGAGCATAGGCTTGTTCGATGACACTCATGTCGATGCCAAACTTGTTTTCCTTGAGTCCAGTCGAGATGTATTCGTGAGTGACGGGGTTTACGTCGGGGTTCACGCGCAGAGCGACGCTGGCGGTTTTTCCGGATTCGCCTGCGACGCGGTTGAGGACTTCGATCTCGGCATAGCTTTCGCAATTGAAGCTGTGGACGCCTTGCTTGATGGCGTAGCGGATTTCATCGGCGGTCTTGCCTACGCCGCTAAATACTACGTTTGAAGCCTTGCCGCCGGCGCGGAGGACGCGAAAGAGTTCGCCTCCGCTAACAATGTCGAAGCCAGCGCCTTCTTTGGCCAGGACCGAGAGGACAGCCAGGTTGGAGTTGGCTTTGACGGCGTAGCAGACGCGGCTGGGCATTCCCGAGAAGGCGTTTGCATAAGCGTGGTATCGCTCGCGGATCATGCCGGCGCTATAGACGTAAGTTGGGGTGCCGCACTGGTCGGCGATCTGAGAAAGTTCTACCCCTTCGACGCAGAGGCGCCGGTTGCGATATTCGTAATTCATTCCCTATTTCACTTTCAAAATGAGAGCGCTCTGGTCGTCGTGGATGGGGACCGCGGCGCGGAATAGATCGAGCTCGGCGAGCATCTTATTGAAGATGGAAGCGGGTGCGACCTTGCGGAATTTGCGGAAGTGGCGTTCAAGTTCGGTCTGGCCGAAGACGTCGCCTTCTGCGTTGGTCTGATCTTCGAAGCCGTCGCTGAAGAGGCCGATGCGGTCTCCGGTTTTGACTTCATGAGTGATGTCTTCGTATTCGCGGTTATCGAGCAGGCCGAGCGGTACGCCTTCGAGGTGAAGGCGGGTGACTTCGCCGTCGCGCATCAAAAGCGGGAGGCCACCGCCGGCACTGGCGAAGGTGAGTTTCTTTTCGACGGCATCCCAACGAACAAGGAGGAGCGTGACGTATTGGCCATCGACGCGGCGCTCGCAGAGACGGTCGTTCAAGACTTTCATCATCTTGGCCGGAGTGAGGCGGCGGTAGGCCATGCTGCGAAGAAGGCCTGAGACCATGGCACCGTAAAGAGCCGCTGCGGCGCCTTTGCCGCTGGAGTCGCCGAACGCAATGAGGGCGACCTTTTCTTCGATTTCAAAGACGTCGTAGATGTCTCCGGTGACTTCGCGTGCCGGGCGCATGCCCATGCCGATGTCGAGGCCGTGGATCTCCGGGGCTTCCTGCGGAAGCAGAAGGCTCTGAACGCGGCGGGCGGCCGTTAGATCGGCCTCCATGCTTTTTTGCCGGGACGCGACTTCTTCATAGAGTCTGGCGTTTTCGATGCTGGCGGCGACTTGCGGGGCGAGAAGGCCCAGGGTGCGTGAGTGTTCTTCGGTGAAGAAGTTGACACGTTCGCTTTCGATATCCATGATGCCGATGACGCGGTCGTTCACGATCAGAGGGACGGCAACTTCGCTGCGTATGCCGCTGGCGGTTTCGATATAGCGCTCGTCGGTTGCTGTATCGGCGACGCGGATGGCATGACGGGCCCTTACGGCTGCGCCGGTGACGCCACGGCTGAGAGGGATGTCTTCGGTCTTGCGTTCATCGAAGCGAAGACTGAAGCGATTCTTGAGGACCTGTTCGCCTTCATCGACGAGGAGGACGCTGAAGCCGTCGTAATGCACGAGGCTACGGACGCCGCTGGCGATTTTTTCGAGTCCTGGTATCAGAAAATTAGTAACCATCCGTGCCAATATTGCTGAATCTGGATTCGTGAAAGCGGCTTGGAAAGAGTCTTGGATTTTCTGCGGCAGTTCGCCAGATACTTCCGCAAATCGGGCTTTCGTTACATCGACAACGCCGTAATTTTTCGGTTGACCCGTTGGGAATACCCTGTCTCTTATACACATCTGACGCTGCCGACGAATAGAGAGGTGTAG
>ENA-ORBV01007954-ORBV01007954.1-microbial-mat-metagenome-genome-assembly--contig:-NODE-7954-length-18005-cov-4.794232_pt1 | contig 18005 bp, 20 predicted proteins | sample MGYA00237777_ERZ505514 | MGnify/ENA primary metagenome ERZ505514 (study PRJEB26160, sample SAMN06269048) | microbial mat metagenome | isolation source: Oligotrophic lake microbial mat | place...
GAGTTCACCATCAGAGACCTTCTCGGCGAGGTGAATCGTCTGATCCTCCCTACCAAGGCGCTCAATCTCACCTGCCAGGCCGCCAAACCGAGATAGCCAAACCTCCGCAACAAATGAAGGTTCGACCCTACTCAGCAAACAAGCGCGCGGGTCGAACGTTGTTTGAGCCTCCAAGCGAATCCGACCGAACGGTGCTCCCTGCCTCATCTTGAGGTTCCGACAGTAAGACCGCGCCTTGACTTTCTCGCTGCCACGGGCACAGAAGTAAACCGTCGAACGAGGAACACCGACACGAGAGAGGGGACCACGAACACCGCCGCCGTCCTGAGCCGACTGCTCGGGTCCACCAGCGCATTGGCCAGCAGATAGGCCACCGACGCGATGAAGATCGCCGGGACGATTGGATAACCGGGCGTGCTGAACTTCGGCACATAGCCCGGCCGACGCCGCAGCCGGTACACTGCGCCAACGCTCGCCGCGTAGAACGGCAGCATGGCGATCACGAAAGTGTCGGCCAGCGACTCGAAGCGCAGAAAAAGCACGAAGACGAAGCCGAGCGTGCCGACCAGCGCTATGGCGACATACGGCGTCTGATACTTGGGATGCACGGCGGCGACCTTCTTGAACAACATCCCGTCATCGGCCATCGCGAAGAGTACGCGCGGTGAGGTCAGCAGCACCGCACTCAGCGTGCCAAAGGTCGACAGCATCACCGTAACCGAGACGAAGATCACGCCCGGCCGCCCCAACACGACCTGTGCCACGTCGGCCGCTACAAGCTTGGACGTCCTTATCTGTTCTATGGGAAGCACGGCGAGATAGGCGAGGTTGGCCAAGCAGTAGATCACGATCACGGCGAGCGTCCCGCCGATGAGCGCCCTGGGCAGATTGCGCTGCGGGTCTTTGACCTCACCGGCCACGTAACTGAGGTCACCCCATCCATCGTAGGCCCAGAGCACGGAGACCAGTGCCAGTCCGGCGCTGCCCATGGCGAAACTCCCCTCGGGAACAAGTGGAGTGAAGTGCCCGCCGGTCTTCGGAATGCCTAACGCCAGCGCGGCGACAATAATGAAGGCCAGCCCGCCGAACTTGGCGATCGTGGTGACGTTGGTGATCGCCGTGCCCCACTTGACGCCGACAATATTGAAGGTCGCCGTGAGCGCGATGGCCGCCGCTGCCACATAGCGCGCATACTGATCGTACGGGGCGATGGTCGGGTCGACGCCCAGCACCCGCACGAAGTACTCGGCGAATGTGATGGCAATCGCGCCTAACGCGGCGGCGCGCACCATGGTGAGTTGGCCCCAACCGAAGAGGAAGGCGTAGGCGCGCCCCCACCCCTCGCGAAGAAAGGCGTAGAACCCCCCCGTATGCGGAAACTCGCTCGCCACTTCGGCCAGCGTGAGCGCGCCACACAACGCGAACACGCCGCCGACCACCCAGATGGACATGAGCGGCAGTGGCCCGGGAATCTTGTCGGCAATTCCGGCCGGGGAGCGGAAAATCCCCGAACCGATGGTCGACCCGATGCAGATCGCAACGGCGCTCCAGAGACCAATCCGTCGAGGAAGTGCGCCCGACGGGGGGGCGCTCGTTTCGGCGCGCGAAGAGGGGGTAGTGGGTGTTGGCATGGTCGGCAATGCTACGACATGGGCTCGAATTCGGGGAGTGGGACGTTGAAACCATGTCTGCGTGCATACAGCTTTCCCCATGGGGAATACTCCCCATTCATCACCCGGTTCTCGCGTGCTGCCCTCTTCGGTCTCCGATCTGCTCTTCTTCCTCGCCGTTCTCATTTGTGCCATTGCGCAGGTCGCCGTGGTGCGGGCGGCGCTCGCCGGCCGCACGCCCGGCGCGTCGACGTCTCCCCGCGCGCAGGTGCGCGAATTCTTCTGGGTCGCCCTGCCCGCTGTTCTCCTGGTCTTCGTGTTCTTGTGGACGTGGCAGTCACTTCCAGGCCGTACGTCCGACCACTCCCCCAACATCTCACCGGTGTCGCGGGCGAGTGCGACTGAACGGTCCGGCCCGGTCGGCCAACTGACCCGCCAGCCGACCCGCCAACTGTCCCGCCACCAGGCCGACCAACCGATCGACCAACCGATCGACCAACCGATCGACCAACAAAACGCCAGACAGGCCGACGCGCGGGAGACCACATGAGGGGCATTCGCCGCCTGGCTTGGGTCTCACTCGCCCTCGGATTCGGGCACATCGTGTTCGGCGCTATCGTGCGGATTACCGGATCGGGGCTCGGCTGTGGCGATCACTGGCCCAAATGCCACGGCGACTGGTTTCCACCTCTCGAGCGTACCGACCTGATCATCGAGGTGTCGCACCGCTACTTCGCCGCGACACTCTCGCTGGCGATAGTGGCGCTCCTGATTGTGACGTGGTTGCGGCGCCGCGAGCCGGGCGTGTCGGGCGCTAACGGCGTGCTGCGGGCGGTGGCGCTGAGCGCCTTCCTCGTGATTTCCGCAGCGCTCTTCGGAGCGGTGGTGGTCAAGCTCGAGTTGACCAACAAGATGGTGATCGTGACACACCTGACGATTGCCATGATGTTGTTAGGCGCGCTGCTGGTGGCGATTGTACGGGCGGGGGGGCCCCCCCGACTTCCAGAATACGCACAATTCGCCGACGGCACGTCATCCTTCGAGCGCAGCCCGTACCGTTCCATTGCGCCATGGATCGCATCGAGAACGAGCGCCCGCGGCGCGCTCATCGCCGCCGGGTTGGCCTTCGCGGCGCTCGTATTCGGCGCGCTCACCGCACACATCCCCGGGGCCAACGCAGCCTGCCAGGGCTTTCCCCTCTGCCGAGGCGGGCTGCTCCCGACCGCCCCCGCGCAGCATATCCAGTTCGTACATCGCCTCATCGCCTTCGCCCTGTTCTTCCATCTCATCGGCCTGACCATCACCACCGGCCGACGCGGGGAGAAACGGCTGGCCGCCTTCGCCAAGATCACGGTCGCGCTCTGCCTGCTGCAGATTGTTGTCGCCGCCGCGATGGTCGAACTACAGCTTCCCCCTGTTTGGCGATCCATGCATGAAGCAGTTGGCACGTTGCTCTGGATCGCCATCTTCCTCTTCGCGATCGTCGCCCGCCGCAGCTCGATCGGTCTCGAAGGCGCGGCGGTGAGCGCGGTTCGTCCGCCAGTGCCCGGGTTGGGCGCCCGGGCCCGCGCATGACCGAGCTCGTGGTGAGCGCCTCGGGTTGGGCAAGCCTCATGAAGGACTTCGTTTCCCTTACGAAGCCGCGCATCATCTCGCTTCTGCTGGTGACGACCGTCGCCCCCATGTTCGTGGCCGGCGACCCCTCGTGGCTCAGCGTACTGATCGTGTCGGTGGGCGGTTATCTCATGGCCGGTGGTGCAAACGCGGTCAACATGTACATGGACCGCGACATCGACGACATCATGTCGCGCACCCGGTTGCGCCCCATTCCCAGCGGACGCATGGCCCCCATCGTGGCGCTCGCGTTCGGCGTGGCACTGGCGGTGCTTGCCACCTGGCTGCTCGGCCGCTTCGTGAACGTACTGACCGCGACGCTCGCGTTAGGCGGTTTCTACTTCTATGTCTTCATCTATACCCGCTGGCTCAAGCGCACCTCGCCCCAGAACATCGTGATCGGAGGTGCCGCCGGCGCCTTTCCTCCGCTGGTCGGGTGGGCGGCCGCCACCGGACATCTCGATCTCACCGCGCTCTATCTCTTTCTCATCGTGTTCTACTGGACGCCACCACATTTCTGGGCCCTGGCGCTGCTCAAGCAGAAGGACTACGGCAAGGCGGGTGTACCCATGGCGCCCCTCATCTGGGGCGAGCGCGAAACGATGAACCAGATGCTCTGGTACACGCTCATTCTCCTTCCGCTCACCCTCCTTCCCGTCGTTTTCGGCGCCTTCGGCCTCATTTACCTCATCTCTGCGTCGGTACTTGGCGCCCTGCTGCTGCATGGAGTCCTTCGCATCAGACGCGAGGCGATCTGGACGAAGGCGGCGTGGTGGACGTACAAGTACTCCCTGCTCTATCTCGCCCTGTTGTTCGTGGCGATGGTGGTTGACCGGCAGGTGTTGCGTTAGGCGTCGCTGCGCGGTGCCCCACGTCGCCTCCACGACGCCCCCCACGCCGCCCACGCGCACCACGCCCACTCGCACCACGACCACGCGCAGCACGACCACGCGCAGCACGGCCCCCCACGCGCACCGTGCGCTCCCGTCCCTTACGCGAGATGACGAATCCAGACTTCTTCAGTACCGACGAGTTTCTCACCGTGCGAATCGGCGCCCCTCCAGGGCAGCCGGAGCGATTCATGCTTGTCGGCCGACCGCGTAGTGGACTTGTACGGGTGCGCGAATGGACCACCGACTCGTACAACACGGTCGGCGCCGACTTCGACGTCGACCCACTCGAGCTCCTGAGCGAGATCGACAGCGCCTACGCGTCGGCCCTGGAAGTGACGCCGGAGATCTATCGTATCCGGCTCTGGCTGCACGACATCGGCGGCTAGCAAGCTGCCTCTTCGCGCTGCCGTGAATTAGAAGCGCCCGCAGCCGCAGCTCCCCGGGCCGCAGCCTGGTCCTTCGGAAGGGACGGGTGCGCCCTCGCTCCCCTTCATCATCAGCCCCAGTCCCCCCGAAATCACGCGCCGCACAGGCGCTCCTGTCGCGGGGTGCGTCTCGAGTGGAGCGTCGCTGAAGCCCTGTCGCACTTCGAACCGATCGGGGATGGCTCCACCTGCGGCGGGCACGGTCTCGTACAGATATGTCGGCATTCCAGTGTCCCCTCGTTGGTGCGTTTCACACGGTAGCGATACACTCTCGTATGGATCAAGTCGCCTCGAGTGACCCAACCTGCAGAGTCACAAGCGAGCTGACCGATCGATCATTTAACGACTGGTCCTCGCCATTCGTTGTCTGGCCTTGCGGTCAGTTTTGAATGTCCGATTGATCGGTTCAGTGGGAGGAGCTGGCCGACGATCCGTTTTCGGCGAGCGAAGCGTACGATGATCGCCGCAACCGCAGCGCCGAGTTTGTCACCGTCAGGTGCAATACCCACGGAGCGCGCCAACTAGCCGACGGAGCTCAGACAACGATCAGGTCCCGCTGGATCTCGACCGGGGTGATGAGCACGTCGCCGTCGCCCACGTACGCGTTGACTTCGGTCCGCATCCCGATTTCACCTGGAACGTAGACTCCGGGCTCGATCGAGAACCCGACGCCGGAAATGAGCAGTCGTTCGTCACGCGTTTCGAGATTGTCCAGATTGGGACCGGAGCCATGCAGCTCGCGAGGGTCCATCGAGTGGCCGGTGCGATGCGTGAAATACTCGCCGAAGCCACGCTGCACAATTACGGCCCGCGACGCATCGTCCACGTCGGCGCCCCGCACGCTGACACCGCCGCGAATGCGATCGTGCAGCACGTTGATGGCAGCATCACGCGCGTCGCGCACCGCACCCCAAATGGTTTGTGCGCGTTCGGTCGGCGCGCCCACCACCGCCATCCACGTCTGGTCAGCATACAGTCCCCCAGCCTCCTTCGCCCAGAGATCGATGAGCACCACGTTGCCGACGGTGATCACTTGCGAACGTTCGGCGCTGGGTTCGTAGTGCGGGTCGGCCGCGTTGGCGCCCACCGAGACGTTGGGGGGACTGTACGTCTCGAGCCCCGCGCGCTCGAATCGCTCCATCATCCACCCCTGCAACTCATGCTCGGCCAGGGGATGTCCACGGCGCGCCTGTTCGCCGGCCTGCGCGAAGGCCTGCTTCGCCACCGCGGCAATGATCTCGGCGGCCCGGCGATGCGAGGCGAGATCGTTCGCACTCCACTTGGCGTAGAACGCCGAGACGAGTTCTCCCGACGACACCACCGTTGCACCTGCGCTTCGCACCATTTCCAGCACGCCCGCAGGAATGCGATCGAGATACGGAATCGCATCGCCGGGCGAATACTCCATGGCGAGGCGCTTGCCACTAACCATCTCGTGCAGGCTTGACTCGAGCGCACGCCACGAGGAGTATCGCACCCGGTTCCAGGCAGCGGGCCAGTCGCGCCACGCACCCTGCTCGATGTTGTGCGTAATGGCGACCGGCACCCCGTCGCGCGGCACCAACACGAAAAGGCGGCGTGACAGATGCGCCTCGGTCAGTCCGATCATGGCACGCGCAATCGGATTGCAATTGCGGAAGTCGTACAGGAGCCACCCGTCAATACCGGCGTCGGCAATCGCTCGTTGAACGGCGGAAAGCGACTGCGGATTCAGGATGGCCATTTGCGTTACTCGCGTGACGAGGAAATCGGTGTCCACTCGGCGCGCCACGAGCACGTCCCTTCGCCTCTGGTCGCGCACCGCACATGCTCCACCGCCCCCACGCTGTTGACCAGCAAGCGGAGCACCTCCTTGAGCGAGGCTTCGTAGTATGTACAACCGATGGAGCGGGGCGCCGTATCGAGCGTCACCGAGCGATGCACCTCGAGGTAGACATTGGACCCTACACGCGAAATGCTCGCATTCAGATACCGTTGAGCCATGCGGCGCGTATACCCCAGTGCGATGGGGCGGGCAAGGATCGACGGCAGCACGAGCATCATTCGCCGCGACACGACCCCGATGGCCCCATACGCTTCCGCCGCCATGTACCGCCCTGCCGCACGGAATACCGCTTCTGCATCGGGGCGTCGCCCCAGGAGCTTCGCGAGCCCGACGGCCTCATCGTGACCCGTGCGCTGACCCCGCTTCACCGCGTCGGTGAAGCGCTTGATCTGCATGTAGACGGTATCGCTCAGCCCGAGGCGCTTGTTGCGCAGCTCGCCGACCAACTCGGCTTCAAAGTCTTCGACAGGACTGTCGACGTTGCGGACTGCTTCGAGAAAGGACAGCGGGAGAAGTGCGTTGACCGTATCGGGCATAGGGATCGAGCGAAGCTAACGGTCGCTGTGACGCGGTTCAAGTTCTTGCTGTGCTTGCGCACACATTTGGTCAGGTCACATTCGTCCAATCTTACCCCATGTCGATCCTTTCTCGCGCACTCATTGGACTCGCGCTCGCGTCCGCGCTCGCGTTTTGGGCGCACCGCGCTCGTTTGCTCACACGCTCCGGTGCATGGGCGGCGGCGTTGGTTGGTACTGTCGCGTGCACCGCCGGTTGGGGGTGGTGCGCGGCGCTCCTTGCCTTCTTCCTCTCGTCCAGTCTGCTATCACGATGGCGAATGGGCGTCAAGGAACGTCTCACGTACCGCGTTGTCGCGAAAGGGGGAGCGCGCGACGCATGGCAAGTGCTGGCCAATGGGGGGGTATTAGCCGTGGCCGCGATCGGGATGATCGTGCAGCCGTCGCAGGGCTGGACCCTCGTGGGACTCGGCAGCTTGGCGGGAGCGACCGCAGACACGTGGGCGACCGAGATCGGGACGGCGATTGGAGGAACTCCTCGCGCCCTGTTGGGCTGGCATCCGGTGCCTGTGGGCACGTCGGGGGCAATTACCCTGGTGGGTACAGCGGCCATGTGCGCGGGAGCGCTTTTTCTCGGAACCGTCGCCGCCCTTTCGGGTTTCCCTCATGGGAGTGTCGTGCCCGTGGTGCTGGGCGGACTTGGCGGAGCCCTTGTCGACACCTGGCTTGGCGCTACGATGCAGGAGCGGCGCTGGTGTGCCCGATGCGCGCTGCAGACCGAACGCCTGGTTCACTACTGCGGCGCCGACACAGAACGGCGTGGCGGAGTGGCCCACCTGGACAACGACGTCGTGAACCTAACGAGTGGCATTGCGGGGGCGGCCATCGCGCTCGCCGTGGGGAGGCTTCTCTGATGCAGCACCGCTGGATTGGTACCATGTGCTCGATTGCCCTCGCGACGGGGCTCCTCGCGTGTGATGGGCCCGGCGTGGTGTCGCCAACGGGAGGAATCGTCGGCCGAGCCGGCGTCACGTCGGCGTCCAGCAGTCTGGTGGGAACATGGCGCCGCACGATCTTCTTTGTCGACGACGTCGGTATCGCTCGGTCGAGTGAGACCACCTGGCAGTTCACGGCAGACGGAGTGGCGGCGAGGGTGCAGGTGTCGCGTAACTTCACGTTCGGACTGGCCGATGTGCTGGTAAGTGCCGGCCGCTATCGCCTCAGCAATACGACGGTCATCGTCGATCTGATTACGCCGTCACCGCTTCAGCTGCAATTCGAGGTGCGGCTGACGGGAGATCAATTGGAGCTGGCGGGCCAGACATTCCTGCGCGTACGGAGTTGACGATGTGACGACATTCGACGCCGAGGTGCTGGTCATTGGAGGAGGTCCCGCCGGAGCGGCCACCGCGTTCTTTCTCGCCCGCGCAGGCGTGGACGTACTCGTGATTGACCGGGCCCTCTTTCCGCGGGACAAACCGTGCGCCGAATATCTCAGCCCACAAGCGTCGCGCATCCTCAGCGAGTTGTCGGTACTGGACACGATAGAGCGCGCCGGTGCGGCCCAACTGTCCGGCATGCGGGTACGGGCGCCTAACGGGATGGTGATTCACGGCGAGTTTGCGTCGTCTCACGGATTCCACGGCTTTCGCGACCGAGGGTTGGCGCTCCGTCGGTTATTTCTGGATGAGATCCTTCTCGAGCGCGCACGCGAAGTGGGGGCGCGAGTCCTTGAAGGCGTCACCGTGCGGGACATGTTGTACGACGGCCAGGGCCGCGTGGTCGGGGTCGCCGTCGACAGCCCCTCTGGAAGGCGCCACCTGCATGCCTCACTCGTGGTGGGAGCCGACGGTCTTCGCTCCGTCGTCGGACGACGGCTTAACCTGACACGAGTCCGGCCCTACCCCCGTCGGGTGGCCCTCGTCGCCCACTATCGCGGCGTACAAGGCATGGGCCGCTGCGGAGAGATGCACGTGGACGCGCTCGGCTACCTCGGACTGGCCGACGTGGGACACGGGTTGACCAATGTCGCGCTGGTCGTACCGGCCACTGCTGCTTCGGCCATGCACGGCGATCCCGACGGCTTCGTGTCCCGGTGGATTGCCGATCGCCCGCATCTCGCCTCGCGATTTCTGGACGCCGAGCGTCTGACGAACACGCGCGCCACCGGCCCCTTCAATTCGCACGCCAGCCGCGCGTGGGCGCCCGGGGCTGCGCTGGTGGGTGACGCGGCGGACTTCTTCGACCCGTTTACCGGGGAGGGGATCTACGCCGCACTGCGGGGGGGGGAATTGCTGACCACGTACGCCTTCGAAGCCGCGCGAGCACGCACCACCGCAAGGCACGATGTCGCGCTCGCCGCCTACGATCGCTGTCGCCGCGACGCGTTCCGCGGCAAGTGGCTGGTAGAGCGTGTGGTGGGCACTGCGGTGGCATTTCCGGCGCTGCTCAATCGGGCGGCGCGCGTGCTCTCGCGTCGCCGTGATATGGCCGACCTCCTGGTCGGAGTCACGGGCGATTTCGTGCCCGCGCGCGAGGTACTTCGCCCCGGATTCCTCCTTCGCCTCCTGCTCGCGCCCTCGGGGCCCCCGCCCGCAGATTCCGCGATGGCAGATCCCGTGACCGGGTCTGCCTGACGAATGGTTCCAACTTCCTCCCGCGCCCCGGGCACGGGCCGACACATGCCACTCGATTCCGACCTGTTTCGAAGTGTATTGGGCCGCTTCGCCTCCGGCGTCACTGTCATCACGACGCGCGACGCCGGGGGGCGCGACTTCGGCATGACAGTCAGCGCGTTTTCGTCGCTCTCCCTCGATCCCCCACTGGTCATGTTCTGCGTCGACCGCTCGGCGTCGATGCTCGGTGCGCTGGGCGAATCGGCGTGGATTGCCGTTAACATTCTCAGCGCGTCGCAAGAGGCCCTCTCGCGACGATTCTCCAACCTGGACGCCGAGTCGCGATTCGATGGTATCGGCTTTTCCCGCGGTCGAAGCGGTGCCCCGATCCTCGACGAGGTGTTGGCCCACATGGAATGCGAGGTGGTGCGTCGGCTCGACGGCGGGGATCATGTCATCTTCGTGGGCAAGGTACACAATGCCGAATCTCGCGACGAACGCCCCCTCCTGTACTATCGTGGGGGTTACGCGCAGTTGGAGCGTTAGGTGCTGTCCACCCTGACCCCGCGGCGACGACGCGGCATCGAATTTCTCGATGACGCGTCGGTCGACCATCGGCTACGCAGGCGGTCGCACCGTGACATCGGCGTGTCTAACGCGCTGTTCGGCGGCACACGGGCGTTGCTGGCCGAACTCGATATGGCGATGCCGACCCTACCGGTCCGTGCGACGCTGCTCGACATCGGAACAGGCACGGGCGAAGCCACCGCGATGGCCGAGCGCCATTGTGCCAAGCGTGGCGTTCGGTTGCAAACGATGGGGCTCGATTTCGACGAGGGCCTGGCCGCCGCCGCCCGTCGCTATGCCCATCACGGCGTTTGTGCATCGGCGTTGCAGCTGCCGTTTGCAGACCGAAGCGTTGATGTGGTGACCTGCGCACAGGTGGCGCACCATTTCGAGGGCGGCGACCTGCGCCAGTTGCTGCTCGAGATGCACCGGGTGGCCCGGGTACGGGTCATCATCAGCGACCTCCGGCGAAGTTGGATCGCGGTGGCCGGGCTCTGGATCGCGTCCTATCCGCTCGGATTCCACCCGGTCAGCCGACATGACGGCGTGGTGTCGGTTCTGCGCGGCTTCACTGCCGCCGAACTGCAGTCGCTGATACGGGAGACGGTCGGTGTAGGGGCATCGGTGCGGCGACGGCTCGGTTTCCGGCTCACCGCCTCGTGGACGCCTGCCGCGCACCGGGACGGCGCGGGTGACTCGTGACACGCGCTATCATTCAGACATGAATCCGTTGCGCGCGCCATTCTCGTTAGGTCCGATGCCGACGGGCCGGGTCATGGAAACGGTCGACGAGCGCGTCGTCCGCGCGCCGCTTCGCGCTGTCTTCGACCTCGCCCGAGCCGTGGAGCACTGGCCGGCCTACCTGGCACACTATCGCTACGTGCGTTTTCGCGAGCATGCCACCGACGGCGGCGGACTCGTGGAGATGAGCGCCAACCGACCGTTCGGTCCGGTCAACTGGCCCACCTGGTGGTTGTCGGAGATGTCCGTCGACCATGAGCGTCCAAACGTTCGATTTCGCCACGTTGGTGGCATCACGACGCGCATGGACGTGGAATGGGAGTTTCACCCGCTGCCTAACGGGGAGGGCACGCAGGTCCGGCTCGTGCATGTGTGGAACGGGCCGCGTTGGCCCCTGATCGGCGTGATCGCGGCCAACATGGTGATCGGACCGGTGTTCGTTCACGGCATTGCGTCGCGCACCCTCGAAGGGCTGGCCCGAGTCGCGGAGAAACATGCGGCCGCCCCACCACCTCCCTGGACCACGGGGCGTCCTCTTCCGTTGCAGATATCCGAATGAGCAAACGGCGCGTCGTCATTTCCGGAATCGGGGCCATCACCCCCATCGGCAGCACGCGCGACGGGCTGTGGGACGGGCTGCGGGCAAAACGATCCGCCGTTCGTTCCCTGACTCGCTTCGACCCCAGCATCTTCCGCTCACACAACGCGGCCGAGGTGTCGGACTTCGTGGCCGGAGATCACCTAGAGCAGAAACGCGCCAAGCGCCTCGACCGCTTCGGACAGTTTTCCGTGATAGCCGCACGCATGGCGGTGGAAGACGCCGAGCTTAACCTCGCCGCCGAAGACCGCGAGCGAGTCGGCGCCATGATGGGGACGGCGTTAGGCGGGGTCGGTTATGCCGAAGAGCAACTGGCCGTTTTCCTGACCCAGGGCTTGCGCGCGGTGGATGCCACGCTGGCCCTCGCCGTGTTCGGCGGCAGTTCCAGCTGCAATATCGCCATCGAGTTCGGCGTTCAGGGTCCGAACAGCACCAATGCCATGAGTTGCGCGTCGGGGACGATCGCCATCGGCGATGCGTTCCGTCAGATTCGTGACGGGTACGCCGACGTCATGATCGCCGGCGGCGCCGAGGCTCCATTGGCGCCGCTCTGTTTCGGCGCCTTCGCCCTCATTCGCGCCATGTCCACCCGCAACGACGATCCGGGTAGCGCCTCGCGTCCCTTCGACAAGGACCGCGACGGCTTCGTAATGGGCGAAGGGGCCGCCGTCCTCGTACTCGAAGAGGCCAGCCGGGCCGTGGCGCGCGGCGCCCACATTTACGCCGAAGTGTTGGGCTTCTCGCAAACCAACGACGCGCACCACATGACGGCCCCCCGCCCGGATGGGTCGCAGGCTGCCCGCGCAATGCGGCAGGCGCTCGCCGACGCCGCCATCGCGCCGTCGGAACTCGGATACGTGAACGCCCACGCCTCATCCACCCCGCTCAACGATCCCACCGAGACGCTGGCCATCCGGCAGATTCTGGGCGAGCACGTCACCTCGATTCCGGTGAGCGGAACCAAGGGCTACTACGGGCACGCGCTAGGCGCCTCGGGTGCCATCGAGGCGGCAATCTGCGCATTGGCCCTCGAACGCGAGTGGCTTCCACCCACGGTGAACCTGAGCCAAGCCGACGCCGCCTGTGACCTGCACCTGGTGACCGGGGACGGGCGCCATGCGCGGGTCGATCATGTCATGACCAACTCGTTCGGCTTCGGCGGCATCAACGCGGCCCTCGTGCTGCGCCGCTGGCACTGAGACCGCACACCATTCGAACGCGCGGCTTACGGTCCTTCTTTCAAGAATTTGTCGGCGTACCGTACAATGGATTCCATGATCACCTGCATGGCCACTTCGCTCTTCTCCCAACCCACAATCTGCATCCGCTTCCCTTCGAGATCCTTGTAGATCTGGAAGAAGTGCTCGATCTCGGCGAGGTAGTGCTGCGGCAGGTCGGCAATGTCGTAGATCTCGTGATGCAGGGGATCGTGCGAGGGGACGGCAAGAATCTTGTCGTCCGGCTCGCCTCGATCGAGCATTTTCAAGACGCCAATGGGACGCGACTGGATCTGACAGCCCGGGAAGGTGGGCTCGTCGATGCGCACGATGATGTCCAGCGGATCGTTGTCCTCGTGCAACGTGCGCGGAATGAACCCGTAGTCTCCGGGATAGTGTACTGCGGAATAGAGGACGCGATCGAGCTTGAAAAGCCCGGAGTCCTTGTCCAGCTCGTACTTGTTCCGACTCCCCTTCGGAATCTCGATGACCGCCGTGACTTCGTCAGGCGGGTGGGGGCCGGGAGCCAGGTCGCGCCAGGGATGAATCATGCTGAGTGGAGGGGTCGCTTAGGTTCGTTTGTTTCGGGGCATCGGACGTACTGCCCGAAACATAACGACGCTCCTCGCGCGCTCCTAACCGATCAATCTGGTCCGCCATGGCATCGATCGCCTCCTCGATGCGGGTCAGCCGCTCGTCCACCTGATTCGTCACGACCCTTCCGTCTCCGTAGGGTGCGCTTCCTTTGAGTGTACGTAGCACCCGAACGATCACTGCGGGAACGACCACCACGCAGACCAGCAATACTACCAGAGAAAAGAGTGAGATCATCACCGTCGTTAGGTCCTTGCGCGCTCGGGGGCGCGGTCGCTGAGGAGGTTGGTCGTGAAGCGCTGTCCTTCCGAGACGCGCTCCATTTCCAACGCCATGGCGTCGATGGCCTGCTCGATGCGCGCCAGACGCTCGTCGAGGCGCGCCGTGTTGTCGTCGCCGAGCGAGCCGACGTCGCGACGACGCGCGAAAATCTTCCCGATCGTTGCGATCATGCTGGTGACGATCACGCCACCCAGCGCCAGGGCGACAAGAACGAGCATGAATTCATACTTATCCATCGACTCCTCCGAAGCAGTGATGCCGTGATCGTCTCGTACGTCGGCCGCAGCCATTCGGTGTCAGGATCGCGCGGCCCTATGCTTGCATTCTTTCCCCGGTCGCGCCGTCAAAACAGTGGACGCGCTCCATATCGAGTTCAAGCCTCACTCGATCCCCTGCCGTAACTCCGGCATGCGCCGGTGCACGGCTCACGATCGATCCCCCTCCCCCCGTCTCGCCGAGGCGAACGAATACGTGCGTTTCACAACCCATCATCTCCACCATCTCCACCACGGCGGGAAGACTCGCTTCCCTCGGCGCGTCGCCGAGGGCACCTGCTTGCAGCGGGACGACCCGCACATGTTCCGCGCGCACACCGATCGTGATCGAGCCCGCGTCGTAACGTGCTCTGAGCATCGCGGCTGCCCCTTCGATAGGTAGCGACCAAGGCGTCCGGCTCAGCAGCAACTGGTCGGCACTCGCGTCTACAACACATTCGAAAAAGTTCATCGCGGGGCTACCAATGAAGCCGGCGACGAAGCGATTGGCGGGCACGTTGTACAGCCGAAGCGGCGTGTCGACCTGTTGTATCGTCCCAGCTTTCATCACAACAATTCGCTGCCCCAGTGTCATCGCTTCCACCTGGTCGTGGGTGACGTAGATCATCGTCGTTGCAAGCGTGCGATGCAGCGCCGCGATCTCCCGACGCATCTGCGACCTGAGCGCCGCATCGAGATTGGAGAGAGGTTCATCGAAGAGGAATGCCTGTGGCTCACGTACGATCGCCCTGCCGAGGGCGACGCGCTGACGCTGTCCGCCCGACAGTTGCTTCGGCTTCCTGGCTAACAGATCGTCGAGCACGAGGATAGTCGAGGCTTTCTTCACCCGTTCGTCGACGACGTGGCGAGGGAGTTTCCGCAGCGTGAGAGCGAAGGCGAGGTTCTCACGCACCGTCATATGCGGATAGAGTGCGTAGCTCTGGAAGACCATCGCGAGGTCGCGCTCGCTCGGCGGGACGTCGTTCACCACACGATCGCCGATGGATACAGTGCCACTGGAGACAGTCTCGAGTCCGGCAATCATGCGAAGCGTCGTGCTCTTTCCACACCCGGATGGGCCAACCAGTACGACAAACTCTCCGTCACCAATTTCCAGCGACACATCCGAGACCGCTACACCGGAGGAGGGTGCGGCGGGGTATATTTTGGAAACGTTTACAAGACTGATCCGAGCCATCGTCCCCTAGAATCCATGACTGAGGTGAACCTCTTTCCCGTTGACTTCCTCTGGGGGGCGTCTACGTCCGCGTACCAAATAGAAGGATCCCCCTTGGCCGACGGCGCCGGGGCGAGTATCTGGCACCGATTCTCGCACTCCCCGGGTCTGATTCCCAGCGGAGACAACGGCGACATCGCCTGTGACCACTATAACAGGTACGCGGGCGACATCGCGCTCATGCGCGAACTCGGGCTGAACACCTACCGCTTCTCCGTTTCGTGGTCCCGCGTGCTTCCGGATGGTACTGGACGAGTGAACCAGAAGGGGCTGGATTTTTACAGACGCCTGGTCGACACCCTCCTGACCCATGGCGTCACGCCGAACGCTACACTGTTTCACTGGGATCTTCCCGCTGCGCTTGACGATCGTGGCGGGTGGCTTAATCGCGATTCGGCCGACTGGTTCGCCGATTACGCCCGCGTGATGTTTGACGCCTTGAGCGACCGCATCCCCATGTGGGCCACGTTGAATGAACCGTGGGTCGTGACCGACGGCGGCTACCTGCATGGTGCGCTGGCACCCGGTCATCGCAATCGGTACGAGGCCCCTATCGCCACCCACAACATCATGCGTGCCCACGGTGCGGGCGTTCTGGCCGCGCGCGCGTCGGGCGTTGGGCAGATTGGCCTCGTGGTCAACATCGAACCCAAGTATCCCGCTACCGACAGCGCGGCCGATATCGCCGCCGTCGGGCGTGGCGATGCATACATGAACCGACAGTACCTGGATGTGGCCCTGCTCGGGCACTATCCGGACGAAATGCAGGAGATCTTCGGCGACGCATGGCCCAAGTGGCCCGCCGAAGACTTCGCGCTCATCCGACAGGACATCGATTTTCTGGGGCTCAACTACTACACACGCGGCGTGCTCGCGAACGCGCCGACAGCGCTCCCGGTTCGAATCGGGTATGTGCGACAACCCGAACATGCCTATACCGAAACGGGGTGGGAAGTCTATCCCCCGGCCATGACGCGCATGCTGACGTGGGTGAAGGCGCGATACGGCGACATCGCGCTCTACATCACGGAGAACGGCGCCGCCTTCTACGATCCCCCGCGCCCCGTGAATGGTCGCATCGATGACCCGCTCCGCGTCGACTACTTCCGCACGCACCTGCTGGCCGCACGCGAGGCGATGCGTCAGGGCGTCAACCTTCGCGGCTACTACGCGTGGTCGTTCATGGACAACTTCGAGTGGTCGCTGGGTTATTCGAAGCGATTCGGTATCGTGCACGTGGACTACACCACGCTCGAACGCACGCCCAAAGCGAGTGCGCATTTCTACCGCGATGTCATTCGCTCGCGCGGGAAGGTGCTCGAAGAGCTGCCGTGGGCTCCCGGGCACACCTAACGCCGCCGGTCGGCGCGCCGGGTGAGCCCACCGCGAGCGGAGGGTGTCAGCGCTGGCTCGAGGCGTCATCCCTTCACCGATCCCGCCGTAATGCCCTCGAGGTAAAAGCGCTGCAGCGCGATGAACACAATGAGCACCGGAAGGATCGTGAGCACCGCACCGGCCATCATGAGTTCCGTGTCCTGCACATGTTCGAGTGAAAGCGTGGCCAGCGCGACCGGCAGGGTGTACTTCTCTTCTTGGCTCAGCACGATCAGGGGCCACATGAAATCGTTCCAGGTCCCCATGAACGTGAAGACGCCGAGCGTGATGAGGATGGGGGCGATGACCGGGAGCACAACCGATCGAAAGATACGAAACTCGCTTGCCCCGTCCATGCGCGCCGCGTCCAGCAGATCATCGGGCACCGAGAGGGCGTACTGCCGAACGAGAAAGATGCCGAAAATCGATGCCATTCCGGGAATCATGACGCCGACATACGAGTTCACGAAACCGAGCGCCTTCATGAGCAGGAAGAGCGGGAGCATGGCCACCTGCGCGGGGACGACCAGCGCCCCCAGCAAGGTGCGATACAGCGAATCGCGGCCCGCGAAGCGGAACTTGGCGAAGGCGTAGCCGGCCATCCCGTTGATGAAGACCGAGATGATCGTCACGCTGACAGAAAGCGCAGCCGAATTGAGCGCGTACCGCGCCACATCGAGGCGCGCGAAGAGCTCAACGTAGTGCTGCAACGTGACCTGTCGCGGCCACAGCCGTGGAGGAAAGACATTCGCGTCGCCAGCCGGCATCAGCGAAATCGAAAGCATCCAGAGCAGCGGCGCGAGCGTGACGAGAGCCACCACGGCTAAGGCTGTCCCCAGCAGGCGACGCTGAATCGCGCGGCTCACTCTTCGCCCCGGCGCAGCAGCAGCTGCAGCGCTGTCCCGACCAGCATGATCGCGAAGAGCACGAAGGCAATGGCCGCCGCGTTCCCCATGCGCCACCAGCGGAAGCCCTCCTCGTACATGAGGAGAACAATGCTCTGCGTACTCTTGCTCGGTCCGCCCTGCGTCATCACGTACGGCTCGGCAAACAACTGGAAGTAGCCGATGAGCGTAATGACCGAGACGAAGAGCAGCGTGGGACGCAGCATGGGGAGCGTGACATGGCGAAAGCGATGCCAGGCCTTGGCGCCGTCGAGCTCCGCTGCCTCGTACAAGTCAGCGGGAATGTTTTGCAGACCGGCGACGAAGATCACCATGTTGTACCCGAAGTTCTTCCACACCGCCATGATGATGATGGCTGGCATTGCCCACGCCGGATCGCCGAGCCAGTCCACCGGCGCGATGCCCAGCCCGCCTAACGCGTAGTTGAGCAACCCGTATCGTGTGTTCAGCATGTAGCGCCACACCACCGCGACCGCCACCAGCGTGGTGACCACCGGCGCAAAATACACCGTCCGGAAGAAGGACTTGTAGGGCGCCAGCTTGGCGCTCACCAGCAGCGCCGCACCTAACGACGCCACAATCGACAGGGGCCCGCCCACCATCACGAAATAGAACGTATTGCGAAGGGCGCGGACGAAGTCGGGATTCGAGAGCAGGTTGCTGTAGTTTCCAAGGCCGACAAATCGCACGACCGATCGGTCGGCCAACGCATACAAGTCGAAGTCGGTCACGCTCAGGA
>ENA-ORBV01007955-ORBV01007955.1-microbial-mat-metagenome-genome-assembly--contig:-NODE-7955-length-18004-cov-4.787918_pt1 | contig 18004 bp, 12 predicted proteins | sample MGYA00237777_ERZ505514 | MGnify/ENA primary metagenome ERZ505514 (study PRJEB26160, sample SAMN06269048) | microbial mat metagenome | isolation source: Oligotrophic lake microbial mat | place...
AAAAGAAAAATATATTGTGGGGACGAAACTGCCGATCCAACCGAATGAATGGTTTCTGCACCTAACAGCAGCCACACAAAAAAAGCTGCATTGCCCGGATTGCCAGTGTAGAGATTATAGCTGCAGTCGACAGTATCAATACCATTGCCATTATTTATTTCCATCTGTTAGCTAAGAGCGAAATATCTGCAGTAGTAACTGCTAACTGGAAGAACCATGGTGCCGAAGAATACGTATTCGTCGTATCAGTCGAAGGACAACAACAACAACACCGCGGCAAATTGGAAGGATGAAACACCCAGAACGAATCATTCTTATGGAAAACCCAAAACACACGCTCCCAAGATGATTTTGATTCTGGGTGCCGTTGCCGTCTTGGGCATGATCTTGTTCGTGTGGACGACGACCACAAGTCCCAACAACACTACTAATGTTTCTATGAAAGATGCCGATGCGTCCTTGGTCATGTTGGGAAGCAGTCACAGCAAGAAAGGAACGAAGAAGAGTCACCACAAGCACGCCAAATCAGGTCATGACGATGATGACGAGGAAGAGGTCGAGGACGAACCAATGCCCATGCCCTACGGTGTCAATTTGGGATCGTGGTTGAGTTTGGAAGATTATTTTTACGTGGGCAATACGGGTGCCGTCGAAGTGGCTACGCCAGATGAAAATACAGCGGCCGTCTGTTTGCCACCCCTTCATTTGGGTCAGGAAGGGGCACCCGCGTGGCAAAGTGAAACCGATCTCTTGAAAAGGTACGACGTGAAGTGGTATTGGTGTGGGATTGTCGTGTGAATGTATGTTTTTGTTTTGGATGGGACTTTTGTTGCTATAGACTTGAAATTTGATTTCGTTTGTTCTTACTTTATGTACCAATGTTCGTGTCTGTCCATTTTCTCTAACTCACAACACCCCCCCAAAATAAAATACAGTATGCTTCAAACTACTTCTACGGCCAAGGCCCTCAAAGTCTTTCAAGCTCATCGAACCACTTTTATTACCGAACACGATTTGGAAAGGTTGGCCAATCTAGGTATTCAACATGTTCGAGTTCCACTGAGTTGGTGTTTTACCGATCATGATCCCGATTTGGAAATCGATCATTTGAAGACCAATGCAACTACGGACGATGTACTGCTGCAACAATTTACTTGCCGGGACCCATTTTACGAGGATGAGGGCGTGGTCTGGCCGGCCATTCCACGCACTTTGTTGGCGCGCTTCCTCCGATCGTGTACCAAATTTGGTATCACGGCAAGTTTGGATTTGCATACCTACCCGGGTGCCACCAGTCCGGGAACCTTTTCGGGATTGTGGCCTCTCCAACCACGATTTTGGTTGCACGACAATCCGGCTGACGCGGCCGCCGATTATGGACGACAGTTGTATCGTGATTTTGTCGCGTGGGTGGAACACCTCGATGATGAAGCCTTGGCAGGAATTTCTGGGATTAGTCCCATGAATGAACCCGCGCATTTGGCAGGAGTCTTTGCCAATGTGCCATCGCGCAACTACTTGCCACCCCTCCCAGAGGGAATGGAGCAACTGTATTTGCACGACCTTAATCATCATTCCACATATCAAATGCCGAAGGGCCCCCACTTGCGAGTCTTGCTATGGCTCTCCGATGCCGTCCAAGTCTTTCGCAAGTCCAAATTACCAAAGTTGGGCAAACAATTGCATGTCAATTTACACGAATCCGTGTTGCAAGAAAAAATTGTCAAATCCACCTACGACAAGGATGAAGCTAAGAATGAAACCCAATCGTCCATGGCCTCGCACAAACTCTTGGCGGCGTGGTGGAATAAAACGACAACTCCGTCGGAACGCGCCGACTGGGCCATTTTGGACATTCATCATTATCATGCCTGGTCGAGTGAATGCTCGGGTGCGACCGATGGACCACCTTCCGGCAATTACTCGTGCGGGGATGTGGAGGGCCGCAATGCCGCCCTCCAACGATGTACCGAGTGGGCTCCCAACGTCTTTCGAACGGCCGTCGACGAAATCTGTGGCAAGGGTGCCAAACTCATGTCGGGAGAATTTTCCACTTCGACCCATCATCGGGTTCGTCATGCTTGCAATGATATCGATACCTTGAAAACCTCGTATGAAATGCAACTGCAAGCCGCCAAAAAGGCGAATGTGGAAATGTATTATTGGTCCTACAAAATGCCTCATGGTGGTGCCTTTCGATCGGCATGGTCCTTTACCGAGCTCATGTATTTGTTGGGTGTCACCGACCGGCCCGATGCTGAAAATTTGGGATGTGGAGAACATATTCCTCATGCCAAGGAAGTCACTGATGATTTCTTTGAAGCTGAACAAAAACAAGGCGGGGATTGTTTGTCGTGTACTTGAGTTCAGCATAAACTTCTTTTTAATATATCTATAAGACGAGTACTAAAAAGACGAGTAATTACGAGTTTTATTTCCCTTAGACCGAGTCTTAGATTGATTGAGGGTTTGGTCGGTAAAAGATGCAAGAGTTTACACCTGGATTTTACTTAGACGTCTCAAGCTTTCTACTTCTGTACCGTAGCCCAAACAGATATTACTGACGCTAGCTACCACTACACTATCAGAATCTTTTCGACGAGGAGAGGTTGGCTTTATGAAGGGTCGCTTGATTGCAGAAAGGTTGGCAACGCAACTGTTAGTTACGTAGTCTAGTAGGTTAGCTGACGGCCATTCCGTAGGCTATCCTGTGAGCCCATGAAATACTTCCGTCAAATCCATTTTTTTTCTTGCTACTACGTGTTACACGCGCCAGATCATTCATTCTTTCGTCCAAATACTACCAGCATTCAGGGACCAGCTACATCTTCACTGGCGCAACAGAAGCAGCAACCCATCAACAAAACCTGTCTTTCAAACGCCGGAAGCAACCAACCATCGGAAACTTGTTGTAGAACCAATGGAAACAGGAGCTAAAACTAGACGCTTAACCCCAAGCCCAAGGGTCATTATTTTCCGAAATCAAATTTTCTTGAAAGCTTCCATCCCCATTGTAAAACGAAAAGTTAATGGGCACAAAGTAATCGACCATTCCCGGGGGTGTATTGATTTGAATGCCACCCAAAATGGCCACATTGCCCGGAAAGACATTATATCTGGATCCCTCTTCGACAATTTGTTTCAGTAATTTGGTTTGTTCTTCGTATACCACAAAGGGCAATTCCACCATGGCATTGTCACCTGCGTTCTTGAGGCGTGCCGCATGGGGCATGAGCATGCTTCCCACGTAGTACTGGGAGATATCCAGCATATCCACAGTTGGCAAGGCCTCTTCTTTGGTTCCATCCAAAACTCCCAAGACATACTCGGCCGCCAGCACGGCCGACCGACAGCAGGACATTTGGTCACCTCTCTCCTCGTGATTGCACTGGGAACGTTCGACGGTACCCACTTTGCCATCCCTGTTTACACCCACATGAGAAGCATGGACAATGAGACAATTACCGTTATCTGGGATATGGAGTTTCATTTTTTGAAAGGCCGTCAATCCCCCAAAGGGGAAACCTGCCGATCCTCCAAGAGAATAACTGTCATTAAAGATATCTGTCAATGCTTTTTCCAAGGGTCGGTTGAGTTCATCCCCGCAAAAGGACGTAGCACACAAGGTGTTGCTGAGGGAATATTGTCGTTCTTCCAAATTCGTTGTCAGATATTCCAACATTTCCGAGTAGGGAATGGCACCCGGAAAGAGTCGTTCGACCAGAGGAAAGGGCTTATCTTCTTGCTCCACCACCGTCTCATCACGAGCCGTTTGGCTACTGAAGGTTGGAAGGCGAGGGTAACGATTCTGCGAGCTCAAAAAAGACGTGGCGAGGCCATGGCTGGTAGTTATCCGAGGATGGTTGGTAAAGGCTGTCACCCTCTCAACGGCGTAAAGCGCAGCCAGGAAGAAGAAGAAGGATGCAGCTGTTGGTCGAAACAACATGGTCGTGGTAGGGTAGTACTATGCTAATCCTTGCGCGGGGAAGCAGAAAAACGAAGCTAATCGAATTTATGAGACTTTCCGCTCAACATCTGCGATTCTAAAGTTCTCGAACGGTACAGTACTTCCATCTGCTGTGACTTTGCAGTACTTTTACTATGGGTACGTTCCCCGATTGCAGTTGCATTGACGTCGCCCTTATCCGGATTATTTCGTCGTACTCACCGAAATTCCCATTTTCTATGGCTAAAAATATCTTTGTTTTGAGCTTTTGTCTGAGGCTGACGTAATCGTATCCCAATTTGACACGATCGAAGCTAAGCCAACCGAACAATCCGGTTTCTTACCCCGAGACCATTCTGTGAGAGATGAACAGCTTACTTTGCACTGTTTCCTCTCTGCTACAGTAGCTACTAGTAGCTCTGTTGGTGATGTTACCCCAATGTCAACCCTGCTGCACTGTTGAATGCTTAGGATGAACCATTCAACTGCCAAACTTTCTTGCATGAATTGTCTGTTGTTCATGTCTGAAACCATGTTTTGTTCATGAAATTGTTTCATGCTGAAATTTGAAATAAAAAGTGAGTCGGATGAAACAGTTGTTGTTTCCACGTCCATGCCAGCTTGTCAGATGTTCACAGCACTGCTAAGTTTGTGAGTTTGAAAGTTTCATCTGGAGGAAGCACACAGATTGTTTGTCGTTCCCTTCATTCACCATTTTTTTGTTGGTTGCAGCTGGTTTCAAACAAGCCAAATTTGTTGGGAATTGTCAGACGCAACATTTGACTGACATGTTGGGGCAATGCCATTTGTGTGAAATTTCAACAGAAAAACAAGAGCAGTCAAAACGCAATGACATTTCATGGCAAGACCCAAAAAATGAAACATCTGTGAGATGTCTTCTTCCGGTCTGACCCGCAACAACTCACATGTCATTTGCAAAAGACAGTTGAAACACACAAAGTGAATCTTAAAAGATTCCCTTTTGTTTGAAGTGAATGTTAGGGAATGTGACACATTTTGTCACTGAAAGTGTTTTTAAGCATGTCTTTTGTTCAGAACTTTCACTGGAACAATGAGATTCCCCACTGAAACTTTGTTGGCACATCTGAGTTGTAAGCCATCTTTGACCCACCATGACAACAAGCAACACTGCCTAATAGGGCATCCTTGCAAATGCATAATGGAATGATGCCAAACAATTGTTGTGTTTGATTGTGTGAATGTCATTTCTGCTACCTACTAGACCACTAGCTATGGAGCTACTGTAGTAGCACGGCTAAAGTCGCGTGAAACTAGTAAACAGCCCAATAGGGTTAATGGTACTGTGCTGTAAGTAACCTGGGTCAACAACAGCTGATAACCAATGAATCGACTGACGTACTAGCTAGTGCTGTGAAACCGAAGTCCTTGACACCGCTTCATTATTAGCTAGCTACTAGCTAGCTAGAGTAGCTAGTAATACCGGCAAGTCGAAGCCCGGATGGATCGGAATCGAATAGACAGTCTCGCGCAAGACGGCATTAGAAGCCACTTACATTTCCATACAGTGTGCGTCTTAGTCCCAACATGCCGATCTTTCTCTCCCCATGGCCATACACAGCCATCATTCTTCATCGATCGAGTACGTCATTAAGTTACGCAAAATGAAAGGATATCTTGAATATCGGTATCTTCTGCGCCTGAATCTCTGCTGATGTCAACTTGTCGTGGAGGGGTCAAGGTTACTACAGTACGACTAGCAAGTGCAAATAGCTAGCTAGCTACTGGGCAGGAGCCCCGAAACAAACGCACAGCGAGCAAGATTAGTGGTCGGTTCGCTGGCGGTTCGCTGTGAGCCATCACACTATCTTGACAAGCCATCAGTTTGTGTTTATTTTTTCAATATCTTCAATCTATCACCATGAAGCTTTCCGTTGCCTTTTTGTCCTTGTCTCTATTGGCCTCTCAGAGCGCCGCCTTCACGGCCACTGCTCCCGGACGGTCGACCACTGCTTTGAGAATTGTTCCTGGTGACAAGGAAGATGTTGTGGAGAAAACCAAGCGCCTTACCAAGGCTTACAAGGAGGATCCCAAATTTGACAAGACCGTCAAAAAGGCATTCCCCAAGGCTCTTACCAATGCCGAGCTTGAGAATCGCGCCGTAGAAGTCCTAGCCAAGAAGGGATACACCTCGGAGAATACTCTATTGTGTACTTCCCTTTGTTGCGATGAACTTGCTCGTAAATTGGAGGATGAATTTGTGGCAATTTACGGTGATAACTTCAATCTAGGAGGTTTGTCCGGCTTTCCTTTTGCTGGAAACACTGGCTTTGGTGCCATGGCAGCTGTAAGTTTCTTTTGGAGTTGTTGTGTGATCTGTCTGTCGCATCTGCCTTGTGTCGAATCTACCGTACTTGCACAGTGCCTGACTTTCTCTTATTATTTATCCTGCTCTCTTCTTTTTAGCACATTCCCGATGATGGATGCTGTCTCCTTGTCTATGGTCCCCACGTTGGTATTTCCAAAGATGGAACCATCGGAAAGGTCGAACGTAGTGGAATCAAACTTGTTGATAACTGCTGTGGAAGTGCCATTGCCGCTTCAGGATACCTCAAGGGAATCACCGAAGGAGGTGCCGTCATCACCTCCAGAATCCAAGAGTTTTCTGATTTCCAGCAAGGAGCTGTTCAAGAACTCATCTTGCCTCACGGAAAGCGTTTGATGGACGCCAAGGACCGCATGTTGGAGCTTCCTTATGCTCTTTACGACTCGCAGGATCTTTTGGTCCAAGACATTGTTCTGAAAGGATCGGGTGGTGTCAAGAAGGGAGGAATTGCCTTGCTCGGAGGTATCCAGATCAACACCGGTCCCGATACCACGGACTACTTCCACCCTCTTCGTTTTGACTACATGAACAACAAGGGAGAAGTTGTCGAGGACTTGCTTTCCAAGATCACCAAATAGAGCACAGACGACCTTCAATTTCTACAGTACATCGACCCTACTTCTAATGCGTTGATACATGCGTGCTAAAAACCATAGTTAACATTCAATTTTAAAGTGGTACTAAAGCAATCCTTTCCTTATTGCCATGCATCATAATGCTGTACGCTTTTGTTTACTACAGTCATATGCAATTTAGTTAGTGCATGCCTTATCTGCCAAGCTTGAGTTCGCCAGGATACTACTGTAGCTAGCCTGCGTGTGTAGTCTCGTTCCTCGTCACATCATATTTCACGTCTAGATCCTTAAAACAATGCCAACCTTCCTTGCAATAGGTGTAGGGATTCATTTATCTTCTTTGCGCGACGCAGAAGGGAGTGATCTTGCCATTCCCCTTCTTCTTCATTGCAATGTCACCCCAGAATTGCCCCATCAACCCAAAGAGATTTCCATAGAAGTAGAGCTGTGGCACATTGTCTGCTAGAATGTTTCATTGAAAGCAGAGGAGTTGGAGGACAGCAGGATGAATGTCTGCATAGTCAGAGCTCACAGTTGAGCTGCAACAAAATCTTGGACATGGCCACTTTGGGTGGAAGAACAGACATGTCAATCCATTTTACAACTGAGTAGCTGTAGAAAAGTGGAGTCTCCCTCCTGGTTGTGCTGCATGTGGGACTGTTTTCAATTTTAAATTGTAAGAGGTTTTCATTCTGTGTTGATCTGAGTGAAGAATAGAGAAAGTTGGAGGAGCTGTCCCCAACACAGAATGCAAACATGATGCACAAGTCTTCCAACATTGCCAATCAGTGTGCTGTCATGGGGGCAATGTGTTGATTCCAGACTGAAACATTCACAAGCAAAAAGAGAATGTTAGCAGAGCCAATGAGCAAAGCATGTCATAGCAAAACCATCCAACTTCTCGGTGATGCCAACTGTTTCCTTTGGCAAACACAAAAGAGTTAAAAACAGTTGATGCAAATGCTTTGAGTTGACGCCAAAATGAAAAAAGAGCCAAAGCACAATTGGAAGCTGATTGTGGGGTCTTGTCGAGAGATCAAAATGTTTGAGTAGCAAAGAACTACCAATTGAGATTAGAATGGTGTTGTGTGGCCGGTTGCGCAAGGAACAAATTTGTGAGTTTCTGATCAAATGAGAACAAAATTGGGCCTGCAGTTAAAAATCAAACCAAGTTGCGATAGACACACTGATCAGCAAGGGGAAAAATTTACCAAAGATGGACAAACATGACTCCAGAGACAAAAACGCTTGTCAATGTTTTCTTTGTTGGGGCATGTTTGTCTTTTGCATTGTTGTTCACTCTGGCAAACCAAATGAAAGATTCCACTGTTCTCATCTTCATGTGTTGTGCAACATGGCAACATTTTTTGGGGCACACACCAGTGCGCAACCTGAAACTTAACACAAATTCTAGATTTTGACAACACCAAAAAGGCCCTGATTTTCATGCAGTGCATTTTGATTTGAGTTGCAAAAATGAATGTGAGGAGTTTGTTTTCCAATTTTAAAATCAATCATGTGAACCTGATCATTTTGAATGCAATTGAAAAAGTTCATTGTCTTTGACATTTTGCTCCAAGACGCTTGTCCTTTTGCCTGTTGTCAAAGAAGAAGGCAAAACCTCATGTTGTCATCTCTCTCATGATGCTGCATGCACAGAACCAAAATGCCGTGTGCTCTTGTTGTTCAGAATTGCACTCTCCAGATTTTTGGGGGGTCTTGGAAACATCAACAAAGGAAATTTTCAAAACCTGATGGTCAATGACATCATGACAGGAGCAATGCATTCAACAACAAAGAAAAGGAAAGTTGACAAACACAAATGGTTGTCACAAGAAGTTGACCACAAGAAATTGACAAGTGCCTTGGCCAAGAACTTTGTGCCATCATGCCCAGTTGCATGATGACTCATGTCAAGCAAGGGTCTTAAAATGTCAAATTGTCAACTTTGAGTAACAAAAAAAGAGTGTGCAAAACAAAAAGAGTGTTTTGGAAGCCAAATGACAAGTTTGAGAGTGTTTCAATGATCTCTTAAACATCTGGTGTCACTGCAAGTGCTGGTTAGCATTGTCATTGTCACGGTGCCACAATCAATCATTGGTTTTTTATCATTGGAGTTGTTTTGAGAGTCAAATCAAACAATTGTGAGGGGATCTGTTGCATTTGAACATCAAACAATCTGAGTTTCAAGCTGATGAAATGCATTGCAACAATTTTGGAAAAGAGATCTGCAGCAGTTTGCAAGTGATGAAATCCCAAGGGTTTCAAAACTTGTGTCGCAAGTTTCCAGTGTTGGTGGCATCAGGACACATGACTGTCATTTCATTGAAAAGAAGATTTTCACAATGTGAATGCACTGACAGTGCGGCAACAAGATCAATGCCCGTGCCCGTGCCCCTGATCCCAACCAACCCAACGACGAACCAACCCAGCGACAAAACAACCCAGCGACAAAACAACCCAGCGACGAACCAACCCAGTGACGAACCAACCCAGCGACGAACCAACCCAACGATGAACCAACCCAACGACGAACCAACCCAGCAAAAAACCAACCCAGCGACGAACCAACCCACCAACGAACCAACCCAGAACAACCCATCGACAAACCAACCCAACGACGAACCAACCCAACGACGAACCAACCCAACGAAAAACCAACCCAGCAAAAAACCGACCCAGAACAACCCAACGACGAACCAACCAAACGACAAACCAACCCAACGACGAACCAACCCAGTGACAAACCAACCCAGTGACAAACCAACCCAGCGACAGAACAACCCAATGAGGAACCAGCCCAACGACGAACCAACCTGGCAACAATGCAACCCAGCGACAAAACAACCCAGCGACAAACCAACTCAACGACGAACCAACACGAACCAACCCAGCGACAAACCAACCCAGCGACAAAAACAAAACAACCCAGCGACAAACCAACCCAGCGACAAACCAACCCAGCGACAAAACAACCCAGAGACAAACCAACCCAATGACGAACCAACCCAATGACGAACCAACCCATTGACAAACCAACCCAGCGACAAAACAACCAAATGAAAAACGAAATGAGAGACCTGACCCCAACCAAACACGCTAACAACCAGCCACAACAACTGGACCAGTGAGCAGATCCTGGCTTTGTTGTGATGTCAAAAGCATGGTGGCAGCAAGCCAACAAGTCCTGGAAGAGCAGAAGAAAACTCCTGACTCCACCCAGTCTTTGGACTGCTGACATTTGGAGCAATTGTTCATTGTTGCCTCCCACTGCCCAAATGCCCAAACAGTGACATGCACACCATGGATGCTGATGAGAAAGAATCACATTCATGCCAGCACGAACTTGCTTCAATGTCTGATTCACAAGCCATGCGAGTCCAGAAGAGTTCACAAATTGCAACCCTTTTCTCAATTGGTTGACAATTGCAAAAATGCTCATGAACATGAATCTTTTCATCTGGCTTCAAAACAATCGGTTCACAATCATTGTCATGTTTGTGAACCCTTTCTTAATGTTGTTGAGCAATGGTTCTCAATGGGTTCACAAAATCGGTTCATGATTTGTGAGCTCTTCTGCAAAAGGACTGCAACAAAATTGGTTCACAAAATGGACCATGAATGTGAACCGTTTCTCACAAATGGGTTCATGAATGATCGGTTCACAAACAATCGGTTCACAAATCATTTGGCTTCCAATCAGTGCGGCTCCGCGTTGCGGCAAGTTCCAGAGGGTCGATGGACATGTCTCTGCTGTTGGTTCACTTTGGAGCCACATGTCAGGTTGCTGTTGACCTGACAGGAACTGGTCACTCCGAACTTCTGGTGAACACCACTTGGTGTTGCATCGTTGACGCATTTGACACATGGTTCAAAGGTTGAGATGAAAACAACAGTTTTTGTGATTCTTGTTGTCAGGGAACACTGTTGAACAAAGAAGGTTTCAAAAAATGCATCTGACCTTCTTCAGTTCATTGTGACATTGAATTGTAACTTTGTCTTGCGCTGCGCTGAATGTTGCAGGCCGTTTGAGTTGTTTGCACCAAAAACAAATGTCGTGCTGAGCTCAGAATGAACCAAGACCAAATGTGGCATTGATTTCAGAGAGGTTAGGCTCAAGATCCCTCAGCACAATGATCTTTCTGCTGACATGAACGATGCTTCTGCGTGAAGAATTGGCGTGCCTTTTGTGAACTTTGTCATTCAATTGGGAAAGGCCAGCGTTGCAACGATGGCTCGTGTTGCACCAAACAGAACAACACGTCTTTTGGTCATTTTGTGATGGTCAGTTCAGACAGAACCGCACAAACTTCACAAACTTCACAAACTCACAAACTCACAAACTTCTTTGCAAACTTACAAACTTTGCAAACTTGCAGACTTTGCAAACTTCACAAACTTCATTGTGTTGTGCATGTGTTTGTCTGACATCATCCGTTGTGATGTGTTTGTTTCTCTCCTGAGAAACCTTCTTCACTGGCAGTGAGCAACATGCCAGGACCAACTGGTCCCATGACACTGAGGAGCGTCAGTTCCGTGAGTGAATCCCGGAAGGGAGTCCCGTGTGAGGACGCTCTTTGTTGTGCCCCATTTGGGGTGTTGCAGTCTTCTGTTCAACTTCCTCCCATTTTTTCCTTTCCTGCCTGCCTCCAAAGGGAAAAGATCCACCACATGTTGCTTCAAAAGACTTGCCTTTTTCCTTTGTTGCTTTCCTCTTGGACCTCCATCCCAAAGAACAGTTCAAAGGACACTGCATGGCATCCACAGTCTGCATTTTTAGCAGATCCAAAATGCTGCAGAACCGCTTGCACAAATGGATCCCAAGCAAAGCAAGCCAATGTTTGTTGATGCTTGCCATGTTTGTTGATGCTTGCCATGTTTGTTGATGCTCACATCAGTTAGGGGACCCACAGTCAGTTCGATTCTTGTTTTCCAGTTCGTCTCTGGATCGTGACTTCTTTTGATTGGACGGTGAAACACTCCAAACAAGGGCGCACCTTTAACCTGGCCGGCTTTATGAGAGCGCACCTCTCACAAAATGATTGAAAATGGGGACAGCTTTACGCATACTCGGATCGGAGTCTACGCTGTACCACTCAGCATAGTAACTACGTAGTAGACCTTGTTTACTGACTTATCAGTTACTCTAGTAGCTATAGACCTTGTTTACTGACTTATCAGTTACGTTAATTGTAGCTAGCTACTAGCTAGCCACCCTTACGTTACTTTTGCACTCATTCAAGTCTTCTGTGTGTACGTGCAGGCATGGTAATCCACTCTGTCATTGAAATTTATCGTGAGTACTTGTGTGTGGCTCGAGCTTTTTCAAGTGGTTCTTGGGTGACTGGTGCAGCAGTAGTGCAAGAATAACAAATCTCTAATACCGTATCGATCAATCACTGCCTACTAGACTGTTTCTATACATACTGTACTTGCAAAACTCTGTTAAAACTTTGCAGCAGTGGTGTTGCCTCCGCCTCCGTTACTACTGCCATTCATCATCACTATGCCCAAACAGCCCATAGCCACAGCACAAACGACGTCGTTGCCGACAAGCAACAGCAACCATGATGACACTGCTACGAATGTTTGTAGTAACAAAATGAAGAATACGCTTCGCATTCCTCTGCTTTGTATCGCCTGCGTGTTGATGCTCAAATTGGATGTTTCGTCCTTGCATCGTGGACTTTATTCCGTCTCCTTGTCCACGAAAGAGGACAATCAACACAAACTCGATAGGAGCAAAAATGAAAACAAGAAAAACAAGCATCAATTGTCCGTAAAAGACCGACTCCATTCGACACACGAAGAAATTGTCGATTTGTTGGAGTGGGAAAAGGCGTCGCTGGAAGCCTTCTCACATCCCAATGTCACCCAAAAAACCTTGCAACAGACGTGTCAACCTCCTCCCGGCGTCTCCAAGACGTGTTGCCTCGGCAGTTTTTCCGCCGGGGGAGGTGTCACCGATCAATTTCGCTATCAATGCATTCCGAGTTTGCGCAGCAGTGGGAATAAGAATGAGACGTCCGCCATGGACTCCTTGCGACAACACACCCAAGAGTTCTTTCGAGACAATCCCGTCGCCGAACACCACGACCAAAAGTGTGATGCTTGCCGGATTGTCGATTTAGCCCGTCGCCACAATTTGACCATTGCCTTTATGGGAGACAGTATACACAGTCAAGTCATGGATGGTTTGATTTGTGAATTGGAACGACGTTCGTATCAAGTAACCGTCGAAAAAGTGGACCATAACCCCAACAAGGAAACAAGTTATCCCTATCGACGACATTCGGTATCCTTTAACTATCGGATTCATTCTCCAACATGGGGAACTTCCACTTCACTACCTGAGACAGAAGTTGTTACGATTCAATTTCACATGATGTACTTGTTGCCCTTGATTCACAGGGACGCCATATCCAATATTACCGCCCAAGCGGATGTGGTCGTTTTGGGATTTGGATTGCACTGGTGGTACGACAATGCTTCTCCCTTTGTTTTGAAACGACGGGGCAATTACTTGTCCCAAATGAAAGAATTGTTTGGAAACATTACCCAGCAGGGACACGTTCGCCTGTTGCTACATCGAGAAACGTCGGCCCAGCATTTTGATGCCGATGGAGGGGATTTTTCTTTGTGGTATGATTATCGAGACAAACTATCGAACGAGTGTCAGCCCCTCAACTCGCACAGTAGCACACTTCTTTGGAGAGAACAGGCTATCGAAAAAGCAGCCCTAGATTCTGGAACCAATCTGATTGTGGCTGGACCCAACATGCCCCCATTGACGCCAAGATCAAACAACAACAAGACAGCAAACGAAGTTGTGGTTCTTCCCTATTTAAACTTTACCTCCCCCCATCATGGATTGCATCCTCATCAAGAAGGTCAACAGGATTGCACCCACTTTTGTTCGTCACCCTTTATGTATTATCCCTTGTGGCGATCCCTTCGGTTTGCTTTTGATCGACAATTTGGATAACTGAATGACGACAATTCTACTAGTATCCATGTATTCATCCAGCCTCCAAGTTGTCTCGTTCAAATCGAACGAGTAAAGCTAGCTGGTTTCACGCAAAGTTGTCCTTATTTTTTGTGTGCAGTCCCCAAGCCGATCGATCATAATACAGCCAGCGACTCCACTCTTCTACGCCAATGCCCCTTGCTATGTTCGTGGATGCCATTTCAAATCAATACCGCCACCCATAAAACAAAGAAGGAAGCTGCAATCTTTCGAAAACTAATCAACCCGATCGATGGCTTGCTTCTGCACGTGAGGAAAAACAGATCGAATCGAACTGGGACATATGTCGAGGTCAACGGCCAGGTTGTCACACAAGTTAAAACAACGACGTTGTCAGGAGGCAGAACTAGTATCTTTGGCCTTCTATACAAGTCATCACAATAGTCTTTCATTCTGGCATGATAACAAGCACTTCTATGTTTTAATAAACATCACAGTTTTCCTTGCCCAGACTATGGGTCAACGACAGCGAATATGGTGGCGATTGATGGACTTTCCGTGTCACAAGAAGCTTTGCCAGGCATTCTCTGCAATCAGCAGTTGCTGAACTGACAGAAGGACTCCCGTGAAAATGTTGGCGCAACGAATTCGAAAAGGAAACGTGCTAGTAGATTTAGAGGCGCTTGGTTTGGTGTGGTGTCGATGTGACAAACGACAAATCGAATGAGCGTCGCAGTTAAGCATCCGTTGCGGCCCGTTTTCGTCGAGGCTTGGTAACTTTCGCGTTGGTCTTTTGCTTTTTATCCTTTGGTTTTGCGTGGGCTGGAGGAACCGACAGCTTCAAAGGTTTACCACTGGCTTCCTTATCGTCTGTAGGTGCTTCCTTGCGCTTCTTCTTGGGGCCACCCTTCTTGTGACTCTTTTGTTTTTCTTTGCTGGCAGTCTTGGCTTCTTCTCCTGCTCCTTCTACGGCAGCATCAGCGTCAGCTTCACCTTCCTCAAGGGTATCTTCGGGGCGTCGATCACTCAACTTGACAATCTTGGCAACATAAAACCCATCCATGTTGTGCACATGGGGATAAAATCGTCTCGTCAAGGCTAGAGAAGGATGGAAGCGTTGTTGCTGATACCGGACAAAGCCAGGTTTGCCTGCAAGACAGTAAGAATAAGATTAGTACTCACATAGTTTGATCTAAACAAAAGCAACACAACGTTATATACAATCCAAACTGCTCTTACCAAATTCCAATCCAGCATCGACAATTTTAATATCTCGCTTCTGCAAGGCATAATTCACAACTTCTTCATTCTCATAGACACTGACACTGCACGTCGAATATACCATGGTTCCACTTCCACTGCCTTCCGACGCTGTCGCTTTATGATTGTTCCCAGCCGCCTTGTTGATTTTGAGTGCATCAATGGCGGCCAGCAGCAATTCTTTTTGGAGATGCGCACACTGTTTGACATCTTCAATGGAGCGTTGGACTTTGACACTGGGATCCCTGGAGATAACCCCCAAGCCCGAACAAGGCGCATCCAACAAGATGCGATCAAAATGATTGGGATATTTGTGGCCCAATTTCCGTCCATCATGGGTACAGGTAATGGTATTGTGAACCCCGAGCCGATGTAAATTGGCGACGGTTGCCTTTTGTCGTTCCGCCTTCAAGTCGTTGGCGACAATGACTCCGGTATTCCGCATCAATTGGGCAATATAACTCGTTTTGCCACCGGGTGCTGCCGACACGTCCAAGATACGTTCCTTGGGTTGAGGATTCAGAGCCAGCACGGGACACATGGAGGCGGCCGATTGCAACATGTAATGCCCACTCAAATATTCCGGTGTGGCACCAATGGGTACGGGCGATTCGACAATTTTGAGACCCACTTTGCTCCAACTGGCCAATGGATCCAGGGTGACACCCCGTTTCATCAAGGCGGCCGCCAAATCTTTGCGCCTCGCCTTGAGCGTATTGGTTCGAATCACCAAAGGTCGGGGTCGATCACTGGCTTCCAAAAATTCCATGGCTTCGTTCGGGGAAAACATGGACACAAAATATTCCACCAATTCGGGAATGTATCCGTGCAGTTCACTGGCAAATCGAATCAACCATTGTACGTACTCGGTACGAGCCCGACCCGGTTCACGACGCGCCTTGAATTCGACGAGGACCTCCAGGATGGATTCGATGTGTCCCCGCAATTCCGAAGGAGGGACCAATCGATCTTCGGATTCGGTCGCCCAATCTTCGGCGGACGGCAACTGATAGATGGCCGTTTCTTCGGCAATGGTGCGTTGAAACTCGGCCGCCGCTTCTTCCTGTTCGGCTTCCAATTCTTCATCCAAGGCTTGGGCTTGTCGTTCGACTTCCAACAATTCATCGTCGTCGTCATCGTCACTGGCATCCTCATCTTGAGCATCGTCATCCTCTTCGTCGGACGAAGACAACAATTGTTCTTTTTTCCCCTTTTTGGGCTTGAGCCATTTGGCATTGTCATCGGAATATCCCTTTTTTCCAGCTTTGGCGTCGTTTTCTTCCTCGTCCGAGTCCGAGTCACTATCATTCTCGCTATTGTTTTTTTCGTCGTCGTCTTCACTGCTCTCATCATCGTCAGTTTTGGTTTTTTTGTTGGCTGGCTTTGTTTTTCGAGGAGCCTTTTTGGCAGGCGCTTCTTCCTGCTGTAACGACGAAGAAGATTCTTCGGATTCGCTGCTGTCGCTGTCCGTTTCTACGGCCGCTGGTTCTGGTTCCTCGATCTTTTTCTTTTTTGGCTTCTTGTCGTGTTGTTGTGGTTGTGGTTTTCCCTTTGGGCTCTCCTTCTTCTTGGCGTCCTTCTTTGGAGTTCTAGTCGTTTTCGGCTGGGGTGATTTCGACGATCCTCTCTTATTATTTCGAGCCACCATGATGATGATGATGATAAATGCTGACTTGATAGAAGAAGAAAAAGTGATTTGCTGGTTACTGTAGCTGTAAATGGCGAGCTATGTCGGTAAAGATAGGTGTACTGTATTTACTGTATCGCTCGATCTATTATGCGGTTGTTGAAACAAAAAGTTGATCGATCACTCAATGATGAAGAATCTATGTTACCATTTACACAGGTGTATCTATCTTCGTTGTTTCGTCCTTCCTCATTCATTTTTTAGTTTGGTTGGTTGGTGCGAAGAGAGATGCCTTGGTCTGGCCCCGCCAGGCCGGGACTGCGGGCTCGGGACTTCGTACAAAACTATTGACGGAAAAGTACTGTATGTATCTGCATGTATGTACTTCATGGGGATATCTGTCGCCGGAGTGGAAGTGCTTCGTCTGGCCTTAACAGTTAAAGAACTTCCAGGTGGAGGTATGACAACGAATCACTCGTCTTTTGGGACTCACACTTGAAGGAATGAATCAATCACGGAACATAATCACATTTCTGACTGGAAACAAAATAATCATCCCAGTGCTGGGCAGTTGGCACTGGCAGGGTTCTAGTAGCTGGCACTGGCAGTTGGTGATCTACAGCTTCTATCCAACTAACTAGGAGGCATGTCTTCAACCAGGAGGGCCAACTAGGAACATCATTTTCCATTTGGGAGTTGCATTTTCCCAACCATTTTGCGTGTGTTCCAGCCAGAAACTCAAAGCAGGAGGGTTTTCTTGAGGGTTGGTTGGAAGAACAGTGTGAGTGTCGAAAGCTCAACTGGAAGGGAGCGATGACGGGATTGAGCTTGATTCGCATGGAGAACGTTTGGCAGCCAACACTTTTGCACCAACAATGCTGACGCCCCTCTTCCAGGCTCTCCTTCTCCACTGCTCAGCTCCGTCAGCAACCCTCCACGAACCCAAAGTCATGGACGACTCAAAAGCTTGATTGGGATGTCACACTCCGACTTACTTCGAACGACGGTACTGCATGTTCTTTTATTGAAGCATTCGTGGACTCTTGTTCCAGAATCGATTGGCAATCGCTTCGAACATGTTGGCGAAACCGATCAAAAGAAGAGTAGCTGGAGATGCTCCTAGCTAGAGGCAGCTCTTGTTCCTGGTTAGCAGCAGAGACCGTCCTTGCCGAACGAGCGCCGGGTCGGTCCATGTGCTGTCTCTTATACACATCTCCGAGCCCACGAGACTAAGGCGAATCTCGTATGCCGTCTTCTGCTTGAA
>ENA-ORBV01007958-ORBV01007958.1-microbial-mat-metagenome-genome-assembly--contig:-NODE-7958-length-18000-cov-9.005189_pt1 | contig 18000 bp, 14 predicted proteins | sample MGYA00237777_ERZ505514 | MGnify/ENA primary metagenome ERZ505514 (study PRJEB26160, sample SAMN06269048) | microbial mat metagenome | isolation source: Oligotrophic lake microbial mat | place...
GATCTACACCTCTCTATTCGTCGGCAGCGTCAGATGTGTATAAGAGACAGGCGTAAGCCAGAGCGCCGCCGCAGCCAGCAGCGCTACGGCCACTGCGAGCAGCGGTGCTGGAACAGCGCCGCCCAAAGCTTGCGCGGAGCGGGCTCGGGCGGCCTGCACCGCTATGGCGCCTCGTTTGCGCATCTGCGAGAGCTGTGACATAGTGAGTCTTCGGCTGCGGCTTATACTATCTTGGATTGCTGATTTTGGATGGCCGAGCACGGCCACGGGGCGCACACCGCCGCGATGCAATGCGCTATCGGCTATCGGCTATCGGCTATCGGCTATTGACATCAGAGGCGCAGCAGCTCCCGCGCCTGGTCGGCGTCGCGGCGAATCTGGGCCACGAGGGCATCTATGCCGCTGAACTTCTGCTCGCCGCGCAGGCGCGCCACAAACTCCACCCGGATCGACTGGCCGTACAGCTCGCCGCTCCAGTCGAGCAGGTGGGCCTCGACAGTGCGGCGCAGGCCGTCGAATGTGGGCCGCACGCCGACATTGGTAACGGCGGGGAGGCCCGCGCCATCAAGGAAGATCCGACAGGCGTAGACGCCATCGGCGGGGAGGACGTGCGTCTCAGCGAGGCTCAGGTTAGCGGTGGGGAAGCCGATCGTGCGGCCGCGCTTGTCGCCCTCCACCACGCTGCCGCGCAGGCCGAAGGGCCGCCCGAGCAGCGCGACGGCGCCGACAACATCGCCAGCGCGCAGCAGCTCACGCACGCGCGAGGCGCTCACCAGAGCATTGCCGACCACGACCCGCCGCACGGCGCCGACCGCGAAGCCAAGCTCGGCGCCGATCAGCATGAGGCTGGGGACATCGCCGGCGCGGCCACGGCCCATGGCGAAGTTCTCGCCGACCCAGAGCTCGCGCAGGGGCACTGCGGCGACAATCTGGCGCATGTAGGCGTCGGCGCTGGTGGCCTTGGTGGCCTCGGTGAAGGGCGCAACGATCAGCAGATCGGGGCCAAGGCGGGCGACCAGCTCGATCTTCTCCTCCAGGCTGGTAAGCAGCTGGAGCGGCTGATCGGGGCGCAGCACGGCGTTGGGGTGAGGCTCCCAGGTGAGGACGGCGCTGGCGAAGCCGAGGGCGAGGGCGCGCTCCACCGTGGTGCTGATCAGCTGCTGATGGCCGAGGTGCAGCCCGTCGAATTTGCCGATCGTGAGCACGGTAGGACGGGCCGAGATTGCAGGCTCAAGGGCGCGAACAACTTCCACAGGCGCTCTCCGACGGTCGCTCTCCCGCCAGTGAGTGTAACACAAGTTTTGTGGCACGCTCTGCTAGCAAGATCTGCGGGCCGGGCGTTTTATCCACAGATGACACAGATTTCCGGACTATTGCTGGCCCGAACAATCTGGATCGCGAAGGGCGCGAAATGGCACGAACAGCGCGAACCTGCAACCGCAGCGGGCATACCGCCGCACGTGGGTGGCCGGGTTCGCGGTGGTTCGCATCTATTCGCGCCGTTCGTGATCCAAAGGGCTCGGGCGTCACGGCATCAAGGACGTTGCCTCCCCGCCTACTTGCCCACCAGCTTCTGCAGCTCGCTGAGCTTGATCAGCGCCTCCAGCGGCGTAAGCTCGTTGAGCTTGAGCCGCCGCAGATATTCCAGCACGGGGCTGGGCGCCACCTCGAAGAGCGAGAGCTGCGCCGTGGGCACCGAGGCGAGCGGCTTGGCTGGCTGCTCCGCCCTAGTCTCTGTGCCCTGTTCCCTGTTCCCTGCCTCCAGCTCGGCCAGCAGCTCGCTCGCGCGCGCGATCACAGGGCGCGGGATGCCGGCCAGTTCGGCCACGTGGATGCCGTAGGAGCGGTCGGCGCCGCCCCGGCGCAGCTCGTGGAGGAAGACCACCTGGCCCTCCCGCTCCACCGCCGCCATGTGGTAGTTGCGCACCCGTGCAAGCTGCTCCTCCAGGGCGATCAGCTCGTGGTAGTGGGTGGCGAACATGGTGCGACACTGGAGCCGTGGCTCGCTGTGGATGTACTCCACCACGGCCCGTGCGATGGCCATGCCGTCGTAGGTGGAGGTGCCGCGCCCAACCTCGTCCAGGATGATCAGGCTGCGGCGGCTGCTCTGGAGCAGCAGCGCCGCGGTCTCCGTCATCTCCACCATAAACGTGCTCTGGCCGGTGGCGATGTCGTCCTGGGCGCCGATGCGCGTGAAGATCCGATCAACGAGGCCAACCTCGGCCTGCGCGGCGGGCACAAACGAGCCGATCTGCGCCATGAGCACGATTAGCGCCACCTGGCGCAGCACCGTGCTTTTTCCCGCCATGTTCGGGCCGGTGATGATCAGCAGCTGCTCGCCCTCGCTATCCAGCGTGGTGTCGTTGGGGACAAACTCCTCCGCGATCACGCGCTCCACAACAGGGTGGCGCCCGCCCACAATCTTCAGGCATGTGCTTGCGTTGAGGCTGGGGCGGCTGTAGCGCTCGCGCACGGCTGTCTCTGCAAGCGACGCCACCGTGTCGAGGTGGGCCATCGCCAGGGCTGCAAGGCGCAGCCGATCAATTTGGCCAGCCACAAGCTCGCAGAGCCGCAGGAAAGCCTCGCGCTCCAGATCGCCAAGCTGGAGCTTGGCCCGGTCGATGATCTGCTCGTACTCCTTGAGCTCGGCGGTGATGTAGCGCTCGGCGCCGACCAGCGTCTGCTTGCGCTCGTAGTCACGCGGGATAAGCTTCTCGTCGGCGCTGCGCGAGAGCTCGATGAAGTAGCCGAAGACGCTGTTGTAGCCCACCTTAAGCGCCTTGATGCCGGTGCGCTCACGCTCTTTGCCCTCTAGCTTGTCGATAAACTCTTGGGCGTGGCGGCTGGCCCGCACCAGCGCGTCGATGCGCGGCTCAAAGCCAGTGCGGATCACGCGGCGCGGCCGCTCGCCGCCCTGCTCGGCGGCGCGCAGGTAGTTCGAGGCCCCCAGCAGCGCCGGCGGGTCGTCGTCCAGGGCGCGCTCCAGCGTGTCGAGCATGTCGGCGCAGGGGTCGAGCGCAGGGGACTGGGAACTGGGAACTGGGGACAGAGGCGCAGAGGGCTGGGCCTCGTCGAAGAGGTCGTCCTCCTCGTAGGACTCGTCTCCCGGTCTCCTTGTCTCCCGGTCTCCTTGTCTCCCGGTCTCCTTGTCTCCCTCGACCAACAGCAATGCCCCAAGCTCATCGCCCGCCGCCGCGAGCACGCTCGGGAGCGCCCGCAGGCTCGCGCGCAGCTGCACCAGATCACGCGGGGTGGCGACGCTGCTGCCCTGTGCGAGCCGGTTGACGGCGCGCTCCATATCGCCCACCTGGCCGAGCGCCTCGCGCAGCTCCGCGCGCAGGATGCTATCGTCTGCCAGGCAGGCCACCGCCGCCTGGCGGGCGTGCAGCGGCTCCAGCTCCAGCAGCGGCTGGGCGATCCAGCGGCGCAGCAGGCGGGCGCCCATCGGCGTGCGGGTGCGATCCAGCACGCTCACCAGGGCCGTCTTGCTGCCCTGCTTGTTCGGCTCCAGCAGCTCGAGGTTGCGGCGCGTCTGCGGGTCGAGGAACATGAAGCTGCCGGTGGAGTAGACGCGCAGGCTGTTGAGCTGCGGGGCGCGGTGGCGCTGCGTGTCGTGGACATACTGGAGCAGCGCGCCGGCGGCGCGTGCGGCCAGGGGGCGGCCATCTAGGCCGAATGCGGCCAGGGAGCCCACCTTCAGCTGGCGCACCAGCGTCTCGCGGGCCTCGGCCAGATCCCAGCGCCAGGCGGGCCAGCAGGTAACGTGGCCCTGCGCCCAGCGGGCCTCACTCTGCTGATCGAGGCGGCGCGCCACCCGCTCGTGGGGCAGCAGCAGCTCGCGCTCGCCCTTCGTCATCGGGGCGAGATCCTGGGTGAGGCGGGCCTCGGCGGGGGCGAGGGCAGGGATGCGCAGGCTCTCGGCGTCGGGCACGAGCACCTCGGCCGCCTGGAGCCGCCCCAGTTCGCTCTGGAGCTGCATAAGCGCCCGCTCGCCGCTGAACTCGGCACAGGCAAACTCGCCCGTGCTCAGGTCGGCGTAGGCCAGGCCAACCACGCCCTCCTCAACGATGGTGGCGGCGAGATAGTTGTTTGTGGCGGCGGCCAGCATGGAGAGATCGACCACCGTGCCTGGCGTCACCACGCGCACAATCTCGCGGTGGACCATCTTGCGCTCGATCTCGCCAGGCTCGCTATGCTGGATGGCGCCGGCATACACCGAGCGCGGCCTGGTGTCGGTGCGGGTGGACTCCGTGGCCGTAAGCTGCTCAGCGATCGCCACGCGGTAGCCCCGGCCCACCAGGTCGCTCACGTAGCGCTCGACGGCGTGGTAGGGCATGCCGGCCATTGGCGCATAAAGCTTCTGGGCGTCTTTGGGCTTGCTCTTGTCGACCGCGTAATCCTTGCGGGTGAGCGTCACATCCAGCAGCTCGGCGATCAGCTTGGCGTCGTCGTCGAAGGTCTCGTAGAAGTCGCCGAAGCGAAACAGCAGGATGGCGTCGGCGGCCTGATCCTTGAGCTTGCGGTACTGCCGATACCAGGGGTGGATCTCGAGCTTGGCCATGCGGACACACTCCGATTTGCACGTAAGTATTCGTACCAAGGGCAGGTTGCAGATTGCCGCACTACCACCGTCCACCGTCCACCGTCAGCTTAAGCGCAGCCCAGCACAACATTATAGCACGTCTGTTCGATATGCGCCGTAGGCTACAAGGATGCGCTCGGCAAGGGCTGCGGGGGCCAGCTCATCGGTGGGCAGCGTCAGGTTGGCCACCTGGGCGTAGAGCGGGGCGCGGGCGGCGCGCAGGGCGGCGAGGCGGGCGGCGGCATCGCCGGCAAGCAGGGGGCGCTGCTCGGCGTGGGCGCGCAGGCGGGCGAGCAGCGCGGCGTCGGGCGCGTCGAGCCAGACCACAAAGGCGCGCTCGCGCAGCAGCGCCCGATTCTGCTCGCGTAGCACCACGCCGCCGCCGGTTGCCACCACGCGCGGGCCGTCGGCTAGGGCCTCGGCGAGCGCGGCGGCCTCTAGCTCGCGGAAGTGGGCCTCGCCCAATGTGGCGAAGATCGCGGCCACCGGCATGCCCGCACGCTCGGCCAGATGCGCGTCGGTGTCGAGCGCGGGCACAGCGAGGCGGGCGGCGAGGGCGCGGGCGACTGTAGACTTTCCGGCCCCGCTGAGCCCCACGAGCGCCAATGGGCGATTCTGCTGCACAATGCGTTGCATAACGGAAACTATCCTACCATATTTACATCGGGTTTTTGTCAGGGGGCTGGCGGCGGCCCCCTTGGAAGGTAGCGTTCCGATGCAATGGAGAAGCGGACTAGGCGCAAAACTATTCCGCCGGGCCGCCGAACCCGAGCCGTCTGGACCACGAACGGCACGAACGAGCGCGAACGACGCGAATGCTGGGTTCTGCAAAAGTGTCCACGCTCGTTGGCGGTCTGAGGCATGCAGCGGCACGCGTGCCGCTGCTGATGGCCATCAACTTTGGGGGTCGAGGGGGCGCAAGCCCCTCGCGCCGGGGGTTGTTAGGGGGCTGGCGGCAGCCCCTTAACGCCGGGGTGGCGGGGCGGCAGCGCCCGCCCGCGATCCCCGAAGCAAGGGCAGCGCCCACGATGACAAGACCGCAATCGTGCGCGCCAGCCGCTCTAGCCCCTGTTCATCGGCACCCGCTACAATCAGCAGACCAAGCAGCCACGATGCTGCCGGTGCGACATCTCTTCGGCCGCTCCGCGCTGGCCCGCATGGATGCCCCATCGCCGAAGCGCTGCCGCACACCCGGCCATCATCGTAGCACGACGATAGCCGACGACCGCAAAGCCCCACGTTTGGGCTTCGACCCGCGACGATGCGACTGGACACGCGAATGAACATCCTGTTACTCACCGATGGGGTCCCGTACCCGCCCGACAGCGGGCCACGCGTAAAGACCTACCAGCTGCTCAGGCACCTGGCCACACGCCACCGCGTGACGCTGCTCTGCCTAGCGCACGACGAGAGCGCCCCGACGCGTGCCGCCGCCCTGCGCCCGCTCTGCGCCGAGCTACACCTGGTACACGCCCAGAGCTCGCGCTGGCACGAGCTTGCGGCTCGGCTAGAGAGCCTATTTGGCACGCGGCCTTACGCCGTGGCCTCACGCGCCAGCGCTGCGCTGCATGTGCGCCTGGCCGAGCTGCTGGCAGAGGCGACCAGCGGCGACCAGCCCTTCGAGCTTGTGCATATCGATCAGATCAGCATGGCCCAGTTCGCCGAGGGTCTGAAGCTGCCACGCGTGCTCGACGCCCACAACGCCGTCTGGAAGATCTACGCGGGGCTGGCCGAGCAGCGCGCCTGGCCTGCCAGCTGGCTTGCGCAGCGCGAGGCCGAGCAGCTGCACGCCTACGAGGGCCGCATCTGCGCGAGCTTCGAGGCCGTCACCACGGTAAGCGAGGAGGATCGCGAAGCTCTGCTCGACGCGGCGGGGGCGATCAGCAACGTGAGCGTCATCCCGATCGGCGTGGATGGCGTGGCGCTCACCCCGGTGCCGCGCAGCCCCGACGCGCGCGTGGTGCTCAGCCTGGCCGGACCCGGCTGGCCGCCAAACGCCGAGGGCATCAGCTGGTTTACCCGTGAGGTCTTCCCGCTGGTGCGCCGCGCCGTGCCCGACAGCCTGCTCTACATCTGCGGCGCGGAGCCGCCGGCCGAGCTGCGCGCCCTGGGCGAGCGGCAGCCTGGCGTAGCGGTGACAGGCTTTGTGGACCCGCGCCCCTACCTGGAGCGGGCCGCCGTGCTGATCGCCCCGCTGCGCAGCAGTGGCGGCATGCGCGTGATGCTTCTGGAGGCCCTGGCGCGCGGCATCGCTGTTGTCGCCACCAGCCGCGCCTGCGCCGGCCTCGATCTGCGGGCCGGCGAGCATCTGCTGGTGGCCGACAGCCCCAGCGAGTTCGCCGACGCGGTGACGCTGCTGCTGCGCGACCCCGAACTTGCAGGCAAGATCGCCGCCGCCGGGCGCCGCCGCGCCCTTGATCGCTACGACTGGCGCACCCTCACCCCTGCTATCGATCTCATCTACACTCGCATCATAGCCCACGCGCCGCATCCTGACGAGAGCGCCATGCCACAGCCGGTGGCGCTCTCGTAGCAACAGCTCTGGCCAGCGTGCGCGGGGCGAGCAGAAGCCGCCCAGCGCACCTGGCACCCTGCCAAGGGCGAGGAGGCCGCGATGGATCTTCTGTTTGTCTGCTCCGAGGCGCCCACCACAGCGCACCCACGCCCCAACGGGCTGATCGCCGCGCTGGCCCGCCGGGGCCACAGCGTAACCCTGCTCTTCGCCGACGAGGCCGGCACCGCCTTCGACGACCTCGCCGAGCACTGCCGCCAGCTGCTGCCCGTGCGGCGCCGCCAACTTGTGGACGCGGTGCGCGCCGAGGCTCAGCCTGGCCGCTTCGAGCTTGTCCAGCTCGACGTGCCCACGGCAGCGCTGCTGCCTGAGTCGCTCCCGCTGCCCAGCGTTCTGGACGCCGTGGTCTGCGCCATCCTGCGGCGCGAGCGCTCACTGCGCGCCCAGGGGCCGCTCGTCCGCGCGGCCCAGAGCGCCTGGTTGCCACACTTGCGCCGCGACGAGGCCGCCCTGCTGGCGCGCCACAGCCGGGTGATCGTGGCCGCCGAGGCCGACGCCGTAGCTCTGCGCGCCCTGGCAGGACACGCGGGCGACGGCCAGGGCCAGATCCATGTGGTGCCCAGCCCGATCAATCTGGCCCGCTTCGGCCCGCCCATGCGCCTGCGCGACCCCGCCACGCTGCTGCTCGACCTGCGCGATCTGGCCCGGCACGAGGCGGCGGCGGCGCTGGCGAGCGTCGCCACAACCATGGCGACCATCTGGGCGCAGCGCGCCGAAGCGCGCCTCACCGTGCTCGGGGCGCTGCCCTTCGGCACGGCCGGGCGGCTGGCGGGCAACCCGCGCGTCGTCTTCACGGGGCCTGTCCACGACCCACGCGGCCACCTTGCATCGGCCACCATGATCCTTGCGCCCGTGGAGCCCTCGGCCACGGCGCCGCACGCGGCCTTGCAGGCCCTGGCCACCGCCACACCCCTGATCGTGCGGGCCGTGCTCGCCCGCGATCTGTGCGCTGTGGCGAGCGAGGAGCTGCTTGTGGCCGACACCCCCGACGAGCAGGCGCAGGCGGCCATGGCGCTGCTCGACGATGCGCCGTTTCGCGGCAGGCTTGGCCGTGGCGGGCGCCGCATGGCAGAGCGGCAGCACAGCTGGGAGCGCGCCGTCGACGCGCTTGAGCATGTCTACGCGGCGGCCACTGGCTCTGCGCTGGCCGAGTGGCGCCTGGAGCTAGGCATGGATCGGCCGCAGCTGGCGGAGTGAGGGCTTTGGACCACGAAGCCGCGAACGACGGCGAACCACCGCGAACCCGGCCACACGCGTGCGGTTGCGCGTTCGCGCGGTTCGTGCCCGTTCGCGCGGTTCGTGGTCCAACCGTTCGCACCCTCACCCGCGCCTGGCAACCGTGCCACGGATGGAATCAAGCATGGCGGGCGAGCTGATCAGGATCGGCTCGGGCAGCCTGCGCCCATCAAGCAGCAGGGCCGGCTCCACGGGCGCGCCGCTGAGGTGGACCATCGCGCCGCCTGCGGCGCGCAGGATGGCGAAGCCGGCGGCGAGATCCCAGAGGCTGGCGCGCCCGATCAGGGCGCCGACGGCGCTGCCGCGCGCCACGTAGCAGCAGTCGGCGGCCACGCTGCTAAGGCAGCGCGCCTTGCCAGGGAACGTGAGCTGGAAGCTGCGGTGGGCGGTGGAGGGGACGGCGAGCCAGTCGTTGCTGTCGATGGCCGCGTGGTCGCTCACGGCAATTGGGATGTCGTTGCGGTAGGCGGGGCCGCTTGCGTCGGCCCAGTAACAATCGTCGAGGATGGGCAGATAGATCGCCCCGAGGTACGGCGCGCCAGCGCGCATCAGGCCCAGCGAGATGCACCAGGTGGGCAGGCCCGCCACAAAGGCGCTGGTGCCGTCGACTGGGTCGATGCACCAGACGAACTCGCGATCCACCGCGCCCACGCCCTGCTCCTCGCCCATCACGCCGTGCTCGGGGTAGCGCGCGGCGATGCGCTCGCGCAGCAGCTGTTCCACCTCGCGATCCGCCTGAGTCACCCAGCTACGATCCGCCTTGCGCTCCGCACGCACATTGTTGAAAAAGCTGCGGGCGTGGGCGCCGCCCTCGCGCACCCAGGCCAGCACCTCGGCCATATCGATCACGCTCACAGGCTCCTCGCTTCCTTCGGCTTCGCGCCGGGCGTTTTCCACAGATGACACAGATTTCCGGATCATTGTCCGTCATGCCTGCGCTTCCTGTACAATATCGTATAGATGCGCAAAAAAAGCACCTGGCCTAGAACAAAGCTATTGAGCACCCCAAACCTGAGTATCCTGATCATCGGCGCAGGGCCAGCCGGCCTCGCCCTAAGCTACCACCTTAAACGCATGGGGCTCGCGCACACGCTGCTCGAGGCAGGGCGCGTCGGCGAGAGCTGGCGCAGTCGGCGCTGGGAATCGCTGCGGCTCGTGGCGCCAAACTGGCACCTTCAGCTGCCAGGCATGCCGTACGCTGGGGCAGACCCGGACGGCTTTCTCTGCCGCGACGAGGTGGTCGCCTACATCGAGGCCTACGCCCAGTCCATCAGCGCGCCAGTGCGGGCCAATCTTCGTGTCCACAGCATTAGCGCGCAGCCCGGCAGCGACGAGCTGCTCGTGCAGAGCGAGCTTGGCAGCCTGAGCGCCACACAGGTAGTGGTTGCTACAGGCGCCTACCGCACGCCCCGCCTGCCCGACTGCGCGACCCAGCTCTCCCCACGGCTCGTCCAGCTGCACAGCATGGCCTACCAGCGGCCCGCGCAGCTGCCACCAGGGGCCGTGCTGGTGGTGGGCAGCGGCGAGTCCGGCTGCCAGATCGCGGACGAGCTACGCAATGCCGGGCGCGAGGTCTGGCTCGCTGTCGGGCGCGGCGGCTGGCTCCCGCGCCGCTACCGTGGCCGCGACTGCGTGGCCTGGGTGACGGTGCTGGGCGGCTTCGAGCAGACGGTGGCCGAGCTGCCTGGCGGCGACCCGCGCAACGCCCCGCCCGGTCCCCAGCTTACCGGCCAGGGCGGCGGGCGCGACCTGAACCTGCACACGCTGGCGCGGGCAGGCGTGCGCCTCGTGGGCCACCTGGAGGGCGCGGCGGGCGAGCTGCTACGCTTTGCGCCAGATCTCCAGCAGCAGATCGCCGCCGCCGACGCGGTGGCCACAGGCTTTTGTCAGGCGGTTGATGCGTATGTCGCGCAGCAAGGCATCGACGCGCCGCAGGAGCCGCCGCCGGTGTATGCCGATGCGATTGCAGCAGGCGCTCCCACCGAGCTAGACCTGGCGCGTGCCAAGATCAGCAGCGTGATCTGGGCCACCGGCTACCGCCCCGACTATAGCTGGATCAAGCTGCCGGTCTTTGCAGCCGACGGCTACCCCATCCACACGCGCGGCGTTACCCGCTGGCCTGGGCTGGCGTTCCTTGGGCTGGAGTGGCAGCACAACGCCAAATCGCATGTCTTCCAGGGGCTCGGCGACGACGCGGCGCATCTGGCCGCGCTGATCGGCGCGCAGCGCGAGGGGCGCCAGTGATCATCGTTGTTGGCGCGGGGCCTGCGGGGCTGGCCATGGCCTACGAGCTGCAGCGGCGCGGCCTCGCCTACCGCGTGCTGGAGCGGGAGCGCGTGGGCGCGGCCTGGACGCACCACTACGACCGGCTGCACCTTCACACGTTGAAGGCCGTCTCGGGGCTGCCGGGCCTGCCGATGCCGGCGAGCTACCCGAGCTTCCCTAGTGCGGCGCAGTTCCACGCCTACCTGCGGGCCTACGCCACGCACTTTGCGCTGAAGATCAGCACCGGCGTGAGCCTGGAGCGCGCCGACTTTGCCCAGGGCCAGTGGCAGCTCCACACCAGCGCGGGGCCGCTCAGCGCCAAGCTACTGGTGCTTGCCACGGGGATCTGGAGCGCGCCGGTGCGGCCGGCCATCCCAGGGGAGGCCGAATTTGGCGGGCCGATCATCCACAGCCGCGACTACCACAACCCGCAGCCCTACGCCGGCCAGCGCGTGCTAGTGGTGGGCACGGGCAACTCGGGCAGCGAGATCGCGGTCGATCTGGCCGAGCACGGTGTTGAGACCGCACTGGCCGTGCGCAGCGGTGTCGCTTTCGGGCCGAAGCTGCACTCTGCCACACTGGCGCGCTTGGCCGCCTGGCTGTTCCGCACGCTGCCACGGCCCCTGGCCGCGCGGCTGCTGCGGCGGCGCAACTTCGCCGAGCTAGGGCTGCCGCTGCCGCCCGGCTCGCCGCTCGACCACTTCCCGGTAGTGGGCTACGAGCTGCCGCAGGCGGTGGCGGCCGGGCGTGTGGCAACCTACGGCGCCCTGGTGCGCCTGAGCCACGGCACGGCCCACTTCGCCGACGGCCGCGCTACGCCCTGCGACGCGGTGATCCTCGCCACGGGCTTTCGCCCAGCCCTGGATAGCGTGGCGCACACCCTGGAGCTGGACGCGCGGGGCAGGCCGCGCCTGGACCGACAGTGGCGCGCTGTTGGCAACCCGCAGCTTGTGTGTGTGGGCTACAGCTACCCCACCACCGAGGGCTGGCTTCAGGTGATCAGCCGGGTGGCGCACGAGGCGGCCGAGGGGATCGCGGCAGGCGGGAGCGCCGGGGCATAAGTATCCGCAGATTGCGCAGATTGCGCAGATGGGGCCAGGAATAGACCGGAAATCTGCGTCATCTGCGTCATCGCGGATGACATGCCCCTACACCCCCACCAGCACCTCGCTTGGGAAGCCGCGCTGCACCACCACGTGCCGCTCCACTGTGAAGCCAGCCTGGCCGAGTAGCGCGTGCAGCTGGAGCGGGCGACAGCCGCCGAAGCGCTGCGGGTCGAGGCGGTAGCCCAGCTTCCAGCGCGCCACAAAGAGTCGGCTGCGCAGATCCACGCCCTCGGTGAGTGAGACGAGCACCAGCCGCCCGCTGGGCCGCAGCACGCGCCGAAACTCCGCCAGCACCACCGGCAGCTCTGCGCCGGGAATGAGATCGAGCATGTAGGCCGAGAAGAGCCGGTCGAAGCTTGCCGCCGCAAAGGGCAGGCGCGCGGCGTCGCCCTCGCAGAGCGGCGTGTCCGCGCGGGAGCGCGCAAGCTCCAGCATGCCCCGCGCCAGGTCGTAGCCCACAAGCAGGCCACTTGGGCCGACCAGGGCGTGCAGCGCGGCGTGCTCGGCGCCGGTGCCAACGCCCACGTGCAGCAGCCCCTGCCCTGGCGTCGCCGCCAGCAGCGTGAGGCCAAGCTGCTTGGCCTGTTCCTCGAAGCGCGTTGCGCGGTCTAGGCCGGCGCCGATGGTGTTATAGATTTGACGAGCCTCGCTGCGCGAGATTGTTGGTTCGATCATGGGGAAGCTCCTTTATGCCTTGGGGTGGGCGCCCACGAGGGGCGCCCCTTCGTCACATCTCACGAATCCTCGTTGGGGCACCCCTGCGCCCTTCCCCTCCAACCAAACCAATACTCTTTAGCACCGCGTAATAATGGCGTAAGAATTGCTCGCTACGCTCTTAAGACAAGCGAACTATATCTACCCAACTACTACACACTAGTATACTCTGGTATACTTAGTCTACCGAATCAGTGTGAAGAAGCTGTCTTCGTGCAGCCTGGCAAGGGAATATCTGTGGTTCACGCGCAAGAGCGGTACGACATCGCCATTATCGGCTCGGGTATCAGCGGCTCAACCCTGGGCGCCATCCTCGCTCGCCACGGGCTCAAAGTGGTCATCTTTGAGGCCGGCGTCCACCCTAAGTTCGCCGTTGGCGAGTCGATGATCCTTGAGACCTCGGAGACCATGCGCGCCATGGCCGAGCTGTTCGATGTGCCTGAGCTGGCCTACTTTAGCTCCGAGAATTACCTCGACCACATCGGCACCTCGCACGGCGTGAAGCGCCACTTCAGCTACCTCCACCACAGCGAGGGCCAGCCCCAAAACCCGCTGCGCTCGCTCCAGGCCGTGATCCCCAGGCGCCCCCACGGCTACGAGCTGCACATCCATCGCCAGGACAGCGACTATCTGCTTACCTCGGTGGCGGTGCGCTATGGCGCAACCGTGCTCCAGGCCACCCCCGTCAAGGACATCAACGTTCAGCCCGATGGCGTGGAGATCCTTACCACCCAGGGCCAGAGCTACTGCGCCGACTACGTGGTAGACGCGGGCGGCATGCGCTCGATCCTGGCCGAGAAGGCCGGCTGGCGCAGCCGCGATCTCCAGGCCCACACGCGCACGATCTTCACGCATATGCTGGATCTGCCCTGCTACAACAGCGTGGGCCTTTCGCACGAGGAGTACGGCATCCCCTTCCGCGTCTCCGAGGGCACGCTGCACCACACCTTCCACGGCGGCTGGCTCTGGGTGATCCCCTTCAACAACCACGCCCGCTCCACCAATCCGCTGGTGAGCGTCGGCCTGCAGCTTGATCCGCGCATCCACCCAATGCGCCCCGACCTCACGCCCGAGGAGGAGTTTTTTAGCTTCATCGGGCGCTTCCCAAGCATCAAGGCGCAGTTCGCGGGCGCCCACGCCGCGCGCACCTGGACGCGCACCGAGCGGCTGCAGTACACCTCGACGCACGTGGTTGGCGAGCGCTTCTGCCTGCTCGGCCACGCGGCCGGCTTTATCGACCCGCTCTACTCCAAGGGGCTCTACACCACGCTGATGAGCACCGCGCTGCTTGCTCACCTGCTGCTCGACGCGCACCGCGACCGCGACTACGCCGCCGAGCGCTTTCGCCCGCTGGAGGAGCTGACCCTGCGCTACGTGCGCGCCCACGACCGCGTGGTCGCCAACTCGATCAAGTCCTGGTCGAACTATAAGCTCTGGTCGGTCTACTGCGTGCTCTGGATGTTTGGCGCCTACCTGGAATATGTCAAGCTGCTGAGCACGCGCGGGCGCGCCACCAGCCGCGCCGACTACTTCGCGCAGCTCCAGACGTTGCGCCTGGTGGGCGGCGGCTTCAGCGAGTTTGCCACGCTCGCCGACCGCATCGATACGCTGATCGAGGCGGTTGACCCGAACGACGAGGCGGCGGTGGACAGGACAGTGACGGAGATTCGTGCGCTCTACGCCGCCACGCCCTGGCTGCCCTGGGCCTTCCAGCAGGTGCTGGCGGGCAAGAATCACCTGCCGGCGAACAAGCTGCGTCTGAGCCTGCTGCGCCAGGAGGCGGGCTTCATGGGCAGCGGCGCCTTCCGCCAGCACTTTTTTGGCACCGCCACCATGCGCGAGGTCGCCGGCTTCTTTATGAGCGAGAACCTGAAGTACTCCACCTCGGCCCTGAGTCTCCAGAAGCGCATGGGCTACCGTCGCCGCATCAGCGCGTCGGCAGGCCGCAGGCAGGCAGTTGCCCGTGCCTAAGGGCGAGCTGACACCGGCCCTGGGGCAACGTGGCCTCGCCGGCAGCTCGCTGCGTCCGCTGCTCGTGCTTGGCGTCTGGGCGCTGCTGATCGGCGGCGTGCAGCTTTACGCCTGGCAGAACATGCTCAACCCGCTGGAGCTGCTCCAGGGGCTGGTGCTGCTCTGCCAGGGCAGCCCGATCGGCCCGCTGCTCTTCATCGGGGCGGCGGCGCTCAGCCCGCTGCTGCTCGTGCCCGCCGCGCTGCTCGGCGCCGTGGCGGGCATCTGCTTCGGGCCGTGGCTGGGCGTGCTCTACACCATTATCGGCTGCAACCTCTCGGCCACGCTCACCTACAGCCTGGGGCGGATCTCGGAGCGCGGCATGCGAAGCGATGGCATGGTGGGGCGCATGCTCACCCGCTACGGGCCACGACTGCGCAAGGAGAGCTTTCTCAGCGTGATCATGCTGCGGCTAAGCTTTCTGCCCTACGATCCGATCAATTATCTGATCGGCATGGTGCGGATCGGTTGGCTGCGCTTTATGGCCGCCAACACCCTGGGCAGCCTACCGGGTGTGATCGCGATTGTGCTGGCCGGCGCCTCCGTGGAGGGGCTCGACCAGGGCTTGCCCATGTTCAACCCGATGGTGCTGCTCAGCGCCGTGCTCCTGCTGCTGCTCAGCCTCGGGGGCGCACTCGCGCTGCGGCGAGCCCAGCCCACCGGAAAAGAGCCCCTCGATGATCGATAAAGTGCTGCGTGAGCCAAAGGAGTCGCTGCTCACCCCGCTGGTGCAAGGGCCGCTGCGCCGCATTCACCCCACCACGGTGACGGTGCTGGCTGCGGTTGTTGGCCTCGCCGCCGCTGTCGCCGTCTGGCAGGGCGCCTACTTGCCCGCCCTGGCGCTCTGGGCAGTGAACCGCGTGCTCGATGGGCTGGATGGCACGCTGGCACGGATCACGAACCAGCAGAGCGACCTGGGCGCCTACCTGGATATTGTGCTCGACCATGTGGTCTACACAGCGATCCCGCTGGGCCTGGCGCTGGCCGCCGGCACAAGCGAGGCCTTCCTGGCGTTGGCATTGCTGCTCGCGAGCTTCTACATCAATGGGGCGAGCTGGATGTATCTTGCGGCACTGATCGAGAAGCGCCAGGCCGGGGCCGTTGCCCAGGGCGAGCTGACCACCGTGACTATGCCGGGCGGCCTGATTGAGGGCGCCGAGACGGTCTTCTTCTACTCGCTGTTTCTGCTCTTCCCCGGCGCGCTCGTCCCGCTCTTCGGGCTGATGGCCGCGCTCGTGCTGATCACCGCAGGCCAGCGCGTGCCCTGGGCGATCCGGCACCTGCGATAGCCGATAGCCGTAGGGAGAGAGACCTATGTCCAAGACACTCGCCGCCGCGCCGCCCCAGAGCTGGATGGGCCGCCACTGGCAGAAGCTGGTGGCGGCCGCGATCTGGCTTACGCTGGTGGGCAGCTTTCTCGGCTACAGCGTGGTCACGGGCAGCACGCCCACCGAGACGCTGCGCGATCTGGTCGATCTGCTGCGCACGCCCTTTGGCCCGCTGCTCTACATTTTAATTTATACCCTGCGCCCGCTGGCCTTCTTCTCGGCCATCATCGTCACGCTGCTTGGCGGCGCGATCTGGGGGCCGCTCTGGGGCACTGTGTTCGTGGTGATCGGCTCGAACCTTTCAGCCAGCCTGGCTTACGGCTTTGGCCGCGTGTTCGGCCAGGGCATCCTGCCCGAGGGCGGCAAGGACGCGACGGGCGGCATCGTGGGCCGCTACGCGGAGCGCCTGCGCAAAAACGCCTTCACTACCGTGCTGATCATGCGCCTGATCTTCCTGCCCTACGATCTGGTCAACTATCTGTCTGGCTTCCTGCGCGTGCCGTTTCGGCCCTTTATCCTGGCGAGCATCCTCGGCTCGCTGCCCGGCACGCTCACCTTTGTGCTCGCCGGCGCCTCGCTCGACATCGACGATATTTTTGCCGGGCGCTTCTCGATCAGCGCGATTAACCCGTGGACCCTGGTGCTCTCGGTGGTACTTTTTGTGGCGGGCCTGGTGATCGCGCGCCTACTGCGGCAGAAGGAGCAGGCCTAAACGATGAGTGACAGCTTCCACACAATTGTGATCGGGGCCGGCTCCGGCGGCCTGACCGTGGCCGTGGGCCTGGCCAACCTGGGCAAACCTACGGCCGTGATCGAGGCGCTGCACGTGGGCGGCGACTGCACCAACGTGGGCTGCGTGCCCTCCAAGACGCTGATCCACCAGGCCGAGCTGCGCGGCCCGGCCAACGCCCAGGGCGTGATGGCCGAGGTGCGCCGCAAGCGCGATGCCCTGCGTGAGAAGGAGACCCACGAGTTCGGCGAGCTGCCAAACCTGAGCCTGATCTTTGGCCGGGCGCGCCTGCGCGACCCGCATCACGTCACTGTTACTGGCCCCGATGGCGCCGTGCGCGAGCTTACTGCCGAGCATATCGTGATCGCCACTGGGGGCCGCCCGCGCAAGCTCAAGCTCACTGGCCTGCCCGATGCGCGCATGCTCACCAACGAGAGCGTGTTCGAACTGCCTGAAGTCCCGCATCACCTGGCCATCCTGGGCGGCGGTGTGATCGGCATGGAGCTCGCCTTCGCCTTTCGCAAGCTCGGCAGCCGCGTAAGCCTGATCACCAGCGCGCCGCGTGTGATGGACAAGTTCATCCCCGAGGTGGCCGAGGCGCTCGGCGCGTCGCTCCAGGCCCACGGCATCGCCGTGTACGCCGGGGCCAGCGCCCACTCCTACGACGAAGCCCAGCAGACGCTGCGCGTGCAACAAGGTAGCGAGCTCCACACGCTCGACGCGGTGGACTACGTGCTGGTGGCGATTGGCCGCCAGCGCAACCTCGAGGATCTCGGCCTGGAGGCGGCTGGCGTGCGCTTCGACCCGAAAAAGGGTATCGCCACCGACAGCTACGGCCGCACGAACCTGCCGCATATCTACGCGATCGGCGATGTGACGCCGACCTCCGCCTTCACCCACTCGGCCAACGCCCAGGGGCGCCGTGTGGTGCAGCGGATCGCCTTCCCGCTGCTGCCCGCGCGCGACCCCGAGCCGCCCTACCCGTCGGCCACTTTCTCTGACCCCGAGGTCGCCACGGCGGGCATGAGCCAGGCAGAGCTTGCGCGGCGCTACCGGCCCGAGCTGGTCAAGCGCATCCGCGTGGATCTTGTGACGCAGACTGACCGTGGCTACACCGACGACCTGCGCCACGGCTTTATCGTGGTGGACGCCGTGCGGCTCACCGGCAAAATCCTGGCGGTCACGATCGTGGGGCCGCGCGCGTCCGAGATGATCTCGCTCTTCACGCTGGCCATCCAGGCCAAACTGTCGCTCTACACGCTCTACCGGGTTGTCTACCCGTACCCCACCTTCTCCAGCGGCGTGCTGAAGGTGGCCGACGCCTTTCTGCGCGAGACGCTGCCAAACATTCGGGGCGAGCTGGCGACGTACCTGCGCTACCGCTGGGCCACTCCGAGGGGACAGGGGACAGGGCTGTCTCTTATACACATCTGACGCTGCCGACGAATAGAGAGGTG
>ENA-ORBV01007961-ORBV01007961.1-microbial-mat-metagenome-genome-assembly--contig:-NODE-7961-length-17997-cov-17.758371_pt1 | contig 17997 bp, 17 predicted proteins | sample MGYA00237777_ERZ505514 | MGnify/ENA primary metagenome ERZ505514 (study PRJEB26160, sample SAMN06269048) | microbial mat metagenome | isolation source: Oligotrophic lake microbial mat | place...
GTCAATATGAACGAGAACTTGCTCGTCGCTTCCTTGCGCCAGCATGAACTCACGGAAAAAGCGGAATGGCTGAGCGTTCAACTTCAGACAGACCTCACCGCGCGCATGGCGGCCGAGGAGGCGCTGCGCGAAAGCCAGCATTTCATCCACAGTGTTCTGTACAATCTCTTTGCCTTTGTTGGCGTGATGACGGTGGACGGAACTTTAACCGATGCCAACCGCTCATCGCTGGAGGCGGCGGGCATCCCGGCCAGCGAGGTGATCGGGAAGAAGTTCTGGGACTGCTATTGGTGGAGCTATTCCCCCGAGATCCAGGCGCAGTTGCGCGACGCGTGCGTGCGTGCGGCTGGCGGCGAGGTCGTCCGCTACGACGTGCCCGTGCGCATGGCGGGCGACACGCGGGTGTGGATCGATTTCCAACTCTCGCCCTTGCGCGATACGAAAGGGCGCATCACACATCTCATCCCCTCGGCGCTGGAGATCACGGTGCGCCACGCCGCCGAAGAAGCGCTGCGGGAGAGCGAGGAGCGGTTCCGCATCATGGCCGATGGCTTGCCGCTGATGATCTGGGTTCACGACGCCCAGGGGGACTTGCAGTTCGTCAACCGGGCCTATTGCGAGTTCTTCGGCTTGGCGCCCCAGCACGTCGCCGGCCCGAACTGGCATCCGCTGGTGCATCCCGAGGATCTCGCGGCGTATGAGAGCGAGTTCAGCGCCAGCGTGCGCGAACGCCGCCCCTTCCACGCCGTGGTGCGTGTGCGCCGGTTCGATGGGGAGTGGCGCTGCATCGAGTCCCACGCCCGCCCGCGGTTCTCCGCCTCCGGCGAGTTCCTAGGCATGGTGGGCAGCAGCCCCGACATCACCGAGCGGAAGGCCGCCGAGCAGGAACTCCTCCGCTACCGTGAGGACCTTGAGCGGGCCGTCGAGGAGCGCACGGGCGAACTGGCCGAGTCTGTGGCCAAGCTGGTGGCCTCCGAGCGACTCGCCGCCCTGGGCACGCTCGCGGCGGGCATCGGGCACGACATCGCCAACATCACCATGCCCATCCGGGCCCGGCTGGACATGCTGGCCCGCTCCGTGGGCACGGCGGAGGGAAAAGGGGACATCGAGGCGACGCTGCGCGGCATCGAGCACCTCAACAACCTCTCCGCGGGGATGCGGCTCCTGGCGATGGACCCCGAGCGCGCCGGCGCTTCGGCCCCCGTGGCCGACCTGGCGCAGTGGTGCTCGCAGACCACTGCGCTCTTCCGGTCCGCCGTGCCGCGGCACATCACCGTGGAATGCTCCATGCCCCCGGGCGTCGGCGTCCCCATTCCCGCCCACCGGCTGGCCCAGGCGATCCTCAATCTTGTGCAGAACGCGGCGGAGGCGATGGCCGCGCAGAAGGGTGGGCGCATCGGGGTCTCGGCGGAGGTCGCGGAGCCGCCGGGGAGCGCCCGCGTCGTTCTGGTGCGTGTCAGCGATGACGGACCGGGCATGGCACCCGGGGTGCTGGCCCGCTGCTTCGAGCCCTATTTCTCGACCAAGGGGCGCACGATCTCGACGGGCATGGGGCTGGGCATGGTGAAGGGCATCGTCGAGGCGGCGGGGGGGCGCGTGCTCGTGGAGTCCGCCCCCGGCAAGGGTGCCACGTTCACCCTTTCCGTTCCCTTCGCGCCCGCCGCGGATCAATGCACGGCATCGCTGGCGCGCTCGCTCACCGCGGCCGTCTCGATCCGCCACCCCCGCACAGCCTCGCTGGCGTGCCTCTTCCTTGAGCAGCTCGACGTTTCGCCGCTCCGCACACCACCGGACATCATCCCCGAGGCCGCGCTCTGGATCGTGGATGACCCCGACCCCGCGCGGGTAGCCATGTACCTCGACGGGCACAGCGAGCGCCGCGTCGTGATGCTGGGAGCGCCCGCGTCAAACGGTGGGGGCGGCGACGATCGTCCCGGCGACGGCGGCGATGCACGGGTCGTGCGATTGCCGGCGATGCCCACACCCAACGACCTGCGCCAAGCCCTGGCCGCGGAGGCCGGCGACGCGCGGCCGCGGACGGGGGAGGGCTGACCCATGAACGAGCAAGCCGAATCCGTCGGGCTCATCATGGTCGACGACAACGTGCCCGCCGCCGAGGCGATGCGGCGCTGGTGCGGGGACAACGGTACGCTGCGCTGGCTCGGGTCGGCGGAAGAGGGAGAGGCCGCCGCCGCGCTGGTGGCGCGGCACCGCCCCGCGGTGGTGCTCCTGGATGTGGAGATGCCCGGCACCGACACCTTCGCGCTGCTCCCCCGTCTCGCCACCGAGTCGCCGGAGACCGCCGTGGTCATGTTCAGCGGCCACTGCCAGCCAGACGTGATCGGCCGCGCGCTCGCCGCGGGCGCGGCGGGGTACATCCTCAAGGATGAGCCGATGGCGTCGATCGGCGCCATGCTGCGGCGAGCCGGGGACGGAGAGTTCGTCATGAGCGCCGCCGCTGCCGCCGCGTATGTACGAGCCGCGGAGAACGGGGAAGATCGGACCACGGGCGCGGCTCAGGCCGCCACCGTCGCCGTCGTGATCTCCGACCACGGGCCTTCTTCGCCGCGGGTGTTGATCCAGCCGGCCAAGTAGTGGGCCGACTGGCCGACGCGCTTGGGGTCGAACGAAAGAGACGGCATCCCGCCCCCGGCGCAGCGCCTTGCCCTGCCGCACTACGACGGCTCGGCGGTTGAGGAGATCGTCAAGAAGTTGCAAGACCCCGTAAGCCCGGGGTTGTGCCCGCGCGCGGGATGTGGTATATTGACGACAGTCGGAGAGAGAGCCCGGCCCCATCGCCCATTCACGCGGCCCCGACTCCGCGATTGCCCGATCCCACCTTCTTGTTGGGGGTGGTGCGTTGTCGGCACACACCCTTTCCGCGGGTGGCATTGGACGGTAGGGCCGGGCACGGTTTGAGGAGAGAAGACATGCAGCGTTTTATCATTGCGTTCACCGTTCTATCGTGCGCCGCCGCCGCGGGCCATGCGCAGTCCGGCCGCTACTACGTCACCGACGAGAGCGGCTTTAACCGGGTCTGGCAGTTCCAGGGCGGGGCCTTGGCGGGCAGCTTCGCTACCAACCCCGCGGGCGGCGCCGACGGTCCCATCATCGTGGACGGGAACACTAATACCGTCCGCAGCGTCAAGGGCGGCTTTTTCGGCGGCTCGGCCGCCTCGCCCGGCAGCGAGTACACCTTCGCTGGCGGCGTCGTCGGCCCCGTCAGCCTCGACCCCTCGGCCCACGCGGGCTACGGGCGGGTCATCGACGCGGCCTTCGACGGGACCAACTCCTACATCGTCCACGGCTTCGGGGGCAACGCGGGCGTCTTCCGCTACAACGCCAACTTCAGTGGCCCGGGCACGCTGATGTTCAACATCTTCGGCCAAGACGCCTCGACCGCGCAGGGCATCACTTGGGATGGCGCCAACATCTGGACCAGCGACTACGTCTTGGGCGGCGCGGCCGGGCGGGTGCGGAAGTGGAGCTCCGCGGGCGTCGAGATCAGCTCGTTCCTGGTGGTGAACAACGCCGGCGTCGGCTCCGAACGCAACACCGCCCTGGCCTACGACCAGTCCGACGGCACCTTCTGGATGAACGCGCATGTGGAGAACACCCTGGGCTTCGGCTTCGGCGAGCTCTGGCAGTTCGACAGCGCCGGAAACTTCCTGCAGGCGATCCACGCCCGGCAGACCGACCCCACCGCCCCCTCCGGCATCCTTTACTGGGGCGGCGAGATCTTCACCATCCCCGCCCCCGGTGCCGCCGCGCTGCTCGGCTTAGGCGGGCTGGTCGCTCTTCGCCGCCGCCGCTGATCGGCCGCGACTCTCCTATCCCTTGCACGGGCCGCGGGACGCCGCGGCCTGTTTCGCGCGCGGGGGCGGCAGCCGTGGATTTCGAGGTTTGCGTGGAGAGAAGCGCACGCGATGAAGACCGGGAGCAACGACGCGAGGCGAGCCCCCGTGCGCGGGCCCCGCGCAGACTCGCCCAGGGTCGCTTCCTTTGATTCTGTCCTTTGTCCTGCCGCTTCTCTTCTCCTCTCCTCAATCCGTGAAAACCGCGAAATCCATGAATCCATTCCCCGGCCTCACGCCGCCACCGTCGCACTCCACACCTCCGCGCCCAGAACTCCGGCGGGCCGGGCGCGGCGGGTCGGCGTCGATTCATCCACCAGCCGCAAGTGGTGCGTGAGGCGGGCGGGCGAATCCACCAGCGCGACCGGGCGCGTGCGGGGAACACCGGCTGGAAAGCCGGTGCCACTGCGCACAGTGATCCCGATCTCGGCGCGGTCGGTGTTGCTGGTCTTGGGGTAGCGCTGGATGAAGTTGGACACGGGCCGGACCTGCTTCTCCAGTTCGCGCCGGGCCGCGCCCCCCGCCTCGGCGGCGGCTTGGGCCCCGACATGCGCCGGGTACGCCGCGCCCCACGACTCGAGGGCATCCTTTGAGCGGCTTCAGGTCCGAACGGGCCCAGCCGGACCCCCCGTCCTCCGTAGAAAGGACGAGTGGTGGGTGAAGGAGTGGTAAAGTGAAGTTCACGTTTAGGTCATGCGGAAGCCTAACGCGCCAGTGAGACTGCACCTGATTCATGCGCCGGGCGGCGAACTGTGCAGGAGTGCGGTAGATGTCAACGCTTCATCAGCCGGTCTGGCTTGACGCCAGCCCCCAGGGAGCGGCGCCCCTCGCCGCGGATGCCGAGTGCGATGTATGCATCGTGGGCGCGGGGATTGCTGGTCTGCTGATCGCGGAGCAACTGTCATCCCAGGGGCGGCGGGTCATCGTGCTCGATTCGGGCTTGGTCGCGCGCGGCGAAACCAGTCGGACGACCGCGCATGTGGTGAACGCGCTCGACGATCGCTACACGGAACTGGAACGCCTGCACGGCAAGGACGGGGCGCGGCTGGCGGCGGAGAGCCACAGCGCGGCGATCCGGCACATCGAGGCTGTGGTAACGAAGCGCGGCATCGAATGCGGGTGGAAGCGGCTGGACGGCTACCTGGTGGTGAACGAGCGGCACAGCGCGAAACGGGAGGAGTTGCTTGAAGAGGAGAATGCGGCCGCCCGGCGGGCAGGAGTTGAGACGCAGCGCGTGGCTGCGCTGCCGGCGCTGTGGCCGGGGGGGATGTGGCAGGGGGGCGTGCTTCGGTTCCCCGAGCAGGCCCAGATGCATCCGCTCCGGCTCCTGAGCGGGATAGCGGAGCAGATCGCGCGCGAGGGTGTGCGGATACATTCGCACACGCACGTCAAGGACATCAAGGGCGGAGCGGAGGCAATCGTGCAGACATCGGGCGGCCCCGTGGTCCGGTGCCAGCATGTGGTAGTGGCGACGAACACACCGATGAACACCACGCTCGCCATGCACACGAAGCAGAGCGGGTACCAGACCTATGTGCTCGCCCTTGCGGTCGAGCGGGGCGTGCTGCCGCCGATCCTGCTGTGGGACGGACCGTGGGAGGATGACGAGTTTTACAACTACATCCGCCTGGTCCCCGCGGAGGAGCGTGGATCGAACGCGGGCTCGTCCCCGCAAGACCTCCTGCTTCTTGGGGGGGAGGATCACAAGACCGGGCAGGGTCCCGATGGGGATGGACCCTTTGTGCGTCTGGAAGCGTGGGCGAGGAAGCACCTTCCGATGTGCCGCGAGGTGGTGAATCGGTGGTCGGGCGAGGTGATGGAGCCCGCCGATGGTCTTGGCTATATCGGGCACAGCCCGGTGGGTCCCAGGAATGTGTACATGGTGACAGGTGACTCGGGGAACGGGATGACGCACAGCGCGATCGGCGCGATGCTGATCCCCGACCTGATCGCGGGCCGGACCAACCCGTGGGCGGACCTGTATGACCCCGCGCGCAAGATTGGTATGCACGCGCTGGGCGCATACGCGGGTGAGAACCTGAACGCAGTCGCGCAGTATCGCGACTGGCTGCGCCGCGGTGATGTGCGCTCGGAGGCGGAGATTGCGCCGGGCACCGGGGCGATCGTGGCGAGCGGCGTGAACCACCTGGCGGTGTACAAGAATGAGTCGGGCCAATGCACCCGCCTGTCTGCCGTGTGCCCGCATCTGGGCGGGCTTGTCAGGTGGAACAGCGTCGAAAAGACATGGGACTGCCCGTGCCACGCATCTCGGTTCGAGCGAACCGGCAAACTTCTGCACGGGCCCGCAAATGAGGACTTGAGGAGCGCTGATTGAAGAAGCCCGGCTTTCACTCAAAGATCGCCTGCTCCTCGCGGGTCACGCGATAACTGAGCGAGCCGGCATTCACATTTGCGGCGTGGGTGAAGCGGTGCTCGACTGGATCGAAGCCGGGCCGGAGGTGGATCATTCTCCAGTGGGCGACCTTGAGCGCATCGGCGATCAGGCCCAGGTGACATTCGTCCAAGACGCCTCAGCACACATCATGGCCGTACGAGCCTGCTTGGCTCGTGCGATGAGGCGGGAGAGGGCGCGGGCAAACTCGGGCCTCTCCATGTGGTCGGCGTAGCCTCGAAACGCGGCGTTCTTCCAGGCGTCGTTGCGGGAGGCATGACGCGGCTCGCGCAGTCCGTCGAGTTCCGGGAAGTGGAGATACTCGATGCCCTCGGCGCGAAGCCTCGCGGCGAGGGGCGCGCCATTGAACTGCGATGCGCACCGGTCGGCCTGTCAATCGGTCCTCCGGCGCGGGCGACATGCGCGCAGGACACCCCGATTACTACCCGCCGCGCTGACTCGCCGCGCTGACTCACCGCCTCCGGCGCATCCCTCCGAATGCCCCGCCGATCGCCAGCAGCGCGACGGCCGATGGCCCAGGGACCTGAACGACACGAAACCCGAAGTCGTTCCAGTTGTCGAACGTCTGGTCGCTGTTGCCGCGGTAGTAGGCCGCTAGTTCGTTGGCCAGGATAGATATGGTTTCGAACGACCCGCCCCGAAGGCCGCGGTTGGAACCGCTGATGATCGCCTCGTTCCACTCGGACAGGTTCCCGCCCATGTCGAAGGTGCCGTAGAAGTTCGCGGCGTACGAGCCCACGGGCGTGGTGTTACCACCGATGAAGTTGTCATAGTTCGCCTGGGCGGTGGTGATCGAGTTGCTCGAAGTCGGGTAGAGCCAGTAGTCGTCCGCGTCGCCGCCCTGGCTCGCGGGCTGGTGATACGCGGCTTTGTGCCACTCGTTCTCGCTGGTCACGGCCCACTGCCAGCCCGCGTTGCGGGTGATGGTGTTGGCCGAGATGCCGCCGGGGGTGAGCGTGTACGCGCCGTCCTCGGTGGTGGTGTTGTTCTGCGGGCCGGTGGGCTGGCCGTTGTGCAGCCAGTTGGCGAAGCGCGTCGAATCCCAGAAGCTCACGAAGTTGACGGGGTTGTTCGCGCGGCCTGGAACTGTCGCATAGGTGAAGGCGCCGATGAATCCTGAGCGGGTAATGCCGCCGAAGGAGCCAGCCATATTCGCGTTGTACAGGCTGTTGGTGTCGTCGTACGCGACGGCATTGAGGAACTCGGCGTACTGCGCGTTGGTCACCTCGGTGGACCCGATGTTGTACGCATAGGCCACCGAGCCGAACGGGCCGTTCGGCGTGGAGTCCGCCGCGTTGCCGACGTTGCCGATGGGCACAGTGGGGATAACGACGGCCATCGCAGGCGACGCCGCAAGCCCCCCCACGGTGACGGCCGCGAACGCGGCCACGGTGATGAACTGCTTCATGGTCATGTCTCTCTCCTCGTGGCTTTCGCGTGGGAACGGCGATACTCGGTTCGTCCCGGATGGGTTATCTTATACAAAGGCGTTTGATCAGTTCCGCCGCCGCCGCCCGGCCATCACGCCACCGATCGCCAGCCCCCCCAGCGCGACCGTTGACGGACCGGGGACCTGCGACACACGAAACCCGACCTGCTCGCGCTCTGTCAAAGGCGGAGGGGCGTACGCGTTCGCGGGCGTGAGCCAGCCGGCGACGTTGTCGAATGCTCCGCCCCAAAGCGGCCCGCGCACCGGAGGCGCGAGGATGGTGTCGCTCCACTCGTACACGTTCCCGGCCATGTCGAACGCGCCGTAGAAGTTGGCCGCGTACGAGGCGACAGCCGTGGTGTCCCCGATCGCGGCGGGAACGTAGTTCGCCTGCGCCCCGGTGGGGGCCGTATTGCTCGAAGTCGGATAGAGCCAATAGTTGTCGCTGTCGCCGCCCTGCGCTGCGGGCTGGTGATACGCCGCCTTGAACCACTCGTTCGAGCTGGTCACGGCCCACTGCCAACCCGCGTTGCGCGTCACGGTGTTCGCGGCGATGCCGCCCGCCGTCAACATATACGCGCCGTCCTCGGTCGTGCCGTTGCTCTGCGGGCCCGTGGGCTGGCCGTTGTGGAGCCAGTTGGCGAAGCGGGCCGAATCCCAGAAACTCACAAAGTTCACGGGGTTGTTCTGGCGGCCCGGAACGGTCGCATAGGTGAATGCGCCGATGAATCCCGAGCGGGTGATGCCGCCGAAGCCGCCGGCCATGCCCGTGCTGTACAGGCTGTTGGTGTCGTCGTACGCGACGGCATTGAGGAACTCGGCGTACTGCGCGTTCGTCACCTCGGTGGACCCGATGTTGTACGCATAGGCCACCGAGCCGAACGGGCCGTTCGGCGTGGAGTCCGCCGCGTTGCCGGCGTTGCCGACAGGCACGGTCGGGATGGTGATGGTGCCGAGGGCCGTCGAGGCACCAGCGGCTGCGAAGGCTGCAAGCGCGGCCACAACTCGGACATACTCGCTCGACAAGGTCTCTCTCCTCTGCGGGCTTTCGCCCGCGGTTCGCACAGCGTCACTTGGAGTGCCACGCTGCTTGTTTACCAAGGTACCTCAACCGCCAGGATTGTCAATGCCGAGTTCGGGGAAACCCATCTGAGTGAAGATGGGGAGTTCAAGACCCAGGCAAAGGCGAGTTGAGAGACGTCGCGTCCCTATCGGGACCCGGGGGTTGGTGGCGCGTCTCACCGATCCACCCAGCATGCACGCATGTCGGCGAGGGATCACCATTTCGCTTACCGCTTCCTGTTGCTCCGCGAAAAGGGTGAATTGCAGAGCCCGGCCGCCTCGGCTCGGCGGTTCATCGCGCCCGCCATCGCCGCGGTCGCGCTGGCTATGTGTGGAATGGGAGGCCTCACCGGCTGTGAAACAAACTCACACGCTCACCGCGGCGGCTTCGAGGCCGGGATCGTAGGGCTTTCGACTGCCCGGCCGGGGCCTGTGGCGGCGCGGGACGGGGCGACATGCTGAGCAGTCGCCCAGACCTGTTTCCCCGCTGAAGAAGTTGTGACCCGGAGTGTCGCACGCCCTGTCGCTGTAAGGCCTTGCCATCGGTCACGCGCAGCGTGGCCAGAAATCGTGCGACTGTGGAAGCGGAGCCGCAGTGTCCTCAGGTGCCGGCCCGGCTTGAAGGCAAAGCCAGAAACAGAACGCTGTGGCCGTCGGAATCCCCCGGGCAAGCCAGGAGGCAAGCGGCCTGGGCATGCTCCGCAGGCTTGGGATCACGGGCAGGATGCCGTGGTACAAAGCACCACGAATCGGTCGCTCCGCGCCTCATCGTGGGCGTGAGGATCGGCGCGGTCATGCGCGTGCCAGAGCGCCTCACTCCGCGGCGAACGTGTCGCCCTGGCGGACATCGCCGGTTTCAAGGCCGCGCCGGAACCACCGGGCCCGCTGCTCGGCGGTGCCGTGCGTGAACGACTCGGGCACGACATAGCCGCGCGAGCGCATCTGGAGACGGTCATCCCCGAGCGCTGCCGCCGCGCGCAGGGCCTCCTCGACATCGCCGGACTCGAGCACGCTCCGCTGCTTGTTGGCATGATGTACCCACACACCCGCGTAGAAATCGGCCTGGAGTTCCAGTTTCACGAGCAGCGCGTTGGCATCGGCCTCGCGCATCCGGGCGCGGCTCGCCTGCACCTGGTCGGAGGTTCCCAGCAGGTTCTGAACATGGTGGCCGATCTCGTGCGCGACCACGTAGGCCTGCGCCGCATCGCCCGCGGCCTGGTAGCGGCTGCTGAGCTCCTCGTAGAATGCAAGGTCGATGTACACCGTCGAGTCCGCCGGGCAGTAGAACGGGCCGACGGCCGAGGAGGCCGTTCCGCACGCGGAATCCACACCATCGCTGAAGAGCACGAGCCGCGGTGGGTCGTAGGTCTGGCCCATCTGCCGGAAGAGCGCGGTCCATACATCTTCCGTGTCGCCCAGGACGCGTGCGATATTGTCCGCCGCGGGGTCCTGGCCCTGCACCAGCGGCGCGCCCTGCTGACCACCGCCGCCGCCCCCGCCGGAAATGACGCCGGAGTTGAGAAGTGTTTGAGGATTTCCGCCCAGAACGAGATACAGCACCACCAGCACAAGCCCGCCCATTCCCAGACCACCACCCACGAGGGTTCGCCCGCCGATGCCGCGCCGGTCCTCAACATTCCCGCTCTGCCGCATGTTGCCGAAGCGCATGTGAGTCCTTTCGGTGTGGGTAACTGAGTGGTGCCGCAGAAGAATTATTCATTTTGAAGATGAGGGTCCGGGTGCGAAGAGGATAAAACACCGCTCACGGTACGACTTTGAACTTGCACACGCGGAATAGGCCGTTGCGGAGAGATTCGCCCGTAGCACGGACAAAACACAGGCAAACAGTTTTGCGTTTTTGTTGAACCGCTACCCGGCCGGTGGTAACGTTACCGAGAGGAGGGCAACACATTGCGACACACTGATCAAAAAGGGCTTACGGCCATGAAGAATGGCCACAAAGGGCTTACGGCCATGAAGAATGGCCACGGCCCATGGGTTGGCCAGGTCAACGTCAATGGTATCGGTGCTTGCGAACTGCTCGCCGGACTATCGACCGACCCCGGCGTCCGGGCTTTTGGCAGTTGCATCGTGGCGATCATCAGTCACGGTCGGAATTGGTCTTGGACGACGGATGAGCCTCTTGTCTGTGAAACGGTGGCACGCGTGTTGCAATCGATGGGCGAGGTCGCGCCGGCCCAACTGGATGGAATTGGGTTTGTGAGCGAAGGCTGGGAACGGCTGGGGAAGGGATGAACCTGCCATCAAGAGATTGTGAAGTATGACCCGCACCTGTGTGGCAATGACTCATCGAACACTTTCTGAGGCCGCCGAGTTAAATCTTCAGGCTGCTCGGCGGGTGGCCATCGGTACGGCGATCAAGGGCAGCTCAGCATCGGATTTGGCGACGAAGGCAGCCAAAGAGGTCGAGATTCTGGAAAGACTCGGGAGAGAAGGCGGTCTTGCCGTCGTCACTTATAGCAAGGGCGACTTGCGTCTGCTGTGCCGCTTTGCCGCCGGAACGCCCGTCGAGCCGTTCGACGGGCTTCGTTCGCTCTTGATCGCGGAAATGCTGGAGTTGCCGCAGCGACTTCGGCACATTGGTGCGGAGCGCAACAACACCATTCGTGAACTTTCAAGTGATGAAGGTGGGGAACTCGTTGCCGAGGCCTCCCGACAGGGGTGGACCCAATGCGATGGGCGTGAAGGGCAGGAAGTGCGATGACACGTCCGCAAGTACCTGACTGGATCCGCACTTTTGCGCCGCCCACCGGATGGACCAATGTCTTTGGCCTGGTCCCCTCCAACGATCACCTCTACGGCACCGAAACGCTCTTTGGCGACTGGGGCGGAGAAACGCTTCTGCTCGCCAAGGACGGTGCGCCAACACCTGTGATCCGTGCGCTTCGAGACAGGGGAGATCCGCGACCTTGGAGGCATGCGCAGCGCGAGCTTCGTGATCCCGGCGGGTGGAAAACGAACGAAAGCCTGTCCGCGGCTGCGGCGGTTCTCCCGGGCGGTAAGCTCTACGGCTCGGCGACGGCGAACCTGCTCTATGACGACCCGAGATGGAGCAGGAGTCTTCCCGGGTTTTACACACCGGGACCACTTCAGGAATACCTGAAGGAAGTGCTGCTCTGGGTGCTGGATTCGATGCCAAATATTGAGCGTGTCGTATGCTTGGGCCAAGAGGCGTGGTTTCTTACGCATCAGGCGCTGGGTGTGACCGATGTCGCTCGACGGTTTGCGTCACATCGTGATTCTTTTCAAACCTCCGGCGGCTGCATCCGTGAAAAACGTATAACGACCGTCGCTCTCTTCCATCCCGCAGCGCGAGTCTCGGACGCTTCGAAGCGTGCGGGCTGGCTCGGCATGCTTTCCAGGCCCCTTCTGGGGGACTTTGGCGTTGATGAACGGCGTCAACCGGAGTTGATAGGTACAACGATGCGGCACGTCGTGAGTCCGCGTGCAGCGGACGACGATCAAGATGCACCAGCTATCACATGGGAGCCAAAGAGTTGGACCAACTGGATTGGGAAGCGAGCCCAGTCCGTCGGCAACCCGACGGGCACCATTCACCCGCACATGATCGCCATTCTGGACCGCGCTGGGGCGACGGGCGTTGGATGGACGGACTTTCAGGCGCTCGCATGGAGACCCGGGTTTGATGCGAAGCGGGTTGACAAGGCGATCGGACAACTTGCGGTATGTTATGGCTACCCGCTCCAGTTCAGGGGTGACCGAGGTCGGGGTCGCTATCCCGATCAATACCGCGTCGCGCCGAAGTGGGTACACAAGGTCGGCAAGCGTACTTCCGACGAGGACTTTGGCGAAGACGCTGGACGATAACCTTGCCTCGCGCGGACGTCTGAGTTGGGTGAGTTCATGGGCGACGTGCGTCGAACTGCAAGTTCCGCTTGCGCAAGGCCGTCCGCGTCGATAGCAGGCTCATCGCTCGAGCGTAGCGTGGAACCCGTGCTCAGAGGCCGGCTGGCGGGGTCCTAATCTTCTGCACGGGAGGCCCAAGATGGCAAGCCTAGTCGGGTTGACCATTGGCGCGTTTATGGATCAACTCGGCGCAAAGACCCCTGCGCCCGGGGGCGGCGCGGCGGCGTGCATGACGGGCGCGACCGCCGCGGCCCTCGCGCACATGGTTGTTGAATACTCGCTCGGCAAGAAGAACCTCGCGGAGCATCAGGCGGAACTGGCGCACGCCTCAGCGACGTTGGCGCGGGCGCGGAAGGTCATGTTGCAACTCGCGGATGAGGACGCCGCGGCGTACGCGCTCGTGAACGAGTTGCGGAAGTTGCCGGAGACGGATGCACGCCGGATCGCGGAGTTTCCAGACGCTGCGGGGGCGGCTATCGCCGCGCCGCGGGCGACGCTGGCGCTGTGCATCGACCTGCTGCGCCTGATCGAGTCATTGTGCGGGCGCACCAACCGGCACCTCCGGTCGGACCTGGCCATCGCCGCGGTGCTGGGCGAGGCCGCGGCACGCAGCGCATGGTGGAACGTCTCGGTCAACCTGTCGATGGTGGCCGATGAGGCCGAGCGGGGGCGGCTCGCGGCGGAGGGGAACCGGGCGTGCGTGACCGCGGCGGCGATCCGTGAAATGGTCGAGCGGGAGTGCGCGGCGGAGTGAGCCGCAAGGGCCGTGGGGCCACCAACCTACACTTCCGCGTGCCCCTGCCCCCCGAGAGCATCGCCCCTCAGAGCCTGCGCATCGCGATCCTCCTGGAGATGCTCGAGGAGGTCAGCCGCGCCACGGAGCCCGAACACGCGGTGCAGGCTTACGTCGCGAGGATCGGCAAGTTGCGCCCCGTGGACGGCATGGTCGCGGCATCGGTGCGGAACATGCCGCCGGGTCAGTACAAACTGACGCGGCGCGGCCGGACCACCGAGCCGGGCGGCCCCTTCAAGCACCAGATCGTCGATCCGTGGAAGAACTGGAACAGGCTCCGGGCCTGCTCGGGCGGTTTTCTGGGCGCGATCATCGCCGCGGAGGAGCCGCGGTTGCTTACGAATATCGATCTGTCAGACGACCCGGTGCTGGGCGAGGAGTTCGCGGATATGCGGTCGTGCCTTGCCATCCCCATCTTCGATGGGGGAAAGGTGCTCAACTGGGTCTTCCAGTTCAAGGTCGATCCCGACGGCTTTCGGGAAGACGATCTGGAACAGCAGTTGCTGTCGGTGAACCTGTTCGGCTCCATGACCAAGAATCTGGTGTCGATCGACCAGATCCGGAAACTCAACGATCGACTCAACGCGCAGTTCGAGGAGGTCGCGCGGGTGCAGCAGGCGCTGCTGCCCAAGGCCAACCCGCTGATTCCCGGGCTGGCCTTCGCGACCAGTTACCTCACCAGCGAGCAGGCGGGCGGCGACTACTACGACTTCTTCGAGTTGCCCGGCGACAGGTGGGGCATTCTGATCGCGGATGTCGCCGGGCACGGTCCGGGCGCGGCGACTGTTATGGCGATGCTCCACGCGATCCTGCACGCGCACGGGGGCATTGACGATGGCCCGGCGCGGGTGCTCGATTACGCCAACACGCGCCTGTGCGCAGCGCAGATGGAGCGCTCGTTCGTGACGGCGATCTTCGCGGTGTACGACCCCTCGGCCCTGACGCTGACCTATGCGCGCGCCGGGCATCCGCCGCCACGCCTGAAGGACACGCGAACGGGTGAGGTAAGCGTGCTCGATGGCGATGCGGGCGTGCCGCTGGGCATTCTGGAGAGCGACCGGTTCGAGCAGCACGAGGTCCGGCTGGAGCCGGGCCAGACCGTGGTGCTCTACACAGACGGCATCACCGAGGCGTTCAACGAGCGGCGCGAGATGTTCGGCACTGACGGGCTCGACCGCGCGCTGCGGAAGTGCTCGGGCGAGCCCGACTGCATCGTGGACAGCGTTCACGCGGCCCTCTTTGCGCACACCGGCAGCCGGATGCGCGATGACGACCAGACGCTGGTGATCTTCAAAGTCCAGCCGGTCGCGGGAACAGGGGCCGTTCGATGAGCCCGCCCCTTGGCAAAGGTTCGGCAACCCCGGAGTGGTTTGCTATCGCGGATCGTGAGACCGGGCGCGACGGCACGGGCCTGAGGTTCGGCTGCACGATGTGCGGCAACTGCTGCTCAGGCCCCGAGGGATATGTGCTGGTGACGGACGACGAGATCGCCGCTCTGGCGCGCCGCCTCGGCATGTCGGTCGCGGACTTCACCAAGAAACACACGAACGTGACCAGCGAGGGCCGGTCCCTCAACGAGAAGCGCAGCCCGCAGGGGCTCGACTGCGAGTTCCTCGACCGTCAGAAGATTCCCGGCAAGGCGGTGTGCGGCGTCTACGAGGATCGTCCGCTCCAATGCCGCACCTGGCCGTTCTGGCCCAGCGTCATCAAGACCCGGGACACATGGGAGCGGGCCAAACGCACGTGCCCGGGGATCGATCAGGGGAAGAAGCACGCGCTGGTGCAGGTCCGCGTGCAGCGGGACGCCTGCGAGATCTGATATGCAAAGCGCGCAAGAGGATCAGCGGCTGGCGCGGGCGTGGCTAAAGGCGGTGGCTGGCGCGGGCGTGCGCGCCGACCTTGAGTCCGTGTACGCCGCGGCGTCGGAGGCCATCGCCGCCCGCGGCCCCGCGTGCTGGGCCTCGGGGCGATGTTGCAACTTCGAGCAGTCCGGTCACCTGCTGTATGTAACCGGGCTGGAGACGGCGTACACCGTGTGGATGGGGCGCGAGAGGCAGCGAGCGGAGGCCCAGACACATGCTTGGGACTTCGACGAACCACTCCGAAAAAGCGCAGTCTTGCGCCTGCCCCTCTACACAGCCACGGGCGCCTGCCCGTTCCAAGTGAACAACCTGTGCGGTGTGCATGAGATCAAGCCCCTGGGCTGCCGCGTCTACTTCTGCGACAAGTCGGCGCAGGAGTGGCAGCACGAACTCAGCGAACGTCTGCTGGCGGACATCCGCGCGATCCACCAGCGGCATGAGATCGAGTACCGCTATGGCGAGTGGAGAGGGATGCTGAGGATGCTGAGGTGATGAGGTGATGAGGTGAGTTGAACTCCGGACCTCGGACCCTGCTCCTCTGCTCTCTCCCTACTGCCGCATCAACCGCTTCACAAACACATACCCGCCCTGGGTCGGGCCCCAGACCTGGTTGCCCGCGCTGTCATAGCCGCGGTCCCACGCGATGATGCCGAATGGGCTGATGCTCGCCTCGCTGCTGGCGTACGCCGCGCCCTGCAAGGAACTCTCGCAGCCGGTGCCGGTCGTCGCGCCTGTGAAGATCGCCCCGCACTGGTGCCAGGTGAGGGTGATCGAGCAGCCGTCCTTCAGCGTGAGTTGCTCGGGCGTGAGCGTGCCGAGTTTGGCTGGGTTGTTCCAGACACCGGCGTACCCCAGCGCGGGCTCCGGCAGCGTGTACACCTCCGAACGGAAGGTGTGGTCCGGGTTCTCGCTCAGGCGGTACACGCGCTGGCGATAGGGCTTCTCGATCGCGCTCGACACCGCCTGCTCGATATACAGCCACGTCCCGTCCGTGCGGTCGGGCCAGACCTGCACCATCTCGAGGCGGATATCGCGGAAGTCGGCAGGGTCTGCGGCGGCCTGCTTCTCGCTGGAGAACGAGCCGACCATGTAGTCGCGGAGCGTGTCCAGGCTCCCTCCCGCGTGCTCATCGTGGGAGGCGCAGCCGCCCGTCATGCAGGCCGCAAGAAGCACCAGAGCGCCAAGAACGATGGACGAGAGTTTCATGGGCGGATTGTTGCGCGCCAGAAACGCGAGGGCTACCACGCGCTGCCCAGGCGCGACATGCCGCGCCGGAGCGCGCCGGCCACGCGGACGCTCAGCCCGCGTGCAATGCCGCCGCGCGATGCCTCGGTCAGCCGGCTTCGCGTGGCCTCGTCCGGCTCGGTCTCCCAATCCATTGCGATGAGTGAGCTCAGAACAGACGGGTCAAACTCTGTTCCGGCCTTCTGCGCTGGCAGTCGGATTGCGCCGATGTTGGGGAGGCTGCCGCCGCCGATGAGTTTCTCCAGCGGCCAAAGGTCAAAGAGCATCTTCGCCCCGCGTTCGCCCCAGTGGACTTTCTCGCCGGATTGTGATTCGTAAGCCGCGGCCCGAGCGGGAAGATTGATGTCGTGCAGGATGACCCACGCGCCCACGTCGAGCGCTGGCAGCAGACCCAGCAGGTCGCCTACGGGGTAGGGGTGCTTGTGGCAGGCGTCGATGAAGATGAGCGGTAAGGACGAGCCATCCTTGCCGCCCGGCGCAAAGTCGCGCGCGATGTCGCTCGCTGTACCGGGCGCATGGATTGTCGCGCGGGCAGCGAGTTCCGGCACCATCTGCCCGACCGCGTAGCCGATCGGCACCGAGGCATCCCAATAACAGTGCGTCAGCAGGTCGTACGACTGGACGGACCAGTTCCCCTCGCGTCCGTGTGCTGCGGCCATCGCCTTCAGAAGAACGGCCGTCGAGACGCCGCTGGCGGTGCCCAGTTCGACCATCGTCGTTGGGCGCAGGCACTGGATCATGTCAAAGAGGAAGAGCGCGTCATCGAGAAGGACCGCGCCGCGAGCATCATTTGGGGGTGTGTACCACGCCGCGAAGCGTGCCAGTCCATTTGGATCGGGTGCCGGTCCACCCAAGCGAGCGCGGATCCGCCCGTGCGCGGGCAGATAGTCGGCGAGTGTCCGCTCGCGCTGCGCCTGGTCGGGGCTGCCGTTGAGCGGGCTTGTGGAGGCGGGGACAGGATTGCTCATGGTGTGCCGGGCCAGTTATAGGAGGAACGACCATGATAGCGGAAGGCCCCCGCCGTCCCCTACTCTTGGCCCGTGACGGCTGTTTCCATCGAGACTGTGAGCGTGCGGGCAGTTCCCGGGAGCGGGGGAGGAAACTCCGTGCGCGGCGGGATTGCGGGTCTGTCGCCCGACCGACCGCTGGAAGTGCGGATCAACCAACCTTCGCCGGTTCACTTGGTGCGCATCGCGGCGGTCGTCCCGTGCTTCAACCGGCGGACGGATGCCGAGGCGGTGCTGGAGGACCTTGCACGCGTGGACCTCGCGGGGCCGGACTGGCATGTCGAACTCCGTGTCCTGCTGGTGGACAATGCCTCGGATGTCCCGCTCTCGGGGGTGACAGGGTCGTGGACGGGCAAGCGTCCCGGCGAGGGCGGGCTGCGGCTCGAGCACCTGCGATCAGAAACCAACACGGGCGGGAGCGGCGGGTACAACCTGGGGATAGCA
>ENA-ORBV01007963-ORBV01007963.1-microbial-mat-metagenome-genome-assembly--contig:-NODE-7963-length-17996-cov-5.261845_pt1 | contig 17996 bp, 14 predicted proteins | sample MGYA00237777_ERZ505514 | MGnify/ENA primary metagenome ERZ505514 (study PRJEB26160, sample SAMN06269048) | microbial mat metagenome | isolation source: Oligotrophic lake microbial mat | place...
ATTCACAGGCGGTCGTGATGCGGTTGATCTGACAGGCCCATTGCTGGGTTTTGGAGGTCAGCCAGGCGTCCCGTTTGGCATTTTCCCCGACAAAGCCACCAAGAAAGCGGTGCCCTGTCACAATGTTGTCGGATCGGAGCAGCCGGCGGAAGCGGTGGCGGGCAAGGCTTTGATTGTCATCAGACGTGATCAGAATGCATTTGTTGGGGTCCAGTTGGAAGCCGAAGGGTTTGCCTTTCTTGGTGACGTGGGCCAAGAAAGCTTTCAGTTGTTGGAAGGTGCCACAGGCGTTGCCATCATCGGCGAACCACACATGGGTGAGGTCTGGGAATTCACGTTTCAGATCTCGGATCAAGGGGAGCACAGTGAGCCCACAGAGGACCATGGCCAGAGGATCACCCTGGGTGACGCCTTCTGCGCTGTGGAGAAAATGACGGGCGCCTGTGCTCGAGTGCACAACAAGGAGTGAAGGAGGGCCCAGTGACGATAGCAATTGAAGACAAAGTGGAAACCAGCAGCCCACTCATGCCGCACAATCCAGATCATCATGGCGCGTCGCGCTTCATTGAAGGCATTTTTAGCATCTAGCATGAGGATGCCAAAGTCGGGTTCATCAGCCATGTGTTTCCAGAGTTGAGCCATTGCGTGAATGCCGTCTAGTTCTTCTTAATAATTATAGCACAGCACAGGTACCTGTACTATAGCACTAAACACACTCCGAGTACAGATTTGTTCTTACAGATGTTTACAGAGAGGATTGTGCATCTCATCAACGTTGGTACTTGATACTTGTGTAACAAAATTGGTAGTTGAATCATAGTTGAACAGTAAGCATCGACCACAATGCCTATTTCTGTTTCAACACTGTATCTATAAAGCTGTTTCGCTCTTTCGGGGGCAGTGGCCACATGGGTTCATTGTTTTCAGGCCAAGTAAAGTTATTGGCAACAGCAATCTGATGCGCCTGACGATATCGAGTTTCGTCCTTGAAACCTTCCAACAACCACCCGTGCCGGAAAAACAAGGCATTGTTCAAAAAAATGGTATGAATTGGGGACTTTGTATAGGTATGCGTCAGCATGTACCCTGTACTGAAGTCTTCGTATTTTCGAATGCCCTTGATGGCATTATGTTTCTTGGAAAGCCGGTGACGAGCTGGAGCATCAATGTAGGGCGTGAGACTGGCGCTCACAAGGACAAAGGCGCCTGCCATATAATAAGACCCAAGTAAGTCGCGACAGTGCGGAGATAACAAGCCACCGCATTTGGCAAATTCGTTCATAAAACCAGCGTAAACGGCAACCCCTTTGGTGTTGGTGGGTGGCGGAGCAATGTACGAGGTAGGTAGGCTTTCATTGTAGTGTATCACGGCAGGATCCTGGAGGGGTAGTTTTGGAAGCTCGTGATTGATGAAATCCAGGAACTTTGGTATGGGGATATATGTGTCGGAATCGGCCTTGATGCAATAGTGTACCAGATGACCTAATTGCTGGCGGCAAAAATAAAAAAAGGATGGCGTTTTTCCGTCGTTCATGTTTTCATGAATGTTGAGCTGTATGAGATCGCTGTAGTTACTCCACTTGTTACCATGGTTGTTGTTGCTGGGGGTAGCATTGTCGGATCGCGGCTTACTCTCTGATAGAAGAATGTGCTGGTCCGAGGCTGGCTGGTACATGTGGGGCCGGCTCGAGTCTTTATGCTGTCCCATGACAAAACCATAGACAATCTGGCAATTATCTGTGGGGATGGAAGCATTGACAAAATCATAATACGTGCACAGCCGATCATGGACATGCAGAGGCAGATCTGACCCATACAACATGGTATCCCGAATGTAGGACCGTTCGTGGGCCAGCTTTTGTGTAGAAAAAATTCCAAGAAACACAATGGTTTTATTGTCTTCTGGGATTCTCAGCATGGAAGATTTCGGATTGTCCATGTTGCTTATTGTATTGCTGCCTTTGCCTATGCCGAGCAGAATTGCGGCACGATTGCATCTTGTTTCGTTGGACACCAACACCCCAATCAAGAATGTTGAAAACAGCAGGATGCAAATGGGATTGAATAATAGATTGCCCCTTTGACTTCCAGAAAACATCACGGAGAGGGACCCCTTTTCCCTATTGTGGCTGACGTTAGAGGACGACATTTGATTGTGGAGCCTGTGCTTTGTCGTTGTGAAAAGAGCCCGAAAGAAAGATACTATGTAGTGCTGCCCCTGGTATCAACTTTTGCGATGCAGAAGCACAATCAAGCTGTGGATTCAGCCTATGTTACGTGACTACTAGACCGCTTGACTGCTAGACTATGACTAGCTGGCCAGCTTTTTGTTGTTGTTAGTTGGTGTTTTTGTCGTCGTTAGTTTATCTGATTCTACTGTGTTGTCTGCCAGGTTATCAGATTCTCATTTGTTTGGATAAAGTGAGCAGGTTAAAACTCAGAAATTAGTAGCAGACCTGATCGCAAATCTCAGTCATGCATGCTGGGAATGAAGACGCCCATTTGATTGCAGCACAACGCGTGGATGCCAAAGCTGGATAGCTCCACTAGTAGCTAGAAGAAACTGAATTTGTACTTAACCACAAACATGAACAGAAACATTGATTTGTTTAGCTAAAAATCAACAGTTGTCCAATGTCATGTTGATGAGAAAGCAGTAGGAGACCCCCCACTCGAGCAAGAAACATTTGCATGACAAACCCAGTCTGAACAGGTGTCAGCTGCCGTGATGACAACATGTTCATGACCAACAGAAGCTCTGCTGTCAAACTGGACAACTGACTGATCATCAGGAGTGAATGTGATTGTAACTTTAATTGTGATTATGATTGTGATTGTAACTTTGATTGTGATTGTAATTGTGATTGTAATTTTAATTGCAATTGCAATTTGGGTGCACTGCAGGAATGTTTTTGTGAAGCTTTGTGTCACAATGTGAAGTGAAAAGCCGCAGACACCACCAACCCCCAATGATTTGTACATCAGACGCCCCAAAAGTCAGTTGTCAATTGCAATGATGAGGGAAAGTGGCCGAAACGCTCATCTCACATGAAATGTGATAGCCCAAGCTAAGGAGAACAAGATGGCTAGCTAACAATTTGACTGCGATGGCTGATTGACAAATGCTGTCCTTGCATGATGGCAAACAGCTTGTTGGCACAAACAGATGCAGCGTGTTAGAAGAATGGTGGCGCAAAAAACCAAAGATGAATTCTTAGCCAAGCAAAAGAATCAGTTTTGGGCTGCGGTTGTCTTGCTGAAAACAAAAAAGAATAGGCTCCTGCTCCAAATCCGCAACCCGCAACCGATGGGTCCAGCAGAGCAAAGTCACTTGCAAAAGATACAAGCAATTGGCTAGGCTTACATTAGCAGCAGCAAAGTAACTAATTAGATGTGTGCATGTGTTTCTTCTTTCTTAATGAAACACAAGGTGCATGCAATCAAGAGAAGTCGGAGTGCAATCAGCAGAGAGAGTGCAGAACAATTCAAAACTCGGAAGTTGCATCATCCTCATCTCATCCAGCACATTCTTGATGCACTTCACTTTCAATTGTGAAGACACTTGATTATGTTACCATCATTCTGCTCATATTCAACTGCTGCAAGTGCAGACAATGCTTTTAACAATTCCTTGAACAAGCAAAAATTCCGCCATGCATGCATTGGTCCACATTGCTTGCCAAGATACAGATCCTGAAGTTGTCAATACCAAAAAACCTCACAAATGCAAATTGCATCACACCAAGGATGGCTTTTGGATAATGATTTGGCATGCCAAGACAAAGCACTTTGATCATAAAACCTGACACGCTGATTCCACTCACCTCATAGCTGATAGTTTTGCCCCCCATGCAAAAAGAACACTCACACAGGGAACAAAATGGATGGAGCCAAGCATTTTCATTTTGCAGCTACACACAAGTGTAAGCTGTAATAGGAGATGAAGTGTTTCTTTTTTCAATATTTTATTCTATACTTTATTCTTTGTACCAAAGATCACCAGTTTTTTCGACCAGATAGGTTGAGCACAGGTGAGAAACAAATAATAGCTACCAACAGCTCACTTTACACTTTCATTTTCCACCAGTTTTTTCGGAACAGACACCGGCAATGACTGCCACTCTCCTAGGCAGAAAATTTCTCCCTTGTGTCTTCCATGCTTGCGCTGTTTCATCCACGAATGCGTCAAATAAAAAGTGCCGTGGGATGGAGATCGATCTATTGACCTCCAATTTAAGTGCATCCGGTAGCAACACCTCCATCAATGACAAAGCAGTGTCCAGTAATGTAATCGGCATTGGGGTTCAAAGCCAAGAACTTGACCATGGCACCAATATCTTCAGGCTTGCCCAATCGCTTGAGGGGAATGGTTTCCCGGGTCTTTTCCAAAATGGCAGGATCGATCTTGGCGGTCTGTAGAAATTAGTTGACAGATAAATCACGCGAAGGAAAAAATAAGAAAGTGTGATTAATATTGAGGGAATAGAAAATAATAAACAAGCAATGGAAGCGGCAATTTTTGAAGTATATAAAATTCAACAAACTTCCCACAGGAACCCAGTAAAAATGCATACAAAACGAAAACAAACAAACAATAGTATTTATTGTGAAACACTTACCATGGCAGTTTCAATAAATCCTGGACAAATGGCATTGACTTTGAAATTCTTGTAGGCAAATTCCCGAGCACAAGTACGAGTCAAGGAAATGACACCTCCCTTGGAAGCGGCATAATTGGCTTGTCCAGGATTACCAAGCATACCACTGACACTGGCGACATTAATGACGCGACCACCATCTTGCTTCTTTTTAATGGCTGTCTTGAAATATGCCTGCGACGTAAAAAAGACTCCCGACAAATTTACGGAAATGACGGCCGCCCATTCTTCGGGTTTCATACGAAGCATCAAATTGTCCTTGGTAATACCGGCATTGTTGACCAACACATCGACTTGACCATAATGTTCAAAGGCGGCCTTCATCATGGCCGTACAGTCATCGGCTTTGGTCACATCACCGACAATGGCAATGGCATCGCCGCCTAATTTTTTAATTTCTTCGACACATTCATTGGCTTGTTCTTCAAGTCCAGGAATGTAATTAATGACCAGTTTGTGTCCATCCTTGGCAATATCGTAGGCCATGGCGAGACCCAAACCTTGAGATCCACCCGTGATAAAAACGACTTTCGAGTCTTCCGAGACGGCATTCAAGGATGTGGCCGACGCCAATCTTGTGGAGGGACGGGGTTGTGTGGGAAGAAACGCATTGGCACTGGTGCACAAAGCCACGAGGAGAGAAATTGATTGAAAGAGCTTCATCTTCGATTAATTATTTGTTGTAGGGTCCAAACAAAGGCAGTCTTTTTTTATTTTTGTATTATTATGAAAATGACTGGTCAAAAAAACTAAACCAAAAATAAAGAAGGGAGAGGGATGCGAAGGGAAGCTACTGCTAGTAGATACTATTTAATTTTTTACGTAAACCTACTACATGTAAGGTGAATAATTTCGGATTTTCTTTTGTACCGTTGGAGGAGGAGGTTGTTGTTGATGGGAACCCTCAAAATGTGTGCGGTGAAAGCGAAGGCAATCAGGGTTCTCATCAAATTAGATACTACGAATAATTTGAAAAACGCGTCCATTATTTGAGTCATGGGTATCTTTTGAGTCATGAACGGAACCCCTTGAGGTGCGGAAAGATGCACACGATATCGTTGATTGAATAGAACCCCTTGAGGTGCAGAAAGATGCACACGATATCGTTGCTTCCAAACCCACACTACGCATTTGATGAAGATAGTGTCCTGGGGTTCGTTCGCCCACCAGCAATGTATCAGCTACGGCAATAGCCAAGCAGCCAGTATAGGATCGGTCTAGTAGCACAGAGCGATGGAAATGCTTTCTGTCGCCGCTTTTTTTGTATTAGTCACTACTAACTGGAGCTGGCTAGTGAGAAGTCGTTCACAGCTGCCAAAGGATCGTGTACTAAAAAACGCATGTAGTTCTACTTAAAAAAAAAGTGCAAAGAATGAATCGATCGAATTTATGCCACACAGGTCGCTCCCAATAATCATTAAGACAGCACAACCCAATGGCAAAACGCCCCTGTGGGTCTAGCCAGGAACGGCGAACTTGGGGTAAAAGCGCCCGGTGGAATGGTTCCAACGTGGTTGGTACACCCTCGTGGGTTGTTTTAGAAATGAATACATGGTACTTTTTCTGCATAAATTTACAGCATCCATGCCACCGCTAGTCCTTTTCGGTACCCATCAACTTTCTTCTTCTTCATCATCTTCTTCTTGTCCTTCTTCTTGTGCAATGGGTTGGGCTTGCATTTTGGATTGAATTTTGGCCGGAATGTCCTCCCACGCCACTCGCAATTGAGGCGTCGTCAACAACATGAATCGAGCTCCCATTTTTTGCAATTTTTCTTGCGTGTGCTGCAGTGGGTTCAATTTGGTATCGTAAAAGATTCTGCGATAATTGTCGGGACCATATTTCGACATGGCCTTTAAGATGTAGACTTGTTCGTCTTCCTTGAGCGGTGGATGTTTGTCGTTTTTCTGTTTCTTCAAATCATCGGAATCGGGAATATCAAACAATTCAATCACATTATTGCTGGCAGCAGTGTTGTTGGCATCTTTCGAATGTTTCACAGCCGATGGACTTTTATTGGGATGCGCCAATAATCCCATGGCCGCTAAATTTTGGGTCGGAGATTTTTGTTTGTCCCACAAGGCCTTGACGTGGGCGTCTCCAAAATTTTTGGGATTGGGATCCCACCTCTTAAAACCACCCTGGTGCTTGATTTTGGTTCTACCGATGCGCCCCGCTCGTCGTTTCTTGGTACGGTTTTGTCGAACCATTTTAGTTTACTGTATTGTTGATATTAGATTATTTCTGAGGTGAGAAAAACCGTCTCGTCTCTGGTTCTTTCTAATGAGCTACTTCCAGCGAGTTGTGGTGGTACTTCGTTCACAGCAATTATTCTGGTCGTTTTCCTTCTTTCAGCCCTTTTCTGCTTTGATCATCGTTGTTAGACGTTTAGTTGGTTGGTTGGTTGGTTGGTTGGTTGGTTGGTTGGCCGGAGGTCGGTGAAGATGACAGCAACGAACGTACGCCGGCCAGACATGGTTAGACGCAAGTCTCTTCGCGCAACAAAAGAAAAAGTGAATGGTAAGATAATTTGGCTTTTTCGAAAAGGCAGCGGGTTCGAATCCCTCCGCAGCAGATTTTCTGCTCTAGAATCCACGAATAACAACGCTACATTGATTGGCCAAAATGAGCGCTCTTGGCTAGCTAATTTTTCAGGGCAAGCCCTAACCCTTTTATCTAAACATTTTGGAAAGTGGCAACCCCTAGCTAGTGTTTACTGTATCTTAGCTTAATCAAAAATTGGAGCCCTGATTATCTTATCCCCGAGTATCTTAAACCCGGGGTTGGAGTGTACGTCGTAGTAGTAGAGCAGCACTCGCGTGATGATCATAAGGAGCACCTGATGTGACTAGCCACTACAGCTATTAGCTATTAGATGTGTTGTTGTTAAAGAGAGCGAAGGAAGGCATGCAGGAGCAGGCAAGGAGGCATGATAAAGCCATTGTTTTGTGCAGCAGCCTTTGGTGGCATGAACGTGCCTTTGTCGCAAAGTTTTCCTTCCCTCGTCCTTTTGGACCGGGATGGTGTCATTAATGAGGATGTGGGTGCACCCGGCGTGATTTGTCCTTCCCAGTTACGTCTCACGACCAATGCAGCCTTGGCCATTGGATCTCTCCGTCGGCGAGGCGCAAATGTTGCTCTGATAACGAATCAAAGTTGTGTTGGCAAGGGATTACTTACGCCAAAGGGTTTGGAGGATATTCACGGCCTACTACAACAACTGTTACTTCAAGATGACAAGGACGCCTATTTGGATAAAATTTATGTTTGTACTTCTACCAAAGACGACGATGATCCACGCATGAAACCTCATCCAGGAATGATCTTGGAAGCATTGGACGATTTTTCGGTTGCACCAGAGGATTGTATTTTTGTGGGTGACACTGTGACCGACATGCAAGCTGCACACGCTGCTGGAATTGAACGTCGCGTGCTAGTCGAGACAGGATATGGGTTGGGTCTTATGAATAGCGTATCAGCTGCAACACCAACGCCGCAATGGCTCCACACCGTAGAACACAATGACGACCTAAACTCGGTGACACCCTTTGTCTACACCAAGAATCTCTACGAGGCCGTATCATGGCTTTGTGACGGTGGCAACATTCCTTGCTAAGACTTTGCTCATTTCATGGTGTTCTGCCTGAAAATGACAACATGAATGTTGCCTCGAGATTTATTACAACAACCATCTACAAACTGGTGTCGGTTGGCTTTCATTGTTGTCCAGAATCATTTGACAAAGCCTTATCCAACCCCGAGGTGGATTTGCCCGAGCGATGCCTCCAGATCGGGCTATTTACCAGACTGTTTCGTTTCCGTTTTTTTTGGAAGGCTCCTTTCGTCAGGCAGACGCAATTTATTCGTCTCGCTTTTTGTTCGCCGACATCAAACAACTCGAGACCATTCCAGTATCCGAAAATAGGACCCGAACAAAGAATGATTGGAATTCTCGCCATACTGAAATCGGCGAGCTCCATAACCAGTTGTCTTAATTTCTGATGTCTGTGAGAAGATCCGGATTTTTATCGATGACAAGAATCGATTCAAAGCCGGACTGAGCAGATACTGGATCAATACATGTTGCAGGGAAAACATTTGGAAGAAGGGATGTCCCAATAATTATGACCCTATCGAGGTCTCAGACACAGAAAACTGACGCAATTGTCGTCGTGTTTCCAAATTAGGGCACGATGCAAAGGAAATAGAGCTGACCCTCACGAGCTCTCAGAAGACGTGGCCCACCGTTGGAGTATCCTTCCAATCATTGGGAATAGATTACGAAACTACAGTAAAGCCCCCCCAGGTTACCAGTCAATTCGCCGCATAGTTGTGATAATGGTTAGCCCTATCCGGTGCTGTATAAGGTTTTTGATGTAAGATTTGAGGCCCGTTTTGCATCCACACAAAACGCACCACGTTGCGCAAGTTTTTTCTTGAGATATCTCTGCTATGGCTGGGAACTGTGACTCTCTGGCTGCGTTAGAGGGTACCGATCCATCTTTTGTCCAGTAAAATGTAGGCATTGTGAGGTTGTTGCTTGCTTTATTAGCTACATTCCAACTCGCTTCTTTTGCCTGGTCCGTTCTTGCCGCTCTTTTCTTTTTGGTCTCGGTCTTTGTCTAGTTTGCGTCGTTCATGTTCGTCTCCAGCATCCGTAGGCCGCCCTTTGTAGCTATCCCGTTTGTGCACTAGGTCCATTTGCATGGCTTCCACTGTCGCCTCAACAGTCCCTTTGTCGCACAGGGGTACATCAGGCCTGCGCTGCACGACAAGGATCCGATCTCCATTCTTATTTACATTCATCTTGCATTCCCCTCCAATCGATGCTGCCCTCTCATCCAGAACATGCTGTACGTTTTCTAGGCCTTCATCAATTTTCCAAATGGCCATCTGTTTAGAAGAGCCATTCTTTACCTGAACTGCATAATTCTTCAGATTAAATCTCCATTGATGCTCTTCGATGTTCCGGTATCAAACATCCGACGTTTCGACACAACGGGACAAACAGACTGCTCCCTTTTTTTCCTGGTTCGTTGCTAGCTACTGTTGTCATGATGGATCGCAATGTCAAAGTGCTTTTGTCTCCAAGGCATTGTTCTGCTTCAATCTCACCTGGGTTGTCAAGCAGGCTGCACCTGCCGTGCACAGTCATCACGGCCTTGCGCTTGGCTTCCACACCCAGCTCACCTTCTTGAAAACTTTTTTGTTTTTGTTGGACAGACTCCAAATGCTTTTTGCATCTCATCACATGTTGTCTTTTTCCAACCTGTGTGATCTTGCATTCGTCAGTCAAATGAGCATGTTCGCAGCACACAGCCAATTCTCTGTCACTGCAAATGTCTTCAATTGCATCAGCTTCCTCCACATGCGCAGGTCTCTTCTTCTTTTTGTTGTTGTCTCTGTCATCATCCCCGGCTTCCTTGTCACCCTCACTGTCATCTGCACCTTCGGCCTCATCCTCACCCTTGCCCTTTCCTGCGGATCTGGAACCACTGTCGATGCTGTTAATTTCGCCCTCCTCAAGAATGCCTCTAGCCGTCGGTGCTTTGCGCTGTTTGTCTTCTTTGTTTTCGTCCATTTTTTCCTCTTCTCTCTCACTGCTTTCCTCTCCCCCAGCTGCGTCTTCTGCTGGCATCTTTTTTGCTGCCTCCCTTGTTCCGACCACAATTTTCACAACAATTTTTTGCGATGTTATTTTTCAGCAATCAAATTTGTGAGCACTTAGACTAAACAATGAACTTTTCTACAACATTTGCCGCTTAGCATTTACCATTTGCCATTTAGCGCTTGCCATTTGCCATTTACCATTGAAGCAATGTTCAATGGTTTTCTGCTGGTTGCCTTTCTGTCTGAGTGGTGACTACATCAATTGGCTTCTGTTATTTTGTTATTACTATCACTTTTGGCAAATGCCAATTTCGTACCATCACAACACTCATTTGCTTTCTTATCTTTGTTTGCTGCTTCTTGTTGATCTCACTTCCGCAAACATGCTTCGCATGTTTTGTGCCAAGGTCCACATGTCTTCTCGTGGTCACACAATCGGAATGCAAGAGCACTGTTGGTGATCTCAGTGCCGCAATGGGGGCACTGGATGCTTCCAAAACATTCTGGTTTGGGAGGATCTTTCCTTCTTGTTGCGGCAGCCCGAGCGGCAACTGCTGAGGCAGCCCCAGCGGCAACCGCCGAGGCCGCCGGAGTGGCAACCGCTGAGGCAGCCGGGGCGGCAACTGCAGCGGCAGATGCTGATGGTTTCGTCAAGTTGGATTTCTTGACTTTCTTTGCAGGTGCTGGGGCCACGGGCGAATCTGTGTCAGAAGTCAGATCGAAGTGTGCTGTCGCGGGTCCATAATGATTCGCCATCAAACATCCTTTGTTGCCACACAATGGGACGAACAGTTTGGTTCCTCTCTTGCCTTTTGCTTTCTTAGCCACTGCTGTTAGGATGGATTTCAATGTCAAAGAGCTTTTTTCCCCCAGGTCTTGTGTCTCCTCCATTTTAGTCGGGTCATCATGAAGTTTGCACTTGCCCAACAACCCCCGCGTTTTGTTTTTCGGTGCAATGCCTTCTGTTTTGTGGCTTTTTTGTTTTTCCATGATGTGCTCCAATTTCTGTCTGCATCTCACCACATATTGTCTTCGACCACAATTTGTGATTCTGAATGTTTTGGTCAACTTGGTTTGTCGGCAGTGCTGATCCAACCGCTTGTCATCATAGAGCTCAACAATGTCGCTGTCCCTCTCAAGAGCATCAGTCTTTTCGTCCTCTGTGTCATCTTCCTCATCGTTGTTGTTGTCCTCATCGTTTTCTTCGTCGCTGGTTTCCTCTTCATCAGACGCCGCATTCGCAAGTGTCTCTTTTTCACCCTCTCGTTCTTCCGTTTCAGTGTCGCCCTCTTCTGTGCCGCTGTCACTGTCGTCTCCAGCAGCAATGTCCGAATTCATTTCATTCGACTTTCGTTTGGCTGGGCGAGCAGATTTGCGCCCTGCCTTCGCCCTTTGCTTTCTGTCCGCTCCGGATTTGTGAATGTCAGGCTTGAAATACTTTTGCTTCACAGCATCCAAAAGCTCTTTTTCCTTTCCCTCATATTTCGCCCAGAGACTTTCCAAGTCCTCCAGCTTGCTTGGATTATGTTTTTGAAAAATCTGTATGATCTTCGCTTTGATGCCTTGGACACGTTGCTGATTACCCTTCTCGTTTGCGCACTTTCCTTCTGGATCTTTTGGCTTCCCTTTATTCTTCCCTCGCGCCATCTTGCACAAAAGTACGGCTATCTTGTCGGTTAGCCCTTAGGTTGCGAGAGGGACTTTGCGGCGCCTTACTTTGATATTTTTCACTTGAGTGTTATGCTACGTAGTGCGCCGATCTTGTTGCCCTAGCTAGTAGGACCTTATGGACTTGTGAGATCCTTTTTTGGAGGAAGAGTTTATTGTGTGTGAGCTCTGTTGGAGTAGGATATACCTGGTTACCGATATGGATGGATGGGTAAAAGTACTTTGCACTAGCTAGCTAGTAGCGCTGGAATGTGTCCGACCTGAAAAATGAAGACTTCATGATTCCTCAGGTTTTCATGTGAAAGTTTTCACGATTTCCGCGCACGCCGTACCGGTACCGGTGCACACGCTCCTTTGTCGCCGAATGCTATTACTGTATGAAGGGGAGGACAGGCCCCTGATATTGATTCTACGCACGGGAAGGGATAGAGCTAGCTATGTGAACGTCTCATTTGATATTATGTGAATGAAAACAAGTGCTAGTAGTGCTGCACACTTTATGGTGAGCTTGTTTGCTCAGTCCAGGGTTCAGGGTTTGAAAAGGAACAAAATGGGCAAGGGCATCGCCAGAGAGCATGCTAGCTAGAGAGCCGATAGACTAGTAAGACAGTACTAACTCCACAATTGTAGCCGTAGCAGCTGCCGTACTGATAACTAATAGTCAACTGGTGGGTCTCTCCGTGGTACGATTCTCTCATCAAAAGGTGTGGAGATGTCCTATGCATCTTCAGCAAATTCGTGTTGGTCTTCCAAAGGTTGTGATTCAAGTCGGCCTTCTTCGATACTGTCACCAACACTACCACCAGCGCGGCGCTTAAGCCTGTCTTGTTGGACACTGCCACCAGCAGCAGCAGCAGCACGGCTCTTTAATTTATAAGGACCACCCACCACCCTAAACCTTTCCAATTTATCAAGGAGTTTCTTCTCGACGGCGTCCATACGCTTCAAAACCTCTGATGTAGCAATCAAGTCATCTTGATGCTCAAAATCACGTGAAGAACCACGCCCAGCAAGATGCCTTTGTCGAATTCCGTCACGGCCACTTTGACGAAACCTATGCCTTGCATCATTCGGGTGTACGGAATGCCCGGGGTTTACGGCAAACATGTCATAGCCAACCCTAACAGACGAAACACCCGTCTCTGATGTGTTTTGGCTTCTTGCTTCCAAAGAATCCATTTCATCATCTTCGCAGGTTGATTCCATTTCTGCTTTCATCGCCTCTTGAAACTTTCTTTGTTTCTTCAAATAATGCTGCGCAACAGCCACCAAAACTGCCAACACCAATACAACCGCATGGGTAATGAAGACACCCCCAATATTCCTGACTGTGAGCTTTGTTTTTTCCTCGGTGTCAAGAGTGTCCTCCAAACCGCAGGTGACAGAACTCTTCCTTTGCCTGTAATTCCTCCATATTTCTTTGTAGGTACCATCTTGCTTCATTTCCACCATGTACAAATTGAAAACATCTCTCAACAGCGAGGAGCAGTGAGTTATGGAATCCATGAGTGAGAACCCACTTTCGGCGTATTGAACGGTTCTTCCTATCCATTCCTTGTTGCATTCCCCATTGTATTCCGCATATCCTTTGTACAGCTCCCAGGTGTCCAAGCTGACCAACGCAATGTCACATTTACCTTGATCGAGGTAAAGGAAGTCATCTTCAATCGTGGGCGTGGCGACAACTCCGTGGTTGGGGAATTGCCGATGGAAATAGGTAGAACTAGAAGACCCCACAAGAGTACAGACTCGTTTGTTGTATTGAACAGCATCGTCCAGAGAATTGATACTTGAGAAGGGGTATTTTTGACAATGAGAAAGCTGGCTAGATTGGCAGTGTAGATGGTCAGAATCATCAATGCTACAGCGCAGATGGAAACCGACAAGATCCGACTTGCTACCGATCTGGGATTGTAGTGGTATTGTCCTGTTCTAGTTCAGTTGTCCATCCGTCTAACTGACTGAACTGACAGCAAACTCATGTGCCTGCGCTGCTGCTGCCAGTGGCAGCAAGGGAATCCTGTAGTTGCTAGGGTAAAAGAGTGTCATAGTTAAAGCATGTTACCCGTTGTGGAGCTACCTAGCTACTCTAGCTACTACTAGCTAGCTATCTAGCTAGAATAGGTACATAGGTGTGCCTGTGTTGAGTTTGTTGAATGGCAGCACTTCAGTCCCACTACGTACAGTACTAACTATGCTATTGTTTCTTCATTCATGAGAAAGATGTGACTCGATCAGTCACTGTTGGATCTTGATCATGGCAAATCCTTCGACGCACCGACTCGCTCTGCGACGTACAAGTACCAGTACGTAGTTTACTTGCAAGGCATGTGCCATGCTGCTATCCATGTCGATTAACTGACTGCACAACAGCTAAAATATGCCACAAGCAACAAGCAAGAAGACCCGAAGTGGCAAACACAAGGGAAAGAGCGCCGACAAAAGCAAGGAGGAGAAGGGGGCCACCAGTTCAGGGTCTGGAATATTGGTAACATCCGTAGTGGTTGTCGTTGTGGCCATTTTCTGGGGCGCTTGGCAAGGCGGCAAGTTTTTATTTTTTTCAGGCTCGGGTTCCGAAGACGTTGATGTAGACTCGTTAACTCCTCTGGATCGATTGCTGCATTATTGGCCCTCTGGAGGAGCTGTGTCAGTCCAATCCGTCAGCGGCAACAACACTGATGACAATCGAGGTTTGGTTGCCGCGAAAAAGATCCGAAAGGGAAGTGTAGCAGTAGCCTCGGATTATCAGGATCTACAAGGCGAGATAACCAGTCAGAGACCCGAGCTTCCTGCCGTGGTGGAATCCGTGTTGGGAGCAGTGATCAAAGAGCAAAGTGCGAAATTTGCCACGTTAACGGCTGCCAAGGTCTTGGCATTAATTCGGTTTTTACAACTGGTCGATATTGAAGAGGATCCCAAATGGACTGCCTATGCTGATACACTCCCCCAGAATGTTACCAACATTGCTTGGTATTGGACCCCGGAAGAACGAAAGTGTATTGTTCCCCGGCCCGACGATGAGGCGGCCTTTCAGAATGTGGCTGTCTTTCGTCAAGTCATGGCCCAACTGGCGGAACAAGATCCCTTGGTGCACCAAATCAATCCCCAACGAGCCGAATGGGCCTATGGAATGATGACCACACGAGGCTTTGGAGAGCTTTTCTTTATCCCGGTGCTCGATATGGCCAATCACGATCCTCTTCGCGCCGCTCCCACGTTTTTTCTTCGAGAACAAGCCAAAATCTATTTGGTGGCACCCCATACCATACAGGAAGGACACCCTGTCTACCTCAACTACGGACCCTTGACTCCGGTCCAGTCCGCCGAAATTTACGGATTTGTTCAATCCGAACCAACCTATTTTGAAATCCCTTCCATTCATCGGGATCTTTGGTTATCCGACTTGACCAGCAATATTGAGCAATGCACCAAAAATTCTGTTCGGTTCTTTGGCAATGTGGGGGATCAGGTCATTTCGGCAAATTTGGGAAAGGGTGAAAACGCCTACAAGTATTCGATGCATTTCAAAGCCTTCATGCCTTCGCAGCTGGCACATGCTTGTCTTCGAGTTTTGATTCAATCCGATGAGGATTCCGACATGGCCAGGTATGTAGCTCAAAAATTACAAGCCGACTACGACAAGTACGCCAGCATGGCAAATGCACCCCATTGCAAGTCGGTGCAAGGCAATTTTCCACTGATCCAACAAGCGAACGAAGCCACGGCCAATTTGATATGGGATGCTTATGAACTGGCCGACAAGGCAGCAAAGGATGGGAACGTTTCCTATCCAGGCATACCATCCTACGTTCAGCAGAAACCGCCTCCTGGCTAACTCGCCATGATCATAACAAAGTTGCCTTGCCGCGTCTGGCTGTAGATATCATGACACACGACAACGGACGTCCAAAGCAAACCTCTCCCAGCGCAGTGGAAATCGTGCTTGCCTTGGAATGTCCATTGTTTCACCGATTGCACCCACTACTAAAGAATCGGATATAAAGCGTGTCCAGGCTTGGGAACGTGGTGCAGTGAGCATCGATTGACTGCTTCCACAATTTTCCGAATGTAGCGAAAACATACCGCCCTTCTCTCTTTCGAACTTTTCTCTCAACTATTTTATTCCCAACAGCTCCAATTCTTTTTTTGCTGCTATGTCTGTAACGGTCCTATTACAAAGTTATTTACAGCTCAGGAATCATTTCTATTCGTATTCTTGACAGTCCGTATTTATGAATACAACTAGTAATTATCACAAGAGTGTGCAAGCTGTGGCTGGCGACTGAAAGACTGACAAAACTATGCGTTCGCGCGCACTTGTTCCACATTTTTCTTGGCCTTGTTAAAGGTTTGACGAACAAAATCATTGTGTCGTCGAATCATGGGTAAATTTGCGTGCATCAAACCCATACCACCACCTTCATCCATCGTTTCGGCACACTCTTCAATTTCCTCGAGCGTATCATTGATATGTTGCAACAAGCCATCACAGGTTTGCGCCAAATAAAAGGCATGAAATTGCGATTTGGTCTCGGCATCACCATTCATATGCGCCGTATAGAATTGTTGTTGTGCGGATGGATCCACATTGCCCAGGATAATATAGAGGATAACGTCGTAAACTTCTTCGGCGACACCACCATCTTCCACATAAAAGACCAAACGTTCATAATCAAATCCCAAATTCTTGAGTTCCTCGGATACGACCATGCCGGGGTATAATTTGCAATAGGTCGCCGGAGGCGAGGCATCAAAAAAGCCGTAGGTGGCCAAAAAGCGAGATGGATTGGTCGGTTGCCCATAACACTTGAGCAGGGGATCACCGGTTTTGACATTGCGGAGCAATACGACGTGGACATTGCCTTCATCATCAAATTGAACTTCACAATTGGCATTCCATTCATGATTCATCATATCCGACATGGGGATAATTTCGGCTTCTCCAAAGGCATCCCCACGAGCACGGGTAAAGACCACATTAAAAGCCCATTGGAGGACCTCTTCGTTGTATTTGGTATTGTCGCTAATCGTGGGAGTATTCAATTGTTGCAAGACTTGAACAAAGAGTTCATAATTGTACCGATCCTTCTCGGCCAAGTACTTGACAAAAGGCGGCAAACAACTCATTTCAAAGTCGTCAAAGGAGAGAGCGGCTGAAAATTTACGGGGCAAGGCATCCATCCAAGGAAAATAGGGCGATTGATTGCCTTGTTCATATTCTTGGAGCACTTTTAAAAACAAATAAAAATGGGCCCGCATATCAATATTGCCATTGCTCCTCAAATCATTGGCGGTCGTCGTATCAATGGATTGGGTAATTTGAGTTTGCAAGGCGGCGAAATCTTGTTCTCGGGCTGTCTGGGATGTCATGCGCAACATGCCCGGGACGTACAAGACGCGAGATCCCGCCGAGGCCGCCTGGGTGGCCACGGCACCCCAATTGTCGGATTGCAAGGAGAGTTGCCAATTTTCGGGACTGATCCCATAATTGCCCGCCCATTCAAAAAAGGCATCGGCATTGCGGTAGGCGCGGGCACTCAAATCCAAAGTGGAAGTTTGCAACGAAAATAGCACGGTTTTGACTGTCCTTGCACTTGTAGGTTGTGACCGATGAACTGAAAAGGCACACGTACAGGTGTTGGACAGCACTGCTACCAACAGAGCTGGGAAGAGGGAGAGACGGCCCATGACTCTGTTCACTGTTGTGGTGAATTGTCAAAAAGTAGGAATGATCTTGGACCAAGATAGAATCGATCAAAACCAAAAACAATGGGGATCGCAAAGATTACTTTTCCCGTAAGTTTAAGAGATGAGTGAAGGGACCCACGCACGACATCAACTCTACGCCGAGACGTCAAAGAACAACCTGTATCGTTGCACAATGTCTTCGCTTCCTCGTTGCTGCCCTACTAGCTAGCTAGCTAGCTAGGTAGCTAGCGCAGTCATCTGCATCAGTATTGGCACGAAATTTTACAGAAAAATGTGTGACGAATGTTTTTCTCATTATGGAACACGTCACTGGATCCACTTAGACCCTAACCCTAACAAACACATGGAACC
>ENA-ORBV01007965-ORBV01007965.1-microbial-mat-metagenome-genome-assembly--contig:-NODE-7965-length-17994-cov-13.961098_pt1 | contig 17994 bp, 18 predicted proteins | sample MGYA00237777_ERZ505514 | MGnify/ENA primary metagenome ERZ505514 (study PRJEB26160, sample SAMN06269048) | microbial mat metagenome | isolation source: Oligotrophic lake microbial mat | place...
CTACACCTCTCTATTCGTCGGCAGCGTCAGATGTGTATAAGAGACAGTACCTACGAACAATTTGTCGGTTTTATTTAATCCACGATCCTTAGCAGATCGCTCGACGGTTTGACCGCTGAGCCTTACATGTGAAGTATTGCTTCGCAACGCTACGCGAACAGAGCCTGGACGTTGGAGCAATTTGCTCGACATTCCGGGTTCTGAGCTTTGTTTCTGGAGCCAAAAGCTCGGAGTGTAGAGTTTGGAAAGCGAAGCTTCAAGTTCTAAGGTCAGAGTTCTAGGCTTAGAGGTTGGAGCTTCGAGTTCTAAGGTGAGAGTGCCAAGATCGAAGCTCGAAGGTTAGGGTTCTGTAGCGTGCTTCTGCGGAGCAGTAGTCGGAGCTTTTAGCAAAAAGGGCAAGGCTCTGAGTTCAGGGGTTGGAAGGTGAGGCTTAGAGGTTGATCGTCGCTGAATATTCCATAAAGAATCCCAAGGTTAACTGAGGAGTATGTCAGTATGTTTCTGTAAGAGTTTAACGGGTAGAAAACGGTGAGCATAACGAAGGGCTGGGTAGTGCTGTTGACGCTGGCGCTGAGTGCAACTCCCTTCACTGCTGTTGCTCAAACTTTCGAGCAGTTAGTTCAGCAGGCAAATACCGCTCAGACTGCCAAACGGTTTTCCGAAGCAGAGGCAATCTGGCGGCAGATCATCCAGCGCGATCCTCAGAATGCTCCTGCCTACAACAATCTAGGCATTGCGCTGTATGGTCAGAAAAAGCTCGACGAGGCGATCGCTGCGTATCGCACCGCCATTGAGATTCAGCCTAGCGCAACTCGCTACAACAACCTGGGCGCTGCGCTGTCTGACCAGAAAAAGCTCGACGAGGCGATCGCCGCGTATCGCACCGCCATCAAACTCGACCCCAACGATGCCGCTGCCTACAACAATCTAGGCAATGCGCTGTATGGTCAGAAAAAGCTCGACGAGGCGATCGCCGCGTATCGCACCGCCATCAAACTCGACCCCAACTATGCCAATGCCTACTACGGGCTGGGCAATGCGCTGAGAGGCCAGAAAAAGCTCGACGAGGCGATCGCTGCGTATCGCACCGCCATCAAACTCGACCCCAACGATGCCAATGCCTACAACGGACTGGGCAATGCGCTGTCTGACCAGAAAAAGCTCGACGAGGCGATCGCCGCGTATCGCACCGCTTTAAACCTACCTGATGACAAGACTGGTATCCCAACGACAGCGCACACATTGGCTCACAATAATTTGGGTTTAGCCCTTCAGAAACAGGGCAAGTTGGAAGATGCCATTCGAGAGTTTGAGGCGGCGAGAAAGCTTGATCCCAATTTTAGTGTTGCTCAAAACAACCTGAAGGAAGCCCAACGGTTGCTGGCACTCCAGCGCAGCAAGCCCCAACCGGGCTTTATTGACGACACCGCCTCTCTGCCTAAACTCAGCCAGGAACCGAAGTTACCTGTTTTGCGAGGTACAGCCCGGATTATTACGTCGATTGCCGATGGCAGCAGTATTGCTGCCGGGTGGGTGGTCAAACGCCAGGGCAAGACCGCCTGGATTGTAACCAACCGCCATGTTGTCACCGATCCCAGAACCAATCGTCGGGTCGAAAAGCCTTTAGAAGTCGAATTCTTTAGCGATCTGCCAGAAGAAAAACGACCTCGCTACACTGCCAAAATTCTTTACGTCACGCCCGACACCGACGACGTTGATCTTGCCGTGGTGCAAATTATCGACGATCGGTTGCCTAAAGACATTCAGGCACTCACCTGGAATACCGATCGGCTGCGGGCAAACCAACGCATCTACGCCATTGGGCATCCCTACAACAAAGACAATCCCTGGGACTCTGCCTCCGGTGAAGTCACCAGTTCCATGCAGCAGGGATCGTTGTTGCCGATCGATGCTAAAGTCGCCACTGGCAACTCAGGCGGACCTGTGATCAACGAGCAAAATCAGGTGATCGGTATTTTTGTGGCAATCCGCAACAAAGCGACGCTCTCTGCTGCTGCCAGCAGCAGGCTGACGAACCTGGATGGAGTCTCCCCCGCCACGGGCGATATTGGCTTGGCATACCGAATCCAAGTCGTGCTTGTGAAACTGCGAACCTGGAAAATTATTGATTAACCTCTAACCCCGCATAATAGCCCCTATGAAACGTCTCTTCTGCTTCACCACCCTCCTGCTGACCCTCGCCCCTTTGTCTGCTCAGGCGACTTGTCCTTCTGGTAAACCCAGTGCGCTCAGCTATATGCGCCGCGACAACAATCGCTGTGAAGGGTTGCGCGATCGACAGAATGCCAGCGGCAGTTTGTCCCTCGTTTCCTTTGTCACCACCAACCTGGATAGCCTCTCCGACCCCCTCACGATCCGGGTTGCGGGTAGCAACAATCCCACGTTGGAAGTGCAGGAGTTTTCCCGCAACTATCGTCTCGACGATGTGCAAATGAAGCCTAGCGGTAATGGTGCCACTTTTCCCCTCAATCCCAGAATTTTGCGGAATGCAGGGATCACCAAGCCCGATCGCCTCCGCGCTATTGCCTACGTCATCCCCAATACCGCCGCTGTCTACTATCCCATCATTCTGGGCAGTGCCTCTGGCAGTTATACCTTTGTGCTGTACGCCCCCAAACCTACCGCCTTCAAAAAAATTCAAATTCGCAAAGCGGGTAACTCCAAACCTTACTTAGATCAAGCCTTTAGCCAAGCGCGCGAAGGTGAAATTCCCTTGCAGTGGAGTTATGGCAACGCCCCAGCCGGTGACTATGAACTCTACATTGAGGACAGCAACGGGAAGCAGCGGCGCTTTACCTTCAAACACAATCGGCAGTGGTTATAATACATCGTCCCGCCCGGTGTTATCTGCATGTCACCTAAACATCTCTCTCCCCAAAGCGCAACTGTTCGCCGTCGTGGGCAGCGGCGAATCATCCGATCCTTGAGCACATTTGGACAGGGAATGACTCGGTTGGGGAGAAACATCGCTGCCGCGATCGGGCGAATTCGCAAACGCGACCAGTTGCTAGCACTGCTGCTGCTGCTGCTCTGGCTCGTGCTGCTGCTAGGCAATTTTTATGTTCGAGGCGTTTCTCGGTTTGAAGGTAGCCTCATCACTCAGGCTATGAGTTTTACCTACGCTGGCGATGTGGATAAGCAGTTTCTCAATAGTCTCGACATTACGAAGCTGACTCTCCAGGGTAAACAGCCCACTACCCTGGCTTTAAAGGGCAAGTTTTCCAGCCTTGATACTGCGCTCAATGCCAAATTGAAATTGCTGACCCAACTGGAGATTCAACTTGCCACTCCCATGAGTGGACTGACCCTGGAAATCGCTGATGCCAAGCAGACGAACCCGATCAGTCTGCAACAATTGCGAATCCTGCCTAATACTCACATTGAGCAACTGATTTATCAGCCCAAAGTAAACCAGCTCAAATTTTGTCTACAATCCAGTGCTATTGAAGGCAATGGCTGTGAGAATGCGGGTGCCGTTGAGCCGAATTTAGCGCCAGTGGGGAAGTTAGAGTTTGGAGTGAACTCAACCGCAATCAATCTCTTTCTATCTAATGTTCAGGTTCCAGCCTTGGGTGTTGCTGAATCGACCCTGGAAACACAATTGCGTTGGGTACCTGAGGGACAGGACTTCATCCTACCGATCGCCTCACCCACCTTGCTGCAAATTGGCTTGCCAAACGTTGGTAAAAACACACCAGAGGAGGCAGCAGATAATCTAACCCAATTAATTCGTGGCAACATTCCAGTGAAACAGGTTCGGTTTTCTAAACTCGATCGCAGCGGCAACGTCAATGATGACATTATTACTTCTGAAATTCTTGAGGGCGAAGTTCGTATGATGGGGCAATCACTCAAGCTCCAACCCAGACAATTTCTGATCATTCCAACCGATCACGACTTTGATAAACGCAACTGCCGGATGTCTCCCACCGAAAATCCTGGTATCCAACGCCTACGAGAAATCCGTTTGAATACCAAAGCGCCCAAAGGTTTGCAAACGCTGGTTTCGGGTGAAAGCAAATGTTTGGCGATCGGGCTTTATCGGGAGTTTCCCACCCAAAGCATCGAACCCAGTTGGTTGCTTAAATATTTGCCCCAAGAAGGGATTAACGCCATTTATACCCTGATTGGTGCCTTTACAGGTATCCTCTTTCCCCGCCTCTTTCCCGACAAAGATGAATCTAAGGGATAGGACGACGATTGATCGGCGATCGCCCTCCAATCCTCCCCTTCCAGCCTGCGAACGCAAAATTCCAATCTTCAAACTCGAAGTTCCGACCGCCGATCGCGAAACATCACTCTCAGAACCTGGAACTTCGACCTCAAAAGATGAAACTCCGAGCTACCAACCCGGAAATTCTCTCTCAAAGCCTGGAATGCCGACCTTGAAACTCGAAACACTGGTCTTAAAACACGAAACTTTAACGTTAGGGCTGCAAGCTTCAGGTTTAGCAGTCAACAGATCCCGTAGTCAGCTCATGCCTTAATGGGGAGAAGCTGAGAGCAAAAGGGTTTCTGGGCAGAAGCCGAGGTTATCAGATAACCCCGGCTTCTTGCTAGGTAGCTAGAGACAATTTACGCGGCTACAGGCGCAGCCATGATGTCCTGGCAGTAGGTTTCATACACGCCATCCAGGAATTGCCACAGCGCATCAGCGGCTTTCTCTGCCACCTGAAGCACCTCAGTTTCTTTCTCAGGCGTATCGGCGTATTGTTCAATTAGCTTTTGTGAGGTCGCCGTGTGCCACACATCCGCCTGCTGATGCACGGTGAAGAACCGATAGTCGTCTGGATTGGTCATGCCATAGAACTGCTTCAGCCCATCCACTTTAACGGCTGCAATAGCGGGAATCTGCGATTCATAAGCGTACAGCGCCGCCAACCCAGCGTAGAAGGGCGAAGTCAGGCAGAGTTGACGGAACGTATCGACCAGATTGGTTGTGGTTTCCAGTGCAGACGTTTCTGTTAGTTCAGCATCCGTTGCACCCAGAGCCTCAGCGAAGCGCTTCCACAGGGCGGGATGATTATGCTCGCCACGCTCTTCTTCGATCAGGTTCTCAAGAATTTCCTGACGCACTCCGATCGCCCCATCAAAGTGAGACGTATTGAAATGTACCGCGCTCAAATAGGTGGGAAACGCCAGCACATTCTGAAAATACTGGATGGCGTAGTGCTTCAGGTGGGTGCGAGTGAGCTTGCCTTCTGTCCAGGCAAGATAGAACGGATGGGTTAAGAGATGCTTGCGATCGACGATCGCCTTCAGGTCTTCGTGCAGTGCCATATAGCCGTCACCAGATACAACTTTATGACAGGAGTTTACCTTACTCAGCCGCCATTTGGAGCCATCCAAACACCTGATTCGCTGTAAGTTCCAATGCAAGCCACGTTGGTACGGGTAGACGATCGTTCCCCTGCAAAAGCTTTGGTTGCTGGTTGGGCTGAAAGAGCAGAATGCTGCGATCGTCGGGGTCGAGAAACCAACCGAGCTGACAACCAAACTCAAGACAGTGCAGAAGATTAGCAATCACTTTATGCGGTTTCTGCTCTGGAGACAGGATTTCAAGTGCCCAAGTAGGCGGCAACTCAAAGTTGTCAGGCACCTCGCCGCCACTACTAAACGGGATTTGCTGCCATTGAAAGACTGACAGATCAGGCACGATCGAGCGATTACTAAATGTACAGCGCAGTCCAGGAAACGCATAGGCAATCTGTGCGTCTTCTGTCACCTGATTAATCGCCGCACCAAGCTTACCCTGTAAACGGCTGTGTCTCCCCTTTGGCATCGGTTTCTGAATCACCTCACCGTCAATGTACTCGCTGGCTGGCTTGGTTTCAGGCGGCGTGAGAAAGGCTTCCAACGTGATGGCTTGAGACACGGCTATGATCATAACAAGCTCTAGATTGCTTACCGTATGCTAGTCAGAGGTTGATGAGTAGGGCTTGAGATCGGCGATCGTCTACTTCGATTCCAGCCGAATTTCTTGCAAAATTTGGGCGACTTCAGCCTCTGAATAATGATGTCGTGCCAGCACTTTGGCGGTCGAATCCAGCACTTGATTTGCAAATAATTGGCTCAAGTCTTGGCGCAGACACTTGCCAATATAGAGCTTAAGTAACGCATCTAAAGACATGTCTCGCTGCTCTGCTACCTTCTTGAGCGATGCCAACGTGTCTTTAGGAATCTGTAGAGAAACTGTTTCAGAATCTCTTAGGCGAACCGTCAACCCTATGGTCTCTTCCAATTCCGAGTTTCCATTTGGATTGTTCATACGATCGCCACTGCCGATCGCACTTTCTCAACCCACTCATGCATACCATCAGTATTGAGGCGATAGCTAAGGGGATGAGCAATTAACCGGGCAGTCGTTTCAAACAGGACATCCGTTTCGATCAAGCCGTTTTCGCGGAGCGTGGTGCCAGTGGCAACGAGATCGACGATCGCTTCTGACATGCCTGTGATGGGTCCCAGTTCCACAGATCCGTACAGTGGCACAATTTCCACAGGCAAGTCCAGGCTATCGAAATATTCACGGGCACAGTGGACAAACTTTGAGGCGACGCGTCCGTAGAGGGGCAATTCCAGCGCCGATCGATAGGGGCTAGACTGCTTTACCGCGACCGACATCCGGCATTTGCCAAAGCCCAAATCTGCTAGATGTGCGACGGGCGGCATTTTTTCGCGCAGCACATCGTAGCCAATGATGCCCAGTTGTGCTTGCCCATATTCCACATAGACTGGCACATCGTAGTTTCGCACCAGCAGCGCTTTCGCCGTTCCGGTTGGGTCAGTAATTTGCAGGAGGCGGTTGGATGGATCGAGAAACGCGCTAAAGTCCAGCCCGATCGACTGCAATAGTCGGATGCTGTCGGAGAGCAGTGCGCCTTTGGGCAGTGCAACGGTAATCATAAAAGCAATGCAACGGTAAGCATAAAAAGCGTTCAGCAGTCAGCAGTCGGCATGATAATAATAGCTGAAAGCTGATGGCTAATCGCTTCTATGCGGATTCTCCTGGTCGATGACGAAGTTGAAATGGCAGACCCGTTGAGCCTCCTGTTAACCCGTGAAGGCTATACGGTGGATGTGGCGTATGACGGCGATCGCGGTAATCAGTTGGCGCAACAGTCACACTACGATCTATTGATTCTGGATTGGATGATGCCCCGCTACTCTGGGCTTGAGATTTGCCAGCAGGTGCGATCGCGCGGAGATACGACACCTGTTTTGTTTCTCACGGCGAAAGATACTGTGGACGATCGGGTACAGGGCTTAGATGCTGGCGCTGATGATTACATGATCAAACCGTTTGAACTGCGAGAACTGCTGGCTAGAGTTCGTGCGCTGCTGCGTCGCCCTCCCACGCTAGAACCCGTTGCACCTGCCCAGCGTTTGCGTGTGGATGATTTGGAACTCGATACGAGCAATCAGCTTGCCTACAGACAGGGACGGGCGATCGAGCTATCGGAAAAAGAAACGCAACTGCTGGAATATCTGATGCGCTATCCCAATCAGATTCTCACTCACGAGCAAATCCATCAATACCTTTGGGGTGACGGCGTTGAGAAGCCAACCAGCAACGCCCTCGCGGCGCAAGTCCGGCTACTGCGACGCAAGATCGAAGCGGACGGTGAGCCACCTTTAATCAACACGGTGTATGGCAGAGGCTATCGCTTTGGGTTTCCGGCAGAGTAACGCTTTCCAGCAGTCGCAGCCGCTTTAAACGCCCAATGGCTTCCAGGGATGAGCCAGAAGCCATTGGGCGTTGATCGTTGCAGGAATTTACTGACTCACGCCTTTCAAGAGAGGTTAGAGTACTCAGCGACCTGATCTAAACCACATTACGAGCCAATTTTCAGATCCTTACCTTGCACCGTGGAAGCCGACTCTACACCCAAAAGCCTGTTAATCGTTGGGACAACATCAATGTTGCGCACTTGCTGGAGCTTGCCACGACGAATATTTGGACCCGCCGCAAAGAAGATGGCGCTCATATTGAGCTTGTTGGGATCGTACCCGTGAGCACCATAGAAATTTGGCACCGAAAGGACAGGAGGGGTTGTGGGTGCATCGCCTAGACGCGGCACAACAGGTGATTGAGTGCCATCAAAGTTGTAGCCTTCTGCCATCGTGGTGAAGACATCCCCTGAATCCTGACCAATGAACTTGCTGGTACCCAAGCCGAAGGATGGATCATTCACATCATTTGGGAGGGGGCGAGCGTAGATTTTGTCAAAGATGGGCTTGTCACGCTTTGCGTAGTTTGGGTTCGTTTCCGCAAAGTCCTCAAGGAGCTTGACGATTTGCTTTTGAAGCACCACGTATTCTTCTGGAGTGACGATACCGTCTGGTTCGCGTCCCTTTAAGTTGATGTAAATGTGGGCAGCAGGACCAGAGGTCACACCGCGAACTTTGGTAGCGTCGATGCCGTTACTTCTCAGCAAGGCGTTGAAGTCAACGGCTGTATGGAAAGGTGCAAAGCCGTGGTCAGAGACAACGATGATGTTGCTCTTGGGTGTGCCGTTGCGCGTGGTGCCAACGGTTTCAATGATTCGCTGCACAGCATCGTTGGCAACGCGGTAGGCTGTTTGCACATAGGTTTGATACCGTGCAATTTTTGCCTGATCTTGCCCAGCCCCGATCGTCGTTGGGTCAGTTATGGTCGTAGCTTGCCGTGGATCGATCGCCAAAAATTGGTGTTCAGAACCATCAGGCTGCTCAATATACGTCAGCACCAGATCAGCATCGGGGTTTTTGGCGATCGCGCGCAAAACAACGCGAGTCTGATAATCCACAAAGGTGCGTACCAGATCTTCGTAGATGGCTTCCAAATCGGCATCAGGAAAATCGGTAAAGCCTGGGCTGAGTCGCTCTGGAATGCGGAAGTCTGGCTGTGGTGCCCAGAAACCAACATTGTTATTGATGTCGTCTACGTCTGCTAACACAGCCGCGTTCCGGGGAATAGAGTTGGCAGAGTAGCGAGTGATTCTAACGGTTGCCAAATCTGGCGCAAGTGTACTGACGTAGAACCCGGTTCCAGCCCTGCTGGCGCTGCCTTCTAAGTAAAAGAGAGACGAGGTGCGATCGCTCGCTTTGACATACGCTGGACCGGTTGAAGGCAGGCTGAATGGTCCGGGCTGAATGCCCGTAGTGGCATCAAAAAAGACCAGCGTGTCGTAGTTGCCTGCACCATCATCGGTGGTATCCAGCGCTGCCACCTGAATGGTGTAGGTCAGTGTGCCAATGGGAAACGTATCCAGCGGAGTCGTTTTTTGCAAAATGGGGCTGTAAGAGTTCTTGCCAGCCGCTTCAAGTTGGCTAATCGTTTGACCAGGCGCAGGCGTAAAGTCGGTTGCCGTTAGGCTAAAGCCCCTGGCACCCTGCCCTGCAAAAGATCCAAACGGTACAGTGTAATCGACCGTGCGATCGGTCGCCGCTTGAAGCACAGGCGTACCTGCACCAGCCAGCGTGATTTCAGCGCCATCTGCACCGGGAAACGTTGCCGCAACAACTTTCTTACCGTTTTGTCGCAGCTTCACCCAGATTGCCTCTGCGAGTGGAGGGGCGGCTGGTCCAACGGGCTTTACCGAGTAACCGCCGATGGGAGCTGCAAAACCACTCACGTTACGAGCAAACGGGCTAGCAACCAGATGGAAGCGGTTGGAAACAACGTCGGTTTTGACTGTTGTGGAGCCTGTACCGATGCTCACGTGACAGGCAGCCGTTAGGGATGGATTGCACGTCACGTTTCGTTGCGCTGCCACACCGCGACGCTTGAGCAACCCTAAGCCTGTATTGGAATCAAGTACACCCGTTTTCAAATAGTCATTAATTAAACCAGGGGTTGCACCATCCAATGAGATGAGGATGACCTTTGGTTTGGGTGTCCCTGCACCTTGGGCAATCACTGCATGGGTTGTGACAACGAGAAAAAAGACGCTGAAGATGACAACCAGTAACCGTCTAAAAGTATGACGGCTCCAAAATTGATAGGCTGGATGAAATGTTGCTGTTAACTTGCGGGAGATGCTTTGTAGCCACGTCATTTGACCTAACCCATGCCAGATTTTGCTGCTCATTAAGAGGTGCCACGTTTGAAAATGTCTGAACAGTTCAACAGACTATCAGCTATGCGTTAAGCAGACGCTATGAGAGCATTAACGAGAGCATTTAAATCGCGCTAATGCGGGTGCGATCGCCCCTCAATCGCGATCTTGTGGAATGGCGAGTGGATTCGGTGGGCTTGGAGCACTGGGCGAAGGTGTAGCAGGCGGCTGGGCACTAGCAGGGCGATCGGATGTGTTTGCTGGCGGGCTAGTGGCAGGCTGCGGTGTGGTTTTGATAGACGTTGGCTGCGGCGAAGAAGTGCTGGCAGGAGCGGTGGCTGTTGGCTGCGGCGAAGTGCTGGCAGGAGACGCTTGTGCGGGAGTCGTCTGGGGCTTGAGAGTAGCCGTTGCGGTTGAGTCGTCATCATCTGCGTCTGGGTTTGGTTGCGAGATCGATCGCTGCACGCCACGCGATGACGTTGGGCTGGTCGCTTTTCTACCACACAACCGACCGAGATCTCTCAACTGACCGTTTTCTAGCTGGATATAACAAACTGGCACAACAGCGTTGGGAAGCTGTTCGCTGACAGTCTGCGACGTAACCTGATTGGTAGACGTAGGCAGCGGCTGACTATGAGCCAGTACAGCAACAAGCGTGGTCAGTGCAGCGATGAGAGCCGTTAGATAGTAGGAAGGTCTCAGCATAAGCGCAACGGGCTTAGGATAATGTGCTATCGCAATGTTGCCGTTTGGGAAAGATACCGATCGTCGAATCTTTTCAGCTTAGGATCGTGGATTAATTAACCTGAACCACCTCTCTTCTGTAGGGACGTTACAGGTAACGTCCCTACAGAGAGAATTGCACCTTATTAAATCCACGCTTCTTAGGGTAACTGTACCGCAATCATGATGAACGTAATTTTTGTGCATTAGCTTTGCTTAAAGCTGTTAGAGAAAGGCGACTGTTTTTTAGCGTTGGACAGACGCAACATCCATTTGAGCGCTGGACGTTGAAACATATCGCTGTATTCTGCAAAATGGGGCAAGGTATAGTTATTTCGGTTGACGAGCAGAGATTGGCAGTCGGCGAACCTTATCACTTGTGCTTTTAGACTCACTGCGTTATGCCTCGCGTTTCTATCATTATCCCTACCTTAAATGAAGCGGCTGTACTGGGACGAACATTGCGCTGCTTGAGTGTGCTTGACCCGCCTGCCTGGGAAATTTTGGTCGTGGATGGTGGCAGTCAGGATGAAACGGTGGCGATCGCCACTACCACTTCTACAACAGTCATTCACTCAGACCAGGCGGGGCGCTCCATCCAGATGAATCGGGGTGCAGACGTTGCCACTGGTGATATTCTTTGTTTTCTCCATGCGGATACATTGGTGCCTGATGATGCGATCGCCGTCATAATCAAGACTCTGGCAAATCCTGCGATCGCCTGCGGTGGCTTTATTTCGCTCATGGCTGGCACCGAAACCACCCGTTGGGGCGTTTCACTGCATAACTATTTGAAAACCTACTATGCGCCTCTGCTGTTTCGCCCGTATCTCTTTGTCTTCAAAGGGTTGCGGCTACTGTTTGGCGATCAGGTGATGTTCTGCCGTCGCGGTGACTTTTGGGCGTGTGGTGGGTTTGATCCGGCGTTACCCATTATGGAAGAGGCTGACTTATGCCTCAAACTGCTACCGTATGGACGCATCCGCCAGGTAAACCGAGTCGTGCAGTCGTCCGATCGACGCGTTGCCAAATGGGGGACACTCAAGGCAACCGCGATTTACCTCTACATTGGCTTTCTTTGGGGCATTGGTGCGTCAGCCGCGACCCTCAAGCGCTTCTATGAAGACATTCGCTAAAGCAATACGGGGATAGGTAGAGTACAGTTGCTTGGGCAGAAGGCGGAAGCCAGGAATCAGAAGTCAGAAGGAAAAAACTCAAAACTCAAAACTCAAAACCTCCCCTACTTTCCCCGTTCCCCTTCTTCCCCACACCCTATGCCACACTCCATTCTTGACGAACCGTTTGTGCAACCGCTGGATGACTACAATCAAGCGATGGTTGCTCAGGTACATCCGATCGATTGGGTGAATCCCCAACCAGCACCACTGTACGATCTCGTGGTCATTGGTGCTGGTACGGCGGGACTGGTCGTGGCGGCTGGAGCAGCAGGGCTAAAACTGGGGTTGAAGATTGCCTTAGTTGAAAAAGATCTGATGGGTGGCGATTGCCTTACCCTGGGCTGTGTTCCCTCCAAGACAATTATTCAGTCTTCACGGATTGCTGCAACCATACGCGATGCAGCACCGTTTGGCATTCATCCACCCGCGTCCGTAGACATTGATTTTGCAGCGGTGATGCAGCGGATGCGACGTATTCGAGCCGACATTAGTCACCATGATTCGGCACAAGAATTTAGGAGTCTGGGCATTGATGTCTTTTTGGGTGAAGCGGCATTTGTGGATGAGCGGACGATCGCCGTTGACGATCGCCCCTTGCGCTTCAAAAAAGCTGTCATTGCCACAGGTGCTCGCGCCACCCATCCCAACATTCCTGGACTGGCAGAAGCGGGCTTTCTCACAAACGAAACCGTTTTTTCACTCACCGATCGTCCAGCGCGCTTAGCGGTCATGGGTGGCGGACCGATCGGGTGTGAACTGGCGCAGGCATTCTATCGCTTGGGCAGTGACGTTGTTCTGTTGCACAAGAATGGACATCTGCTCGATCGCGAAGATGCCGATGCTGCCGAACTTATACAACAACGCTTTTTGCAGGAAGGCTTGAAACTCCTGCTAGATTGCACCGTTGAACGAGTAGAACAGACTGAGGCGGGAAAAGTTATCGACTACCAGCAGCACGGTGATGCTAAAACGGTAGTCGTCGATGAAATTCTGATTGGTGCGGGGCGATCGCCCAACGTTGAGGGACTCAATTTAGAAGCCGTTGGGGTCAAGTACGATGCTCATCACGGCGTAGAGGTGAACGATTACCTGCAAACAACGAACCCACGTATCTTTGCGGCTGGTGATATTTGTATGCAGTGGAAATTTACCCATGCCGCCGATGCCGCTGCTCGCCTTGTCATTAAAAACGCTCTGTTTGCGCCGTTTGGGGTGGGACGCAGTAAACTCAGCAGTCTGGTGATGCCGTGGGTGACGTATACCGATCCTGAAGTTGCCCATGTGGGATTGTATGAAGCGGAGGCACACGCTAAAGGGCTTAAAACACAGACGATCGTCATTCCCTTTTCAGAGGTCGATCGCGCGTTAACCGATGGAGAACCAGACGGTTTCCTCAAGGTTCTGCTAAAACGCGGTTCAGACAAAATTTTGGGAGCCACGATCGTGGCGCGTCATGCAGGCGAAATGATCAGCGAAGTTACGCTGGCAATGGTGACGAACCAGGGACTCAACGCCCTCTCGAAAGTGATTCATCCCTACCCCACTCAGGCAGAAGCGATTAAGAAAGCAGCGGATAATTACTATCGCAATGCCTTTCTCAATCCCACCACCCAATTTTTGTTAAAACTCGTCGCCCGGTTCAGCTAGTCAACGATCGCGCGGCTTCAAGCCGAGACCACTCAAGCTGAGTGATGCGGTAGAACACATGCGGTAAGTTGGCATGGCTAATGTCACGCTCGTACTGGAAGCCAGCCTTTGCCATCACTCGCTGCGATGCCCGATTTGTGGGTAAGGTAAAGCAAACGACGGTTGACAGGTTCAGTCGCTCAAAGCCGATTTTTAAGCTTGCTTGGGCGATTTCAGTTGCCAGTCCTTGTCCCCAAAAGGCAGACATCAGAGCATAGGCTAACTCCACCTCATCGTTGCCCTCCACTCGACAATGCCGCAGCCCAGCACGTCCAACAAAGCGACCAGTGGCGCGATCGCGAAACGTCCAAAGCCCAAAGCCATAACGCTCCCAATGTTCTAACTCGTTTTGGAGAAACTGCCGCGTCCATTCGTCGGAGCGCACTCCAGCCAGCGTCGCCATCACGGTTGCATCACGATGCATGCGGCAGAGGTCATCGAGATGGCTAAAGTGTGGGCGATCGCCAATCAGCCGTTCTGTCTCGATTGTTTTCAGCGCTTCCTTCATCCTTCATCCCTCACTCTGGCGGAAAGGTTCCGTCCCGGACTTCAGCGTCATAAGCTTGCACTGCTTGAGTAATGACAGCACGCAAATTGACGTAAGACTTGGCAAAGGGCGGCTGGCGTACCGAAAGACCCAGCAAATCTGCCGTCACGAGTACCTGTCCATCACAATGCGGACCTGCGCCAATACCGATCGTCGGAATGGTCAACTTTTGCGTAATTTGCTGAGCGAGGACACTGGGAATATGCTCCAGCACGATCGCAAAGGCACCTGCCTGCTCCAGCGCGATCGCTTCTGCCAGCACATGCTCTGCCGTTTCAGGAGACTTGCCCTGCTGCCGATAGCCCAGGCGATGGACGGCTTGAGGCGTAAGACCGACATGCCCCATCACCGGAATGCCCGCCTGTACCAGTTGAGCAACGGTTGCCGCGATCGCCGGATTCCCACCTTCCAACTTGACAGCCTGTACACCCGTCTCTTTCAACGCACGTCCGGCTGAATGGAGCGCCTGCTGTGTGCTTTCTTGATAGCTCATGAAGGGAAGATCTGCCACGAGCAGCGATCGCGTCACACCACGCCGTACCGCTTTGGCATGATGCAGCATTTCATCTAACGTGACGGGCAGCGTCGTGTCGTAGCCCAACGCCACCATAGCCAGCGAATCACCCACCAAAATCAGATCTACCCCTGCCTCATCCAGCACATGCGCGATCGCATAATCCCAGGCAGTCAACGCCACGATCGAGCGTCCCTGCTGCTTCCATTGGGTTAATTGATGAGTCGTAACTGGCATCGGACGATTACAGGAAAAGGTATACGGTACAGCGTACAGAGGAACGGGGACGGGGTGAAAGGTACAGATAACCGAATGTCCTGCTATCACCTTGCTTCTCTCGCCCCTCACCCCTCACTCCTCGCTCCTCACCTCTTCCCTCACCGTCCACTCCGGCTAAACGTATTGTGCGACCCTGTGCGGAAGGTCGTCATACTCACCCAGGCAAGCCCCTCACTGGTGCCAACCCACAGCTTATCGCCCGTATCTGGTGCGAGAGAAAGAATGTGGCTGGATGGCAGTCTGGCGATCGCGCCCGCAGACGCACCGTTAAACGGGTTGATTCGCAGTAGCCCTGTGGTTGTCCCCACCCAGAGGCTATTCACCTTGTCGAATTGAAGAGCTGTCACGTTGCGCCCCCGCAGTGGAGTGACCGATCGCACTTGCTGTCCGGCTTTATCCAGCTCCAATAGCCCGTTGGGAGTACCAATCCAAAGGGTGCCCCAGGAGCTAAGTGCCAGCGTTTGTACGGTGGTTCCTGGCAAATTACCCACGCGCTTCGTTACCGTTGCGCTGGCGGTGTCAATTTGCACTAAGCCGTCCAGCGTCCCGACCCACAAGTTGCCGTCTGCATCCAGGCTCAAGGCATTGGCGCTCACTCCGGGCAAGTTTTTTAACGTCGTCATCAACAGTCCACGATCGGGGCTAATGAGCGCTAGTCCAGCATCGGTGCCCACCCAGAGATAGCCCCGTTTGTCAGTGAGCAACGACAAGACGCGGTTTGAAGGCAGCGAAAAATTCTGTGCCGTCACCTCCCCTGTGCGGGGATCAAGGCGAACTAACCCGTCGTAGGTGCCCACCCACAGCCGTCCCACGCGATCGATCGCCAATGCGCCAACGGTGCGATTGGGCAAGCTGATGTGCGCTCGAATCTTCCCACTACTGGGATTGATCTGCGCGAGTCCCTGCCAGGAACCCACCCAAAGCGTGCTGTTGCCAACAGGCTGGAGGGCACTCACTCGATAATCGGCGTTGATAGACTGCTCTTCTTGCTGTTGCCGCTGGTCAGGTAAAGGAGTTACCGCAGGGGGTGGTGCCGCAGAGGGATATAGCGGTGCCGCGTTTGGATCACCCGTCGTCTGTGCCAGAATGACCGCGCCAGAGCCATTTTTCATGCCTTGTAAGGTCAAAAGCAGCAAGGCAACTCCAACCGATCGCCCAATCCATTCTGTACGACGCATAACTCACTCTCCACCAACGATGACACTGGCAATCTGGTAACCTCAGCACGATCGCCGCTACACCAGGGTTGCCTCTTGCGCCCCATGATACTGCCAGTCGTTTCAGATGAACGCTAGACTTAGCAGTAGCCATCGTGCGATCGGGTGCAATCAGGGAGACCGCTTCACAGCTCTCGTTCGACCGTGTGAATTCTGAATTTGGGGTGCGATCGTCCATTAGCCATCAGTCATCGTGACGTGATGGGGAACCATAACCTTACCCACTTCATCCGGCATTTGCCGACCTCAGCCATGCTTAGCACCAAAACTGCCATTCCCATTCTTCTGATTTTGGGTTTAGTGTTTGTCGGCTTCGGTGATCAATTCCTACCTCAACCTTTGCGTAGCGCCAGCTTCAAAACTCGCGTGGCGCTGGATAACTGGATGACAAACTCATTCAATCTCTGGCAGCCCAAAACAAATCCAAATGCGCGGACGGAGCGAGCGTTAGAGCAGCAGGAGTCAGGAAAATAGCCCTTAGAGAACAGTCTGAATTAAACCCAACAAACATCATTTTTTTCGTTACTTCAGTGTTGGGCTTCCTCGTGTTGATCCAATGAGCACGATCGCTGAGGATAGAGATAGCGATCGCCTACTGTTCTTGATCTGCCAGCCACGCGTCTAAATCGGACAAACTGGAAAAATTCAGCAATGCTTCGCCCAATGCTTCCAATTGGGTAATAGATAACGCATTAATTTGTGCATTCACTGACTCAGACAATGCTCCTACTTTGCGCTTTAGGAGTCGTAGTACCAGCGATCGCTCCCCCTGCTCAATCCCCTGCTCGATCCCCTGCTCGATCCCCATGCGTTCGACGCTACTGATGTAAGGCATTTGTCGTTCCTCCTCATAAGCCTTCAACTCTTGCCAGAACTCGCGCTCTAATCCCTCTGGAAGGATCATAACCCAATCAACAAACCGAAACAGGTTGAGAATCTCTCGTCGATCGTAGCCTTGCTCGTATAACCGTCGAATCAAGCCTGACTTGAACTCTTTCCGTTGCTGAGAATCCCGTTGGGTTTCCTGTGCCTTTAAATGCGCCATCACAACAACGGCAAAGGGATTGCGATCGTCCTCCAACTCTGCCCAGCGATCGCGGTAATCAAGCAACTTAACCATCCCGAACCGAAACGTCAGTTCCGTGTCAGGATCGCCAGCGTGATAGTGATTCGGTCGCCACTGGACATTGCCATCACAAAGAATCGCTAGACTGGTTGCATGACTATGAAAACGGTCAAAAATACGCAAGTGATAGACCAGCATCCGCTCGGCGAAACGGGCTTCTGCCTTCGCTTGCACCTCGATATGAACGAGGAGCCAAAGTGCCTGTCCTTGCCTGAGCCATACCTTTACGAGTTGATCGGCATACCGTTTGCCAATCGCTGCTTCTGGCGCAATTTGCTGGAATTCTTTATCCAGAAACTCATGAGGACGGTGCCAGTCAATGCGGGCGGCAGTCTGTGGAAAAAAGAAAGCGATCGCATCCTGAAAATATTGACGCAGAATGTCCTTCCAGGGAGAATCTTGGTCTGAGCGTGGCGTGGACATGGGCGATGAAGCGTTGCGGCAGGAAAGTAGTGCAATCGTACCGTTTTATGAATGCTATGGAATGCGCCATCTCGCGGTCTATCCATCTCGCGGTATGATAGTGAGCCTGTAATTCGCTCGTTGCACTTGCTTTGCAGCGACAAAGTATAGCAATAGACAGGTAGGTTAGGACGGGGTGCAGGGGTGGAACCCCTGGCTGGGGGCAACGCCCCCACACCCCCTTTGATCCCCATGTCCTAA
>ENA-ORBV01007967-ORBV01007967.1-microbial-mat-metagenome-genome-assembly--contig:-NODE-7967-length-17992-cov-5.071281_pt1 | contig 17992 bp, 13 predicted proteins | sample MGYA00237777_ERZ505514 | MGnify/ENA primary metagenome ERZ505514 (study PRJEB26160, sample SAMN06269048) | microbial mat metagenome | isolation source: Oligotrophic lake microbial mat | place...
GGACTTCAAGATGCGTTTTTCTCCCCCTCTCCAAGTATTGGAGAGGGGGCCGGGGGGTGAGGTAAGCGAAAGTCCTGTTTATAATTTTTTCGTGATCGGCGAAGCTGTAAAACATATTCCAGACGATATGCGCGATAAACTTCCCGAAATTGACCGGCGTAAAATTGCTGGTTTGAGAGAAATCATCGCGCACGCCTATTTTTCGCTTAAGTTAAGTGTCATTTGGGATATGGTTCAACATAAATTGAGCGATCTCGGTATATCTGTAAAAACTTTATTGCAAGAGGACGAATGAAACACACACTTTGGATTTTACTACTTTGTACTTTAACGTTATCGTCTGCCCACGCTCAAACGCCGCCAACGACTCTCACTGACGCGGAAACAGGCGTGACTTACACCGTCGAGCGCTATCTTCCGGCAAATTATCCGGTGGCGCTGGCTTTCGCGCCGGATGGACGGCTGTTTTATACCGAAAAGACCACAGGCAATGTGCGCGTCGTCAGCGCGGATGGCATTTTGCAGCCCGAACCCGTCATCCATCTGCCGACAACGGCGCAGGTCGAGCGTGGGATGCTCGGAATCGCGCTTGATCCGCAATATGACGAAAACGGTATGATCTGGGTGGTGCATACAGCGGAGGGGGATGCCCAAAATTATCCCGCCAATAACCTCGTGCGCTTTTATGAGGAAAACGGCATTGGCGGTGATCCCGAAATCATGCTCTCGATTCCCAACGAAGTCGGCACACTCATCCACAACGGCGGCAATGTGCATTTTGATGCCGAGGGCTTTTTGTATCTCTCGGTTGGCGATTATGATGTGCCTGCCAACGCGCAGGATTTGACCGTCCTGCAAGGCAAAATCCATCGCTTTGCTGTGACGGATGAAGGGCTGATGCCCGCGCCGGGGAATCCGTTTGAGGGCATCAGCATCTTCGCTTATGGGCTGCGGAATCCGTTCGACTTTACATTCGACCCCGAAAATGGACGCATCTTCGCTACCGAAAACGGCGATAACTGTGACGACGAAATCAACCTGATCCTGCCGGGTTTCAATTACGGGCAAGGCGAAGGCTATGTGTGCGGCGGGACGGCGACGGGGGTCGATTTTGTGCGGTATCTGCCGGGATTGATCGCGTATACGCCGACAGAAGCGCCAACGGGAATCGTCGTCTACGATGATCCCGCGATTCCGGCTTGGCAGGACGATCTGTTTTACTGCCTGTGGAATCGCGGCGCACTTGTTCGGGCAGAATTGAACGAGGCGCGGAACGCCATCATCGCCACGCATGAGATCGACCTCGGCGGGGCGCAGTGCCGGATTGACATAGCGATTGGGCCGGAGGGCGGCTTGTATTTTAGTATGGTGGGCGAAGAAGGCGGCGCGATTTATCGACTCGTGAGTGCTGAGTAATGAAGGCTGAGTAAGACAATTGAACCACCAAGTCACCAAGAACACCAAGAATTATTCTGTAGCGACAAGATAATTCCAAATTAATACGGAGAACCCGCCAGATGCTCAAGCATCCGGCTTCTAAAGTGCCAAGCGCACTAAAGGCGCTAAATTGAACACTCGTGATCTCTAATAGCCCCTTCAGTGGGCTTGGTTTCTCGGCATCCTGTCGGCTTTAGCCACTGGCGGCAAAAAGTCAAGCAAATGGATAAAGTCTTAGGCAGAGATTCAATTTTTCGCGTTATAATCAGAGATTGTTATCCAGCGCACAGCAGGCTTATCGCGTATGAGATTTTTCATCAGTTATTCGCGCAGCGTTAAAAAAGAGATAGAAGAAGTTATCGAACTCCTCCGCGCCACAGGAAATGAGGTATGGTGGGATGCTGATATCCCCACCGGTGCAGATTGGTGGACAACGATTCTTGCCAATATCGAATGGTGTGACGTATTTATCTTCATGATTTCGGAAAAATCGGCGCAATCGCTCTATTGCTTGGAAGAACTGCGCTATGCAATCGCTCGTAATCGACCCATTTTCCCTTTCATTATAGATGACCACACCCATTACAACCCCCCGCCGGAATTAGGACGAGGACAGTGGTTTATTCACGATGGTAAACCAGCGCGAATGCTGTCCCAAATTAGGCAGGACTGCGAAAAAATTGATCGGACGCAACATAAAGATATTTATGCGCCACGCCCCGTCGAACCAAACACAGGGGGCGGTACACTCACTAAGCAATTCCATCAAGCCGTGAGTTTAGCCGAAAGCGGACATTTCGATGAGGCCATCAAACGCTTTCGCAATGTGGCTAATTTGGATTTTAATCAATGGGGTGATGACTGCCAGCGATGGATCGCACAGTTGCAACTTTACAAAGAAATCGCGGACTTAGCCGATCATAAATCAACCCTCAGTCGAGCGCGTACCAAATGGGAAAATTATGGGCGCGACTACGATACGGAATTTGACCCGCTGCAAGTGCGGAGCAAAATTGCGCCACGCAGCCCTGAACCACCATCCGCCGTAATCTCCGACGGATTTCCGAAGCCAGAAGGTGGCTTGCGAATACGTCCCGCCGCGCCAACGGACTCCCCTCTACCAGCGCAGCGTTTGGGAGAGGGGCAGGGGGTGAGGGCAATTCTGCCTGCGCCGTTTGAGTGGATCGACATTCTGGCGGGAAAGGTGACTTTAACTAGAGGCGGTTATGTACCTGAAGGCGGGAAAACTTTTGATGTTCCAGCTTTCGCTATTGCCAAATACCCGACGACCAACGCCCAGTTTCAGGTCTTTGTGGGTGCACCGGACGGGTATGCTAACGCGGAGTGGTGGGATTATTCGCCGGGCGCGGCGGCATGGCGCAAAGCTAATCCGAAACCGCAAGATCGTGCTTTTCCTGATGATGACCACCCCTGTGCCAATGTGACATGGTATGAGGCGGTTGCGTTTTGTCGCTGGCTATCGGCGCGTTTAAATGATGGGTCGTCGGTAGGGGCGCAGCGTGCCTCGCCCCTACAAATCACTTTGCCAACCGAACAGCAGTGGCAGCGGGCGGCACAAGCCCTACCAGATGGACGCGACAGCGGCAATGCTTATCCTTGGGGGAAAGATTGGGATGCAATGCGCTGCAACAATAATGTCGACAGTAAAGGCATTGGCAAAACCACGCCTGTAACCCAATATGAAGGCAAAACGAAAGGCGATAGTCCGTGCGGTGTGGTTGATATGACGGGTAATGTTTGGGAATGGTGCTTGACGGAATACGAGACAGGAGAGGACGGTATAAATGGAACAAATGTTCGTTTGCTGCGGGGTGGTTCGTGGAACTTTACTATTACCTATCTCTTCCGCGCCGATTTCCGTTACAGGAACGATCCCAACATCAGGATCAACAATTGGGGTTTCCGTCTTTCCCACTCTTAATTCTGTATTACTGGTTTTCTGATTTGCCGCCAGACGTTGAAACGTCCGACTGCCAGAAAGCCAAGCCCACTGAAGGGGCTGTGGGATAAGTTTTAGGGTAAAACGGCTGTTTTATTGGCCTTACGTGGTGTGGGTTTTTGAAAAGTTCAAGGGAGTATGTCGCCAGACGTTGAAACGTCCGGCTGCCGAAAAGCCAAGCCCACTGAAGGGGCTGGCGGACAACGATTCGTGGATAGCCTATTTTGTGTTTTCGGCTAGAATTGTCTGACTAGAGATTTTAGAAAAGATAAAGTACGTGCCTGAGCGCCTTCAGTGCGCTTAATACTTTGTAGCTCGACGCTCAAGCGTCTAGCGGGTTCCGCCGGAGCATCCTCATGCCCTTTGCTGTGTGCTATTATCATGTAATCTGGTCAACACATGGTCGCCAACCCTTAATAACCCCTCCGATTGAAAAAATCTTATTTGAAACCATTCAGCGCAAATCCGAATTGCTAAAAAGCCCTATTCATGCCATTAACAGTGTGAAGGATCATATCCATGTTGCGGTCAGTATCGCGCCTGCGGTGTCTGTGGCGGAATGGGTAGGCAGTGTTAAAGGTGCTTCGACCCACGAAGTTAATGTGATGCTCCCAAATATCCCGACGCGATTTCAGTGGCAGAAAAGTTACGGTGTACTCACGTTTGGTAGAACACATCTCCCTTTTGTCGTGGGCTACATTGCAGGTCAAAAAGACCATCACCGCGATAAAACGACGATTGATTATCTTGAAAATTCGGATGATGCTTTTTGAAAGTTACTGCCAAATGTTAAAACGTGCGGTTGTCAAAGTGCTAAGCGCACTAAAGGCGCTGAATTTGCGTCTGTGAATTCTTTAGCCCCTTCAGTGGGCTTGGTTTCTCTGTAGCCGGACGTTTTAACGTCTGGCGGCCTAAATCCGATATGCCCACAATACCCACGTTTGCCCATTCATCCCCTCTTGCGCTATCCTTTTAAGAACTTTTAAATGCCCATTGAAAATGGCACAAAGGATGTAAAAGATGTCCCGTAAATTTACGTATCCCGAAGCGCGTCAGGATGAAGTCGTTGAGAATTATCATGGCACACCCGTCGCTGACCCGTATCGCTGGATGGAAGACCCGGAAAACACTGAACTCGCGGGTTGGGTGGAAGCCGAAAATCAACTGACGTTTGATTATCTGGCGGAAATCCCTGCTCGCGCCATGCTCCACCGCCGCCTGACAACGCTTTATGACTTTCCCAAGACCAACGCGCCGGAATCGCGCAATGGGCGCTATTTTTTTGCGTATAACGACGGGCTGCAAAATCAGCCAGTACTGCAAAAACAAGACGGTTTGGAAGGCGATCCGCAGCCAATTCTCGACCCCAACACGTTGAGCGAAGATGGCACTGTCGCGCTGATGATTCAGGCTTTCAACGACGATGGGACGCTGCTGGCATACAGTATTTCAGCGGCGGGGAGCGATTGGCAAGAGATTCGTATTCGCAACGTCGATACACTGACGGAATATGATGAAATCCTGAAATGGTGCAAGTTTCCCGGCATTGCGTGGAGTAAGGACAGTTCCGGCTTTTACTATAATCGCTTTCCTGAGCCAGAAGGCGGCGAAAACGACACGCAAATTGCGCTCAACAACGCGCTTTACTGGCATAAATTGGGTACGCCGCAAGCCGACGATATGCTGATTTTCGAGCGCCCGGACGCGCCAGAACTCAATTTTACGCCGGAGATAACTGATGATGGGCAGTATCTTGTGCTGAATGTGTGGCATGGTGCGGTCAATCGCAACCGGATTTATTATCGTGAGGTGGAGAGCGACGGGGATTTTGTGCGGCTGTTGGATGAACCCAACGCCGAATATACGTTTGTCGGCAATGAGGGCAGCATTTTTTATTTCCAGACCGATTTGGATGCGCCGCGCAGCCAGCTTATCGCCATCGACACGGCGAATCCGGCGAGGGAACATTGGCGCGTGATCGTGCCGGAACAGGACGATGTGATTCTGTCCACGAAGTTCGTCAATCGGCAAATCGTCGTTGTTATGCTGCATCAGGCCTATTATCAGATCAAAATTTATGCGCTGGATGGGACGTTTGTGGGGGATGTGCCGCTGCCGGGGATGGGTTCGATTTTCTCCATCGAGGGCAAGCGCGATGGGCAGGAGTTGTTTGTTGATTTTCGCTCACATCTGTACCCGCCGACGATTTTTCGTTATGACTTTGCAACGGGCGAGATGAAGCCTTGGCGACAGCCGACTCTTGAGTTTTCGCCTGATGATTACGAGACGAAACAGGTGTGGTATCCCTCCAAAGATGGCACGCAAGTGTCGATGTTCATCACCGCGAAAAAGGGGTTAGTCCTGAACGGGGAAAATCCCACGCTGCTCTATGGCTACGGCGGATTTTCTATCCCGCTTGCACCGGACTTCGCATCGCAAATCCTGAGTTGGATCAGCAGCGGCGGTATTTACGCAGTAGCAAATCTGCGCGGCGGCAGCGAGTATGGCGAGGCATGGCATCAGGCCGGGATGCTGGCGAACAAGCAAAATGTGTTTGATGATTTTATCGCGGCGGCGGAATGGCTGACCGCTAATCACTACACCAAGCCGAAAAAGTTGGCGATTATGGGGCGTAGCAACGGCGGGCTGCTAGTGGCGGCGTGTATGCTGCAACGGCCTGATCTGTTCGGTGCGGTGATTTGCGGCGTTCCCGTAACGGATATGCTGCGCTATCACAAGTTCACGGCGGGGCGTTATTGGACTTATGAATATGGCAACGCGGAGGAGAATGCGGAAGACTTCAAATTTTTACTGGCTTATTCGCCGATTCATAACATCAAAAAGGGGGTGACATATCCGCCCACGCTGATTACGACTGCCGATCATGATGATCGCGTCGTGCCGATGCACGCCAAAAAATTCGCGGCGGCGCTGCAAGCGAATGATGCTGGCAATCATCCGATTTTGCTGCGGCTGGATATGAAATCCGGGCATGGCATGGGCAAACCTACCTCAAAATGGATTGATGAATGGGCGGATATTCAGGCGTTCTTGTTTCAGGCGCTAGAAATGGGGCAGTAGATAAACTTAGGAGAAGGATGAGACGCAAAGGCGCGAAGAACGCAAAGTTTCGCAAAGATTTGATGGTACCAATTTTTGCGTTATTTTGTTTTGGGCTGTGCGCCGTCCTCAGCCAGAATGGGAATAAGCGTTTTCAGGAAAAAAGCTGCTTCGTCCCGGCTGAAAATCATCGATGGGCGCAGCTTGATGACGTTGTGCAGCGGGCCATCGGTTCCGGCGAGAATGCCTTGATCGCGCAGGCGGTTGACGACATAGGAAGCCTGCTGCGCGGCGGGTGCTAAGGTTTCCGCGTCGTCGATCAATTCGATGCCGAGGAAGAAGCCAATCCCGCGCACATCGCCGATGATGGGGAAGCGTCCCATTAAGTCGCGCAAGCCATCGCACAGAAATGCGCCAACGGTGCGGGCGTTGGCTTGCAAGCCTTCTTTCTCTAATACATCTAACACGGCGAGTCCCGCTGCACACGCTACTGGATTGCCGCCGAAGGTGCTAAAAAATTCCATGCCGTTATCGAATGCGTTGGCGATTTCGGGCGTGGTTACAACCGCGCCAATGGGATAGCCGTTGCCGATGGGTTTCCCCAAGACGACAATATCCGGCATGACATCTTGCAGTTCAAAGCCCCAAAATGTTTCCCCTAACCGACCAAAACCGACTTGCACTTCATCGGCGATGCAGAGGCCACCCGCAGCGCGTACCTGCCGATAGACTTCTGCCAGATAGCCGGGCGGTGGGATAATTTGTCCGCCGACGCTCGGCAGCGATTCGGCGATAAAGCCCGATAAGCCTTGCCCCTGCGCTGTGATGTCGGCGATGATTTCCCCGACATGGGCGGCATAACGATGTCCGCGCTGCGGGTCGTCCCGTTTGTAGATACCGCGAAAATCATCCGGCACAGGAGCGATATGCACCCACGATTTTTTGCCCTGTCCGCCGGGGCCATTGAATTTGTAAGGGCTGATGTCGATTAAAGTGGTGGTGTGACCATGATAGGCGGTATCCATCACAATCAGATTTTCGTGTCCAGTAAATGCCCGTGCCAGTCGCAGCGCGAGTTCGTTGGCTTCGCTGGCGGAATTGACGATATAGGCGACACGCAGCGGTTCCGGCAGCAGCGATGTGAGCCGCTCGACGTAGCGCAAAATATTATCGTGCAGATAGCGCGTGTTGGTGGTCAGCAGGGCGGTTTGCGCTTGAATGGCGTTGATGACGTGTGGATGCGTATGCCCGACGTGCGGGACGTTGTTATACATATCGAGATAGGCGCGTCCGGTAGCGTCATAAAGATACTGCTGCCAGCCGCGCACCATCTTGATCGGCTGATGATAAGAGAGGCTCAAGTTGCCGCCGAGCAGCGTTTTACGTCCCGCTAACGTTTCTTCGTAAGTGGGTTCAATCGGGAATATTTCCGGCGGAACGCGCAAGATAAGATTAGGATCGGGCGAAAGACTGAGCCACACATCGCGCTGACTGGCGAAGGCGACACCGGGAAAATCTCTTGCGCGTTCTAGTAAATCCAAAATAATCTGAAAGTGCAGATGCGGAGGCCAATCGCCATTGATGGGTGGACTGCCGATTCGGGCAATCGCTTCGCCAGCCGCGACGGATTGACCGACAGTGAGCATCAGCACATCTTCGGCAAGATGCCCGTACAGCGTATGAAAAACAGCGCCTTGCTCGGTTTCGTGGCGCAAAATGATCAGCGGGCCGTAATCGAGATGTCCGGTATTGTTGGCGACAACCGCCACAGTTCCAGCAAGCGGGGCATAGATAACGGTTTGCGCCGCCATAAACAGATCCAACCCAAGATGAATCGTCCGGCGTTCATCAATGGGATTATCGCCTGTAGCGAAAGCATCATCCTGATAGATCAGCCGCGCCTCGTTATAACGCCCAATGCCAACCACTGCGTCCGCCGCTGCTAAGGTGTCGTCAATCAAGCGCGTCATCGGGGCGCAGGTCGCCGAATGCGGATTCGCGCCGAGCATCAAACTGCCGACACTTAAATCTAGGACGTGACAAGAAGTATCCGTGAGATCAATATCGACTACAGGCGCGAAGGACTGGGTTTGCAACCACTCTATAACGTGCTGATGGTGTGGGACAGGCGATAATCCACAGGCGGCGCGAAAACGATAATGCGCGAGGCGGGAATGAATAGTCGCCAATTTTTCCAGCGCTTCCCATGCAGGACGCTCGCTGATGATGATATAGGGATCATCTTCCTGAGTCTTGCGATAGGCTGAATTGGTCACGCTCACGCTCAATCGGGTGCAAATCAACGGGAAGATAAGGGCGATTTCGGCTTCGGTCAGCGGGGAGGTTTGATGATACCCTGCGACGACTTGAACAGCGGCGGTGAGTGGGTCGGGCTTATCTAACAGGGCATAAGCACAGGCGACAGCGACATCTGCCACGCGATAGGATTCGATCAGATCGCCGAAGTCGATCAAACTCACGACAGGCGGCGAATCGCTTCCGGCTGAATCAACAATGATGTTGTAGTCGTTGGCATCACCGTGAATCACACTGCGGCGGGTTTGTTCCAAAGCAGGTAGGACTTCACTACGGAAACTGTCGAGAAAATGCGTTACGAGCGCCCGTCGATTGTCATCCTCGATATAATCCAAATAATCGGCGATCCAAGCAGCCTGGGCTAAGTCCCATTTGAGCTGTCGTTTTGCCGCCGGATGTTGAAAATCCGCCAGCGCCGCCGTGACCTGACCGAGCATTTGCCCAAGTATCGTGAGGAGTTCGGGCGTGTGCGGATTGACCTTTGCCATGACCTTTCCGGGCAGATAGCTCAAAAGCCAGATCATGCGCGTTTCGCCATCGGACATTGTGATGCTAGTGATTGTTTCGCCGGAGGGGGTAGGCTGGACGCGGGGCAGATGAAGACTTGGCGTATGCTGGGTGATATGTAGCAGTGCCTGACATTGAAGCACAATTTCGTCACGGCTGCGGCTGGGATGCACGACCTTTAAAACGAACTGCTCATCGCCTTCTGTTGTGAGGTGGAAGTTTAGATCATACTCGCCGGGCAGCGAATCGGCGGTTACTTGCAAGCCGTAAAGATCACGAACCAACGCGTTGGCCTGCTCAGGGGTGATTAACACCATGAAGATTCTCCCAGTAGAAAGCTTCGGTAAATAATTTGAAATTTTTGAACGATCTAAGCGCAGCGACGACACCAAATCTCCCTGCTCTCTGTGTCTCGACTTTATCCATTTGCTCGACTTTTCCCGCCAGTGGCTAAAGCCGACAGGCTGCCGAAAACCCAAGCCCACTCAAGGGGCTAAAAAGATCAGGACGGTTCAAATTGAGCGCCTTCAGTGTGCTTGGCACTTTGGCAGTCGGATGCTTGAGCATCTGGCGGCAAACTAAGAACCCATCTGACCCTTTCCGTCCAAAAATGGATAAAGGCCAGTTGGTGTCTCTGTAATTATTCATCCACAAAATTGGCTTGATACAAGTCCATTTGTGGAATGTCGGGAAGTGTTGAGTCGAACAGCCACGCTTGGAAAAAGTCGTCCAAGTCGCGCCCGCTGACCGACTCGGCAACGGCGATAAAATCATCGGTGACGACATTGCTGTTGAAGAATTGTTTAGTGTACGTCCGCAGCGTTTGGAAAAATGCCTCATCGCCGATTTCCAACCGCAGCGCGTGGAGTGTTAAGCCGCCTCGTACATAGACTTCACCCGCAAATAAGTTGTCGGGACTGGGGTCGCCGATTTGCACTTGTGACTCCTGGATGAATTCGTCTAGGCCAACAGCAAGCAAAAAATCATTAAAACGGATTTGACTCAGCGTCACGTCATCGAAATCAGCCGCTTCAATGACCTCGCGCAGATCAGCGCCGCTGAGTTCGCCTGATGGGAGTTCGGCGGTAAGCGCGTCGATTTCGTCTGAATCCAGCTCTGCGCCCAAGAGATGGTTGAGCGCTTCGGCGGCTTGGTCTTGCGTAAGTGCTATATCGTCCAGCGAAATCTGGTCGAAGGCGTTGAGGATTTCTTCTGGTGAAACCGAAAATTCACGGTCTGTATCGGCGAGTTCCTCATAATCTTGGCGGATTTGCTGTTCCAGCGCGTCCGTACCCTCGGCATATTCTATCCATAGGGATTCGGCGTAGGTGGCGAAGCCTTCATTGAGCCAGATATGCTGCCAAGCGCCGACACTCACGCTGTCGCCAAACCATTGATGGGCCAATTCGTGCGCGGCGACAAGCTCATTGGTGAAGTTGCTGCCAAAAACGGCGAGAGTTTGTGTTTCCAGCGCGAAGCCTAAATCAGTATCGTGGACGATTACGCCGTAGACGTTAAATGGATATGGCCCAAAAACTGTCTCAAAATAATCAATCATCTCTGGCACACGATCAAAATCACTTGTGACGCTGCGGGGTAGGTCTGCACCGAAATAATGCCGAATAGGGATTCCGCTGGTGGTTTCGTCGGTCTCGATGTCGAAATCGCCGATTCCGAGCGTGACGAGATAACTCGCCATTGGGGTATCTGCTTCCCAGATAAAGGTGCGGGTTCTGCCGCTGTCGATGGTGTTTTGCAGCAGGCCATTGGCGGCGGCAAGATACGGTTTCGCCACCGTCACGCGAATGGTGTAGCTGGCTTTATCCAGTGGATGCTCGTTGACGGGATACCAGCCGGACGCGCCATCCGGTTCACCCGCGACCATGATTCCATCACTGTAGTTATACCAACTCCCTGTTGGCTCGCCGCTGTAACGGATGAAGACAGTAAAGTTTTGACCTTCGATCAGGGGTTCGTCAGGGGTGATGGTCAACTCACCCGTGCCATAATTATTGCCCAAAATTCCGCCACCCTCGTCCTGCGCCGTGCTGTGGACGAATTCTGCTGGCGCATCGTTGACCGTGACCTCGCTGATCGCCATATCGGTAAAGTCGAGGTTAAAGCTGCTTAAATCCTGTGTGGCGCGGGCATCAATCAAGGTGGTGGCCTCGATCTGATTATCTTCAACATCAACGGTCAGATCAAGCGTATAATGCAGCGCATCATAGCCGCCGTTGCCTAATGTTGGGAAATAAGGATCGCCGATGCCGGCTGAACCTGCATCATCGCCTTGCTCCTGCGCGGTGACCTGTGCCGAATTTGCGCTAAAAATAAGGAGTACACAAATCAGCATGACTGAGGTTTGTATGACAATTAAACTCAAAAACAGCGATTTTAGACGTTTCATCACTTATCTCTTTTTATCTTATTATCCAATTGCCCATAATTTGACGGTGTTATCACCGCTGGCGGTTGCCAACATCGACCCGCCGGGATTAAACGCGACACTCATGACGGGTTTATCATGGGCGCTCAAAGTCATCAGCGCATCTTCAACCGTCGCCCGACGCTCTTGTAAAATACGCTCGACATCCCAAATGCGCGTGATGTTGTCCCGTCCGCCTGTTGCCATTAAGCCGCCATCAGGACTGAACGCCACACAGTCCGCGCCATTGGCATGGGCATAAATGGTGGCGTATTGCTCGCCGGAATGAGCATCCCACAGCCGCACAGTCGAATCTTTGCTGGCGGAGGCCACCATCGTCCCCGGTGGATTGACGCGCACCTCGCGCACCCAATCATCATGATGGGCGAAGACCGTCCCTTCGGTCTCGCTTTCAACATCCCACAACCGGAGGGTGTTATCCCAACTGCCAGAGACGAGGACGTGTCCGGCGAGAGCATAGGTTAAGCTGGTGACTTCTTTTTGATGGCCTTTTAGCACCGCTTTCTCGACAAATTTATCCATATCCCAGACGCGAATTGTTTTATCAGCGCTGGCTGAGGCAAGCATCAATTTATCGCCATCAGGGCTAAAAACTGCGTCATCCACCGAGTCGGTGTGTCCGGCGAGGGAAGCGATTTCGGGAACAGCATTTTGTAAATCGCTGGCATCCCAGACTTTAATGAGCATGTCTGCCCCCCATGACGTGAGCAGGACACGATCACGATTATCGGGGCTGAAAGTCACACCTTTAACATGCCCGGTATGGCCTTCCAAAATATGGGTGGGTGTGCCACCGAAAGAACCGACAAATAAGCGGATTCCATTCGCCCCGGCGACGGCTAAAGTCGTGCCATCCGGCGACCAAGCGATTTGGGTAATCCAACCGCATTGCACCTGAGCAATTTTAGTAAGTTGATGAACATTTTCGGTTGAAATGAATTCGCGCATTGCATTTGCCTTTTTACAACAGTACTTACATAAGCTGACATTATGACACTATCTTACACCGGGAATGACCTATTGGCATCATAAGACCATGCGATAATGGGACAATCTCGTTATAATGCGCGATTATGCACATTGGACTCAACGCTCACCTACTTTCAAAAACTGCCGGATACCGCAGTGCCGGGATTCATGGCTATATTTATAACGTGCTGGCGCATCTGGCGGCTGCCGCGCCGGACGATTGGCGCTTTACCGCGATGGTCGGCGCGGATATTCCGTATACATTTGACCGCATCAATTTGCGTCACAGCCGATGGGACACAGAATCGCCCATTAAGCGAATTTTGTGGGAGCAGGCGGCACAACCGTTTCAGCTAAGTACGTTTGATCTCGTCCATTCACTGGCTTTTGTATCGCCCTTAATCCTCAACAAACCCAGCGTTGTCACGATTTATGATCTGAGCTTTATTCATTATCCGCAGGTGCTTTCACCAGCGCGGCGGCTTTATTTGCGCTTGTTTACGGCTTTAAGCTGCCAAAGGGCGCGGCGGGTGCTGTGTATCTCAGAGAGTACGGCGCGGGATGTAGCGGCATCGCTCCATATCCCGACTGAAAAAATTGATGTGGCAGCCTGTGGTTATGATGTAGCACGGTTTAAGCCGCTGCCTGTGGCGGAAGTGCAGGCTTTTCGCCAGCAAAAGGGACTGCCGGAGCGATTCTGGTTATTCGTTGGGACGCTGGAACCGCGCAAGAATCTCCCGACGCTGCTTGATGCGTATGCCGCGCTGCCGTCGAATGAACGCCTTCCCTTGATTTTGGGAGGTGGCAAGGGGTGGTTATATGATGCCGTTTTCGAGCGGATTGAAAAGTATGGATTGTCTAACCAAGTCCACTTGCCAGGTTTTATCCCTGCCGAAGAGTTGTCACTCTGGTACAATAGCGCAGAAACGTTTGTTTTTCCCTCGGTGTTTGAGGGATTTGGGCTGCCTGTGTTAGAGGCGATGGCTTGTGGAACGCCCGTGATTGTCTCGGATGCGTCGTCTCTGCCGGAAGTGGTAGGGCAAGCGGGATTGTGCATCCCGCCGCATGATGTTCCCGCATGGACGGAGGCGCTGCGCCGTGCGAGTCGTGATGCGGCATGGCGGATGCAAGCGCGTGAAAATGGATTACGAGAAGCGCGACGTTATACCTGGCCTCAGACCGCAGCACACATAATAGCGAGTTATCAACACGCTTTGGATTTAAATTGATGAGTGTTAAGCTAAAAACGGAATTAATCGACATTTCAGACAGCGATGAATCTGAGGCGACAGAGCCGAGTTTGCCATTAGCACAGTTTACTCCCGATACCCTACCGCATCATGCGCCGCGCTTTCCAGAACCGCCTTGGTTGATGTCCGCGCTGGATGTTGGGTTGGCTTTGTTCGCGTTTGCGCTGGCCTATTATGTGCGTTACGAATTAGAGATTTTACGCCCACTTTTGGAAGTTAATCGTGCGCCATTTGCGCCGTATCTGCCTTATTTCGTGGTTTTTTCCTTGTGGCTGCATATCAACTACCGTTCTAATGCCCTCTATAAAAATGTGCGGGGTCGACCTTGGCTAGAGGAAGTGTATATTATCATCAACGGCGTGACGAATGCGACTGTTTTGCTGATGGCGCTCAGTTTTGTCTTTCAGCCGTTGGTCTTCAGCCGTTTGATGATGATTTATGTGGCGGCGTTTACGGTGCTGCTGCTGTCTACATCGCGGGTTATTCAGCGGACTGTTCGCGCCAACCTCCGTTCTAAAGGAATCGGGATTCAGCGCGTCTTAATTGTGGGTGCGGGGGAAGCAGGGCAGGCGGTACTGCGGACGATGATTGCGCGGCGTGAATTGGGGTATTTCCCCGTTGGCTATCTGGATGATGACCCTGATCGCGGCAGTGTGGATTTGGGGCGGTTGCTTGGTTTAGGCGGCTTAGACAATCTGGATGAGGTCATCCGTGAGCATAAAGTCGATTTAATCGTCATTACGCTGCGTTGGTCACATCATGACCGCATATTACAGCTCGTTCGCAGCGCCCGTAAAGCTGGGGTGGATGTGCGGGTTGTGCCGGATGTCTTCCAATTGAACCTTAAACAGGTGCATGTGGAAAATCTGGATGGCATTCCACTGCTCGGTATCAACGGGAATACATCGCTGCAAGGGACGGGGCGGTTGGCTAAACGTGCGATTGATTTGGGATTGATTTTATTGGCTTCGCCGTTATTGCTGGCTTTATTTGGCATGATTGCGCTGACGATTCGGATCGAAAGCCCGGGACCGATCTTTTATAAGCAAAAACGAATCGGCGAAAATGGACGCGAGTTTTATATGATAAAATTCCGTAGCATGATCCCGGATGCAGAAAAATATCGTCAAAAATTGGTCGAAACATTGCAACTTGACCCGCGCCATCCGAAAATCCCGGATGATCCACGCATTACGCGAGTGGGGCGTTTTATCCGCCGCACGAGTATTGATGAACTGCCTAATCTGGTGAATGTGGTGCGCGGACAAATGAGCCTTGTTGGGCCGCGTCCGCCGACACCGGATGAGGTAGCACTTTATGAACCTTGGCACATGCAGCGCTTACAGATCATGCCGGGAATCACAGGGTTATGGCAAATTAGTGGACGCAGTGATGTGCCGTTTGAAGAAATGTGCCTACTCGATATATATTACATAGAGAACTGGTCGATTAAACTGGATGCCCAAATTTTGATGATGACGCTGCCGCGTGTGCTGCTGCGGCAGGGCGCATATTAATGAGGACTTTGATGACGGAAGACAACAAAGCAATTTATTATCAGGCGGATTGGATGACCCTGATTGGGGATTCGCAGCAGCCCCATTATTTCGAGTATCGTGATAAAGCACAGTGCGTCCCGCTGACGGATACGGGGATGATTATCTTTATCGTAGAGCCAGCGCCCGCTTATGGCGAAGATGTGCTGTATCTGCCGGGTGGGGGGATAGAGATTGGCGAGACTCATGCCGAGGCCGCCAACCGCGAATTACAGGAGGAAATCGGTTATAAGGCACTGAACTTGAATTATTTGGGCGAACTTCGGCCTTGGATTAAACATCTGAAGACGAGCGTTCATCTCTATTTGGCAAGAGAACTGACACCGAGTAAATTACACGGTGATGAAATTCATCACATCACGACTGAACTGGTGCCGTTGAACGATTTTGAGCGCTTGATTACTGCTGGAAGGCTGTATGATTCAACTGTGATCGCGGCGCTGTATATGGCGCGTGATTTTCTTATAGAGGAAAAGGACATTTAGCGATGCCCAGTCAAACATTGAAAAAAGCCGTCGTTTTTTATGCCGATCATACCTATCTCGTCCTTTTTTCTCCTGGCGAGAAGGTTCCGAATCACACGCAATTGAGTTTTCCCGTTAACACCGCGCAGCAGTCGGTCTTTGCGTTTACGCTGGGGCAAATGCCGGGTATCTCATTTGACGAGGCGGATTTTGAAGAATTGGTGGAGATCGTGGTGGATGATTTTCCGCCGTCTGGTAATGGAATTGTGGAAGTGCAAGTAGAAATCGACATTCGTAAAGATCAGGCGGCTTATGTTCAACTGAGTTTTAGTACCGATCAGGAACGCGATTTCTACATGCCAATGTATCCGCTGCATGGGCCGCTCCCACTCGACTAAGACGATCCTTGACAGCTTAAGGGCAGCGGTACATTCGGATCGGGCGCATCAACCAACACTTCGACACTGTTTACACCTTCCAGCGGGGCGTTGGCGAAGAAGGTCTCAATCGTCGCTTGGGCTTGGGTCGCAGCATCCTGCAAGACACCGCCTTCCAGCGCAATATCGCGTATACGCTGTACGACCAACCGTCGTCCTTCGGCCTGTAAATCTTCTCCGCCTGTTGTGCCAGAAAGGGGGGCGCTGTTTTCATCCACCACGACTGTACCTTGCTCATTGAGGAAGCAATCTTGCAACTGCGGGGCGGGGAGACGAATTTGCAACACGCCATCATTCAACGTAATATCGCCTTCGCCAATTTGTGAGAGATCAACACCTGCCGTCGCGTGTCCGACAAATTGTAAGACGATGCCTTCCCCATAAATGGCATCCAAAAGGCTGGGGAAATCGCGTTGAATATCAAGATACCCGGTGACGTTGTACCGTGCTGTTGTGAGTTGGCTGAGTCCCTGTACACGTTCTAAGACCAACCCTGTGATGTTAATCGTGACCGTCGGGCGGAACATCGCCGTAATGCCGTTGGTGAGGCTGTTGAGCGTGAGCGTGCCGATGAGGAGCAGCCCAATTATAAAAGCCAGCGGGATCATTAAGCAGCCGAATGCACCGAGCAATCCCCACAAGCAACCGGACGGCCTGCGCCCCTCGGTGACTATTTCCTCATCCTGCGGCACGAGTGCCCGTTCCTGTTCCTGAACAGCCATCAATTTCATCCCTTTTTAGAGCATGATGCTCTATTTTTGAGCCAATATACGCATGATTATATACGTTTTTGTGGGTCGAATGTTTTAGTCTTTGAACTGTGAGCGAAAGGCTTTAGAAAATTTCTTCCTCAAATCAACCTGTGATTCATCTTTTAGTGACATAATATATTCACTAAGGTGCTGACGTAAGTCTTTAATTAATTGATGTGGGTCGACAAACAATTGCTTTTGGAACTCGTTATAAACGAATGATATTAATGGCTCTTGATGCCTCAAAACCACCTTTGAACTGTCCATACCTATATGGTATAGGCCATTTCGTACATGCTTATATACTATCTCTTCTATCTCTTCACAATCAGGTGTTAGCAAGCGCGAGAAAACATCAAGAAAGCCATTTTGGAATCTTTTGCGATTCGCATCATTTATTTCCCCAACCTTATAACCACCTATAATTTCAAAATAATTCATCATCATTTGTAGAACAGCCCATCCCGAGTCAGGAATATAATTAACACGTTCGCCGTGATGAGGTGCATCAATACATTGTTTTCCTTCATCATCTGCCCAACCATTAATACAACGATCAGCAATCAGCAAATGCCAACCATCAATTTTTGCAGCAAAAAGATCTATTTGGTCAGCTAAAGGCCGATCTTTTAATGGAAGACCGCCTCCATATTCTATATGTCTTGGTGATATAAACATTTTTATTCCTTTAATGAATTGAATAGTGATTCTTTATGATATAGGACTTTCGCTTACCTCACCCCCCGGCCCCCTCTCCAATACTTGGAGCTGTCTCTTATACACATCTCCGAGCCCACGAGACTAAGGCGAATCTCGTATGCCGTCTTCTGCTTGAAAA
>ENA-ORBV01007968-ORBV01007968.1-microbial-mat-metagenome-genome-assembly--contig:-NODE-7968-length-17992-cov-4.662908_pt1 | contig 17992 bp, 14 predicted proteins | sample MGYA00237777_ERZ505514 | MGnify/ENA primary metagenome ERZ505514 (study PRJEB26160, sample SAMN06269048) | microbial mat metagenome | isolation source: Oligotrophic lake microbial mat | place...
GTATGGGCTGGTGGTTGAGGATGAGCGGATCGCCGAGGAGTGGTTGGTGGAATTGGTTGGCGGGCGAGAGCGCGTCGTCTATGAGCGTGTGACGGGTGCGGATGGCAAGACGCAGGTTGCAGGTAAGGGGCTGGCCGAGTGTGGCGTGAAAGTGGTGTTGATGGCTGAGTTGGGGGGCAAGCAGCACCATAGCTTTCTGGCTTCTGTAAAAAACTCGATTGAGACGGCGGAGGTGGGCGGGCCGGTGAAGCTGGCGATTGAGTGGTTTCAGCGTGGGCTGGTGCTCATTCCTCCCGATGCAATTTTGGGCGGGCTGGGGAAGCATCTACTCGATGATCCACTACTGAGTGCGTTTGCCAGCCAGTTTCTTTATGAGGCTGGTACAGGGGTGGATTCAGTGGATGTGAAGCGCCGTTACCTACAGGAGGGGGAAGTGGGTCGGTTTTTGAAAGATGAATGGGTAAACGATGAGCCGCATGACCAAATTAATGACGAAGATTTTGTGATCTTGCGCGGTGACGGTACTGAGTTTGGGAGGGAGAAGGGAAAGTGGTTTGAGCAGGAGATCGTGGCATGGCATTCGAATGAGAGTGGCGAGGCGGTAAAGTTCCGGCTATTGGATGAATCGGACGGGACACAGAAATTGCTTTCTCTTGTGCCGGCCTTGCATGATTTAAAGCAACGGGCTGTGGTGTATGTGATTGATGAAATGGACCGGAGTTTGCACCCGCTGATGGTGCGGCATTTTGTGGAGACTTTTCTTGCGGCTTGCCAGAGTGGGCCGAGACAGTTGCTGGTGACGACGCACGAGTCGCGGCTGCTGGATTTGAAGTTGTTGCGGCGGGACGAGATCTGGTTTGCGGAAAAGGATGCGAACCAGGCGACGAGGCTTTATTCTTTGGCGGACTTTCATGTGCGGCAGGATTTGAGGATCGACAAGCAGTATTTACAGGGAAGATTCGGAGCGATTCCGTTTTGGGGGAATGCTGAGGAGCTGGTTGCAGAGGAGTTGGTAGAAGCAGAGGGGCCGGCGGCTTGAGTTTGACACGGCGCAAGGTGAAGTCGTTGACCCGGGATCAGGCAACGTACCGGGATGACCGGATCTTCTGGGTGGGGACGGATGACCGGTATGCGCCGAAGCAGTATCTGGACTTTCTGAAGGTGAAGCGGGTGCGCATCTTCGCGCTGGCGGCGGAAGAGCGCACGCAGGCGGCGCGGGAGGTGGTGCAGCGGCTGAAGGCGGCCGAAGAGATTCAGGAGCAGGACCAGGTTTGGGCGTTGCTGGATGCGGATCACTATGATCAGGGGCGGCATCTTCCTTCGTTTCTCGAAGCATTGCGGGGGGCTTGGGACGCCGGGATCCAGGTTGCGATCAGCAAGCCGTGTTTTGAAGTGTGGCTGCTGTTGCATTATGCAGACGCCGAGGCAGTGGAGGGGGTGGCGTCGGCGTCGGAGGTTGAAACGCGCTTGCGGGAGGCGATTGGAGAATACAACAAGCGGCAATTGAAGCAAGCACATTATCCCGAGGAACGAGTGAAGTTGGCTATGGCGAGGGCGCAGGAACTTGACGCACGAGTGGCTGGAGGAGAGATTCCACAGTCGGCGACAACGCGGGTATATCAGTTGCTGGAGGCAATTGGGGTTGGGCTCATCAAATGAATTTTGCAAATCTCGATCAGAAAGCGTTTTAATTTGGTACCAGCCTGATCCGTCACTGTGCGATTTATTGGCTTTTTTGACAGTTTTCGCCAAGACAACAGTCAACCAAACAGAATGAAGTTCTTTATCATCTGACTCTCGGCTTTGGTCCAAATTTCCCAGAAAATGCAAAGGGATGGGTCAACTTCAAACGAAACTTCTCAAAATCCTCCCCGATGCCCATGTTGTCGCAATCTCCATCCGTTCAAACGTGCTCCCAGGACACATACTCGGGTCTAGCCAAAGTTCAGAATGAAGGCAGGACCACCCCCCTTCGCTATGTCCCTCTTCAAAATTCGAACATTAAGATTTTTCGAGTCACAACTATTTTGAGAAATATTTTACCCCTAACCCATTCATTCCAAACAAAAACAGCCAGCCTCAAACATTAAGCCCGTCTACCGGCCTGCTAATTTCTGCTTAGGAGAAATCCAATGAAAAATGAACAGAACAATGAACAGTCTGAAGAACAGAACATCGATAACGATCCATCGACCGTGGTCCAGCCACGCAAGAAAACCATGTCCGAAGCCGCCCTCGCCGCCAACCGCGCCAATGCCAAAAAATGCACCGGCCCCAAAACCCGCGAAGGCAAATTTAAATCTTGTCTCAACGCTCTAAAGCACGGCCTCTACAGCCACAACTTCATCATCAAAACCGAAGACGTCGACGTCTTCGATAACTTCTCCAAGTCCTACATCGATGAGTTCCAGCCCGCCACCCCGTCCGAACTCGAACTCCTCAAACAACTCATCTCCGCCGCATGGCGCCGCAACCGCATCTCAGAACTCATTCAACTCCGCATCGATCAAGCCATCGATACCGTCTTGGCCAAACCAGCACCCCTGCCAGAACAGAACACCGGTGCGCAAGTGACCCTCCGCGCATTCGAACACCTCGAATACCAGAAACCCTCCTTCGCAAGGCAGGAATCCCACGAACTCCGCCTCGCCTCCGTTTTCCAGCGCATCCTCGGCCGCCTTCATTCCATCCGCGACAAAAAACTCAGGAACGAAACCAAATTCGCCCGAGACCGCTTAGTCTTCGCTGCCTAACACAGCGTCCAACATCCACCCTCAACCCAACCCGCCCGGGACAGTCCAAAACAACGCCGGGCCAGATCTTTGACATCCTGCTAGATACTTTCAAAACAACTGACGCCAGACGTGTACCCAATTGCAGCCTGTCCCCCTCGAGCAAATCAGATGGATGGGCTGCGATTCTAGGGCTTTGATCGTCGGCAAAGCGTCCCAATCCGAGCCTCAGCCTTCATTTCCAAAAAATCTACGAAGACATCGATTCGTCTACGGGTAGAGTCTTCGAAACTATCGCCTGAATTGTAGCCGGATAGAGTTTGTGCTCTTGCTCTAGAATTCTCGCGCCCAAGGTCTCTTCCGTGTCATCTGGCTGCACTGGAACCTCGGCCTGAGCGATGATCGGCCCTGTATCGAGCCCCTCATCCACCCAATGGACAGTGCATCCTGTCACTTTCACGCCGGCATCAAAAGCCTGCTTTTGCGCATGCAACCCGGGAAAAGCCGGCAATAGCGAAGGATGGATATTCACGATCCTCCCGGCAAATGCAGCAATAAACTCCTTGCTCAGCAACCGCATGTAGCCGGCCAGGCAAACCAGATCCACGCCCGCATCCAAAAGCATTCGAATCACTTGCCGGTCGAACTCCTCCCGCGGCACGCCGCGAGACGACAGCGCATGAACCGTCAAGCCCTTCTCGCGCGCATAAGCCACTCCACCCGCATCCGGCACGTTCGAGATCACACAAGCAATTTCGGCCTGCACCTCACCCCGCTCCACCGCCCGATGGATCGCCTGAAAATTCGATCCGCGCCCGCTCAACAGGATGCCGATACGCTTCACGCGTAGATTACCTTCGGCTTCTCACTTTTCTTGCCCTTCACCACGCGGCCCACTTCAACCGGCGCAAACCCGGCCTTCACCAGCGCCTTAGTCGACTTCTCGACATCCGCAGCGGCAACACAAACAATCATGCCGATCCCGAGATTGAAGGTACGGCGCCAATCATCCTCAGGCACCTGCCCAATCTCGCGCAACAGTTCAAACAAAGCTGGAACCTTCCAGCTTTTCTTCACGATCTTCGCGTTGGTACCTGCCGGCAGCATCCGGGGCGTGTTGTCCGTAATGCCACCACCAGTGATATGCGCGGCGCCTTTCAGCACCGTAATCTTGCGCAACGCCCGCAGAGCACTCGCATAGCTCAAGTGGACCCGCAACAGCGCATCGCCCACGCTCTCACCAAGCTCAGGCAACACCGTAGTTACCTTGTACTTCGCTACTTCAAACAAAAGCTTGCGAGCCAGCGAATAGCCATTCGTATGCAACCCGTCGCTGGGCAAACCAAGCAGCACATCGCCCGGCGCAATCGTCGCACCGGTAATCAGTTGCTTCTCTTCGCAGGCTCCAACAATAAAGCCCGCAACGTCATACTCACCCTTCTTATAGAGCCCAGGCATCTCAGCCGTTTCCCCGCCAATCAAGGCGCAGGCATTGCGCTCGCAACCTCTGGCGATCCCGCGAATCACGCTCGAGGCAATGGCCGAATCAAGCTCTCCCATGGCGAAGTAATCGAGAAAAAACAACGGTTCTGCCCCCTGCACCATGATGTCGTTGACACAGTGATTCACCAGGCACTCACCAACTGTGTCGTGCTTCTTGGCAGCAATTGCGACTTTCAGCTTCGTACCGATTCCATCGGCGCTCGAAATCAAAACGGGCTGCTTGTAACCTTTGAGGCGGAAAGCGGCACCGAAACTACCAATGCCCGTAAGCACGTTGGAAGAGAAGGTTCTTTTGGCGGCATCCTTGATCGATTCGACGGTTTTTTCGCCTTCTTCGATGCTGACGCCAGCTTGACTATAAGTTATGGGCATGAATGGGAAATCTTCTACATTTTAGCAATCCATATGACGTTCCGGCGCCGGTGCCTTGACCGCCACCGGTATTTTCGCGTAGGGCACGCCTCACAAAAGACTTCCGAGACAAATTGAACGCTCGTATCCAGGCACACCGGACTCCACGACAAATACCGGCAGCGTCGTAACTAGGCAACGCCCGCCAGTCGCGCAATCGCCATCGCATTCGATTCCGTGGTGACCCCGGGCTTCAGCGTATAGTCGAAGTCCAACGGGTCACCCTCACCTCTTGAGCACATATGCACATTCACGCCATGCAGCTCAGCAGTGGCAATTTCAGTCAACGCCAGATCATGAGTGGAAAGAGCTCCGATAGCCCCAAGCTGCAATAAGGTCTTCACCACCGCCTCGGTAGCAACGCGGCGATCCCGTGAGTTTGTCCCACTCATAATCTCGTCAACCAGAAACAACACAGCATCTCCCGCCCGTGCCCGCTCGATCATAATCCGTAAGCGATCCATCTCGGTCATGAACTTCGACTTTCCATTCAGTAACGAATCCACAATACTCAACGAAGCACAAACCGATAGCGCCGACACCTGAAGCGCAGCGGCCCGCACCGGCGCTCCGGCAAAAGCAAGCACTGCATTGATTCCAACCGCCCGCAACAGCGTGCTCTTGCCCGACATGTTCGAACCACTGATGATGTAAAGCCGCGCCGAGGAATCAAACGTGATGTCATTGCGCACGCAGGATTCCAGCGGCAACAGCGGATGCCCAATCTCCGTCCCACGAAACACAACCTCACCGGCAACCAGCTCCGGCATCACATTGTCCGAATTCTCAAACGCATAGGTAGCCAGAGATTGCAGTGCCTCAAATTCACCCCAGGCCGCCAGCCAATCCGGAAGCGACGCCTGATTTCGCGCCCGCCACGTCTCGATCGCAATAGTCAATTGAGTACCCAACACCAACACAAGCGAAGGTACATAAAACCAATCCTTGTTGCGTTCACTCATCGCGCTCAGCAACTGCTCCAGCCGCCGGACCGCCCCCCCACTCCCCTTCACCCGGGCCACCAGCCCAACCAGTTTCGCGCTTTTGAAGTTTTGCTTCTCGAGCAACTCCAGCCCATCCCGCAGCACTTCGGCTTCGATCGATACCGACCCCAACCACCCCTGCATCTGGCTGATGCGATCCCGAAACTGCAACCCCACCATCGCCTGTATCCCAAGCACCGGCACGGCAAGTCGCGCCACAGCCTCCCAACTCAACAACTTCAACCCACCGGCTCCCACCAGCAAAATCAAAACGGAAACACTGGCAATCATTCCCAGCCGCAACATCGGATGAAACTCAATCGGCGGCAACTCCAGCCATTCAATGAAGGTCTCCCAGCGCGACTCAAAAGATTCAAAGCGCCCCATCGCCACCACGCTCTCGCGCAGCTCATACATTTCACGCAACTCAAGCACTGCCTCCTGACGCAAGCGGCTTTCTTCAAGCGTCGCGGGCTCCTTCAGATATTTCGCAAGTCCAAGCTCCCCAATCGTGGTGCGGGCCGTACACACCAATTGAAACAGCGACCCCTCCCCAAACAAGCTCAAATCACCGGCATAAGGGTGTTCGGTTTCCTCGAACCGTTCCCCGGTAGCACCAACTCCAACCCATTCCCCGGACAGTCTCTGCATGGCGCGCTCATACCAACGAAAGACACGAGCCAGCCGCCCCACCTCATCGCGGCTTGCGTTGAAGCGCCTGATCGCAAAGATCAGAAATGGCAACGGTGCCGCTACCAGCCACCAATTCAAAACTCCCTGAACCGCAAAAACAATCGCAGCGACCCAAGCCGTCCCGACTGTAACCATCAGCAAACCAGACGAAGCCGCGCGATTTTCTGCCTCAGCCTTCTTGGCCTCCAGCCCATTCACTCGTCCTGCATACCGTTCCCGAACCTGTTCAACATTCATGTCCACCTAAGTATGAACCAGCGCGTGAAGGAGCATAATGAAGGATCAGGCCTCGCTTCCAACAATGCGAATTAAAAGCACAACCATCTCTCACTTCCGCGGGATATCAAATCTCCAATTGAACTTCGAAATGCAGACAACTGTGCTTTCGGGCGTAAATGGTGTAGGCAAGTCCACGATCCTTGATGCACTCTCAACTCAACTTTCCAAGATCGATTTCGCTGCTGGTGATTTCATAAAGTCGAAGCCCGTGAAACAAGAAGATATTCAATCCTCCTTTGATGGCTACGAGCTGTCCGTTGTGGTGGATCTATTTGGGCAAGAAGTTATATATACCGAAGCCTCGGTCAAGAAACCGGGAGTAAACAAACAGATTCAACCCATTCGTAGTATGCAAGCCAGGACGAATTCCGTTTTGCCAGAGATGGACCGCATTAGTCCTCTCATCGCTTACTACTCCGCCACCAGGGCCGCAATTGACATTCCGGAACGAATTCGACCCAGGAAATCCAGCCTGTTACTTGGAAGTCCCTCGGAGTCGCTCTTAATTGAAGGCATCGATTTCCGGCACTTTTTCGCTTGGTTTAAAGATCAGGAAGATCTCGAGAACGAGGGTCGACTCGAACACCCAAACCACCGTGACGAAGCACTATCGGCTGTTCGCAGTGCGATAGAACGGTTCACCTCCTTCGAGGGACTTCGTGTCCGCCGTAAGACCCCCATGCGGATGACTGTTCGGAAGTCTGGTATTGAACTTAGCGTTAGCCAGCTTTCGGATGGCGAACGCAACCTACTTGCAATGGTGGGCGACATTGCAAGACGCTTGGCATTGCTCAATCCGAATACCGATGCCAGAGCTATTTTGGCGGGGCAGGGTGTTGTGCTGATTGATGAGATTGAACTTCACCTTCACCCCAAGTGGCAACGAGATATCATTGTCAATCTTGAGAAGACTTTCCCAAATTGCCAGTTCATCGTCACCACCCACTCCCCGCAAGTACTCAGCCACGTCCACGAGAATCAAGTTTGGATCCTTCGCCTTAATGCCAAAGGCGAGGTAGAGGCAATTCGCCCACAAGCCACCTTTGGCATGGATTCCAACAGAATCCTGGAGGAAGTCATGGAAGTTCCCGAAAGGCCCAAAGAAGCAAAAGATCGAATTGAACAGCTCTTCGCCCTTCTTGGCTCAAATGACAGCGCACGAGCCAAGCTCGAATTGAATGAGCTTGAAATTCAATATCCCGATCTGCCCGAACTGAGTCAGGCACGTGCACTCCTTCGCCGCAAAGAGATCATCGGTAGATGAGACATGTTCGCAAAGGCGCAGAACCATCCGAGTTGACGGACTGGAAGCTCCTCGAGAATGAAGATTGGACGCCAACCTATCCAACTCTCCAAAACCCTCAGAAAGCCATCCTCAAAAGCCAGCTGCTTGCAGAGCAGTTCTTCACCTGCTGCTATTGCGGGAGATCAATCAATTCCTCGGATAGCCATATTGAGCATTTTCGCCCACAAGAAGCTGCGCCTGAACTTCAACTGAAGTATTCCAACCTTCTAGCTTCCTGCATTAGGGAAACTCCGAAAAACTCACAACTCCACTGCGGCCATTTAAAGGATTCGTGGTTCGAAGAAAACCTTGCCATTTCACCGCTTGACGAAACCTGCGAATCCCGATTTAGCTATTTGCTGACCGGCGTCATCCACACGAGCCAAACAGAAGATGTGCCTGCCCAAACAATGATCGAGGTTCTGGGATTGAATAGTGAATATCTGAAGAATCGCAGAGAAGCGGCACTGCAAGGGGCTTTTGATGCCTCCTTCCTGGAAACTACAACCATCAATGAACTGGATTCCCTCATCGAAGGCTTCTCTCAACCAATCGAAGGCAAGCTTCAGAGCTTTTATCACGTCATCGTTCGATTCGCTCATTGGCAAAAAGCATTCCTAGCCAACGCCTAGCCTCACTGGGATAGCATGTCAGCATGTCAAGGATCGCGCGCGTAGAGCCCCACCTGCTCACCTTCCCTTTCCCGGAGCCGCTCAAGCTCAACTACCACGGTGGCGAGCGCATCATCTTCAAGCGCGATGCGATGCTCATCCGCGTCATCAGCGACAAAGGCCGCATCGGCTACGCCCCCGGCCAGGGCAGCGAAGCCGCGCAATCCATGATCGAGAACATCATCGGCCCCTGGCTCACCGGCAAGTCACTAGCCGACCCAGATGCTCTGCGCGTCCAATTCCTCCTAGGTCCGGGCCAGGACCCGCAAGTGGCCAAGATCTACTTCACCGTCGAAGTCGCCCTCTACGATCTGGCCGCACGCGCAAAGGGCCTGCCCGTTTCAGAACTCCTCGGGGGCCGTGTCCGCGACAAGATCCGCCTTTATGGCTCGGCCGGCATGTACATGTCCCCGCAAGGCTACGCCGATGAAGCCGCAGAAGTGGCCAGACTCGGCTTCAAGGCCTACAAGATGCGCCCCGGCATGGGCCCTGAAGCCGATCTCGAAGCCGTCCGTCTCATCCGCGAACGGGTCGGTCCCGGTATCGACATTATGGTCGACGCCCACACTTGGTGGCGCATGGGAGACCGCAGTTACACTCCTGAAACGGTCGAGCGTCTGGCCCGCGAATTGTCCGGCCATGACCTCTGTTGGCTCGAAGAACCGTTCACCCCAGACAGGCACGAGCTTTATCGCGCGCTGCACGAAGAAGATATCCTCGCCCTCGCCTCAGGCGAACACGAACACTCAGAAGACGGCTTCCTCGATCTCATGAACGGTCCTTGTGTCGACTTCATCCAGGCCGACATTGTCTGCCAGGGTGGCTACTCGATGGGCCGTCGCCTCTTCACCGAAATCGAGAAAAACGACCTCCGCTTCGCCTTCCACAGTTGGGGCACCCTCCTTGAAATCATCGCCGCCGCCCATATCGGAATCTGCTGGCCAGAACACGTTGTCGAATGGCTCGAATATCCGCTCTACCGCAAGCCCGGCCAGAAGATCATGTACGAATTCCCACTTGCCGAAGAGATCCTCAAAGAACCCCTCAACATTGTTGATGGCGACCTGATCGTACCCCGCACGCCCGGCCTCGGCGTCGAAGTCAATGAAGCGGTAATCGAAAAATATCCCTGGAAACCTGGCCCCTGGAGCACCTTCACCCTGATCGAGCCACCCGGCACCTGGGCCGTTTACAACGATCACAGCGTACAGTGGGTAGTAGATCGGTAATTTGCAGTATGGTTGAGCTTCTCAGTAATCCGCTGACCCCCATTGGCATTGCAGCTGCGGGCATGGCCTGCGCCGTGCGCGCACCCTGGTGCGATTGGCTTGCCCCCAGCATCTATAAAGGCGACACGCGGCGCAAATCCATCGCCCTTACCTTCGACGATGGTCCCAGCGAATCCACTATCGAACTCCTCGATCTCCTCGATCGCTACGGCGTCCGCGCCACCTTCTTCATGTGTGGGGCCAACGTCCGCCGGCTCCCTTCTGTGGCCCAGGAAGTCTTCTGTCGCGGCCACGAAATCGGCAATCACACCTACAGCCACAGGCCGCTCTATCTCCGCAGCGCAGACTACATCGAACGTGAAATTGCCGCCGCACAACAGACCTTTGAAGACGTTCTTTACTTCCGTCCCAAATACTTCCGCGCCCCCTTCGGTTGCCGCTGGTTCGGCCTCGGTGCCGCCCAGTCGCGTCACGACTTGATGGGTGTCATGTGGACCGTCATCGGCCTCGACTGGAAGTACCTCGCAGACCAGGTTGCCCGCCGAATCGCAGACCGCGCCAAGCCTGGCGGCATTATCTGCCTGCACGACGGCCGAGGCCTCCAAATCAACCCCGACATCCAGAACACTCTCGACGCGCTGACCTGGGCTTTGCCTTTTCTTCAGAAACAAGGTTATAAATTTGAGACCATCAGTGAGTTGCTATGCACGACCAACCAACCGTCCGAGACGCTGATCGAGGATTAGACCTCACCGATCACGTTATCAAAGTAATCGCCGACACCCAAAAGATGAGCCCCGATCTGATCGGGCGTGAAGCAACGTTTGAAGAGCTCAAATTCGATTCCCTTGACGGCATCAATATCCTCTTCGCCTTAGAGAACGAATTCGACATCAACATCCCCGACGAAGCCGCCCGCCAGATCAAGAGCATCCCCGAGATGGTCGAAGGAATCGATAAACTCCTAAAGCGCCCGTAAATATTGGTTTGGAATACGAGGCTCCACGCCAAGTGCACGGGCCGCATGAATCGGCCAATAAGGGCTACGCAGGAATTCCCGCGCCAGCAAAACCAGATCCGCCTGCCCGCTAGCGACAATCGCCTCCGCCTGATGCGCCTCAGTGATCATCCCGACAGCCGCCGTCGCGATGCCTCCTCGATTGCGCACCGCATCGGCAAAGGCCACCTGATAGCCCGGGCCCACCTGCATCTTCGCGTAAGCCACAGCTCCACCCGACGAGCAATCGATCAAGTCGACACCAAGCGGCTTCACCATCTTCGCCAACTCCACTGAGTCCTCAACCGCCCATCCACCCTCAACCCAATCCGACGCCGAAATTCGCAAGAACAAAGGCAGATGCTCAGGCCACTCGCTCCGCACCGCCTCAATCACTTCCCTCAAGAATCGCGTACGATTCTCAAAGCTCCCGCCGTACTCATCCGTCCGGTGATTCACCAATGGCGACATAAATTCATTCAGCAAATACCCATGCGCGCCGTGAATCTCGAGCACCTCAAAACCAGCAACCAAGGCCCGTTTCGCAGCAGCGGCAAAGCTCTGCACCAGCCCGCTAATTTCGGCAACATTAAGCGCCTGCGGCGTATGCCAACCCTGATCAAAAGCAATGGCGCTAGGCGCAACCGTCTGCCAAGGGTCGACAGTCAAAGGGCCACCGCCTGCCCACGGCAACTGCGCACTCGCCTTGCGTCCCGCATGTGCAATCTGGATCCCCACTACACATCCCTGGGACTTCACAAATGCCGCAATCCGAGCCATCCCTTCCGCCTGCGCGTCCGCCCACAGACCGGTGCAACCATGCGTAATGCGCCCTTCGGCACTCACTGCCGTGGCTTCCACCATCACAAGCCCCGGCCCACCAGCCGCACGAGCCCCAAGATGCGAAAGATGCCAGTCATTCACAAACCCATCTATCGCCGAATACTGACACATCGGCGACACTCCAATACGGTTTCGAAACTCGACTCCACGCAAACGCAGAGGGGTAAATAGCTTGGCTTCCATTTGGCTACTCGAAGCTGATCTTCTCAAGATCTCCGGTCGCCTTCGGGTACTGCATCGCCATCCCTTCCAGAGTCTCAAGCAGGATCTCTGAAACCGCCAGGTTCCGGTACCACTTGCGGTTGGCCGGAATCACATACCACGGCGCATAGCTCTTGCTGCACTTCTCAAGCGCAGCCTCAAAAGCTTCCACGTACTCATCCCAATGCTTGCGCTCTTCCAGGTCTTCGACATTGAATTTCCAGTTGCGTTCAGGGTCCGAGATCCGCTCTTCAAATCGCTTCTTCTGCTCATCTTTCGAGATGTAGAGAAAGAACTTGATGATCTCTGTCCCGCTCTCGTGCAACATCTCTTCAAACTGGTTGATCTGCTCATAGCGCTTCCTCCAAACCTCTTTGGGCACCATGTTGTGCACTCTTACAATCAGCACATCCTCATAGTGGCTTCGGTTGAAGATCCCGATCTGTCCTCTGCGCGGCATCGACTTGTGCACCCGCCACAAATAGTCGTGCTCCTTCTCCTCCCCAGCCGGCGCCTTAAAGCTCGTCACCGCAACGCCCTGCGGGTTCAACCCCGACATCACCTTGCGAATCGTGCCATCTTTGCCACCGGCATCGATACCCTGCAGCACTGCCAACACCGACCGCTTCCCCTCGGCATAAAGCAGATACTGCAGCACGCTCAGCCGATTGATGTTCTTCTCAAATCGGTTCAGGCCCTCTTCCTTGTTATCGCAACCGGGAGTCGCTGCCGGATCAATGTCGGCAAGCTTGAGCTTCAAGCCCGGTTTCACCAACAGCCTCGAACTGATTTCGCCCATTTAGTTCATCTCCTCTTTGCCTGCATACATTTCATTGATCTCTGCCGCAAAGTGATCAAACACGATGCTCTTGCGGATCTTCATCGTAGGGGTCACTTCGCCATGATCGATCGAAAGTTCACGAGGCAGAATTTTGAATTTACGAATCTGCTCATGAGGCTCCACCTTACGATTCACTTCTTTCACCAGCCGTTGAATCACTTCTTCTGCCGGTTCTGTCGCCGTCTCCACCGAAACGGGATTCAAGCTGAACAATGCGGTTACAAACGACCGCTTGTCACCCACCAGCACCACCTGGCTAATCAAAGACTCACCCTTGAACATTCCTTCAATACGGTTTGGATAAATCTTCCTCCCATTCGATGCAACCAGCACTTCTTTCTTGCGGCCAGTGATATACCAATAGCCCTTTGCATCCACGCTACCAATATCGCCAGTCAACAGCCAGCCATCGGCAAATACCTTAGCTGTCGCCTCCGGGTCATTGTAATAACCGCTGAACAAAGTCGGCCCATTCAGCGCAATCTCACCATCTGGCATCAACTTGCATTCCACCGTCGGCAGCAGTTTCCCGATCGAGCCTACGATTGGTTTCTTCACCGGGTTGAGATGGGTTACACCACCCTCGGTCAAGCCAAAGCCTTCAATCAGATTTACACCAATCGCGCCAAAGAAATTCGCCAGATCCTTACCCAAAGGTGCAGAGCCTGACACCGCCAGTTTGATCTTGCCGCCCAGCTTCTCGCGCACTTTGCTGAAGATCACCTTATCCACTACCCCAAGCGGTGCACCCACCCAAAACGGCACGGCCTTGTCGGCCCGCTTGTAATCCATCGCCTTCAGCGCCAGCCCGAGCCCGCCATGAAACAGCTTCTGTACCAGTGACGGTTTCTTCTTCATCTCCGTCACAACGCTGGTATAGATCCGCTCCCAAAGTCGAGGCGGTGCCAGCAGGAAAGTGGGCTGAATACTTTGGATTTCTTTCGGCAGCTTCGACAAGCTCTCGCTGAAATAGATCACCATGCCAAAGGCAAGCGGCATCAATTGCAGCACCAGGCGTTGCGTAATGTGCGCGCTGGGCAGGAAGGCAATCGTGATGTCTGTTGGCCCCAACGGCAGCACCGCAGGCGCAGCCGCGACATTCGCAACAATTGCCCGGTGCGTCACCATGCCCATCTTCGGCTCACCCGTTGAGCCGGACGTCAGATAGATGATCGCGTAATCCTCAGGCTTCGTTTCCACATAGATTCGCGAGAAGAGCTGCGCATCGGCTGCCATCGCCTTGCGCCCCAAATCCCGCAATTCCTCAAGCGTCATCACCCCTTCAGCCTGGCCCGTCATCAGAACCCAGCGGATGTCCATCGGCTCGGCCCCAGACAAGCTCGCCGCCAGCGTCGCCAGCATCTTCGGGTTCTCGACAAAGGCCAGCTTCGCCTTGCAGGCATTCAGTTTCGCAATTGCTTCACCCTGCGGATACACCGTGTACATCGCCGCCGCCGTCGACCCGTTCGAGATGATCCCCATGTCCACAAAGTAGAATTCCGCACGAGTCTCGCTCTGAATCGCCACTACATCGCCACGCTCGATTCCCAGCGACCGCAATCCACAGGTAATTTCCTGAACAATCTGCTTGTACTGATTCCACGAATAGGTAGCGTTTTTGCCTCCACCCATGGGTTGAATCAAGGCAGTGCTATCGCCATACTTGGCCGCAGCCTCTTCCAGTGCAGTAAATACGGTACGCGTGCTCATTTCGACGATGTTATCATCCCGTTTTGCATGAACTACGAAAGTGAACTTTTCTTTGCGCAATCAGCCGCCCGAAAGGCTGGCGAGACCTGCATCCGTATTTTGAACCAGGGCGTTGTCGCCGAAACCAAATCCGATGATTCCCCCGTCACCCGTGCCGACAAAGAGAGCGAACGTCTGATCGTCAGCATCCTGTCACAGGCCTTCCCAGAAGACGGCTTCCTCGGCGAAGAAGGGGCCAGCCGCGAAGGCACCAGTGGCCGCCGGTGGATCATCGACCCCATTGATGGCACCCGCGATTTCGTCCGCAACAACCGCCTCTGGGCCATCCTCATCGGCCTCGAAGAAAAGGGCGAACCCGTAGTCGGCATCTGCTACCTGCCAATGCTCGGCGAAATGTACTACGCCGCCAAGGGCCAAGGCGCCTTCTGGGACGGCACCCCCATCAAAGCCAGCACCATCGACACCCCCAAGCAGGCCGTCATCTGCGTCAACAAGCTTACTGCCGCCGTCAACCCGCCCTTCGGCCTGCCTCTCCTCGAATGGCTGTCGACCTTCTGGTGTGTGCGAGTCTTCGGAGGCATCTACGACGCGATGTTGGTAGCCAGCGGCCGCATGGAGATCTGGATGGAACCTAGCGTGGCCCCTTGGGATCTCTGCGCCCCAACCTGCATCCTCCGCGAAGCCGGTGCGAAGTTCTTCGCCCTCAACGGCAAGGATTCCATCTACGAAGGCAACGGCGTCGCCTGCGCCCCGGGTATGGAAGCTGAAGTCCGCCGCTATCTTGGCCTCTAGTTCTCAACGAAAGAAACATAGAATAGTGGGCATGTGGCTCCTCGTTTTTCTGGCTCTCTCTGCTCCTGTTCTCGCACAATCGCCAGTCAGTTTCAACCGTGACATCCGTCCGATCATGGCCGACACCTGCTTCCGCTGCCACGGTCCAGACCAAAGCTCACGGATGGCCAACCTTCGCCTGGACATCCGTGAAGAAGCCACAAAGGCTAACCGCGCCGGCCGCACTCCCATCATTCCTGGAAATCCTGATCAATCTCAGATCATTTCCCGCGTCTTCCACGCCAACCCCGCGCGCATCATGCCACCCCCTTCGGCGCATAAAGAACTGACAGACAAACAGAAAGACACCATCCGTCGCTGGGTCGCTGAAGGTGCGGTCTACGAAGGCCATTGGGCCTACGAGCCCATCCGCAAGCCCGAAGGCAAATCGATCGACACCTTTGTTCAGGCCCGCCTCAATGAATCCGCCCTCAAACAAGCCCCCGAAGCCGACCGACGCACGCTCATCCGCCGTGTAACGCTAGACCTCACCGGCCTTCCTCCAACCCCTGCCGATCTCAATGTATTCCTCGCCGACAAGTCCCCCAACGCTTTCGAAAAACTAGTTGACCGCCTCCTTGCCTCTAAAGCCCATGCCGAAAAGATGACCATGCACTGGCTCGACGCCGTGCGCTACGCCGACACCTCCGGCTTCCACGGCGACAACCTCTACCCCTCTTGGCCCTATCGCGATTACATCCTCAACGCTTATCTCAGCAACAAGCCTTTCGACGTCTTCACCCGAGAGCAACTTGCCGGAGACCTGCTCCCCAACGCAACGGTCGATCAAAAGGTAGCCGCCGCCTTCAACCGTCTCAATCGCGTCTCCGCCGAAGGCGGCCTTCAGCCCAAAGAATACCTAGCCAAATATGGCGCCGACCGTGTCCGCACCGTCTCCGCCGTCTGGCTTGGCGCCACCCTCGGCTGTGCCGAATGCCACGACCACAAATTCGACCCACTCCTGGCCAAAGACTTCTATGCGATGAAAGCCTTCTTCGCCGACATCAAAGAGACCGGCCTTGTCCCAGACCGCGGCAGCAAGGCCTGGGGCAGCGTGATGCCTCTGCCCAGCCCCGAGCAAAAGCAGAAGATGGACTTGATCGTCGCCCGCATTGAGGCAATCAAGAAATCGACCACCGCGAAGCTCACCGACGAAGCCTGGCAGAAACAACTCCTCGCAGATTACGAAGCAGGCAAGCTCGCCTGGAAGATCCAGCGCCCCCTCACCGCCGCCTCACAGAACGGTGCCACTCTCAAGATCTACAACGAAGAAGAGATCGAGATGATGCCCTATGTCGGTGGCATCCTCCGCCAGTTCCGCGCCCCCGGCAACGGCCTCATCGTCGCCAGCGGCCTCAATCCAGACAACGAAACCTACACCGTCACCTTCAAGCCCGCCGCCGGCACCTACACCGCCTTCGGCCTCGAAGTCGTGCAAGACGACGCCCTCCCCAGCAACGGCATCTCTCGCGGCGGAGACCGTCTCGTTGTCACGGAAGTCGATGTCATCAATGGCAAGAAGCCCTTCCACTTCATCAGCGCCACCTCCAACATCGCCGACCCCGCCTGGGAGCAGCCCCCGCTCTCGGCCATCGATAACGATTCCACCACAGGCTGGGGAGTCCTCACCTACGGCGAAAACAAGAACCCCTTCCTCGCTCTCCGCCTCAAGGAATCCTTCACTGCAACGGGCAACGAAACCATCACCGTCAAAATTCATCACGACTCCATCACCCGCAAAGCCATCATCGGCCGCTTCCGTGTTGCCCTCTCCAGCGGCAACCACTCGTGGCCCGAAGGCACCGACATGACCGGCCATCGCAATAAAGACGGCAAAAACCCCGGCGGCCTCCCCGAAGCCGTCGTCAAAGCCCTCCGCAAAGAAGGCGAGATCGACGCAAAGACTCTGCCGCAACACCGTCTCTGGATGGAAGGCAGCCTCGATGAAATCGCCCGCCTTGAGCAGCAACGCTTCTACCTCGACGCCGCCATCCCCAAGGTGCTGGCCACAGAAGCCGTCGAACCCGCAGAAACACGTATCCTGCCGCGCGGTAACTTCCTCGACGAAACTGGTGCGATCGTCGAACCCGCCATCCCGGTGAAGTTCGGCAAGCTCAACACCAACGGCCGCGCCAGCCGGCTCGACCTCGCCAACTGGATTGTCTCCAAAGACAACCCCCTCACTGCTCGCGTACAAGTTAACCGCATCTGGCGCCTCTTCTTCGGCACCGGCATTACCAAGGTGCTCGACGACTTCGGCTCCCAAGGCGAAACTCCAGTCAACCTCGACCTTCTCGACTATCTCGCTTCAGACTTCCGCAGCGATTGGGACAACCGTCGCCTCATCAAGTCGATCGTTCTCAGCCAGACTTACAGGCAAACTTCGGTCCCGGCAAAAGAAGCCCTCGACAAAGACCCTGAGAACCGCCTCCTGGCCCGCCAGGCTCGCGTCCGCGTCGATGCCGAAGTCGTGCATGACCTCGCCCTGTCCAGCGCCGGTCTGCTCACAGAGCGCTTCGGTGGCCCCAGCGTTCGCCCCTATCAACCCGAAGGCTACCTCGCCTCACTGAACTTCCCCAAACGCGACTACGCCGCCAGCAAAGGCCGCGATCTCTACGCCCGCGGCCTCTACACACAATGGCAGCGCACCTTCCTCCACCCCAGTCTCATGACTTTCGACGCCCCCTCGCGCGAAGAGTGCACCGTCAACCGCAGCAACTCCAACACCCCGCTCCAGGCCCTCGTCCTGCTCAACGATCCCACCTACGTCGAAGCCTCCCGCG